>Ga0210379_10000862_pt1 | contig 10396 bp, 2 predicted proteins | sample PLMedo_2_FD_155468 | JGI IMG/M metagenome (GOLD analysis project Ga0210379, IMG submission 155468) | Groundwater sediment microbial communities from an aquifer in East River, Colorado, USA - PLM4_32_coex redo | ecosystem: Environmental > Terrestrial > Soil > Riparian zone | place: USA: East... | reverse complement strand
CCCGATCTGCATCTGGAGGTCTGCACCCTTGATGGGCGTCGCCGGGATGAACTTCTGTATGAACGCCGTCCACGCGTTGCCGATCTCGGACGACGGAACCTGATCGAGCACCCAGTTGTTCTCGGGGTTCGCCATGTCGACGAGGCGCACCTCGAACACATTGCTGTCCAGCGTGTCGCTGGAGACGTGCTTCTTAAGCTCAAAGCGGACGGTGTTGAGCGTCTGCGCGTTAAACACCATCTGGTCCGGCACCGGGATTTTTGCGGGAAACGCGTGGCGCAGGTTGCCGTAGTTCGTGCCGTCGCCGTACATCGTGCCGATGAAGCCCGACACGGACCCGGTGTAGGTCGCCGCCGCCTTCTGCTGGAAGCCGCAGCGGAGCAGCTGATGCAGCGAGTCGCGCGTGATGTTCGTGAACTTAGAGGCGAAGAATCGGACCCCCAAGCCGAACTTGCTGTAATCGACGCCGGTCAACTCTTCACCGAACACTTCATTCGCCAAGTTGTCCGGCGAGGCGACGTACTCCCCGATCAGGTTCCAGCCATTGCCAACGCCGCCGCCTACGGTGATGTCGAGGATGTAGTAGAGGGCGATCTTGCCAAGGTTCGACGCGCTCTGCGTCGGCCGCCGGAAACGGAAATACGGGCGCCCCACCTTGTTCGCTCCGGACGATCCGAAGCCGGAGAGCTGGACCTCCGCGACGGTCATCGCGTCTGAGACACCCACGTAGCGCGACGTGTGCATGAAGTACGTCGCGTCGTTCGCGTCCGTGATCTTGGCGATCGTCGAGAAACTCGCCGCCGTACCGGCGCCGAAGACGTTCCCGTCCTCAAGCTTGACAGTCTGGTAAGTAATCGAACCCCCAGGCAGATGCTCATCGCGGATCGACGGGGACACCGGCGTCTCTACACTCGCGGCCCCGACACCGCTCGCGTTCGGGAACACGAGAGTGCTTAGATCGCTGGGGTAGGCGGGCAGGTCGCCGTCGGAGAGCCATGCGTCGGTCGGTCGGAAGCCGCCGCCGTAGACCATGTTGTGGAAGTGCGAACGCTCGTGCTGCGTCGGGTCAGTGACCGGCCGGTCGGTGTAGTAGGTCGTGATCGGAACTTCCGCGCTGTAGACCACGGCCCCGTCGATGCCGCCGACGACCCCGACGGCCTTCAAGTAGACCTGGGTCTCCATGCGCAAGATCGGGACGTGCCACACGAACTCCGAAACGGCCGGGTCGATGACGGCGACGAGCGTGCCGCCGGCCATGAAGGTCCCCGTGGTCGGCGTGAATCCAGAAAGCAGGCTCGCGTGCAGCTCGAACTTGACAAATTTCTCCAGGTGCGTGCCGGCCGACGTGCCGGGCCCGGCGCTGTAGCCCGTGACCGAGATCGTCGCTCGGACCTGGCCGCCTGAGAACTGCTCCACGGACAGCGTGATCACGCCGAGAGGGAGGGGGTTCCCCATCGCAGCGCCGATCAGCGGCGCGTCGGTGTAGGGGTCGAACGGGGCGCTGAACCCTTCCGGGCGGATCGCTCGCGCCTCAGGAGCCGTCTGCGCCTCGACGGTCAGGTTGGGCGCGATCGTGAGCGAGCGAATCCGCGCGCGCTGCGAGGTCGTCCGGCCGGTCCGCGCCAACACGATGAAGTCGCCGACCTGCGCCGCCATGAGGGAGATTCCGCTCTCGACCGTGAGCCCTCGGACGTCTTGGGTCGTGTCCAGCCCGCCGGCAGCCGAGCACGCCTTGGCGAAACGTGGGAGAAACGCCCGGATGGCCTGCTCCGCCGTGTCGCACCCGGCCGCCTCGAACTTCAGGACGCGGGGGAAGTCGAGGCCTCCGCGATCGGCGTCGAAGAACTTCAGCACCCGATTCGATCCGGCGAGCAGCTGGCCGCACTCGTAGGTGAGCTCCAGCGCGTTGTAGTTCGTCCCGGACCCGCGCCGCTGGTCGTAGTGGATGCTGTTCGGGATCACGCCCAGTAGCGTTGTCGAGGACGTCGGCGTCTGGATGTTCCACGGCACCACGCTCGCGTCCGCCGCTGCCGTCTCGATGCAGATCCCGAGTTTGCCGCCGTCGAACGCGAGGAACCCGCGACACGACCCCATCACCATGTCCAGGACGGTCGTCAGGTCTTCCTTGGTCGAGATCGAGAGGTCGCAGGTGTACCGCGCCGGCAGGCCCTGGATCACCCAGCCGGTGACCGCAGTGAATGGTGTCTCGAAGAACAGCCGCAGGTTGATCGGATCGACGAACAGCACCTTGTTCGCCACGCCGTTGACCGTGCAGGGCATCTCCGGAGTAAATCCGTCGATGCTGGTGACGCCCCAGATCGAGTCGCTGACTCCGCCCGTCGTCGACCGGATCTGCGCCACCGCGACCGCGCTCACGATCGCCTCGTCGCACACCGCGGCCGACACGACCATCTGCTGCCAGTCGATCACGCCCATCGGGATGGCCGGCCCGAAGATGCCGTTCAGCAGCGCGTCGACGCCGATCCAGATCGGGTTCCGCGACCACGCTGGGCTTCCTACCGGCGCCCCGAGCGCGTCGTAGACCTGGACGAGGCGCGCCTTCAGGTCGCACCACAGGTCGATGATCTTCGTGGGGTCGTTCAGGTCGACGAGCGCGTTGCCTTTTTTGATCTGGACGACCGCGTATGCCATGCGGTTGTACGAGTTGTCCGTGTTGGTGCGGAAGTCGCGCTTCTGGTTGTCTATCTTTTGGACGAGCGCCGGGCCCGAGGTATAGACGGGCGTCCCGACGCCGAACTGATCTGCCAGCGTCCACCAGGCGTCCTCGCCTTGGCGGCCGGGGTGCCAGTAGACCGCGATCCCCTCGGCGGGGCTGTGGACGATCGGGCCGTCCGGCGTGAAGAACTGGCGCACGTCGGCGAGCTCGCCCATGCCCATCACGTAGAACGTCGTGAGCCACTCGGTGTTGTCGGTCCCGAACTTGGTGGCGTGCGTCTCGACGGGTATCGCCTTGATGCTCTTGCGGCCGTAGACGAGCGGGACGCTGGTGTCGTCGAAGATCTTCTTGTCGGCGAGCGAGGCCTGCGCGTCGATCGATAGAGCGCCGAGCAGCTCCGCGGCCGAGGCGCGGACGAGCCCACTGGTCGACCATCTGAACCGGCCCCTTCCTGGAGCGGCCACGATTCCCATGCGATAGAGGGGCGTCCCACCCATCGCCTGGAGAGCTTGGGTCGCGCGGCAGCCGGAGTAGCGGTGAGTGCGCTGGCGCAGCGAGCAGTCCGGGTACGTCTTCTTGCAGTCCGCGTAGCTGATCGCCTGGAGGTTGGCGTAGGTCTGCGGCGTGTCTGTCGTGAATTGCGTGCCGTTCAGGATCGCGAGGATCCTGGTATATGTGCTGCCGGTCGAACTGAGGATGTAGCGGCCGGCCTGGAGGTTCACCGTCGTCGTGACCGTGTGCGTCGTCGTCGGGCTGCCTTCCGCCACCGTGATGGACGTGGTCGAGACGTAGCCGCACTCGGTCCCGCGGAACTTCACCTGGCAGTTCGGTTGCGTCGTCCAGGTCGGGATCTGCTGAAGGGTCCCGTGGGGGTAATCGCGGCACCGCACGCTGATCCGGTTGTCGTCGGCGTCGATCGAGTCGTCGATAACACCGCGAAACAGCACGTTGAAGCCCTGGAACAGGCACTGTGTGGCGCCCTCGGTCTCCGTGCGATCGAGCGAGGCGTAGAGCGCGCCGCCGCCCGACCAGATCCGGATCGAATCAAAATGCAGCACCTTGGTCGTGAGCGCGGACGAGGTGAACCCGCCAAAGTAGAAGGTGTAGTTCGTCGCGGTCGGCAGGTAGATGTGCCAGATCGCAACGCCGAAATCAGGAGAGTTGACACCGCACTGCTTGACGTGAGGCGTCAGCCAATCGAGCGAGCCGCTCACGAAACGTACGTGGTCCTGGTCGAGGAACAGGTTGTCCGAGGATCGCTTCACCGCCATGCGCATCTGCGGGGTCTGGTCTTGGCGCGCCACGCGCATCCGCACCGTGTACCAGTCCTGGCCGAGCGCGATGACGCTCGTGTTGTTGATGTAGGTCGTCGGCGCCGACTGGCTCGCCGCGAGCGCCGTCGTGACGCCCGAGACGGCGCCGCTGGCCTCTTCGTCATCGGCCCAGGCGTTGGCCCCGGTCGCTTCCGAGATCCCCGCCCCCGTGATCGTCCAGCCGGTCAGCACCGCCCCTGCCCAGGTAAGGTCTCCGATGACTCCGAGTTTCTCGGTCCCGTAGGCGCCGATCGAAGCGAGCGACCCTTGCACGTTGTCTTTGCGCGCCGTGATGGCCTGGAAGCTCCACGGGACCGGCGGACTCGCGCCGCCCGGGTTGATGCGGATCAGGTTCGGCCCGGCCCCGAAACTCGGGCTCCAGGCGCGGTAATGCTCGTAGGGCTCGTCCGCGATGTCGGCGTCGACGGTGGTGTTGCTGCCGACGGCCCAGGGCGACGTCGCGATCGCGGAAGACTGCTGGAGTGCGTTGATCGTGTTCCCGGCCGCCGATCCGGTGGTCGCGGTGTAATCCCTCGGCAGTTGCGACACCTGACCGGTCTGGACCTCGAGCTGGCAGCCCCAGACCTCGACGGCCTCGCCCACGATCGTGGTGCCGCCGTCCCCACGGATGAGCACCTGGAACTGGCAGGCGTCCGGCGTGCCCGTGCCGGGCCACCACGTCCACCAGTAGCGGCGCCACGCCTGCGTCAGCATCGAGGCCGGGATCAAGACGGACGAGTTGGCGGTAGCTGCCCCCGCAGTCGTGGTCGAAAGGTTGAGGTAAACCCCTTGCGCCGGCACCACGTAGCCGGTCGCGGCCGCTGGGGCCCGCAGCCACACGCTGCCGATCATCGTGTTGCCGTTCGGGTTGACGGCGATCGACTGAATGACGCCGCGATTCAGGGCGGAAGCGGTCGTGACGCGGATGCGATCGCCTCGGACCGCCGCCTGGGCGAGCTCGGGCGCGAAGACCAGTTGACCGTCCGGCCATGTGGGGCCCGCGATGCCGCAGCCAAACTCCATGGTCCCGGGCGTCGGCACGATCGCCCGGATCTCCGGGCCTCGGCCCGCGTACTTGCCGACGGCATACTTCTGGCCGACGGCGGGGATCACCATCCAGTTCGTCCCGGAGGCTGCGGGGTAAACGGTGAGCGGCGCGCCGTCAGATCTGCGCGTCGGGAAGTGCGACCCGAGCAGCTTGTTCCGGACGCCGGCGACGGTGTAGGACGTCCGCTCGTAGACGGTCGGCGACGCCGCCTGTTCTAGTTGCGCCGCGGCAATGAGCATTCCGACGCTCGCGGCGCTGATGGGTCCAACGCGCACGAGGATCGAGGTCGAGGTCGTCCCGACCAGGAACGTCTTGGTGAACGAGACCCGCTGCCACTTGCCGGCTCCGGTATAGGTGGCGGTCGTCGAGCTGACGTCCGTCGAGGTGTTGTTTCCAATCGCGAGGTAGATCGACTTGTTCGCCGTGTCGGTCGGGTCGATCGTGGCTACCCACACGGAAAAAGTCCACGTCTGGAGGGAGATGGATGCCCCCACGCTAACGAACTGCGCCAGGCCGGCGCCGCCAGCATTCGCGGTCTGGAAGTACGAGTCGACCGCCAGTCCGTGATCGCAGGTCGTCGGACAGTCCGTCTGCACGATCGCGTAGGTCACGTCGTTCTGCGGGAGGCTGCCGATGATGTCTTCGGTGTTCCCGCTCGGAGCCCACTCGAACGTGAACTCCTGCCCGCGATCGCTGCTCGACTGGACCGCCCCGTACTTCGAAATCTGCGGCGCCACCGCGGATTGACCCCGCCAGTTCAGCGCCTGCTTCACGAGGAAGTCGGTTCGGCCGGTGCGCGGCGACGAGCTGCTGATCCCGGAGGCGCCCGCCACCTCGCCGAGGCTGCCGTACTGGAAGCCGTTCAGCGCGACGACGCGGTGCAGGACGTCGATCGCGCCCGAGCGGATCGCGGTGCGCAACATCCTGGAGAGGCGCCGGATCGGCATTTACGACAAGACCTTTTCGAGTTGGACCGACCAAGACCAGGTGCGCGGACCGTCGGCGCTGAACTCGACGGCGCTCTCAACGAACCGCACCTTGATGTCGGTCTCGCCGGTGCGGGTGTCGTTCCAGTAGAAGACCTCGTAGCGCCCTTTCCGCGCATCGAAGAACGCCTCAAAGCTCGCCTTCTCGGAGTCGCTCTGCGCCGCGTAGACCAGTTTGATGGGGCGCTGGTGCTTGGTGTCCGAGACCTTGCGCGCCTGAGAGGCGTCGTCCTCGAAGACCGTGGTCTCGACGTCGTAGGAGATCTTCCGCTTGACCGGGAACTGCGGGACGGCTGTGCATTCGGTCGTGAGGTTCGGGGACGCCATCAGGTCCTCGACCCGTACCGCTGGTAGGACTCGAACGCAGCCCTGGCGTTCTTCGGGTTCTGGAGCAATTCCGCCAGCGTCATCGGGTCAACGGTGATGTTGAAGACGTCGCCGCCTCTGGCTTCTCCCGCCTCGCGCGCCACGTTCTGAGTCGGCGCCCCGGAGATGGGTGCGCGAGCCTCTACCGTCCGCTCGTTAGTGCGCGAGATCTCCTGGATCGAGGTGCGGTTCGTCTCGTTCAGGACGGTTGGCGGGCGCGCCGGCGTGGCGCTGGCCGGCGCTCCGATGGTGATCGGTGTAGACGTGATGACCCGAGGCGGCGACTGGGTGATCGTAGGTGAGGGAACAGACACCGGCGGGCCTGCGATGATTCGCGGGATCGCAGCCGCGATAGTCTGAGCCGGAGCGAGGATGGGTTGCGGCGCGGACACGATCACCGGCGGAGCCGGAACGAGCCTTGGAGCCGACTGGGCGATGGTCGGCGGTGGAATCGCAACCGGCGGCGCTGCGATCACACGCGCGAGGGCCTGCGGCGGAACGGCGAGAGGCGGTGCCGGGATCAACGTCGGCGACGGGACAGCAACGGGAGGCGCGGCGGCAATCCGCGGAGTGGCCTGCGTGATCGATGGAGGCGGAACTTCGATCGGCCCCGCAGGGACGATTCGAGCGGGCGCTTGATTCACCGTCTGAGACGGAACGCTCACCGGCGGCGCCGGCACTAATGTGGGGGCTGGCACTTGCAGGGGCGCAGCGGGAGCGATGCTTGGGTTCGGCGCCACGATGGCCTGCGCGGGAGCAAACGTCGGCGCGGGGGTCGAGACGACTGGTGGCCTTGCGGCGATGATGTTCGGCGAGGACTGGCTCACAGTCACCGGCGCCGCCGCGATGATCCGAGTCGGCGATTGATTGACGATCGGCGGCGGCACGGTCACGGGAGCGCCAGCGGCCACGGTAGGCGTCGGTGCCGTGATGGCCTGTTGCGGGGCGAAGACCGGAGCTGGGGTCGAGACCACCGCGGGGATCACGACCGGAGCCGGAGCGGTGACAGGAGCGATCGGCGGCACGACGGGAGGCGCAACCGTGACCCGTGGTGCAGCGACCTCCTGCGAGGGCGCGACGATGGGCGGAACTGTCGGGGCGCTCGGGACGATGACCGGAGACGGCTGAGGTGGCGGCACCGTCGAGGTCTGAGCGCCGGCGGCGGGTGCGGCCGTCTGGGTCGATGGCTGCTGCGCCGTGGCCTGCGTGGCGTTCGGGATGGTGACAACGACCTGCGGAGCAGCCTGCACGGGAGCTTGCGGCTGCGTGGGCGTCGGAGCCGGTGCGGGAGCCGCGACGATCGGTGCGGTCGGTGCGATCTGAGGCACGGTGGCGGCCGTCTGCGTCGGCGCCCCGGCGATTACCGGCGTCGTCCCGGTGACGTTCTGTTCGCCAGGCGTCTTGACCGCCTGCGAGTAATCGACGCTTGGCGCGGACGGGACGCCTCCCCCACCGCCTCCGCCGCCTTCGAGCGTCGTGGAGCTGATCTTCGCGATTTGGATCGCGCCCGTAGCCGCCGCGATCGCTGCAAAGACGAGCGATGCCGGGTACGGCATGTTCATCGCCTGCATGATCGCGCCCGCGGTGTTCACGATCGCGCCGGCGTAAGCGCCCTTCTTGGAATGCCCGAACGCCGCCGCGACCGCTCCACCGATCGCCTGGTTGAGCATCTGGTACTGATTGAGCGTGGCGGCGAACGCGGCCTGCTGGACGGACCCGGTCGCCGCGGCTTCCTGTTTCGAGATGGCGATGCGCTGCTGGGACGCCTTCATCACAACGAGCGTGGAATCGTTCTGGAACTTCTGGAGGGACGCCTTCTGCGCGTCAAGGTTCCCGGCGAACAGGATCTGCTCTTTCTGGTACGTGGCCTCAAGCTCGGAGAGCTTCACCGCCATCACTTCTTCGTTCGCGGCCTGTTCGACGACGGCGCGCTGGCGAATCAGTTCAAGCTCGAGATCGGCCTCGCCCGGGCTGAACCCGCCGGGGCTGGCGGGCTGGGGCGATTCGAGACCTTGCAACTGCCCTTCCGTCTGGGTCTGGGCGATCTGCGAGAGTTGGTCCCGCAGCGATTGCGCGTCATCGATCGTTTGAATCCTGCGTTGGTCGCGGTGCCTGCGGTCGATCTCGTCGATCACCGACTGGTAGATCTCGAACAGGTCCGCCGTGTCGCGTCCTTCGCGGTCTGCCTCCGCCACCGCGATCTCGAAGCGGTCGGAGGCGACACGCTGCTCGAGACTAAGCCTCTGGTCGGCCGACAGTTGGTCGTTCTGTAGGTGCGCCTGCGCAACCGACGCGTCATCGGTGAACACGCGTCTGGTGCGATCGAGCGCGAACCGCTGCGCGGACTGATCGATCGCGACGTCCCTGGTCTGCGCCAGCGCCGTCGTGCTCTCGTTCTGTTTCCGCGCGGCCTCGATCTCGCGGTTGTACCGGATCGCAAGGGACGCCTGCTGTAGGGCTCCCTGGATCTCCGAACCCTTCGCGGCGGCACCGGCCATCGTTTGAACGAGTTGCTGCTCGTACTGGCCCTGGAGGTCCCGGACGTTGCCGAGCATCCCGCGGATCTTGTTGTCGACGCCCTGAAGCTCCTTGGTGAGCAGCTTCTGAAGGGTGACGTCGTCGGTGCGGGTGATGGCGAGCCGCAGGGCGTCGGCCTCGCCACGCGCCTTGGCCAGCTTCTCCGACGCTTTGTCGATTTCTTCGTCGGCGCGTTCAAACCGCGGCGCAATTCGGACGTCCTGGGCGGGCCCGACCGCGCCTCGCTGCCCGAGATTCGGGGGCAGCGTGTTGCCGAGCGCGTCTTTCGATGCGGCGCCGAGGAGCCCTAACGATTGGATGACGCTGTCGATCCCGGGCACCAGTCGCAGGACGCCGGTCAGGAACTCGCCCGTGTGCTGATTGGACTCGCGCATCGCGAGCCCGGCCGTGCCGCCGAACCCGACCGCGCTGGCGGTGGCGGACTGGAAGGCGCCGATCGAAGCGTCACCGAACTCGCCAGCCCGCAGGACCCCTTGGCCTAGGGCGGTAATCGCGGCGCCGAGTGCCTGGTCCGCGTACACCAGGAGCGAGTTGCGCGCGTTGTCGATCACGACGGTCGACTGCCGCCACTGGTCGCTGAACGCGGCCTGGACCGGGATCATGCCCTCGGTCTTCTGCCGCACGGATTCGAGCGCCGCGTTCGTGAACGCGAGCTTGCGCTCCTGGTCGGTCAGGCTCTCGACGCTGACGCCAAGCTCCGCCGCGTATTCCTTGTAGACCTGTTGGGCCCGGACGATGATCCCGATGTTGTCGAGCAGCCGAGGCGACTGACGCCCGATGCCCTCGATCAGGGAGTCGACGGAGCGGACCGCGTCGACGCCCATCGCCTGGCCGAGCTTCACGGCGCCGCCCGCGAGCTCCGCCATGGTCTGCACCGTGACGGGCAGATCCAGCAGCAGCGCCCGATTCGTCGCCTTCATGAGCTCGACGTCGCTGACGAAGCCGCGCGTGGCCGGCCGCATGACCTCCAGGAAGGCCTGGCCAGTCTCACCCACCCGGGTGGTCAGCGTCTCGAACCCTCGCGACAGTTGGGTGATCGGCGCGGCCGCCTCGGCGAAACTGCCGAGTGCAGAGACGGTCCCGTAGATGAGCCCCGTGGCGACGCTGGCGGCCACGCCGATGGCCGCGACGGCGGGGAGGATCGCGGCCGCACCCGTGACCGCGACCTGGGACGCAGCCCCGACGCCGCGCCCCATGCTCGTCATTTGCGATTCGAACGCGGCCGCCGCCGTGCGGTTCTGGTTGAGCAGATCCCGCAGTGGGCCGAGCCCGTCGTCCATCGTGCTGAGCGACGCCCGTGCGGACGTAGCGGTCGTCTCGACCTGCTTTTCGAAGGACTTGAGATTGGCGACGCCTGACTTTGTGTCGACCTCGACGGTCGTCAGGATGATGGAGGATTCGTCAGCCATCGAGATCGCTCGGCGTTGGCTCGGCGAACGCGGACACCGGCCGTTTGTGCAGGCCGTGG
>Ga0210379_10000860_pt1 | contig 10401 bp, 7 predicted proteins | sample PLMedo_2_FD_155468 | JGI IMG/M metagenome (GOLD analysis project Ga0210379, IMG submission 155468) | Groundwater sediment microbial communities from an aquifer in East River, Colorado, USA - PLM4_32_coex redo | ecosystem: Environmental > Terrestrial > Soil > Riparian zone | place: USA: East... | reverse complement strand
TGAGCGTGGCGGGCCACGGGGCGATCGGCGGGACGGCGGTAACCCGAGGCGAGCAGGGAGGCGATGGCGATCAGGAGCAGGAGGCCCGACAGTCGATGCATAAGTCCACCAGGAGCGATTGGGCGGTTGTCCGTGGATTTACCCACGGACGCGAGTTGCCTGATTGAGATCCTATAATAGTAGCACTCCGCGGAACGGGTCTCGACCCAAAAATTGCGCGTCGGGACGCCCTGTTTCCGGTTCTTCGCCATGGCTCCCCCTGGTTCTTTGCGCCCCCGCGGCGCCGGAGTTACGCAGGACGAAGTGCGTCGCGTGGCGGCGTCCACCGGAAGCAAGGCCACCGAGCAGCAAATCGGCGAAGCCACCCGCAAGCTGCAGGAGCAATACACCTCGGCATCGCGGGGTGAAACGCGGTAGCGCCCTCGCTTTGGCGCATCTTCCACGTTGACAGGGGCCCCACCCGAATCGTTCATTTCGGACGATGCCACGCCCCCGTTTCCTCGTTGCGACATGAGTCCACATCGCCTGGCCGGCGCCGCCGGCGCCATCCTGCTCGCCGCCTGGTCGGGTTGCAGCCCGACGCTTCGTTCGGTCCACGAAGGGTCCGGCGACCCCTGCGAGGTCGTGCGGGGCTCGTCGGCACCCGAAGACACGATCACGGTCGTCGTGACCGATTCCGTGACCGTTCGTATCCCGCTTCGCGTCCCGCTGGCTCGGAATGCCCCGGAGCAGCTCATGTTCAATCTTCAGTATCAGACGCTTCTGACCGTCGACTGTTCGAACCAGGAACGGCCCGGCCTGGCACAATCGTGGGATTGCAAGGGCCGGCAGTGGACGTTCCGGCTTCGACCCGACGCGCGCTTCTGGGACGGAACGACCGTGACGGCGGCGGACGTGGTGCAAAGCTGGCGCTTTTTCGGAGAACCGATCGAATCGCTTGTCGCCGTCGACGATCGGATGCTCGTGGTACGGTTCGCACAGCGCCTGCGGGATGCACGCATCTTATCGTCACCAGGCTTTGCGGTGACGAAGATGGACGACCGCTACGGCTTGTCCGTCGGCACCGGGCCGTACCGGACCGACGACGACGTTGCCCGTGGAGATTTTTTTCTCCACCCGGTCGGGGAGAACGATCCCACGATTCACCTCGTGATGGTCGACAAGCGGGACGTTCGCGACCTCCTGGCGAGGAGCGTGGACCTCGTGATCACGAGCGACCCGGGGTTGATCGAGTATGCGGCCGGCCAGCCGCGTTTCGCGATTACCGCGCTGGCGTGGAATAGCACCTATGTTCTCCTGGCCCCGGCTCGCGCTCGCGCGCTCCGCGGGGGGCGGACCCCGCCGGGGCTGCCGCCGTCCTTTTTGGAGGCCATGGCGAAGGACGCGGTTCGCGCGCAGGCGCGGGGAGCCGCCACACCGGTGTGGTGGGAAGCCACCGGGGAATGTACCGGGGAACCGACCTTGCGTGGGCTCGACAGGCTCGACGCGGGGGAGCGGCGGATCTTGTTCGACGTCGGCGATGCCACCGCGCGCGACCTGGCCGAACGCCTGGTGGCCGTGGCGGCGATGGACCCGCGGCAATCTGTCGAGGCGGAGGTGGTTGCGTCCGCGGTGCCGGGTATGGTCGGCGGCTCGGCGAAACTCGTCTCGGCCGGCGTGAGGTTGGAGACGCTTGATTCCAGGCTGTGGGGCGGCGGTGAAGTTGCCTACATCGTGGCGCTCCCGCACAGCGTGCCTGACGCATGCATCGCGGCGAGCGAGTTGGCATCACGCGCGCCCTGGCTGGTGGCGGGCGGCGTCGCTCTGGCCGATGCGCTGATTCCGCTCGTCGACACGCGTCCGCACGCCATCGTCGCGCGCGGGCGCGTGGGTCTCGTATTGAACGGTTTCGGTGGCGTGACTATCAAGGCGGGAGCGGGAAGCGCGGAGAGCTTGCCATGAGCTTCCGCGCGCGCGTGACGGCCGCTCTGCTCGTCGGGGCGTTGCTACCGATGACGGCGCTGGCACTCCTCGTTCGTCACGAGATGACGGCGCGACTCACCGCGCAATACGAACGGCGCGTGGACGCCATCGTCGCGGGGATCGCGACCCGCCTGGCGCGGGAAAGCGACGCCGTCGGTGCCGCACTGAGCCAGGTTCGGGCTGCATTGTCGTCGGACAATCGCTTCCGGCGTGCGGCGGTGGACGGCGTCGAGACCGAACGGCGCTATCTGCTGGACTACGCGGGCGATGCCATGCGCCTCGCCGGACTCGACCTGCTGCAGATCCAGGACGAAACCGGGCGCGTCGTGAGCTCGGGACATTTCCGCAACGACTACGATCGTGTCGACGCGGTGCTCCCACGACGACTTGCGTCGAGCCCGGGCGGGATCGCGCTCGTGCGTGCGCGCACGCCCACGGCGTCGCTGCTCGCGCTGGCGGGTATCGACTCGGTCTCCATCGGCAGCCGTCGATTCCGGCTCGTCGGTGGAATCGAGGCGAAAGACCGACTGATGGAAGAACTCTCGCGCGACGAGGCGCTGCGCGTGTCGCTGGTCCTGCCGGGAGATTCCCTGGCGGGCGGCGACGAGAGCTCGGCGCTGCTTGCACCGGAAGCGATCGTGCGCGAGCTGCGGGTTCCGTTCGTCGACCCCGGGCAGCCCGGTCCCGAGACCGCGGTGCTGCGGGTGTCGCACGATCTCGATGAGATGCAGGCGTTGCGCCGCAGCGTCGACCGCTGGTTCATCGTCGCGGTGGCGGTGACGGCGGCACTCGCCGCACTCGTTGCCGGCCGGGTATCGTCGCGCGTCAGTCGTCCGGTGGTGGAGCTGGCGGAGAAAGCAGCGCGCATCGACCTCGATCGGCTCGACGTCGATTTTCCCACCGGACGTCGCGACGAGATCGGGGTGTTGTCCCGCGGACTCGCAGCGATGACCACCCGCTTGCGCGAAAGCACGGCGCGTCTCAAGGACGCGGAACGCCGGGCAGCCATCGGCGACCTCGCGCGCCAGGTGAATCACGACCTCCGCAACGGTCTCACGCCGATTCGCAACGCGCTCCGTCATCTGACGCAACAGGTACAGGACGATCCGGCCCGCCTCCCGGACGTCTTTCGCGAGCGTCAGGGCACGTTTCAGTCGAGCATTTCCTACCTCGATGAACTGGCCGGCAACTATGCCCGGCTGGCGCAACGCGGCGCGCCGGTGCGCTGCGACCTGAACGAGGTGGTGGGGCGCGTGGCGGCGAGTATGCAGGGAACCAGCGGTGTGGACCTCCGGGCGGACCTGTGCAAGGATGCGGTCGTGTTTGCGGACCCGATTTCACTCCGCCGCATCGTGGAGAATCTGCAGGACAACGCGATCGACAGCCTGGCCGGTCGCGGCGGGCACGTCACGGTTTCGACCGAGCGGGTTCGTTCCGACTCCGGCGAGACGCGCGTTCGTCTGTCGGTCTCCGACACCGGGGTTGGAATGAACGACATCCAGCGTACACGCATCTTCGACGATTTTTACACGACCAAGCCCGCCGGTAGCGGCCTCGGGTTGTCGATCGTACGCCGTCTGGTAATGGACCTCGACGGCACCATTCAGGTCGTGAGTGAGGAAGGTCGCGGCAGCCGCTTCATCGTCGAGTTCCCCGCGGCCGGCGAGGGGGCGGCCTAGATGGCGTACGTACTCGTCGTCGACGACGTCCGCACGCTGGCGGAGCAATACGCGTACGACCTCTCCCGGCTCGGCGGCTGGGACGTGCGCGCGGCGACCTCCGGCAAGGAGGCGCTCGAGCGCGTGGCATTCGAGTCGGTCGACTGCATGATCCTCGACCTGGAGATGCCCGGGGTCGACGGCTTCGACGTGCTGCGCAGCCTCAAGAAAGAGGACTACCGGCTTCCGGTCATCGTTTACACCGGCACCGGCAACTACGACCGCTGCGTGCAGGCGGTCAAGCTGGGTGCGTTCAGTTTCATCGACAAGTCGGAGCAGATGGAGCGCGTGGTCCGCGAGGTGGAGAACGCGCTCACGCGCGCCCGGCTGGAACGGGAGGTCGAGATGCTGCGACGCGACCTCGGCACGGACAGCGCGCTGATTGGTTCCAGCGCGCCGATGCGCGAACTCGGAAACGCCATCGCCCGCGTGGCGGCGATCTCGAGCCCGGTCCTGATCGTGGGCGAGAGCGGAAGCGGCAAGGAGATCGTGGCGCGCGAACTGCATCGCCTCGGCACGCGGGAGAACGCGCCTTTCGTGGCGGTCAACAGCGCGGCGCTCCCCGACAACCTCATCGAAAGCGAACTGTTCGGCCATGAGCGCGGCGCGTTCACGGGAGCCAGCCAGACGCACCGGGGCGCGTTCGAGCGCGCGTCGGGCGGCACGTTGTTCCTGGACGAAATCGGCGAGCTTCCTCCCGCCGCGCAGGCGAAGCTGCTCCGGGTCCTCGAGCAGGGAGAGGTGACGCGGCTGGGCGGCGAACGCAGCCTCAAGGTGAATGCACGCGTCGTCGCCGCGACGCATCGCGAGCTGGACGCCGAGGTGGAGGCCGGCCGATTTCGCCAGGACCTTTTCTATCGCATCAACGTCCATGTCATCCGGGTACCGCCCCTTCGCGAGCGCGCCTCCGACGTCGCCGAGCTCGCCGGTCATTTCATGAAGGTCACGTGTGCACGATTCGGGGTGCGACGCAAACGCCTCGATCGCGCCGCGCTCGAGGTTCTCGTAGGCTACGACTGGCGCCGCAACAACGTGCGCGAGCTACGTAATGTCGTCGAGCGCATGGTGATCGCAACCGACGGCGATACGGTTGGGATCGAGCAGGTGCCGGTCGAGATCCGGGGCGCTTCCGCGCCGAAGCGACGCGCGGGCGCACGCACGTTTCGCGAGCTCAAGAGCGAAGCGGAGCGTCAGATCGTCGTCGCGGCGCTGGAGAACCAGGAGTGGAACACCACGCGCGCGGCGGAACAGCTCGGGCTCTCCGACCACGCGAGCTTGCGAAAAATCATGCGTCGACTCGGTCTCAAAAAACGCTGAATCCCGGCGTGTCCATTCGGACACGTCACCCACCCGTCCAGTGTGTCCGCGCGGACACGCGCGGCCTCTGTCGACAAGATCACGCGCCTCCGATTGCACTCATAACACGTTGTTAACGTTAACCTTGGCTTTGCCATGTCCACCGTGGCCCGCCATTGGTCAGCCGCTTGCGCAGGCAGTGCCTGGAGCCGTAACGGCCCAGGAGGTTTGTCATGTTGAACGAATTGAATCGCAGATCCCACCGCTCCGTGGGGATCGCCCTGCTCGCGGGGGTATTGGTCGCCGCGGGGTGCGGAACGGACGAAGACGACATCATCGTGAAGAAGACACCGACGCCGACCACCACGCCCGTGGTGGAAACGGCCGTGTCGGCGCGGACGGACACGGTGGCCCCGACCCCAACATCGCCGAGCGAAGTGACGTACGAAGCGGCCGAGGCTGAATTCCTTGCCGGACGCTACGGCGAGGCGGTGGTCTCATTCACCCGCTACACGGAGCGCATACCCGACAATCCGTGGGGCTACTACATGCTGGGGCTCTCCGCGTGGAAAGACGGAAGTCTCGATATCGCGGAGACGGCGTTTGAGAGGTCCCTGGCCCTCGACCCGACGCACGCGAAGAGCCGTCTCAATCTCACGCGCGTGCTGCTCGACGCGAGCCGGCCGGGTGAAGCGCTGACGACCGTCGACAGCGCGCTGGTTCTCGATCCCTCGTCCGGCGATGCGTACCGGCTCAAGGGCCGCGCATGCCACGCGCTCGGACGGATTGACGAGGCAACGACTGCGTACCAGCGCGCGATCCGGCTCAACCCGCAGGACGCCTGGGCGATGAACAACCTGGCCTACCTGGCCATCGAGGAGGGACGATTCGAAGCGTCGTTGCCGGCGCTGGCGCGCGCCGTCGAGTTGCGCCCCGACGTCGCAGTGTTCTGGAACAATCTTGGCATGGCGCTCGAACGCACCGGGCACACGCGCGCGGCGGAGAATGCCTACGCATCGGCCGTGAATGCCGATCCGACGAACGAGAAAGCCACCGCCAACGGGGTGCGAATCGCCGCGGTGCGCGAAGATCCGTCCATCGCACCGGTGGATCTCCCGGCTCTCGCCCGAGGTTTCGAAACGGAAATCGAAGGCTGGAGCGTGGCGTCCGACTAGACTAAGCGAACGTCACCCCGAGGGTAACGGATGCTCCGCCCGGCCATGGGCGGAGCGTCCGCATAAATGCGCGAGCCGAATCAGGGGGTCTCGGTCTCCGACTGATCGGCGCGTGCCTTCGCCGAGTCGGACTGTTCCAGCGCCTTGCCGACCACCCCGGCGCCGGGGAGTTTCGAGGCGGCGATGGTACTGTCGCGTTGGCGCTCGGTCATCGCAGACTTGGTTTCCTGCTTCGATGAGCAAGCCGCCAGCAGCAGCGCGGACACGGCCGCGCACAAGAGTGCTTTTCTCATTCTGGTCTCCTCACATCGCCCGGTACGCGGGCGCCAGAATCTGTGCCGCGAAGTCTTCAAAGCGAGTCGGCGTCGTGTTGCGCAGGTTACGACCCTCGACGCTCCGGATCCTGCCTTCGTTGAATCCGCGCGACATCTCGACGTAGAGCGACGCCATGCTCTTCGACAGGCCCATGGTCACCATGCCGTCGAAGGCCGCTTCGTACGGGAACTGCACGTAAGCGAGGTCCGGGCGGTCGATCGCCTTGCCCAGGATGCTCGTTGTCTCCTTGAACGTGAAGTCGCGCGGGCCGAGGAGTTCCCGCACGGCGGCGCCCGTGAAGTCTCGCGCGCGCAACGCTCGCGCGGCCTCGCGGCCGATGTCGGCCGTCGCCGTCATGGCGATGGGCAAATCGCCGGCCAAGGCCGAGCCGTTGACACCCTGGTGCTTGATCAAGCCGAGCGACAGAAGGTGATTCTCGAAGAAGTACGCGGCGCGAAGGGACAGCGAGTTCAGGCCCGGGATGGTCCGGAGGCGCTGTTCGTGCTCGTGGAGGCCCGCGATCGGACCGGTTCCCGACGGCTGGTCGGCGCCGACGCTGCTCAAGAAGACGAGGTGTTTGACCCCGCTGTCTCGAACCGCTTTGGCGATGGCTTCGCCGACCTTCGTCTGGTAGGTGCGGTAGTCGGGGTGGGTGGGGTCCGGCGGCATCAGCGTGTAGACGCTGTCACTCCCGCGAAAGGCCGCCGCCAGAAAGGCCGCGTCGGCGGCGTCTCCGACAGCGGCGTCCGCGCCTCGGTCGATCAACGGCTGCAATCGGTCGCGCGCGCGGCCGACCACCCGCACCTTCTGGCCGTCTTTGAGCAGAATCTCGGCGACGGCCCGACCGGTGTGGCCGCTTGCCCCCATGATCGTTATCATACGGTCTCCTCCGGTTTAAATGCGCCTGCTTGCTCAATCCAGAGTAAACGATCGGGCGCGCAATTCAAACCCATTGGATTGGACCTCGAACCGGGCCACTGCCCGAAGGTCCCGCGCTTTACACTCGACCCTGCAGAATCTATGCTGGGCCCTTGCCGTCACCTGCGAACCAGCTTTCATGCCTGATCTTCGCGTCATGAAGAAGCCCGATGAACGCCCGCGCGCGCGCGCGGTGGCGCTCGCAGCACTCGGGATCGTCTACGGCGACATCGGGACCAGCCCTCTCTATGCGCTGCGGGAGTGCTTCCATGGACCCCACGGCATTGCCGCCACGCCCGCCCACGTACTGGGCGTGCTCTCGTTGATCGTCTGGTCGCTCATCATCGTCATCTCAATCAAGTACCTCACGTTCATACTCCGGGCAGATAACGAGGGTGAGGGTGGGATCCTCGCACTGATGGCGTTGGTCGTGACACCCAACGAGAACGGACGAGGCCGGGCCATGCTGGTGACGATCGGGCTCTTCGGGGCAGCGCTCCTCTACGGCGATGGTATCATCACACCGGCCATCTCTGTGCTGGGCGCGGTCGAGGGATTGCACACTGCCACCCCCATCTTCGAACCCTTCGTGGTACCGCTGACCATCGGCATTCTAGTCGGCCTGTTCTCGATCCAGAGCCGGGGCACGGGACGTGTCGGGACGTTTTTCGGCCCGGTGATCTTCCTGTGGTTCGTCAGTCTGGGGGTCTTGGGACTCGCCTCGATCGTGTTCACGCCACACGTGCTGACGGCTTTCAACCCGGTGCACGCCGTGCGTTTTTTCGCCGAGGGCGGGTGGGCGGGCTTCGTGGTGCTGGGATCGGTGTTCCTGGTCGTCACGGGCGGTGAGGCGCTTTATGCCGATATGGGGCATTTCGGCCGTGCGCCGATCCGCCGCGTCTGGTTCGCTATCGTACTTCCCGCCCTGCTCCTGAACTACTTCGGCCAGGGCGCACTGCTGATCCGGAACCCGGAGTTCGCCGCCCATCCGTTCTATCATCTGGCGCCACGGTGGGCGCTCTACGGTTTGGTCGCCCTCGCGACGGCGGCGGCCGTGATCGCTTCGCAAGCCGTGATTACTGGCTCATTTTCCCTGACCTGGCAGGCGATCCAGCTCGGCTACCTGCCGCGACTCGAGGTTCGGCATACGTCGCGGAAGGAAGTCGGGCAGGTGTTCATTCCGGCGATCAACGCGATGCTCCTCGTGTCCACGGTGGCGGTTGTGGTCGGCTTTCGAACCTCGAGCAACCTGGCCGCCGCCTACGGACTCGCGGTCACCGTGACCATGGTCATTACCACCATGCTTGCGTTCCTGGTCATGCGAAGGCTCTGGGGATGGAGTGCGCTCGCGGCCGGCGCCGTGACCACAATTTTTGTCGCGATCGAGATCGGATTCCTCGCCTCCAACCTGATCAAGTTCGTTGACGGTGGGTGGTTCTCGGTCTGCGTCGGCCTCGGAATCCTGGCTATGATGACCACGTGGCAGCGGGGACGGCGGATTCTCGCGGAGCGTCTCAAGGAAAAGGCGATCACATTCGACAAGCTCGATGAGTGGCTCGCCGCGGGTCCGCCCGTCCGGATTCCGGGCACCGCGGTTTATCTGACCGGCGATCTCGCGGGAATGCCACCGGCGCTCCGGAGGACGGTGCGGCACCTGAAGATCGTGCACGAGCGGGTGGTTCTACTGCGCGTCGAGACGGTGCGACGCCCGTTCGTTCCAAACGCGGAGCGCGTCGAGGTTCATGAGATTCGGCCCTCCGTCTACGGAGTGACGGCGCGATACGGGTTCATGGAGATGCCGAATGTCCCGAAAATCGTCGAGCAGTGTAAGCAGCATGGACTCACCATCGAAGATCCCACCTACGTGTTGAGCCGAGAGACCCTGCTGGCCACGAAACGCCCCGGCATGGCGATCTGGCGGGAGAAGCTGTTCGCGATGATGTCTCGTAATGCCGGCCCGGCTACGGAGTTCTTTCGCCTTCCCGCTGATCGGGTCATCGAAATCGGTGCCCAGATCGAACTGTAAGGCACTCCGGTCTTCCCGCAACTTCACGCCAGGCACACACGTAGTTGCGGGAGCATTCCAATTCGGCTCGACCTTGCCCGTTTCGGGCGCCACACGGAAGAGGATCTATCATGAAACATGTTCTCTGGGTTCTGGCGATCATGGGTACCGTCCTGTCCCTCGCCGCCGTCGCAGCGACGGCGGCTGATTCGACCAGCGTGGCGGCGCTCGAGCTGGACGCCGCCGAGGCGGCGTTCACGGCGAAGGATTGGGACAAGGCGTCCGTCCTATTTCGGGAGCTGGCCGACGAGAATCCGTTCCAGGGCCGATTCTGGTACCGGTTGGGCACGGCCGAGTACAACCGCAAACGGTACCGGGAGGCGATCGCTCCGTACGAGCGGTCGGCGGCGGTTGGTTTCAACGTGGGGGTCAGCCACTATAACCGCGCCTGTTGCCTCGCGCTCCTCGGCGAAGCGGCCCCGGCGATCGACGCTATCGAGATGGCGATCCGCGCGGGGTTGCGGGATCGCGAAAACCTCCTGCGCACGGATTCGGACCTGGACGGCATCCGTGCCACGCCCGCGTTCCGGGCCCGCATCCTGCCCGCGGTGGAACCGTCGATCGCGCGTGTGGATCGGTGGCGGGTCGATTTCGAGTACCTCACGCGCCGCGTGGCCGAGACGCACTACGATCCCTTCCGGTACATTTCGCGCGCGGAATGGGACGGTGAAATCGCGCGCATCGCAGATTCTCTTCCCGGCATGAAAGACCATGAAGTCGTGGTGGCGCTCATGCAGCTCTTCGTGCGCATCAACGACGGGCACACCGCCATCGAGCTGCCGGGCGAGGGCCCGCTGGCTTTCCACGCCCTCCCGGTGCAGTTCTACCAGTTCACCGACGGACTCTTCGTGCGCGCCGCCAGTCGCGAGTACGCACAGCTGGTGGGCAAGCGCGTGGTGAAAGTCGGGAGCCTGCCGGTGAAAGAGGCGCTGGAGCGCGTGGCCACCACGGT
>Ga0210379_10000859_pt1 | contig 10402 bp, 9 predicted proteins | sample PLMedo_2_FD_155468 | JGI IMG/M metagenome (GOLD analysis project Ga0210379, IMG submission 155468) | Groundwater sediment microbial communities from an aquifer in East River, Colorado, USA - PLM4_32_coex redo | ecosystem: Environmental > Terrestrial > Soil > Riparian zone | place: USA: East... | reverse complement strand
GGTCGGCGGGTCGATCGTCGTCCATGGGCTCGAAGAATCCGGATGGTCCGCCATCGCCCATGCGATCGAAGTGGCCGGCGCGGCTGCGGCCGATGCTTTGCCTTCGGTCGCCTCCGCGGCGGAATGGTTCGTCGCGACGGCAGGTTTTGGCCTCGCAGGGCTGGTGATAGGCGCGATGCTGATCCCGTTGGTGAGTTTTGTTTTCTCGCCGGCGTGGAGGTTGTTGAGTCGCGTTCTGCGGCGAGGAACCCGGAAATAAACCTTCAACCCGTCCAGAGGGCGTGCGGGTCCTCCGGGGGCAACGGCTCCGCAACGATCCGTACACGGACGTCTTTCGCCACTTCGATGTTCCTCTCCGGCATCTTGTAGCCGGGACGCGTGACAACGAGCGGGAATGCGCCCTTGGGCACGCGCATTTTCGCGGCGCCCGATTCGTTGGTCTCGGCGCGATAGACGCCGAGCCGCACTTGCGCGCCGGCGATCGGCGTCTTGGTCTCCTTATTCACCACCGTCACGGATACCGAGTGTTCCGGCTCGGCGACGGTGACGAAGGTGAATCGCGACATCGCGCTGCCATGCGGCAGCTTCAGCTCGGACGGCGCGAAACTCGCCGTCCAGGAATTGAGCGCGAGCTTGTGCGGCGCCTTGAGCGAGATCGTCGTGAACGCGAGCGCGGTCGTGCCGGGCAGGGCGGCATCTCCCAAGGCACCGGATCCGATCAGCTTGCCGGACTCGTCGCGGATTTCGATGACCTTGCCGGCAAGCGCACAGGCGGACGTGCACTTCGCGCCCGCTTTGACCTCGAACCGGGCGTTGCGCACGACAGGTGAGGGCACGTCCCAAACCGCGAGGCTCGTCTCATGCGGCACTGTGGTGAGCACGAAATCGAGCGCGCCTTCGGCTCGTTCGGCGGCCTTTTCGCCGCTCGCGACGATGAGCTTCAGCCGATGCTCGCCCACCTCGTCGGGCGCGCGCAGCGCAAGGGAGACACTTCCGTCCGCGGCGGATTCAGGGAGCGCGGCCTCGTGCAGGGTTCGCCTGCCTTCGCTCACGAGAAACGTCGCCCCCTCGCAGGCAACGCTCTCTGGCCAATTCAGCAGCGCCGAAATCGAGAACTCCGCTCCCGCATCGACCGATGCGGGCGGCGCTTCCTTCAGCGCGATACCGATTGGGGCTGTGGCTTTCTCCTGCTTCATTCGCCCACAAACCCAATCGATCGCCGCAAAATTACACCCGTGGGGCCTGCTTGCCGCCGATCACCGACGCAACCGGGAAGAGTCTCTGCGCTCCGCTGCGCTTGCCCCCGTAATTGTCGAGGAACTCGAAATTCCCCTGTCTCAGCTCGAGCACCGCAACATCCGCGGGTGCGCCGACCGCGAGCGTGCCGCGGTCCTTGAACGCAGGGAACGGCTTCGCCGCGTTCGACGTCGCCATCGCGACAACCTGATCCATCGGCACGCCCAGCAGCAGGAATTTCGACATCACGTTCGGCATGTCGATGACGCCGGTCGAACGGCTGTTGGCGTTGTAGTCGGTCGACAGCGTGTCGGGGAGGAAGCCTTGGCGTACCGCACGCTCGGCCACGTCCCACGTGACATGGCCGTTCTGGCCATTGCCGAAATCGAACCAGATGCCGCGCCGCCGCGCTGCCGCCACTTCGGGGAACAGGCGGCCATTGCCGTCGAATATGCTGTTCGGCTCCGGCGCATAGAGATGCGTGACCACATCGCCCGGCTTGAGCAGCTCGAGAATTTTTGCCATCGGCGAAACGGTCTGGCCGACATGGATCATCACCGGCAGGTTGAATGGCATGACCATGGCCTGCGCACGCCTCACCGCCTCGAGATCGTTGGCGCCGGCGACGTTGTACGACAGCCGCGCCTTGACGCCGATGATGGTGTCGCGATTGCGCTCGATCGCGGCGCGCGCCGCGCCGACATCCGCGCGGCTGATGTCCATCGTGTCGCCCTCCGGCAAGATGCCTGCGCGCCCCACATTGATCAGCACCCGACCCATGTTCGGCGCCGCCTTGGCGTTGGCAACCGACTCATCGATCTTGTCCGCACCGTTGGACCCCGCGTCGAGCCAGCACGTCACGCCATCGGAGAGGGTCATCGGCGCGTTTGCGCGGTCCCGGCCGCAATGGGTGTGCAGATCGATCATGCCCGGGATCACGATCTTGCCCCGCGCGTCGATCATGTTGCCGCCCGCGGGGATGTTCGCCTCGACCGCAGCGATGCGGCCGCCCGCGATCGCGACGTCGCGGACCGCGTCGAGCCTGCTCGCGGGATTGATGACGCGCCCGCCCTTGATGACCAGATCGTAGGTCGCCGCCGCGCGCGCGCTCGGCATCTGAGCCGCGAGCACAGCCATCGCTGCCGTGCCAACAAATTGCCGCCGGTTCATCATCGTCCCCTCCACCTTGTTGAAAGTCAGACCCCATCTTGCCAAAAAAACCGATGGCAGACGACACGACTTCGCCCAAAATTAACTCGTTCCCGCTAATCTCGTCTCGCGGCGTCCGGAGAAGCGTCGCGCATCCAAAACTCAAGAACGCCCCTCTAAAGGGCCACTGGCGGGGTCGTCTCATGTTCGGTAGCTTCATGCGCATGCTGTCCAGCGATCTGGCGATCGACTTGGGCACGGCAAATACACTCGTTTACGTGACCGGCCGCGGCATTGTGCTCAACGAGCCGTCCATCCTGGCGATGGTGGACAAGGGCGGCACGAAGCAGGTCCTGGCCGCCGGCTCGGAGGCCAAGGAGATGGTCGGCCGTGCCCCCAAGCACATCACCACCGTCCGGCCCATGCGGGACGGCGTCATCGCCGATTTCGAAGCCGCGGGCGAAATGATCAAATATTTCATCCGCAAGGCGCATAAGCGCCGCTCCTTCGCCAGCCCGATCGTGATGGTCTGCGTCCCTGCCGGCGCGACCCCGGTCGAGCGGCGGGCGATCGAGGAGTCCGCCATGGCCGCGGGCGCCAGGCGCGTTCTGCTGATCGAGGAGCCCGTGGCGGCAGCCATCGGCGCCGGTCTTGCGGTCGACGAACCCAACGGCTCGATGATCGTCGATATCGGCGGCGGCACGACCGAGGTCGCGGTGCTGTCGCTGGGCGGTATCGTGTATTCGCGCTCGGTCCGGGTCGGCGGCGACAAGATGGACGAGGCGCTCGTCGCCTATGTCCGCCGTCACCACAATCTGTTCATCGGCGAAGGCACGGCCGAGCGGATCAAGAAGACCATCGGCACGGCGTGCGCTCCGATCGAGGGCAACGGGTCGGCCATGGAGATCTCTGGGCGCGATCTGTTGAACGGCGTCCCCAAGCGGATCTCCATCACCGAGCGCCAAGTCGCCGACGCTTTGGCGGAGCCCGTGAGGACCATCGTCAACGCCGTGAAAGTGGCGCTCGAGCAGACTCCGCCCGAGCTTGCCGCGGACATCGCGGACAAGGGCATCGTGCTCACCGGCGGCGGCGCGCTGCTCGGCAAGCTCGATGAGGTGCTGCGTGAAGCGACGGGTCTGCCGATCTCGGTTGCGGAAGACGCGCTCGGTTGCGTCGCGCGCGGCACCGGACGCATCCTGGAAAACCGCACGAGCAAGAAGAAGCGCGGCGTCTCGCTTCAGGATTCCTGATCAGGGTCGTCGGGCTGCGCGAGGTGTCGTTTCAGATCCATTGAATCGTGAAGTATCCTCAAGACTGAGATCGTACGCGCCGTTCTTCGAACTTGGAACGCGATGAAGTGACGGCCCCGCCGCGTGTTGCGGGCGATATGCAGCAAAAGAGTCCGTGCCCGAGGTCCTCGCGCAGTTTGGCGCCAGCCAAGGCCGGGCCATCGCTGAGCTCAGCGAGCGCATCGTCTAGAGCGTTCGCATAAGCGACTGCCTGCCGCTCCCCGAAGTGCTGTCGTGTCCAAAGAAGGATTTCCCGGTAGTCGGACAACGCGGCATTCGTGAGCCGGACGTCCCACGTGCCCGTTTCCTTCTTCACCTAATCCGCTTTCCGGACGCGCGGCCTGGAAGCACTTCGTTTGCCACCGATCGCAGGTGGCGCCTTAGATCGTCTGGAGACGAAAAAGAAATAAAACGGCCTGCATCGACATCCGCGATGCCAACGCCAATTGCCGTGCGCAGAGCTTCGAGACGAGCTTTGTCTTCAGCATCACGGAGTTCAATGAGACGAAGGCCTTCGCGCAGAACCTCGCTGGCATTCTGATATCGCCCGGATGAGACGAGCCGCTCCACCAATTCAGCTTGGCGTTCGGTAAGCACAACATTTCGCGTGGGCACGCTGATGCTCCAAAAGTAGCGTATGGCATATTATGCCAATATATACTTTGGTCGCAAGCCCGGCAGCTATCCAGCAGGTTCCGCCTGCTTTTTCTCGACTTTCCCAAGCGCCGCAGTCGCGGGGAAGATCAGCGACTTGATCACCACCGGCACCGCGCCCGAGGACTCGAGGATCGCGCCGATATCGATGTAATCGAACTCTTTCAGCTCGAGCCCATCGATCGAGATGATCGGATAATCGAGCTTCAGCTCCTCGCGGCAATGGATGCCGATCAGCCCGCCGACATCTCCGTCGCCGACCAGCACGATCGGATGGCCGTGCGCAAGCACTGTCTCCAGTCCTGAAACCACGCCGCGACAGAACGCATCCAGCCGTGCGAACGTCGCCGAGCCGCGCCACGGCGCGAACACCGCGACGGGACGCTCACCGTCGCCGAGATCGAGGCGCCGCAGCACGGCCTTGATCGAGGAGGCGACCAGATCGGGATCGATCTCCTCGTCGTCCAATTTCATGTCGGGCGCAATCACCGGCACGTTGCGCACCGGGATCACCTCCATCGGCCAGACATAGATCGTGCTGCCGCTCACCTGCGTCGTGTATTGCGAGGCGCCGATCACCGTGGCGCGGATGCCTTCGGCCGGCTTGACGAGCTTCTTGCCCCAGTTCTCGATGCGCGCGCGGATTTCGCCCGCGAGCATCGGTCCGAGATCGCCGAAGCTCGCCTTCTCGCGGCCATAGACATATTCCGACACGCCGCCCGAGATCGTCACTTCCGAGATTTCGTGCGCGTGGGTGAGCGCATCGAGCCGGAGCAGCGATGAGGCGCCCACCTTGGGCGAGCCGCCCTTCATCGCCTCGAACAAGCGATCCGCCATGCATGCGGCGAGAGCGCGTGCATCGTCCTGCTTCAGCACCGCTCCAAGTTCGAGCTTCAGCCCAAGCTCGGCACCGAACTGGCGGCCGGCTTCCTCGATCCGCGTGATGCGTCCGGAATCATCGGTCACGACAAGGCGCGCGCCGACATCGGCTGCGGTCAGATCGATCACCTTGCCCTCGGCGCAGACCGCAATCTTCGACGTGCCGCCGCCGATGTCGACATTCATCACCGGCGTGCCGTCGCGGACGGCGCGCGACACCGCGCCCGAACCGTACGCCGCCATCACCGTCTCGAGGTTGTCGCCCGCGCTCACCGCGACGAGTTTGCCGGTCTGGCTCGCGAACAGCTCGGCGATCGCGCGCGCGTTGCTCCGCCTGACCGCGACGCCGGTCAGGATCAGCGCGCCCGTGTCGATCTCCTCGGGCTGCACCTTGGCGTCTTCGTATTGCTTGCGGATGAAGGCGCCCAGCGCTTCGGCGTCGATCGTCTCGTCCACCGTGTAAGGCGTGAGCAGGATGTCGGATTCGTAAAACGTCTCGCGCACGGTGACGACGTAGCGCGAATCCAGCCGCTCCAGCACGATGCGCGAGAAGACAAGGTGCGAGGTCGACGAGCCGATATCGACGCCGACCGAGAGGATGCAGATCTCGTCCTCGCCCTCGAGCGTGCGTCCCTTGCTCGAGAAGAAAATCCGGCCGCCTTCCGCCTCGTCCATACGCTCTAGCCTCGTCTGCCTCTGCCGCTAAAGCGATATCCGGTTGAACGCGAGCAACAGTATCCGCCTCCGTTCAGAGGCGGCTGCCGACCCGGCTTTGGCCGGACGGGCAAAGGACCGCGGTCAAACCGTCGGATACCGTCAATAATGGCGGCGCACAGATGGACCATGAGGAAGGTGTCGTCAACTCGCGCGCAGGGTGGGCTTCCACTTTTCGTAGAAGGCGCGCTGCTCGTTAAGCGTAGCAATGGCGTCCTGCGGCGTTTTGGGCTTCATGACGACGTCGTTTTCCGCGGCCCATTTCACCACCACCGGATCGACCAGCGCCTTGGCTAGCGCAGCCGAGATGATGTTGATGGCTGCGGGCGGCGTGCCGGGCGGGGCCGCGACCAACCGTTCGACGCGGATGAGATCGAGCTCGGGTTTGCCGAGCGAGGTCGCATCGGGAAGGCCGGGGATGCTCGATTTGGCTTCGAAGCTCGCGAGCGGCCGGAGCTGACCGCCGCGCCTGAACCGGAACGTCGTGGGGAGCGCCGCGACGACGGCGTCCGAATCACCACGCACGGCGGCCACCACATAATCTGCCGAGCCGCGATAACCGGTGATCAGCTGTGTCTTCAACCCAAGCAACTGTGCGCCGACGACGGACGCCATATAGGCGGTGCCTTCCGGGCCCGTGACCGAAAGCTTCACGGGCCTGCGCGCGGACAGCGCCTTCAAATCGTCGAACGTCTTGAGCGGTGAGTTCGCACCGACACTGATGAAGTATTTCTCGCCTTCGCCCATTGCGCCGATCCACGTGAATTTGCCGAGATCGTAGGCGGCCGTGCCCTGCTGATCCTGCAGGATGTACATGCCCGGAATGTTCAGGATCGTGATCGTGTAGCCGTCGGGCCGCGCGCGATACGCCTGCGTGACGCCGCGACTGCCGCCGCCCGAAGCGACGTTGATCGGCACGATGCTCACTTTGCGCGGGAGGTACTTCTCCATCACCGGGGTGACCACGCGGACATAGATGTCGAAGCCGCCGCCCGGCGCGTAGGGAATGACGAACTGGATGTTCTTGGCCGGGAAATCCGGTGCTGCGCCCCCGTGTGCGGCGCGCGACGAAATCAGCGCAGGTGCCGCGCATGCTGCCGAGATCATCAAATCGCGTCTTGTGATGTTCGCCATGATGCTCTCCCTCAAGCTGCAAGAAGCAGATGCCGCCACTTCTCGAAGAAAGCGCGCTGCCTTGCCACCAGTTCCACTGTTTCCCGCGGGGTCTTCGACCGCATGGTGATGTCGTTGTCCTTCGCCCAGGCGACGACCTTCGGTTCCGCAAGCGACTTCGCCAGCGCGCCGGACAGTATAGTCTGAATTTCCATCGGCACGCCGGGCGGCGCGCCCATGGGGCGCTCGACATTGATCGAGTCGAGTTCCGGCTTTCCGAGCGCGGTCGCGTCCGGAATGCCGGGGATGCTCGATTTCGTCTCGAATGACGCGAGGATGCGGATCTGATTGCCGCGCGCGAATTTCATCATCGTCGACATCGCGGAGATAACGGCATCCGAATCGCCGCGGATGGCGGCGACGATGTACTCGCTCGAGCCGCGATAGCCGGTGATCAGTTGCCGCCTGATGCCCAAGAGCTCGGTGCCGATGATGCAGGCCGCCGTCGCGGTGCCCTCGATCCCGGTGACGGCGAACTTCACCGGCCGCTGCACGGACAGCGCTCTCACATCATCGAAGCTCTTCAGCGGCGAGTTCATGCCGACGCCAAGCAGGTAGCGTTCGCCTTCGCCCATGCAGCCGATCCAACTGAACTTGTCCATGTCGTAGCCGTTCGCGCCGTGCACGGCCTGCTGCACGAACATGCCGGGCATGTCGAAGATGCCGATCGTGTGGCCGTCGGGCCGCGAGCGATAAAGCTGCGTGATGCCGCGCATGCCGCCGCCGGTCGCGATGTTGAATGGAACGATGCTCACCTTGTTCGGGAGATGCGTTTCCATCACCGGCGCGACATAACGCACGAACGTGTCGAACCCGCCGCCCGCGCCGTAGGGAATGATGAACTGGATGTTGCGCGACGGGAAGGCGGCGGGCGCCGCTGTCGCGACGCGCGGCATCAGGAGGGCAGAGGCTGCTGCCGCGGAGACCACGTCCCTGCGTGTCAGGTGACGCACGCTATGCCGCCTTTTTCAGCTTGCGCTTTGGCGGGGCGGTCTTCCGCTTCGCCTTCTGCCACGCGTTGAGTTTCGTGCGCGCGCCGTTCAGCTTCGGGTCCATCGTGCTTTCGAGACCCGGCACCTTCGCGGTCAGCTCGATGACATAGCCGTTCGGGTCGCGGAAGTAGATCGACCGGATGAAGTGATGGTCTGAGATGCCGCGCGTATCGATGCCGGCCTTCTTGCCCTTGGCGAACATCTTCTCGAGCGTCGCAGGCTCGACCTCGAGCGCGATGTGCAGGTCGAAATCCTTCTGCTTCTTGAAGGTGAACGGCATGTCGGGCGCTTCGAAGAAGGCGAGGTAGGAACCGTCGTCCATCTCGTAGAACGTGTGCAGTGTGTCGGTCCTGCGCCCGGTCTTGGTCTCGCAGATTTCCAGCGTGTGCGCGAGGGGCAGACCGAGGAAATCCTCGTAGAACTTCCTCGTCTCCTCGGAGTCGCGGCAGCGATAGGCGTTGTGGTGAAGCCCTTTGATGGCCATCTCGGCCTCCTAGAATGTTGCGAAGGGCGCATCCTTCATCGGGTTGACGAGCTTCGCGTAAAACTGCTCGTGCACTTTATGCCAATTGGGCAGCGCCTGCATGTTCGAGAGCCAACGGCAGACGTTCGGCCACGGTTTGTAGTCGCAGCGTACGATGTCGCCCGCGGTCAAAAGGCACGCGCCGAAATAGTCCGCGATGGTGACCTCGTCTCCGCAGAGAAATTTCTTATTCGGCCCGATCAGATTCTCGTCCAGGATTTTCAGCCAGTTCTTGGCTTTTTCGCGCGCAAACTTGAGCTGGGCGGCTTGAGCAACGTCGCCCTCGCGCTTCTGGTGGGGGAACACCTGGGCGTAGATGAAGCCATAGCCGAGATCGCGATAGAGACCGGTGTTGAACCAGTCCATCATCTCGTTGACCTTGGCGCGCTTCTTCAGGTCCTTCGGATAAGCCGGCGAGCCGATCTTGTCGGCGAGGTACTTGAGGATCGCAGAGCTTTCGCTCAGCGTGAACCCGTCATCGTCCAGCAACGGCACCTGTCGCGACGGATTGAGCTTCGCGTATTCCGGCTTCATGTGTGCGCCGGTGAACAGGTCCACGACCTCGAGCTTGAGGTCCGCGCCGCTTTCCGCCGCGAGCAGCATGACGGGGCGGCAGGTGGTGGAGATCGGATCGCCGTAGAGTTTCATCGCGGTTTCCTCATTTCTGTTTATTGAATTTCCTGGATCATGACAAAGCGCTCGGCCTTTGGCGCTTAAGCCTTTTTCACCACTTCGGGATTCATCAGGTTGATGGGCTTCCCATCGAGGAAGGCGAGAATGTTCTCGAGCGCCGGCTGGTAGAACGCAGCGAGCCCCTCGACCGTGGTGAAGCCTAAATGCGGCGTCAAAACGGTATTGGGCAGGTTGCGGAACGGATTGTCTGAGGGAAGCGGCTCCTTGTCGAAAACATCGAGCGCCGCCACGATGCGGCCTTCTTTGATCGCGGCCAGCAGGGCGGCTTCATCGACAATCGGCCCGCGCGACGTGTTGATGAAGATCGCGCCCTTCTTCATGCGCGCAAAATCGGCGGCGCCGATCAGACCTTTCGAGCGAGGACCTAGCACAAGATGGATCGTCACCGCATCGGATTCGGAGAAGAGCTGTTCTCTGCTGACGAGCTCGGCGCCCGCCGCCTTGGCTTTCTCCGCGGTCAGGTTCTGGCTCCACGCAATCACGCGCATGCCGAGCGCCTGGCCGTAGCGCGCCATGTACGAGCCGATCCGTCCCAAGCCCACAATGCCGAGCGTGCGGTGCTCGAGATTGAAGCCAGGGGCGATACCTTCCTGGAAGCGCCCGGCGCGCATCGCGGCGTCGCCTTGCGGGACTTTGCGTGCGGCTGCGAGCAGCAGCGCCAGCGACATCTCCGCGGCGGGCGCCGGCGAATGGCCGCCTGCCGTCAGTGTACAGAGGATCCCACGTTTCGTCGCGGCTTCGAGGTCGACGTTCGGCGCGCGCGAGCCGGTGCACGACAGCATTCTGAGTTTTGGCAATCTTTGGATCAGCGCTTCGGGGAAGCGCGAGCGCTCGCGCGTCAAGAGGATGATGTCGAAATCGGCGAGCAGGTCGGCGGCCGCGTTCTCTTCGCCGGGACCGAAATGGCGCTGGAAGAAGGTGATCTCGGCGCGCTTCTTCAGCGGCGACCAGTCGATCAGATCGCGGGCTGCGTTCTGCCAATCGTCGATCACGGCAACCTTGGTGCTGGCCATGCGTTGGCTCGCTTTTTCGGGTGGACGTGCGATATTCGCGGGAACTGATGCCAGCAGCAATAGAGCCGAGTCAACCAAGCGGAATGG
>Ga0210379_10000857_pt1 | contig 10407 bp, 8 predicted proteins | sample PLMedo_2_FD_155468 | JGI IMG/M metagenome (GOLD analysis project Ga0210379, IMG submission 155468) | Groundwater sediment microbial communities from an aquifer in East River, Colorado, USA - PLM4_32_coex redo | ecosystem: Environmental > Terrestrial > Soil > Riparian zone | place: USA: East... | reverse complement strand
GTGGTCCGCTCCCCGGCAGGATTCTGTCGAGTGCGTCTCGCGCCGGCGGGGCCCCGGCGGAATCGATGGCCACAGTAGAAATGCCGGTCAGTTCGTCGTCGAAGGTCTGCGGGTCGCCACGCAACCGTGTCGCCAGCCGGCGAAGAGCCAGCGTCTGATGTTCGAGGTGCGCAAGCCGGTAGATGTCGTCGGGCTCGAGATCGAAGTACGAGCGGCCGAACGAGACTTGCAGGGCGTCGATGCGCTCGATCAGTTCAGCGATCGGCTGTCTCGGACCGGGCCGCCACGCTTCCGGGCCGCGCCAATCATCAACGAGGTCGGGATTGTGCTGGGCAAGTTGCAGAGCTACCTTGACGTAGCCTGCGGCGATGTCGTCAACCGGAGGATCGAAGAATGACCGGCAGCCGCCGGCGAGGGCCGCCAGGCAGGCAGCCAGGGCCAGTCGCTTTGTCATTTGTTGTCCTCATCTGTTGACATCCGGCCACCGGTAAGGCTGAATGCATCATCTCACCAGTATGATCGCAGGGCGGTCCCTTAAGGGCCGCCGGCACGCGGTCGTAGGCACTCCTCAGGGGTGCCACTTAGGAGGCACCATGCGTCGGGTCCTGTTCATTCTCTGTGCCCTGTTCGTTGCGGCGGCCTGCAACAAGCCTGCGGCCACTCCTGCTCCCTCCGCTTCGCCGGAGGCGAAGAAGCTCGGCATCCGTCCCGACGGCGATACCGAGATCAAGCCCGACCTGTCGCAGATGCCTCCCGAGCTGCAGAAAGTGCATGCATATATCGACCAGCACATCGACGAGCACGTCGAGAACCTGCAGAAGTGGATTCGTCAGCCCAGTATTTCCAATTCCGGCGAAGGCATACCGGAATCCGCCGAGATGGTGAAGGGCTTCTTCGACGAGCTGGGCTGCCAGCAGACGCAGGTCTTCGACGTCGGTGTCACCGAGTACGGCTCGCCCGGTAATCCGGTCGTCTACGCCAAGTGCGACGAGGGCGCCGAGAAGACGCTCCTCATCTACTGGATGTACGACACGATGCCGATCACCCAGCCCGACGCGTGGACCTCGCCGCCCTTCGAAGCCAGGCTGGTCGAGCAGGCGCCGTACAAGAAGGTGCTGATCGGCCGCGGCGCGACCAACTCCAAGGGCCCGCAGATGTCGCAGCTCAACGCCTTCCGCGCCATCAAGGCGGTGAACGGCAAGCTGCCGGTCAACTTGATCTTCGTCGCCGAGGGCGATGAAGAACGCATGGACATCGGCCTCCGCAAATTCGTCAAGGATCATTCGGATCTGCTCGCCGGCGCCGACGCGATGCTGCTGTTCGGCGGACAGGCCAACAGCGGCAACGGCGGCTACGGCGGCGGCTCTGAAGGTTGCGTCTACGTCGAGCTGACGACCAGCGGCAAGTCCTGGGGGCGCGGGCCCACGGTATCGGACATTCATGGTTCCAATAAGCGCGGCGTGGACAGCCCGGCGTGGCGCCACATGAAGATGCTGGCCTCGCTGGTCTCGGACGATGGCAACACGCCGAAGATTGACGGCTTCTTCGACGAGATGCTGCCGATTGCGGACTTCCAGGAAAAGGAGCTGCGTACCGCCGCCGGGCGCACCGATTTGAAAGTGGCCGCCGAGAACCTCGGTGTGGCACGCTTTCAGTCCGACGATCCGTACACGATGCTCAAATCGCAGCGTTACGGAACGTCGTTCAATCTCGACGGCATCTGGGGCGGCAACATGTATGCGGGCGGCGCCGGCGCGATTCTGCCGAACAAGATCACCTCGAAGCACAACTTCCGCTACGTCCCCAACATGCACGGTCCCGACATCGTCAAGAAGCTGCGCGCGCAGCTCGACAAGAACGGCTACCAGGACGTCGAGATCAAGCTGATCGGCGATGTGCCGTGGGCGAAGATGAGCGCGGATTCGGACATCGGCCGCGCTGCCAAGCGCATGTATGAAGTGATGAACATCCCGCACGGCGAGCCGCGCAACGAGTGGTCGATCGGCGGCGGTGGTGCGGCCGCCGGCGGGTACTGGCCCGCCTACATGTTCGGGAACGGCGAAGTGGGTGAGAAGATCTCCGCCTTCAAGGGCGTGCCGATCGTCGGTGCCGGCGCCGGCAACGGCGGCCGCGCGCACGCGGCCAACGAGTACTACATCATCGAGGGCGCGGGGAAGGTCTACGGTATGGCCGGCGCGGAGAAGGCGGTGGCGACCCTGGCCTACTCATTCGCCGGCAAGCTGCCGCCCGCACGGCCCGCATCAACCACCACGGCGGCGACCGCCGCGCCCCCCGCGAAGAAGGCGAGCAACTAACCAATGGGGACTGCCATGCGTCGCGTTGTCATTACCCTGTGGGCATTGGCGTTCGGGGTGGCGTGCAACCAGCCACCCAGCGCGCCGGCGACCGCGCCTGCGCCGGCGGCGAAGAAGCTCGGAATTCGCCCCGCTGGCGACACTGAGATTCAGCCCGACCTGAGCCAGGTGCCGCCCGACGTCCAGAAGGTCTACGCGTACATCGACGAGCACATCGACGAGCACGTCGAGAACCTCCAGAAGTGGATTCGTCAGCCCAGTATTTCCAATTCCGGTGAAGGCATTCCTGAATCCGCGGAGATGGTGAAGGGCTTCTTCGACGAGCTGGGCTGCCAGCAGACCCAGGTGTTCGACGTTGGCGTCACGGAGTATGGGACGCCGGGCAATCCGGTGGTCTATGCCAAGTGCGACGAGGGTGCGGAGAAGACCGTGCTCATCTACTGGATGTACGACACGATGCCAATCACGCAGCCCGACGCCTGGACGTCGCCGCCGTTCGAGGCGCGCCTGGTCGAGCAGGCGCCGTACAAGAAAGTGATGATCGGCCGCGGCGCGACGAACTCGAAAGGCCCGCAGATGTCGCAGCTGAATGCCTTCCGCGCCATCAAGGCGGTGAACGGCAAACTCCCGGTCAACCTGATCGTGGTGGCCGAAGGCGACGAAGAGCGCATGGATATCGGCCTGCGCAAGTTCGTCAAAGATCACGCCGACCTCCTGGCGGGTGCCGACGCGATGTATCGCTTTGGCGGACAGGGCGGCAGCGGCAGCGCCGGCTACGGCGGTGGGTCCGAGGGCTGCGTCTACGTGGAGCTGACGACGAGCGGCAAGTCGTGGGGCCGCGGGCCGACAGTGTCGGATATCCACGGCTCGAACAAGCGCGGCGTGGACAGCCCGGCGTGGCGCCACATGAAGATGCTGGCCTCGCTGGTCTCGGACGATGGCAACACGCCCAAGATCGACGGCTTCTTCGACGGCATTCAGCCGATTGAGCCGTACCAGGACGCCGACCTCAAGCGGCGAGCCGGGCGCATGGACTTGAAGGTAGCCGCCGACAACCTCGGCGTGGCGAAGTTCATGTCCGACGACCCGTACGAGGTCCTCAAGATCCAGAACTTCGGCACGTCGTTCAACCTCGACGGCATCTGGGGCGGCAACATGTATGCGGGCGGCGCAGGGGCCATTCTGCCCAACAAGGTCACGTCGAAGCACAACTTCCGCTACGTGCCCAACATGCACGGCCCCGACATCGTCAAGAAGCTGCGCGCGCAACTCGATAAGAATGGCTACCAGGACGTCGAGGTCAAGCTGATTGGCGACGTGCCGTGGGCGAAGATGAACGCCGACAACGACATTGGCCAGTCCTTGAAGCGCACCTACGAGGTGATGAACATTCCTCACAGCGAACCGAGCAAGGAATTCGAGATCGGCGGCGCCGGCGCGGCGGCAGGGGGCTACTGGCCGGCGTATATGTTCGGCAACGGCGAAGTCGGCGAGAAGATCTCCAACTTCAAGGGCGTGCCGATCGTCGCGGGCGGCGCCGGCAACGGCGGCCGGGCGCACGCCGCCAACGAGTACTACATCATCGAGGGAGCGGGGAAGATGTACGGCATGGCCGGCGCGGAAAAGGCGGTGGCGACGGTGCTCTACGCGTACGCCGGCAAGATTCCTCCTGCGGCGAAGAAATAGATGATCGAGGTTCACGAACTCGCGAAGACCTATCACGTCGGTGACCACGTCGTGAACGCCCTGAAGGGCGTCAGCATGAAGGTGGCTGCCGCCGAGTTTGTCACGATCGTCGGGCCGTCGGGATCGGGCAAGTCCACGTTCATGCACATCCTCGGGTGCCTCGATCGCCCGAGTGCCGGCCGCTACGTGCTGAACGGCCGCGATGTCTCCACGCTTCCCGCCGACGAACTGGCGCGAGTGCGCAACGAGACCATCGGATTCGTGTTCCAGGGCTTCAACCTGCTGGCCCGGACTTCGGCGCTCGAGAACGTCGAGTTGCCGCTGCTCTATACACGCAAGGGCGTGGTCAAGGCCGCCGAACGCCGCGACCGGGCGATGTCGGCGCTCGAGGCGGTTGGGCTCACCGACCGCGCCGAGCACCATCCCAACCAGCTGTCGGGCGGCCAGCAGCAACGCGTGGCGATTGCGCGCGCGCTGGTCACCCAGCCGGCCCTGTTGCTGGCGGACGAGCCGACCGGAAATCTCGATACCGCCACCAGCCACGAAGTGATGGAGATTTTCGCGAAACTTCGCCGCGACCGCGGGATTACCATGGTGGTGATCACCCACGAGCGCGACATCGCCGCCTACGGTACGCGCACGGTGGATTTCCGTGACGGGCTCGTGGTGTCGGACAAGCTGAACGCCCCGCCGGAAATGGCGCAGGCGGGCCACAGATGACGAGTCAAAGGCCCTGGATTTGAGATGAAGAAGGTTCTGAAGCATCCCGTGATCGATACGGCGATCAAGGCCTTGAGCCGCAACCGCCTGCAAACCGGTTTGACGATGCTGGGCATCGCGGTCGGCGTGGCGACCGTCCTGGCGATGATGGCCGTGGGCGCCGGCGCCCAGCGGTCGATCGAGCAACAGGTGCGGGCGGCGGGGTTGAACCAGATTACCATTCGCGCCGGCAACTGGCGCCCGAAGCTCGAGGAGAGCGACGAGGCCATCGCGCACCAGGGTGATGCGCGCGAATCGCTGCGCCACCCGCTCGAGCGCCTCCATGACGACGTCCTGCCGATCGCCTTCCATCCCGAAGACGATCCGATGGAGAAGCACGATCACCCGACCGCGCGCCAGCGGCTCGGCGATCTCGAGGCCGGGCTGGGATCGGCGGCGACGATGACGTTCGATGACGCCGAAGCGATTCGCGGGATGCCCGGCGTGCAGTACGTGGCCGGGGGCATCCACGAAAACGTGCGCGTGCACTTTGGGGAGAAACGCTGGTTCACCCGGATGCACGGCACCGACGTCCAGATGCCGTCGATCAAGCGCGCCTGGACCTTCACGGCCGGGCGCTTCTTCACCGAGCGCGAGCAGGCAAAAGCCGACGAGGTGCTGGTGCTGGGCCAGGTCGTGGCCGACCGCCTGTTTGGCGCCGGCTCCAAGCCCGTCGGGCAAACGGTGACGCTCTGGAACCAGGTATTCGAGGTGGTCGGCGTGATGACCAGCGCCACGTGGGTGGTCCAGCCCGCGCCCGGCGACGATCAGTTCGACGCGGTCTACATGCCGTACACCACCACGCAGCGGCTCTTGAACCTGTCGAAGTTGAACGACATCACGGTCACCGCGGAATCCTCGGGCGATATTTCCCGGTTGTCGCGGGAGATCACCAAGCTGCTGCGCCTGCGCCACGGCATTGGCGACAACGCGCCGGATGATTTCACGTTGATCACCCAGGCCACGAAGGCGCTCACCACCGGCGGGTTGCCGCCGAGCGTGGCGCGCGCGGTGGCCTCGAATGTCGCCGAGCTCGAGAAGGTCACGCTCGAGCAGCTGGCCCTCACCATGGAGCGCGCCAGCCGCACGATGACGTGGCTGCTGGCCGCCGTCGCGGCGGTGTCGCTGCTCGTCGGCGGCATCGGCATCATGAACATCACCCTGCTTTCCGTCACCGAGCGAACCCGCGAGATCGGCCTGCGGATGGCCGTGGGCGCGCGCAGCCGCGACGTGATGCGGCAGTTTCTCTTCGAGGCCGTCGTGATCAGCGCCGCCGGCGGACTCGTGGGCATCATCGTCGGCGTGCTGGCGTCGATCGGGATCGCGCGGATGCTGCAGTGGTCAACGGTGGTCTCTCCGACGTCGGTGCTCCTGGCCTTCAGCGTGGCGGCGGCAGTGGGTATCTTCTTCGGCTGGTATCCGGCCCGCAAGGCCGCGAGCCTGGATCCGATTGTGGCGCTCCGTCGCGAATGATTCGCTTTCTCTACGTCAGTGCACAGATCGCCGTGCGAGCGCTCGGCCGCAACCGGCTGCGTACCGGATTGACGATGCTGGGCGTCGTGATCGGCGTGGCCGCGGTCATCGCGATGGTCGCGCTTGGCACCGGCGCGCGCGGTTCGGTGGAGACCTCCCTCAAGTCGGCCGGCACCAACATCATCCAGGTGAGCGCCGGCAACTTCACGCGCAACGGCGAGAGCATGAACATCGCGTCAGGCCTGGGCGCGGCCGCCACGCTGACCCTGGAAGACGGCGAGGCCATCCGGCAAATCGCCGGCGTGCAACACGTGGCCGGCGGCGTGCGCAACCGCGCGTGGGTCAAGTCCGCGCATCGCCAGTTCTTCACCCAGGTGCGGGGCGTGGAGCGTTCGCTCGGCGACATCCACGGCTGGACGTGGTTGTCGGGCCAGTTTGCCGATGCGCCCGATGCGGCGGTGATGGGCCGGGCGGCCAGCCGCGAACTCTTCGGCGAAGGCTTCGATCCCGTGGGCGAGACGATCACCATCGGCGACCGGCCGTTCGTGGTGAGCGGCTACTTCCGCATTGGCGACAGCGATCAGGATGAGACGGTCTTCATCCCGCTCGCCGCGGGCCAGGCGCTGCTGAACGGCATCCGTCACCTGCATACCGTCACCGTGTCAGTGGAGCAGGCCGGCGACGCGACGCGGGTGGCGACGGCGGTCACCGATCTGTTGCGTGAACGGCACAGCCGGGGCAAACAGGCCACGCGCGCGGGCGGACTGGGCGGCAACCAGTTGCCGGGCGGGGGAGTGAGCGTCGCGGACGACTTCACGGTGAAGACCCAGGCCGCCGCGAACGTGACGAAGGGGCTCTACACCTCGGTGGCGGCGTTTGCGCTGGCGAACATGCCGAAGCTGGACGAGGTGACGCTGCAGGAAATGTCGAGCACGCTGAGCCGCGCCGGCTCCACGATGACGGCCCTGCTCGGCAGCATCGCCGCGATCTCGCTGATCGTTGGCGGCATCGGTATCATGAACATCATGCTCGTCTCGGTGACCGAACGCACGAAGGAGATCGGCATCCGGTTGGCGGTGGGCGCGCGGCGGCGTGACGTGATGCTGCAGTTTCTGGTCGAGGCCATGGTGATGAGCCTCATCGGCGGCGTCCTCGGTGTGGGCATTGGCCTGGCCACGGCGGAGGGATTGACGGCGGTCCTCGACTGGCCGACGGAAGTGTCGCTGGTCACCGTGGCATCGGCCTTCGCGATCGCCGCGCTTGTCGGCATCGTCTTCGGCTACTACCCGGCGCGGCGCGCTTCGCGGCTGGATCCGATCGACTCCCTCCGTTATGAATAAGACCCGCATTACGCCCCAGGTGCTGAAGCGGCGCCTCGTATCGAATCTCGCGCGTGCGGGGCTGTTCGCTTTCGGCTTGCTGACGGCGTCACTGGTATTCGGAATGGTGGGCTATCACTGGCTGGCGCCCATGCCGTGGATCGACGCGTTTGTGAACGCCGCCATGTTGCTGGGCGGAATGGGGCCGGTGGACCCCCTCGGGAACGACGAGGTGAAGCTCTTCGCAGGAATCTACGCGCTTTACTGCGGAGTGGTGTTCATTGCCACGGCGGGCCTGCTCATCGTTCCAGTCGCTCACCACGTGTTGCACCGATTTCATCTCGATCAAGAACGTGGTTAATGTTTTTCGACGGCGAACGGAATCTCGACCTCAAAGGGAGTTCCGCGCAATTCGTAGCTCACCTTCACCATCACGTCATCGCCGGCCACCGGCTGGCCGGCGGCCACCCAGCTTTCACCGCTGTCGTCGATCGCCAGCGCGATCGATTCCGGCGGACCGGTCTTGCGCGTCACGACCATTATCACGTTCGACGCGAGCGAAGCCGGCAAATCCTCGCGGACGGCGTCGCTGAACCAGATGCGATGCCTGCCGCCGCGATCGAACACCACTTCATAGTGAAAGTCGCCGTTCATCAGCACCATGCCGTTGTGGTGCGGCGTGTGATCGCCATGCGGAGTCGTGATACCCGCGTGCTGCGAATCGACGGGCTTCGACGCCTTCTCGGCCACCGGCGGATCGCCCGGCTGTGAACAGGCGGCCGCAAGAACGGCAAGCCCGATCAATAGATGGACCCCCAGTACCGGGAACCTCTGAACCCGTGAACCCATGAACCTATGAACCTATGAACCCTTGAAGATGCTCTTCGGCAGCTTGACGTGCACGCCCATGGTTCCGTCCACCAGTTGCGTAATGGCGACGTCGGCGGCGAGGCTAGTCAGCTGGTAGGCGGTGTGCTTGTCCATCTTGCGGGTGACGGCGATGAAGTCCACCATTTCCTGGATGGCCACGCGCGTGGCCTTGGTGAGGTCCACATCGGTGCCCATGCTGATGTAATGGGTGGGCGTTTCCGCGCGCGGCCAGGCGAGCGTCATGCCCTTTCGCACCGTCAGCTGCACGCGTCCGCGCAGCGAGGTCTCGATCGCCGTCTGATCCACTTCTCCGTCGCCTTGCGCGGCGTGACCGTCGCCGATTTCGAACAGGGCGCCGGGCACGTGCACGGGGATGAAGAGGGTGGTGCCGGCCACCAGTTCCTTGTTGTCGAGATTGCCGGCGTGGATTCCCGGCGGCGAACTGCTGATCCGTCCGTACGCCGGCGGCGGCGCCACGCCCATGCTGCCGAAGAACGGCTTGAGCGGGATCACGACGCCCGGCGCGAAGGTGGCGGTCATGTTCTTCCGATCCATGCGGATGATCATCATCTGGCGGCCCGCTTCGCAGTTCTCCCGCAGGAAGCCGGCGCACCCGTTATAGCCGTACGCGATCGGCAGGTCGATCGACAGCACCTTGACCTCGAGAGCATCGCCCGGCACCGCGCCCGTGACGTACACCGGTCCGGTGAGGATGTGGCCGCCAGGGCCGCGGTCTTTCACCTGGTCGACGATGGCGCGGAGCGAGGCTTGAACTTCCGCGGCGGGCACGCCGGCACGTTCCAGCCGATCGGGCACCGACGTCAGGAGCGTGTCGACGTCGATGATGTCGCCGGAGGCGATGGTCAGAACCGGCTTCTGCTCCGACCAGTAGTGACCGTAGGCCACCGTGGCCGGTGTGGCCTCGAGCCGATGGGTCCTGGGCGACTGGGCGCCGAGACCCGCGGCCGCGGCCAGCAACAAGGCGGCCGCACTAAAGCGCCGAGCTTGCGCGAATCCACTCGAGGTAGGTCGTGATTCCACTCACCATCTCCTTTTCGATCCGGCCGCGCAACACGCGGCCGGTGATTCCGCCGGCGGCTTCCACGCGCGCGCGCACGGCCACGATCAAGTCGAAGCCCTTCGCGTCGGCGGTGGGAATCAGCAGGCCCACCATCAACGCCTCGTCGAACTGCCGGCTTGCATAAAACTGTTTGTCGGCGAAGAAAACGCGGCCGCCGGCGACTTCCTGCAACACCACGTGGTGCAGCGTCAGCATCTGGCTCATCAGCAACTTGTCGCGCGTCCAATAGAAGTGATCTTCGGCCCCTTCGGGCCGGCCCTTCGGAAATGCCTCCAGGTAGTTGGCGAACGGGTAGGCCAGGTCCCACACCTTGGTGGCCCGGCGGAGCAGATCCTGGAACCCGTTGGCGATCGCAGTCGGGTCCTTCTGATTGTGGTGCGCGCCAAGGGCGGCGGCGCCGCCTTGCTGGTAGGCGCCCACATATTCCACGAGCATTTGCCTGGCCAGCCGGGCGGCTTGTGCGCCGGCATCGGGCGCCGTCCACGTCACTTCCGTCTGGAAGCGAGAAAGATACGAGGCCGGCATCCGGACATCGCATTTACCAGGCCGGCACGTCTGCAGATCCGAAAAGTCCGCGTCGGCCAGGTTCAAGCGCGCGAAGTCTTCCGGCGTGGCGGGTGAGTGGATGACGCCGACGTTCTCGGTGCCGGCCGCGCGCATGAAGGCCTCGATGTCGCGGAACCAGGCCACGAGGCGCCGCATGTCGCCCTTGGCGCGGATGACGCCGACGGCGCCGACCTCGTTCGGGGCGTTGGGCTCGAGCTTGCGGACCACGGCTTCACCCGCCTGCATGCGAGCGACGCTGGCGGCCGGCATGGCGAGCCGATCGGTCAGCAGCTGCTCGGTGGTGAGCGTGGCCGCTGGCTGACCCGCCAGCGTCACGACACTGGCCGCGATTGCCGAT
>Ga0210379_10000855_pt1 | contig 10409 bp, 10 predicted proteins | sample PLMedo_2_FD_155468 | JGI IMG/M metagenome (GOLD analysis project Ga0210379, IMG submission 155468) | Groundwater sediment microbial communities from an aquifer in East River, Colorado, USA - PLM4_32_coex redo | ecosystem: Environmental > Terrestrial > Soil > Riparian zone | place: USA: East... | reverse complement strand
GGCTCGACCTATCAGACGCCCGACCGGGTCGAGCAACACATCAAGCCGGCGATGGACATCATGATCCGGATGTATCACGTGGGCGAGATCCAGCCGAGGGAAGGCGTGTTCGATGCGACCGCGTCGGTTCAGGCGACGCTTGGTCGATGACCACGGGCTTGTTGCGCGCGATCACGACGCTTTCCTGGTGCGCGTTTCTTTGCGTTGGATGCACCTCAGCGAGCGGCACGATGCTGAGCGCGGACACGGCCTTGGTGTACGCCACGGGCAATCACCCCTCCGCACGCGAGCGAGTCCTCAAAGCTGCGCTCAACGAAGCTGCCGAACTTACCAGCGCTCGCGGCTATCGCTACTTCGTCATCCTGACGGCCGACGACACCACGCGCATCGTAACCCATCAGGTTCCGGGCACCTCCTTCCCCAATGAAACGAGACATGAGCGGACTCTCGGGGCGACCTATTTCAACGCTCCCGAAAGACCCGGCAACACTTACACTGCGCCGGACACCCAGCTGCAGCGCGTGAGGCCGGGCCTGGACCTGGTCATCCGTATGTACCGAGCCGGAGAAATCGAGCCGGCGGAGGGCGTGTTCGATGCGGTGGCGATGTTGTCGCCGACAAGCGGCGGTCGCTGACGTTCACTATACGACGTGGTTGAACAGGCTCGCTCGCGCGTCAAAGCAAAGCGGGGACCGGACGAGTTGTCAGCCCGGTCCGCGGCGCATCCTCAAACCGACGCAGCGACCTTATCGCCTACCGTGCTGAGGATACGTTTGGCGTCGTCGCAGTCTTGGGGGATCTGGGATTGAAGCGCTTCGACGGTGTCGAATTTCTTTTCGGGCCTGAGATACGCGATAAACTCGACGGCGATCAGCGCGCCGTAAAGATCGCCGGAAAAATCGAACAGGTGCACTTCGAGGAGCGGCGACTCGAGCGCAAAGGTCGGGCGGATGCCGAAGCTCGCCGCGCCGTCGAACGCTCGACCGTCGGGAAGATGAGCGCGCACGGCATAGATGCCGAAAGCGGGCAAGAGCGTGTGCTCGAGCTTCAGATTCGCGGTCGGGAAACCGAGCCCACGGCCGCGCTTCTCGCCTTGTGCGACGTGACCTTCGACACGCCACCAATGGCCCAGCAGGCGCGCAGCTTCATCCGGTTTGCCGGCTTTCAGCGCGATGCGGATGTCGGAGGACGAGATCTTCACGCTGCCGTCGGCGATGACGGGCGCGAACACGGTGGTGCCGAAGCCTTCCATCTCGCCCATGTAGCCGAGCACCGCGACATCGCCTGCGCGTCCCTTGCCGAAGCGAAAATCCTTGCCGACGACGACATGGGTGGCCGCGAGCTCCTTGACCAGCACCTCGAGCACGAAGTCCTGCGCGGACATCGAGGCCATTTCCGCATCGAAGGTGAGCACGAACAATATCTCGACGCCGAGCTCGGAGAGGAGCCGCGCCTTTGCGCGGAACGTGGTCAGCCGGAAGGGTTCATCATTGGGGCGGAAGAACTCGCGCGGGTACGGCTCGAACACGAGCGCGGCGAACGGGCGTTTCAGCTCGTTCGCGAGGCGCTTTGCCTCCAGGAGCAGCGCGCGATGGCCGAGATGCACGCCGTCGAAATTGCCCAGGGCCACCACGGCGCGATTCGCTTCGGGTGGGCAGTCGCGAAAGTGCCGCAGAATTCTCATCAGTCCGTGTCGGCCGCCGCTTTCGCCTGCGGCTCCCGAGAGGGGACTTTCACCAGCGCCTCGCCTTCGACGACGGTCGTGTCGCCGACCGCGCAGGCGCAGTCGAACGTGACGCGGCCCTTGGGCGCGTTGATCTCGCGCACGGTGCACGTCGCAACGACGGTGTCGCCGATGCGCACCGGCGCCTTGAAGCGGAAGCTCGCGCCCATGAAGATGGCGCCTCCGCCCGGCAATCGCGTACCGAGCACCGTGGATATGAACGTCACGGGCAGCATGCCGTGCACGATGCGGCCCTTGAAGCGGGTCGCTTGTGCATAGGCCTCGTCGAGATGGATGGGGTTGAAGTCGCCCGACATCAGCGCGAATTCGCGCACATCGGCTTCGCTGATCGCGCGCTCATAGCTCGCGCTCTGTCCAACCTGAAGGTCCTCAATAAAGAAACTCGAGATTTCGTCTTCGCTCATGAACCACTCCCCTTCCCGGGGTTTATCGGCCGGTGCCTTGGCCGAAAATCACCATGCGAGCGCAGGCATGATCGCCGTCACGCGGGCGTCGCTATCGGCAAGCAGTTTGGCAATTCCTGGCGGATCGTCAATGAGCGAGCTGTGGATGCCGCCAACAATAAACAGTGCGTCGAAATTCATGCGATTCGCACCGGCAATGTCGGTTTCCAGTCCATCGCCGATCACGAGCGGACGTTTCACCGCCGCATGTTTAAGCAATTCCCTATTCGCTGCTACAAAAATAGGCTCATAAGGCTTTCCGTAATAGATTACGTCACCGCCCATGCTTTCGTAGAGACGTGCGATCGCGCCGGCGCAATAGATCAGCTTGTCGCCGCGCTGAACGACGATGTCGGGATTGGCGCACAGGAACGTGAGACCTCGGAGCCGGAAGTGGTCCAGGAGCTCGCGGTAATCGTCGGGCGTTTCGGTCTCGTCGTCATAGAAGCCCGTGCAGAGCACGAGCTCGGCCTCGGTCGCCTCGGTCATCTCAATGCTCAAGCCCTCGAACAGCGGGTGGTCGCGTTGCGGGCCGAGATAGAACAGCTTGAGCCGCCGGTCGTTCGCCGTGCGGCGGATGAGGTCCTCGCGCGTCTCGCCGCCCGAGGTGACGATCGCATCGTAGAAGTCGTGCGGGATGCTGAGTTTGTCGAACAGCGCGATGACGCCTTCGGGCGGACGCGGCGCGTTCGAGACGAGCACGACGGGCCCGCGTTCGGCGCGGAACCGGCGCATGGCGTCGATCGCGGGCGCGTACATGCGCTTGCCGTTGTGGACGACGCCCCAGACGTCGCAGATGGCGGCGTCGTAATCGGGCGCGATTTGGGAAAGGCCGTTGATGATTGCGAGCGAGGACTTGGCGTGCATGGCCTCTGCTTGCACGGGAACGATGGATGGTCAACCGCGAAGGTTCTGTGGCGCAATCTGTCTGTCGGCGAAGGCCGCGCCTCAAGTGCAGGCGAAATCGTCAGCGTCGAGGGGACGACAGAAATCGGCCCAGCCGCGCGCACGCCAATAGTCGACGTATCCCGTGTTGCGCACGAGTGCCTTGAAACGCTCTGTCTTTCGTATCGGAGCGTACTCGGGAGACCATAGATGTCGAGCTTGTGGCAATGCCAGGTGCTTACCTTCCGCAACCAGACGCTCGGGATCGTCCAAGCCGCGACCCAGCGCGCCAATGTAGCCGTAGAGGTAGGATAGCTCGTTCCGGAATGCGGGCAGAGCTTCCGGCGCCTTGACCTTCGTTGGAGCGCTGCGCAGCAGCCGCGCTGCATCTTCTTGCGGTCCGACAATCGGATTCCATGGCTTTGCGGCGAGAAGGGTGTCTGCCGCCTCCCCGTACCGCCCTTCCGCCGCATAAGCGTGGGCGAGAGTTACGTTGAAGCGAGAGGCTGCAGGTAACGCTTCGAGGATCGCGATCGCGGCCTGGTTCTGCCCCTCGATCAGCATGAGGTTGGCGATGTGGTTGTTGTATTGAGGGATGAACGGTTCCACCGTCCGCAGTCTTTCCCGGATGCTCAAGGCTTCCTTGATGCGACCGGTGGACGTCAGAAGACTCGCCAAAAGGTTCAGAACTTCGGGTTCGTCGGGATCCAGCGCGAGCGCCTTCCTATACAAATCCTCGTAACTCGCGAAGTTGCCGAGTCCAAAAACTCCGCTCAGCGCCAGTGCGCCATAACCAGCCGCATTGCGGGGATCCAGTCGAATGGCTTCTCGTGCGGCCGCTTCCTTCTTGTTGCGGTCCGACGTCATCATCGACAGCAGCGCCCAGGCCGGCGCATAGCCCGGATCGCGAGCGACCACTTGTTCCAACATTGCCACTGCACCGGCGTACCTATCCTGCACCGTCGATTGTTGGCTGCCTTGGGGGCCTCGGTTGCGAAGTATCATCCTGGCGCGGAGAAATTGCTGATACGACTCCGGATCGATGGTGCGACTGGAGACCAGTGTATCGCCCTGCTGCAAGCCGAGCGGCACGCGTAGCGCCCCAGCGATGGCGGTCGCGATGTCTTCCTGGATCGCGAAGATATCGGTGAGCTGACGGTCGTAGGTCTCGCTCCACAGATGCGTACCGTCATCGACTTTGATGAGCTGCGCGGTGATGCGCACGCGGTCGCCCACCCTGCGCACCGAGCCTTCGATCAGGTGGTTCGTTCCGAGCGCCTGGCCTACGACACGCAAATCCTGGTTCTGCGCCTTGAATTGGAATGACGAAGTGCGCGCGACCACGCGCAGGTTTGGGACCTTCGCCAACGCCGCCGTGATTTCCTCGGTCATACCGTCGGCGAAGAACTCCTGGTCTACATCTCCAGACATGTTGGCGAAGGGCAGCACTGCGATGGAGATCGCGTTGGCCTGCGGGGCGGAAACAGCCCGTTCCGCGACGACGGCCTGACCGTCGCCCGAGGGCGCAAACTGCCGATAGGAAATGAACGCGGCCGCGACGATCAGCACGCCGGCCAGGATGGCCAGAGGCGTTCGCAACCGGAAACCAGGCCTCGTCGGTCTGCCTGGCGCTTCGATTGGGCGAGCCATGCCCAACGGCAGCTTCGCGACTGTAGCGGCGCGATCGCTTGTTCGCTCCTCGCCGCCGTGGGCAATCTCCGCAAAAACAGCGCGCGTCTCGGCCTCTGGCTTCGCATCGAACTCTGTTCGCAGTGCGTCGGCGAGCGCACGATAGAGCTGGACCGCGGCTCCGCGCCGTCCGCTCTCACCATAGAGCCGGATCAGGCGGCGCACGGCTGCCTCATGCAGCGGCTCAAGTCTCAAGATCTGCGTACCCGTCTCGATCGCACCCTCGGTCTCGCCGCACTCGGCCAATAGCGTCATCAGCCGGCTCAGAACGTCGATGGCCCGATCTCGGCAGCGCGCCGCCTCCCCGCGGCGCCAGGATTCAAACTCCTCGCTCTCGATGCCGAGCCCATCCAGAAATTCGCCGGAGTAGAGATTCGCGGCAGCTTCCAGGTCTACCCTGCCCGATTGTGACGCAAGGCGGCGAAACGCCAAAACATCGACGTCGAAGGCCGCAGCGTCGAGCACGATGTCTTCGCCTTCGGAGGCAATGAAGCGATGCTCAGCATCGCCAAGCGCTCTGCGCACGCTCCATACAGACGTTCGCAAGCTGTTAGACGCGGCCTCGTCGGTGGTATCGCCCCACAGCAGCGTCGCCAATTTCCGCCGCGGCTGGCGACAATTTATGCTGAGCGCGAGATAGGCAAGCAGCGCGCACTCGCGTTTTCCGAGCGATGCCACTCTCTCGTTGTCGAGCAGCATCCTAAGCTCGAAGCCGCCGAGCAAGCGAAGCGACCAGCGCTCTCGCACCTCAGTCCCGTCGCCTAAAGCGGAAGCCGTATCCATCACCACCACCCTGCACAAGCCCTGCACAAGGCCACATCGGGTGGTCGCCGCCGGGTAAAACCCGCCTTTTTAATAGTATAGCCCAGTTTGACGGGATTTTGCCGCAGTTTTTGACACCGCCACTACGCCGGTCTGACGGCCTGTCGTCATTGTGTCGATCGTGAAACCGGCCGCACAAGGAGGCACGCTATGGCAAAGAAACCCAATGACCAGAATGGAACCCTCGGTGACCACGATCACGGTACGAACGACCTGTTGACGGTGCCTGCAGGCCCCCCTTTCCCACCTCTCCCGCCTTGGCCCGACCCCCTCGTTTACTTCTTCGGTGACGCATCCGAGATGACGGGGAACGCCCGTGGCGGCAATGATGTGCTCATCGGAGTCGCTGGTGCGAGTTTCCGAATGGTCGAATGCGGTGACGCGATGATGATGTTTGACCACACTCGCGGCGGCAACGACATCATCATTGGCGGAGCCGGTGGCGCAAACATACCCTGCGGCGACGCTTGCGAGATCCACGATTATGCGCGCGGCGGCAACGATCTGCTCATTGGCGGCAATGGCGCGATCAACATTTTGGTCGGCGACTCCTGTAGGATGTTCGAATACGGAATCGGCGGTAACGATGTGCTCATTGCTGGCAATGGGGGAGGCATCAACAACATGTTTGGGGATGTTAGCCTCACCATGTCCGGTCACGCGCGCGGCGGCAATGACACCCTGATCAGTGGCAATTCGATCGACAACATGTGGGGTGACTGCCCGAATATCAGCGCTGACGTGACGACCGGCAGCGATACGTTCGTCTTCAAGCCGGGCAACAACGCCGACACCATCCGCGACTTCCGCCAGACCGACCACGACCAGATCGACGTCAGCGCCTACGGCTTCGCCGGCATCGGCGATCTGAACATCACGGTCGGCGGCGGCAACACGCTGATCGACTTCGGCGGAGGCAACAGCGTCACGCTCGTCGGCTTCACCAGCGCGCTTACAGGCTCGGACTTCGTGTTCTGAATTTGTCCGGCAATGCCGAGATCATAAGGAGCACGCGCTAGTACGCGGTTTCGCGGAAGCGTGATTCATCCCCCGTCGATGGCGGCGACGGCACGACGCCCTCTATGGGCGTGAAGGCAATGACAGCCTTTACGGCGGCTTGGGTATCGATACCCTAGGGACGGATTTGCCTAACCCGCGAAGCGGCGGGCGAGACCGGGCGCGGTGCGCGAAGCGGCAGTCGCGCTCGCTTCCTTGATACGTGCGTCGTTGACTTCGCCCACATCGCGGATCGGTTTTGGTTCGCCGAACAGAAAGCCCTGGCCGTAGCCGATGTTGAATTCGAGCAGCTGAACGACGGCCTTTTCCTCTTCGATGCGTTCGACGATCAGGTCGATGCCGGCGCGCGCGAGCAGCTCCTTGAAATCCTCGGCGGCAACGGGCGCGTTCGCCTGCTTCATGCCGGAGATGATCGTCTTCGCCTTGACCTTGATGAAATGGAAGCCCTGGGTGCGGAGACGCGAGAAATTGCAGTCGAGCCGCGTCACCTGATCGAGGGAAAGACGGAAGCCGAGCTGATGCAGGCTCTTCAAGCCCGCTTCGACCTCCCTCGTCGCCTGCAGCACGGTGTCCTGCGCGAACTCGAACACGATTTGGCTCGAGAGGTCGCGGTTGTTGCGCAGGAACTCGAGGAACTGCGGGAAGAAATCCGCATCCTTCAGCGTCTGCTCGGAGATGTTGCAGAAGACCGCGATGTCGCGCGTCCGCTGCGTGAGCCGGCGCACGATCTGGATGCAGCGGAAGAGCAGAAGATTGTCGACGACCGACATCAGGCCTGCGGGTGCGGCGACCTTGATGAATTGCGAGGGCATGACGACGCTGCCGTCGGCCAGGCGCAGGCGCGTCAGCGCCTCGTAGAAGCGCACTCTGCGCTGCGGCAGGCTGACGGTCGGTTGGAGGTAAAGGTCGACGCGATTCTCTTCGATCGAGCGGCGGATGAGCTCGAGCATCTGTGCATCGCCCTGCGTGCGCGCGTATTGCGGCGTCGCGGGAGCATGAGCAACGGCAGCAGCTTGTTCCGTGGTCTTAGCCGCACCGATGCGGGGTAGCGCTCCCAATTGCCGCTCGAAGAGTTGCAGCTCGGCCGCAACCTTCTGCTCGCACTGCTCGGTGCGCTTGGCGAGCGCGGACGTGATCTCGATGACTCGCTTCCTCGTGTCGTCGAGCGATCCGCGTACGGACAAATTCGCCTGCCGAATGAACTTCAAGTCCTCGGCGATCTCGTTCTTGTCGCGCGCGAGCGACAGGGTGTCGTAGATGTGGCGGAGACAGAGGAATACGACCGCGCCGGAGAGCGCGCCCACTACCGGATCCAGGCCGGGATATTGGGTGAGCGAGAATCCGAAAATCGCCGATGAAAGCGCGTGAGTGGCAAGCAGTGTCAGCCGGTCCAAGGAAAGCCCCCGCATGGAAAATCCGGGGGCAACTCTAGGGTTTGCCTCTTTCCAGACGGTTAACCTTCGGTGGACGGGAAAACTTGAAAGCGGCGCGGAAAATTCAGGATTGATTAACTCTCGCGCGTGTCGGGCGCGAGAGTGATCTCGACGCGGCGATTGCGCGGTTCGTTGACGCCATCGCCCGTGGGCACGCGCGGGAAGCTTTCGCCGAAGCCCCTGGTGGTGATGCGGGCCGCGGTCACCCCTTCGTCCGTGAGCACATTGGCGACGGCTTTGGCGCGCTGTTCGGACAAACGCAGGTTGAGCGCCGCCCCGCCTGCGGTGTCGGTGTAGCCCCCGACATTGATGTGCGTGGAGGCGTAGCGTTTGAGCACGCCACCCATCGCCTTCAGCATGTCGCGGGCCTTGGGATTGAGCTCGGAGGAACCGACGGCGAAGAGGATGTCGTCGCCGAGGATCAGCACGATCGAGATGCCGTCATGCGCCGCATCAAGACCGTTCTCGCGCAGGTCGCGCAACAGCGCTGTTTCCTCATCGTCGCCGAAATCGGCCTCGCGCGTGAAGGGCCGGATGCCCGGGAGCCGGCGCGGCGCCATCTGGGGCGCGGCACGCAGCGGCGCCGACGCGGGGCGACGCGGCGTGGCCGTCTGCGCGGTCTGCTGGGTCGGCGGCGGAGGGGTGTAATCCGGCGTCTGGCAGGCGGCGAGCGCGACCGCGACGGCAGCAACAGCAGCCAGGGCCATGTTCATCCGCATCCGACGCTTCCCGCCAAGCTCTTCTTCTTATGCCGATTACGACCGCAAGCCGCCGGCCGCAATCTGCAAGTTTAATTAATGTTTAATGTAGTTAGTCCTCGCGAAACGGTCCACGGGTGCGCTTGACCCGGGAGCGGATCTTCTTGGACTCCAGCCTGCGACGCTTGGCCGCTTTGCTCGGCTTGGTTGCGCGCCTCGGTTTGGGCGGAATCGCGGCACGCCGGATGAGTTCCACCAGCCGGCTCTTGGCATCGGCACGGTTCCGCTCCTGGCTCCGATGCGACCGCGCGTCGATGACGAGAACGCCGTCCTTGGTCAGGCGTTGACCGGCAAGCGCGGACAGACGCGCGCGGACGTCTTCATCAAGGGAGGGCGAGCGGGCAACATCGAAGCGGAGCTGGACGGCGCTGGAGACCTTGTTGACGTTCTGTCCGCCCGGGCCCGAAGCGAGCACGAAACTCTCCTCGAGCTCCTCTTCGGCAAGTGAGATCGTCGGCGTGACCGCGATGCGCGCCATCAGTAGGAGAGTCCGAGAACTTCCTCTGCGCGCTTGAAGGGCAGCTTCTGCGCTTCGGCGACCGCCTTGTAAGTGAGGTGGCCTTTGTAGACGTTGAGCCCGTTGCGTAGATGCGGGTTCTGCGCCATCGCGTTCTCCGGGCCCTGATCGGCGAGCGCGACGGTAAAGGGAATGGTCGCGTTGTTGAGCGCGAAGGTGGAGGTGCGCGCGACCGCGCCCGGCATGTTGGCGACGCAGTAATGCACGACGTCATGCAGCCTGTAGGTGGGATTGTCGTGCGTCGTCGGACGCGAGGTTTCCGAACAGCCGCCCTGATCGATGGCGACATCGACGAAGACGGAGCCCTTCTTCATGCCCTGCACCATCGCTTCGGTGATGAGCTTCGGCGCCTGAGCGCCCGGCACAAGCACCGCGCCGACCACGAGGTCCGCGGCAGCCACGTTCTCCTCGATCGAGTCGATGGTCGAGTAAATCGTGTTCAGCATCGCGCCGAATTGCAGATCGAGCTCGTAGAGCCGCTGAAGCGAGATATCGAGCACTGTGACGTGGGCCTCGAGCCCCATCGCCATGCGCGCCGCGTTCGTGCCGACGACGCCGCCGCCCAGGATCACCACGCGCGCGGCCGGCACGCCGGGCACGCCGCCGAGCAGCTGCCCTCGCCCGCCCGCGTTCATCTCGAGGCAGGAGGCGCCCGCCTGGATCGACATGCGGCCGGCGACCTCGCTCATCGGCGCGAGCAGCGGGAGGCCACCGCGCGCGTCCGTGACGGTCTCATAGGCGATGCCGATGATGCCTGCCTCCAGCAGCGCCTTTGTCTGTTTGGGATCGGGCGCGAGATGGAGATAGGTGAAGAGCGTCTGGCCGGGCCGCATCAGCTTTATCTCCTGCGGCTGCGGCTCCTTCACCTTCACGATCATCTCGGCTTCAGCGAAGACCGCAGCCGCGCTCGGCAAGATGCGCGCGCCGGCCTTGGCGTAGATCGCATCCGAGAGATCGATCGCGTCGCCGGCCTTGGTTTCGACGAACACCGTATGACCGCGCGAGGTGAGCTCGCGCACGGCGGCCGGCGTCATGCCGACGCGGTACTCGTTGTTCTTGACCTCCTTGGGGACGCCGATCTTCATGGCGACTCGTCAGTTG
>Ga0210379_10000853_pt1 | contig 10418 bp, 6 predicted proteins | sample PLMedo_2_FD_155468 | JGI IMG/M metagenome (GOLD analysis project Ga0210379, IMG submission 155468) | Groundwater sediment microbial communities from an aquifer in East River, Colorado, USA - PLM4_32_coex redo | ecosystem: Environmental > Terrestrial > Soil > Riparian zone | place: USA: East... | reverse complement strand
GCCCACGCACCGGCGGTCCCTCCGGCGTCGAGGCCCGCAATCGAGGCGCGGGCGCGGCGGAGGAACGCGAAGAACAGGCGCGCCGGGCCGCGCCGCGCGGCCGTCTTGTCCCACGCGGTCAGGACGGCCCGCGCCTGCCGCGCGCGCGCGTCCGACAGCGGAAGGCCGGACAGCGACGCGACGACACGTGCGGCGTAGGGGGAGTACACGTCCGACTGCATGGCACGCATCGCGCCGACGTCCGCGCGCGTCAGCCGCGAGGCCAGCTCGCGCGCGCGCAAGACGCGATCGGAGGAGGCGTAGAGTCCCGGGAATCCCGGGCGCACGCCGGCGGCGCTCCAGTCGTCGTTCGCCGTCGCCACGAGCGCCTCCGGCGGGTTCACGATCGACGGGAGCTCTTCGAGCGGGATGAAGCCGGCCCAGGTGTAGCGGTCGATCCACCCCGGCACGGGGAAGCGGCCGTCGCCCGCGAGGCGGCGCGGGATCGCGCCGAAGACGTTCACGCCGATCGACCCGCGCGCGTCCGCCCAGCAGAGGTTGATCGCCGGACCGCGGTACGACGACCAAGCGCGGCGGAGCTCGTGGCCGTCCGCGGCGCGCGCCGCGTCGAGGTGGAATCCGATCCCGTGTCGCAGCTCCGCCGCCATCCACGCGCGGGAGAGCGTCCATCCGCCCGGGAGCTCGTCGACGACCGGTCCGTGAGGACCTTCGCGTACGGTGACGGGGACCTCGTCGCCCCCGGCGACGCGCACCCGCTCCTCGCGCGCCACCTTCACGTCCACATCGCGCTCGAGGACGTAGTCGACGTCGTCGGCCTGGGTCATCGTGATCGACCACGCGACCTTCCCGTTGTGCCCGATGACCACCCCCGGCAGCCCGGCGAGGGTCAAGCCACAGACGGCGAGCCCGTCGGCGCTGGTCAGATGGGCGGCGTACCAGATCGCCGGCCGCTCGGCGTTCAAGTGCGGGTCGCCCGCGAGCAGCGGCGCGCCCGAGGCCGTGCGCGAGCCCGCGAGCGCCCACGCGTTGCTCCCCGCGGCCGCCTCGTCGCGATCGGGAACCGAAAAGGTGCCTGACACCTTTTCGGTCTCCAGCGCTTCGCGGATCTCGGGGGCGACCTCGGTCCGCCCGCCGTCCGAGGCGTCGAGGAAGCCGACGGCGGCGTCGACGCCCCGGGCCAGGGCGTCGGAGAAGACGGCGCGCTCCTCGGCGCCCGCGACCGTCAATCCCTGGAGCATCAATCGGCCGAACGCCAGCGAGTCGCGTGGGGTCCAAGGCTCGGGATCGAGGTGCAGGAGCTGCAGCTCGAGCGGGGGCGGACCCTTGTCGATGAAGGCATTGATGCCGCTCGCGTACGCCTCGAGCACCGTGCGCTCGCGCTCGGGGAGCGCGGCGAGGTCGCCGTCGGCGCCGCGCAGGTGGCCCCACGTGCGCGCCTCGGCGTCGGTAGGCACGAGCGCTCCGCCGAAGACCTCGGCCAACCGGCCCGCCGCGGCGCGGCGCCTCATCTCCATCTGGAAGAGCCGCTCGGAGGCGTGGAGCCAGCCGAGCGCCCGCCACGCGTCGGCCTCGAGAACGGATGCGACGTGCGGCACGCCGGCGCGGTCGAAGCGGACCGTCACCGGCGCGCTCAACCCCTCGATCGCAACGACCCCGCGCCGCGACGGGAGCGGCGCGTAGAGCCAGAAGACCGCCGCAACGAGGGCCGCCGCCAGCGCCAGGGCCGCGATCGCCGCGACGCGGCGGATCACATCGCGGCCTTCGGTCCTTGCGCCAGGATCCGGTCGACGAGCCCGTCGGTCTTGGGGAGCTGTCCCACCGCGGGAAGCCGCGGCACGAGCAGCATCCACGCCGGGTTCATCCGGAAGGCCCGCGCGAAGAGCGGCAGGGCCTCGTCGGTTCGGCCGTTCCCGACGAGGGTGACCGCGGTCCAGAAGACGAACTCGTCGTTGTCGGGGACCATCGACTGCGCGCCCGCATACTCGCGGAGCGCCTCGTCCATCTTCCCGAGCGCGACCGCCTCGTCCCCTCGGTTCATCTTCTCGTACGCTCGGTGAAGGGTCAGGAGCCGCCGCATCTCCGTGAGCGGTGCCGGGTGGTCCTCGACCCTCAGGTCGACGAGGCGGTCGGTCCACGGCTTGGCCGACGGCGCGGCGCGCACGACGAGGATTGCCGCGGACTGCTTCCCGCGGATGTCGCCGCCCGTCGCCTGCGCGGCGTCGAGGGCCGCGAGGAGGCGCTCGGCGAGCGGGCCCGTCGCCGCCTCGTACGCCTTCGCCATCGCGTCAGGCACCTCGTTCGTCAGCATGAGGTTGGCCTCGGTCGTGTACCCCTTCCCGACGTGGTGGCCGGCGCCGGGGATGCACCCCTCGCCGGTGTGCGCCGCGGCGCGGCCCTTCGCGTCCACGAACGCGACCTGGCGGACCGCGCGCTGCTCGTCCTTGTCGAGCAGGCGCTTCAGCGCCTCGGCGGGGTCGACCCCCTCCTTCATGAGGGCGAGGCCGTTCGGCCCGTACGCGGGCTCGACGAACGACTGGGTCGCGACCGCCCCGACCCCGGCCTGCGCCCACGGCACCACCGAGCCCACCGAGAACCAGTGGCTCTGGACCGCGACCCCGAGCTCCCCGGTGGCCGGGTCCCGCGCGACGATCGAGAACGTCGCGACGGGCATCGACGAGATCGCAAAGCACGTCACCGCGACGAGGCCGAGCATGGATCGTCCCTCCTCAGTCTTCGAACCCCCGATCCGGGATCGGATTGGCCGGTGAGATGAGCTGCGAGTCGGCCGGGCCTTGGCCGTGGTGCTGTCCGAGCCTCCCGCGGCCTCCGCGCCGGCGCCTGCGCCCTCCCGTGGCCGCCGGCATCAGCTCGAGCGCCGACACTCCGCGCGGCACCTTCGGCTCGTCGGGCGGAGGCGGAGGTGGAGGTGGAGGTGGAGGTGGAGGCGGAGGGGCGTCCGCGGGCGCTGCTGCCTCACCACCACGGCCCCGCCGTCCACGACGGCCCCGCCGGCGGCGGCGCCGGGCTGCTCCGCCGTCCGCGGCATCGCCGTTTTCGGACGCCGGCTCGGCCGCGGCCTCCACCTCGATCGGAGCTTCCATCTCGACCGGGGCCTCCATCTCGACCACGCCCTCTTCGGGCGAGGCGGCCTCGTCGTCGTCCACATCGTCGGCGGGACGCGGGACGGCCTGGTCGGCCGCCTCCAAGTCCGCGCGTCCTCCGCGGCCGCGGCCGCGCCCGCCGCGCCGGCGCCGCCGGCGCTTGCGCGGCTCGCCCTCGTCTCCCGCGGCGGCGGCCGCTCCGGGTGCTTTGGGCGAGACCACCGGGGGCGCCTCCGGCTCCTCGAGCTCGGCGAGGTCGGGCGGGGCGGGCGGGGCGGGGCGGTCCCCCGCGACGAGCGCGGGGGGTACCTCGACGCGCTCCCTCGGGAAGAACTCGAACTCGCTCTCGTGCCTGAGGAGCGAACCCTTGGGCTCGATCACGATCCTGACCTGGTGGCGCCTCTCGAGCGAGACGATCTCCTCGCGCTTGTGGTTCAAGACCCAGTGGGCGATCTCCGGGGGCACGCGCATGTGGACCTTCCCGAAATCGTTCCTCAGGCAGCGCGTCTGCAGCTTGCGAAGCGCCGCGAGGCCGGCGGGCTCGACGTTCTTGATGAGGCCGTACCCCTCGCAGACCGGGCAGGTCGCGTAGGAGGCGCCCATCTTCTCTCCCTTGATCCGCTGGCGAGAGATCTCCATCAGGCCGAGCTTGCTGATCCGCGTGACGTCGTACTTCGCGCGGTCGCCCTTCATGGCGTCGCGCATGACCTTCTCGACTTTCTTCTGGTTGCGGGCGGCCATCATGTCGATGAAGTCGATGACGACGAGCCCGCCCAGGTCGCGCAGCCTCAGCTGCCGCGCGATCTCCGCGGCGGCTTCGAGGTTGGTCTGCGTCGCGTTTTCTTCCGAGTCTCCGTGGCGGGGCGCACCCTTGCTGTTCACGTCGATCGCGGTCAAGGCCTCGGTGCCGTCGATGACGATCTCCCCGCCGGTGTTCAGCGGGACGCGCCGCTTGTAGATGCTCTCGATCTGGTCCTCGAGGTTGAACTTCGAGAACAGCGGCCGGTCGCCGGTGTGGAGCTGGATCGTCTTCACCTTGGCCGGCATGACGTCGTCGACGAACTCGAGCGCGCGCTCGTACGTCTCCGGGTTGTCGATCCAGACCTCGCCGATGTCCTGGGTGAAGTAGTCGCGCATCGTCCGGATGACGAGGTCGCGCTCGCGGTAGACGAGTCCGGGAAACTCGGTGCCGCGCGAGGCCTTCTGGATCGAGTCCCACAGGCGCAGGAGGTACCGCAGATCGCGCTGCAGCTCGGTCTTGGTCTGTCCGACCCCCGCCGTCCTCACGATCAGGCCGAAACCCTCGGGCGGGTTGAGCTCCTCGACGAGCTTCTTCAGCCGCTCGCGCTGGGAGTCGTCCTGGATCTTCCGCGAGATTCCCGCCGAATCAGCCCCCGGCATGAGCACGAGGTAGCGGCCCGGCAAGGAGAAGTAGGTCGTGACCGTCGGCGGCTTTCCCGCGAACGGCTCCCGCACGACCTGGACGAGAAGCCTCTGGCCGACGTGGAGGTGCTGGCCGATGCGCCCCTTGGACCGCGATTCGGTCCGAGAGGGAAGGAGTTTGAAGTTGACCTCGTCGAGGGGCAGGAACCCCTTGAGGTCGGGCCCGAGGCGCAGGAACGCCGCCTCGAGCGCAGGGTGGACGTTCTCCACCACCGCGTTGTGCATGTTTCCCTTGATGTTGGTCCGGTTGAGCGTCTCGATCTCGTACTGCTCGAGGACCCCGTTCTCGACGATCGCCACGCGAGTCTCCTCGACGTGCGCGACATTCACCAGCATGGTCTTGGACATTCTGTCGAAGCTTCCCCTGCGCGCTCTTCGCCTCGGCGGCGCGTCGCGGCATGCGACGTCTGCCTCCGCCGATCCGCCGGGGAACCGGGGCCTCGCCTTGGGCCTCCCTGATTCCCACGCGACGTGCGGGCGCGCGAACGCCGCAGACTATAGCACGGTATAGGATGGCGCCGTGCGGATCACCGCGAACCAAGTGACGCTCGTGCGCCTGGTCCTGCTCCCGCTGCCGGTCGCGATGATCTACCAGGGAACCCACGCGTGGATGCTGGGGGCGCTCGCCGTCTTCATCCTCCTGGGCCTGACCGACGCGCTCGACGGCTACCTCGCCCGGAAGTACGGATCGACCCCGCTGGGCGCGCTGCTCGATCCGATCGCGGACAAGATCTTCCTCGTCGCGGGGTTCGTCCCGATGGCCGACCACCAGGTCGTGCCGACGACCCTCGTGGTCGTGCTGTTCGTGCGGGAGCTCGGGGTCACCTTCCTGAGGAGCATCGCGCTCGAGGAGGGGTTCCACTTCAAGACGAGCGCGGCGGCCAAGCTCAAGACGACGGTCCAGATGGTCGGGGCCGGCTTCATGCTCCTGGTCTGGCTCTATCCGGAGGGGCCGCGCATCCACGCCATCTTCGGCGGCCTGTTCGTGCTGTCGGCCATCCCTGCGGTCCGCGCGCTCCTCAAGGGGCGCCGGCCCGGCTGGATGGCGTGGTCGGCGATGAGCCTCGTGGGCGCGGCGTTCGTGACGCGCCTGCTGCTCTCCGCCGAGGTCGAGATCGTCGTCATCATGGCGGTCATCGTGGCGATCACGCTCTACTCGGGGGCGGAGTACGCGTGGGAAATGCGGTCGGTCCTCGCCGCGCGGTTCTCCCGCTCGCCGGTGGAGGCCCTGCGCCTCGCCGGGCTGTCGCTGGCGGTCCCGGTCTTCTACCTCCCGTCGCTCGACCGGCCGGACGACCCGACGGTCCCGATCCTGCTGCTGCTCGCGGCGGAGTTCGCGAGCGGCGGCCTCGACAACTCCCTCGCCCAGTACGGGCACACTAGGTCGGCGGCGCCGGATCTCCTCCGCTCGGGGATCCAGGCGGCCACCGGCGCTTTCGTCCTCTGGTCGCTCCTGACGCTCCGCCATCCGGTCGCCGCCCGTGTCGCGACCGTCTTCGCCCTCGCGGTGACCTTGGGCGACCTCGGCGCGCGTTTCTGGCGCCACCGCCGGGACTTCGCGGGGTCGCTGCGCCCCTCGGCACCCGCGGGCCGCCCTTCCTTGACTTGAGCGGGGGCGGCTACCAGATTCTTCCTCGCTTTTCGGGCACTTCCTCGCGAGGGGGCACCTGGTCGTGCATCGAAGCTCGGGTCTTGCTGCGCTCCTGCTCCTCGCGATCCTCCCCGGGTGCGGGGCGTCGGAGGCCGGCCCCCGCTCGGGCGTGGGGGCGCGCGACGAGACGCCGCGCGTCGGGGGCTCGTTCCACATGGTGCTCGAGGCGCCGACGTGCCTCGAGCCCGCGTGCGTCGACTCGGTCTACGACGCTCTCCCGACCTCCCAGATCTTCGACGGCCTCGTCGCGCTCGACGCGGGGCTCAACATCGTTCCCCGCCTCGCCGACACCTGGACGATCTCGCGCGACGGCCGGACGTACACGATCCACCTCCGCGAGGGGGTCACCTTCCACGACGGGAGCCCGCTGACCGCGGAGGACGTCGTCTACAGCATCGAGCGGCTGCTCGACCCCCGGCGCGAGCGCAAGTCGATCGCCTCCTCCTACTTGGGTGTCATCCGCGGTGCCGACGCGTACTCCGCCGGGAAGGCGGCGCGCGTTGCCGGAGTCACGGCCAAGGACGCCTCGCGCGTCGAGATCCTCCTCGACCGGCCCTACCTGTCGTTCCTCGAGGTCCTGGCGATGGACGACCTGCGCGTCGTGCCCAAGGGGGTCGTCCGCGCCCGCGGCGAGCGGGCGTTCCGCGCCGCCCCCGTCGGCACCGGCCCGTTCCGGCTCGCGGAGTGGAACCGTGAGGAGCTGCGCCTGATCGCGAACCCGAGCTACTTCTCCGGGCGGCCCCACCTCGACGAGGTCGTCATCCACTTCCCGCGTCCCGACGAGCGCGACGCGGGAAACGCGAGGTTCCTGCGAGGCGAGATCCAGATCGTGGAGCCGACCTCGGACTCGCTTCCGGTCCTCGCGAAGGATCCGACGGTCGAGATCCACCGGTACCAGGAGCTGTCGCTGAGCTTTCTAGGCATCCAGACCGGCGTGCCCCCGTGGACCGACCCACGGGTGCGCCGCGCGATCGCGCAGGCGATCGACCGGAAGGCCCTGGCGCAGATCTCGCCGTCGACGCGGCGCGAGGCGCAGGGGATCCTGCCGCCGGGGCTTCCGGGCTACTCGCCCGCTCCGAAATCCCCCCCCTACGATCCGGCGGCGGCGAAGCGGCTCCTCGCGGAGGCTGGTTTTCCCGAGGGGAGGGGCTTGACGCCGCTCCGCCTGTACACCGCCCAGACGGGGAGCTCCGCCGTCGTCAAGAGCAACGGCCGGGTCAAAGAGGACCTCGCCAAGGTCGGCATCAAGCTCGAGATCCACGAGGTGCCGTGGTCGAAGCTCATCGCGCTCATCGAGGACAACGCCGCCCCGGCGTTCCAGCTCGGGTGGATCGCGGACCTCCCCGACCCCGACGCATTCCTCCGCACGCTCTTCGAGCCGGGTGGAACGGCGAACTACTTCAACTTCCTCGACCACGACACCGCCGCCGCCCTCGAGCGCGGCGCGTCCGAGACGAACCCGCTCGAGCGCGCGCGCATCTACCGGGAGCTCGAGCGGTCGATCCTCGAGAAGGCGCCGCTCATCCCGCTCTTCCACTCCATGGGGATGATCGCCGCGCGCCGTGAGGTGCGTGGACTGAAGCCCGGGCCGATGGGGATCGCCAGCCTCGACCTCGAGACGGTGTGGCTCGCCAACGTGGGCGCGCGGTGAGCGTCAAGGTCGGGAATCCCTTGGTCGGCCGGACGATCGAGCAGAGCTTCTCGATCTCGACCGCCTTCCTCGTGCTCGTGATCATCGGCACGACGATGGTCGTCGTCGAGAACCGCGTGAAGTCGAACATGCGCCGCGGTCTCGAGGATCGGGGCACCGCCATCGCCGAGAGCATCGGCGCGGTCGCGACCCCGTCCCTGCTCGCCTACAACTACGCCGCCCTCCAGATGGCGGCCGAGGGTGCGGCGGGGAGCGAGGGGCTCGTCTACGTCGCCATTCACGACAAGGAGGGGGCGCTGGCGGGGGCCGCGGGCCGGCTCCCCGGGTCCGACCGCGCGGCTGCGGGCGCCGGGGCCGCCGCCTCCTCGCGCGACGTCGTCGTGGACCACGACGAGGTCATCGAGATCGCCGTCCCGGTCCTCGTCGACGGGGTGGAGGAGCCGTGGGGGCGCGTGAGGGTCGGCCTCTCCTACGACATCGTCGCCAAGGAGCTGCGCAACCTGCGGGCCCAGCTCGTCCTCGTCGGGTTCGCGCTCGCATTCCTGGCGATGGTCGGCGTTCGCATCCTCGCGCGGAGGATCACGGCTCCCCTGAGGCGGCTCGCGGAGGGAACCGAGAAGTTGGCCGCGGGGGAGCTCACCCATCGGATCCCGGTCTCGGGGGCCAAGGAGCTCATGGACCTGGCGCGCGCGTTCAACACGATGAGCGACCGGCTCCAGGCGAAGGCGCGCGAGTCGAGCGAGTTCCAGGAGGCGCTCGAGCGGCTCAACTCCACCCTCGAGCAACAGGTGTGGGACCGGACGCGGGCGCTCGAGGAGTCTACGGCCCAGTACAAGTCGCTCGTCGAGAGCTCGCCGGACTCGATCCTCATCGTCCAGGACGGGCGTGTCCGGTTCGTCAACCGCTCCTTCTCGGAGACCTTCGGCGTCACCGAGCGCGAGGTCGGCGAATCCGACTTTCAGCTCTCGCGGATCTTCGATCCTTCTTCCGCGGCGCTCGCCGCGGGGCGTATCGCGGCCTGGGAGCGGGGGGAGGCGCCGGGACCGACGGAGGTGCTCGCCCAGGACGCGCAGGGGCGGCCGCGGCACCTCGAGCTGCGCGGCAGCCGCATCGAATACCAGGGCCGGCCCGCCGCGGAGTGCCTGCTCGTCGACATGACCGAGGCCAAGCGCCTGCGCGAGCGGCTCGGCGAGACCGAAAAGCTGAGGGCGCTCGGCGAGCTCGCCTCGGGCGTCGCGCACGACTTCAACAACCTGCTCGGCGCGATCCTGGGCCGCGCGCAGCTCCTGCGGAGGCGCGGCCTCGAGCGGGAGGTCGATCACGACCTGGCGGTCATCGAGAAGGCGGCCCAGGACGGGCGCGAGACCGTCCGCCGAATCCAGGAGTTCTCGCGCACCCGGCGGGACAAGAAATTCGGGGGGGTCGACCTCGGCGAGATCGTCACAGACGCGCTCGAGATCACCAAGACCCGCTGGAAGGACGACGCGCTCGCGCGGAAGGTGCAGATCAAGCCGGCCTTCGATCGGACGGCGGTGCCGCCCGTTCTCGGAAACGCGTCGGAGCTCCGCGAGGTCTTCACGAACCTCATCCTCAACGCGGTCGACGCGATGCCGCAGGGCGGAAAGCTCACGCTCGATTGCGTCCAGGAGGGGGAGCGCGTCGTCGCGCGCGTCACCGACACCGGTGTCGGCATGACCGAGGAGATCCGGACCCACCTGTTCGACCCGTTCTTCACGACGAAGGGAGCGCGGGGGATGGGGCTCGGGATGAGCGTCGTCTACGGCATCGTCACCCGCCACGAGGGGAAGATCGACGTCCTCACGTCGCTCGGGCGCGGGACGACGTTCGTCCTGGAGTTCCCGGTCGCCCCGCTCTTGTCGATCCCCGTCGCCGGGGGGGACGGGGCCGCCCTGCCGCAGCTCCTACGGCCCGGCAGGATCCTCGTCGTGGACGACGAGCCCGAGGTGGCGGCCGTGGTGAAGGACGTCCTCGCGGGGGCGGGGCACACGGTGGACACCGCAATCAGCGGGCGCGACGCTCTCCAGATGATCGAGCTGACCCCCTACGATCTCGTTTTCACCGACCTCGGGATGCCGGACATGTCGGGGTGGGAGGTTGCCGAGAAGATCAACGAGACGAAGGCCGGGATCCGGGTCGCCCTCGTCACCGGATGGGGGACGAGCCTCGACGAATCCGACGCAAGACGGCGAGGGGTCGAGGCGGTCGTGCACAAGCCGTTCGAGATCGACGAGCTCGTCCGGATCGCCCATCGCCTGCTCTCCCAAGGCGGCGCCGGAACGCAGAACTGACAGCGATTCCCCGTTCCCGCCGTATATAATTCACCTTTCCTATTGAATTGACGGGGGATTCCCGTGTCGGCGCCGGACCGTACCTTGCGCATCGCCAACGGGCAGGGGTTTTGGGGAGACTCCGTCGATGCGCCGATCCGCCTGGTCGAAGAGGGGCCGCTCGACTACCTGACCCTCGACTACCTCGCCGAAGTCACGATGTCGATCCTCCAGAAGCAGCGCCGGCGCGACCCACGGGCCGGCTAGGCCGTGGATTTCGTCGA
>Ga0210379_10000849_pt1 | contig 10430 bp, 7 predicted proteins | sample PLMedo_2_FD_155468 | JGI IMG/M metagenome (GOLD analysis project Ga0210379, IMG submission 155468) | Groundwater sediment microbial communities from an aquifer in East River, Colorado, USA - PLM4_32_coex redo | ecosystem: Environmental > Terrestrial > Soil > Riparian zone | place: USA: East... | reverse complement strand
ACGTCCTGGCCGGCGGCACCCGCCGGACGCTCGCCCATCTTGGGCTGAGGTCCGCAACGGGTGGGCGGACGCTCCGGGTCAGCGTCTTCCGCGTTGCCGGTGGCGTGACGCTGCTCTGGGATGACATCACGGAGCGAGCGAGCGCAGAGCACGCCCTCAAGCGAAGCGAGGAGCGGCTCGCGCTCGCCGCGGAAGGCGCGAATGACGGGCTGTGGGAGTGGGACCTTCGAACCCAGGAGTTCTACAGCTCGAGCCGATGGCGGGCGATGCTTGGCTTGCCCGCGCCGGCCGGCGTCGGTCCCGTTGCGGAATGGTTCGATCGTGTCCACGATGACGACTGCGTTGAGCTGAAGGCGGCGCTCAGGGCACATCTCGCCGGCAAGGCGGAGCACTTTCAGCACGTACACCGGGTCCGCCATGAGGACGGCACCTACCGGCGGTTCCTGTGCCGCGGCGTCGCAGTGCGCGGCGCGGATGGTCGTTCGCTCCGCATCGCGGGATCGCTGACCAATACGACAGAGCGAGCGATCGCCCCGGAGCCGACGCAAAGCGGCGGGTTTCTCGATCCGTTGACCGGGCTTGGCAACCGAGCGGTGTTCGTGGAGGGGCTCGGTCGCCGGCTCGAAGAGTTCAAGCAACGGCGCTCCCACAGCCCATTCGCGGCGCTCTATCTCGATCTCGACCGCTTCAAGGTCGTCAACGACAATCTTGGCCACCTGGTGGGCGATGAACTGCTCGCTGCCGTGTCGCGTCGCCTCGAGTCCTGCCTGCGGCCGGGGGACGCTCTCGCCCGGCTGGGCGGGGATGAGTTCGCGATTCTCCTGAACGAGCTCGGCGACGCGAACCAGGCCAACGCGATCGCGTTTCGCATTCAGGAGGCGCTCAGTGCGCCCTTTTCAATCGGCGGGCGGGAAGTCTTCACCTCGGTGAGCATTGGCATCGCGTGCGGCCGGGCCCAGTACAACAACCCTGACGAAATCATGCGGGATGCCGACACCGCCATGTATCACGCGAAGTCGCGCGGCAAGGCGCGCCACGAGCTGTTCGATGCCGACATGCATGCGCGCGAGCTCGACCGGGTCGGCCTGGAGAACGACCTGCGCCAAGCCGTCAACACCAACGACTTCGAGGTGCACTATCAGCCGATCGTCCTGCTGGACTCGGGGATGTGCGTCGGCTTCGAATCCCTGGCCCGATGGACACGCAACGGCAAGGCGGTGTCACCGGTCACGTTCATCCCGCTTGCCGAGGAACTGGGGATCATCGAGCCGCTTGGAACCTGGGTGCTCCAGCAGGCGTGCTCGACGTTCGCCGACTGGAAGCGACGGTTTCCTGCCGCTCGCCTCGACTACATCACGGTCAACGTGTCGAGCCGGCAACTCAAGCAGCAGAACTTCCTCAGGATGGTCGAGCAGGCGGTTCAGAAAGCCGGATTGAAGCCGTGCGACCTCCGCCTCGAAATCACGGAGACCGCGTTGATGGACAGCCCCAACGAGGCCGCGAAGCTGCTCTGCGAGCTGCGCGAGTTCGGCGCGAAAATCTATCTGGACGATTTCGGATGCGGTTACTCGTCGCTGAGTCACCTGGCCAAGCTGCCAGTCGACGCGCTCAAGATCGACCGCTCGTTCGTGAAGAATCTGTTACTGCCCGAACGTCCAGCCATCGTCGAGAGCATCCTGGCGCTGGCGCGAACGCTCAACACGGGCGTGGTCGCCGAAGGAATCGAGCAGGAAGCGCAGGGGCGCGAGCTGGAGCGTCTTGGCTGCTCGTACGCCCAAGGTTTCCTCTTCTCCCGTGCCGTTTCGACCAAGGCCGCCGAGGAAATCATCGTGGCCAACCAGCCGCTTGGCCCAAAGAACGTCCAGCCGTCGGAGCCTGTCGCCACCAACGAGCACACGTCTGAGTGTGACTATTCGTCGACGACGTTCCAGTGGCCGGAGGAATTGCTGACCCAATCGCAGGGGTGATCCGCGCCGGCCTCCCTCCATTTCGCTCATTGCAGCGATTCGTCCCATTGAGTATCCTGATTCGGGTTTTACGTGTACCGAAGCTCCAAAGGGGACTGAATCGATGCGATACCGAAATCTACTGATCTGCACTGCCGTCTTCACTGCCGCGCTCTTCTCCGCCAGCCCGGGCTTTGCCCAGGGCCGAGCCGGTGCTCAGGCCAAGGCCCCAGACTCGACTGATCCGCGAACGGCGCGATTCGGGGTTTGGGACAACTCGACCAATCCCAACAACGTCATGACGTATGAGGCGTACGAGAAGGGCGGCAGCAAGCTCACCGTGAGCAACCCCAGTGACCCGAAGTCGGATTGGAGCTACGTGACGCTGTTCGACGGCGTGTTCCGTCCCGTCACCGGCCAGCAGGGGGCCGAGACCGCCGTCGAGATCATCAACCCGAAGAGCATCCGCATCTACAACAAGCGGGATGGCGTGGTGAACCAGGTGGTGATCAACACGTTATCGGAAGACAACAACACGATCAACAACGAGTACATCCGCATGGACAAGGACGGCAAGATCACGGGCGTCACGCACGTGACCTACATCCGCCGCAAGAAGTAGCACGCTATCGCTTACTTACTTCGCTGATAGCGGGCGGTGTACGTCGTTGTCGTTCCAGGTACCGTGATGTTGTGTGTCTGCGCCCCGCCGTCGGACCACGATCGGAAGGTGTAATTCCAACCGACCACGACCTGTGATGGCGCGCCGATGGATCGAATCATTCCCACGACCGCGGTAAACGTGTAGGGCTCCGGCACCGGCTGGCCGTCGAGGGTCAGCCGGAGACCGTTGTGTTGCGCATTCAGCGTGATGCTGACCGTCCGCGGCCGAACGTCCCGGAACACCGTGGTGGATTGACCTGCCGAATCCCTGATCGTCAGGATGATGCGATACCACACGTTCGCCGACGTTTCTCCAGTTTGCGGGATCGCGAAGCTGCCGCCGGTCGCGCCGCTGAAGGCGGCGATGAATGGATGCACGTGAGTGTCATGGTGGAAGTCGACCTGCCATGTGAAGGCGCTGGCTGGGAGCGTGCCGTCTTCCGGATCCGTGCCGGTTCCCGCATAGGTGATGGTCGACCCTGCCGTGTACAACGTGCCCTGCGCCGGCTGCGTGATGGTCGCCACCGGCGGTGCGTTGCCGGTTACCGTCAGCAGCGCATCGTTGCTTGTCGCCGAGCCGAATGGGTTGGTCACGACGGCATGGAATCGGGCTCCATTGTCTGCGCCGGAAGCCGAAGCGAGGGTGTAGGTCGTCGACGTCGCTCCCGCGATGTTCGTTCCGTTGCGCTGCCACTGATACGACAGCGGACCTGATCCTGATGCCGCCACGCTGAAACTTGCGGGTTGCCCAACCGACACTGTTCGATCCGCCGGATGCTGGGTGATCGACGGCGGCTCGGCCGGCGTGTAGGAGATCCTGGCGAGGACACCGCCGGAGCCGCGCGCGAGATAGTACAAGCTGCCATCGGGGCCGACCTGCAGATCGACTGGCGATGCGATTCCAGAAGCAAACGTGCTGGCGGATCCGGTCTCGACGTCCAACCTGTTAATCCAGCCGGTACAGAAGTCGGCGAAGAAATAACTGCCGACGTACTCTGCCGGAAACTGGCCGACGTCGGGGTTATAGAAGGTTCCGCCCGTGATCGCGCAACCAGCGAACGGGCCCGAGCCGTGAAAGTAGTAGTAGAGCGGTCCTCGATGGCTAGGATTCGATGTCGGGCCTTCCGATTCCGGCCAGCCATAGTTCGAGGCGACGATGCCGTCGTTGATTTCCTCGACGGTGTTCTGCCCGACGTCGTTGATGAACATGCGACCGGTGCCGGGCTGAAACGCGAAGGTGAAGGGGTTGCGGAGCCCGAGCGCCCAGATGGCGCGGTTGCGCCCGGTGGCTTGCGCGTAAAACGGGTTGTCCGTGGGAATAGTGCCGTCGGCGTTGATGCGAAGCATCTTGCCGAGCAGGTTCGTCAAGGTTTGGGAATTGGCGCCATTCGCGTTTTCGCCGACGGCGGCAAACAGCTTCCCGTCCCTGTCGAAATGCAACGCCCCGCCATTATGGTTGCTGGCCGAGCTCAGGTTGTCGAGCTCGAGAATGGTCATCTCGCTGCCGGCAACGGCCACATCGCCAGCCGCCGTGAAGCGGCTGATGCGGTTGTGCGTGGCCGGCGACGTCGTCGTGTAATACACGTAGACAAAGTGATTGGTCGCGAAGTTTGGATCGAAGGCCACGCCAAGCAGCCCTCGTTCTCCAAGTGAGTCGACATTCAGCGCCACAAACGGCTGGGCTAGCAGCGCGCCGTCCTTGATTACGCGCAGCTGACCACCCTGCAGGCACACGAAGATTCGCCCGTCTGGTGCAAACGCCATGGCCGTGGGGTTTGCCAGCCCGGTGACGATTTGTGTTTCCGAGAAACCCGATGGAATGGTGGCCGCGATGCCACTGTTCTGGAATCCGATGGCAATAAGCAGCAGTCCGACTGCACCGGCAATCAATGCTCGCACGTCCGTCCTCCTTGTCGCCATCACGCAACCGCTGAGGCGGTCGCGTTCAACGCACGATGTGTTAGCAAGCAGGGTGCCAATGGTCTTCGATTACTCCCAAGATGGAGGACCCGGTATACTCCTTCCACCTTCTGAGCCGTCCGCGCCCCGCGGATTCCTCGCCAAGGCACTTGCAGCGAGGACCTTAAATGAAAAAGCTGGCGATCACCGCGCTCGGTTTTGCGTGCGCCCTGGCGCTAACGGGACGATCGGTGCCGGCCCAGACCGGGCCGCGACTCGCCGCCTATTTCACCGAGATTCCGTTCACGCCCCTCGACCCGACCTATGGGCCGCGTCAGGCCCGCTCGCTCGAGAATGCGGATCTCGACGGCGATGGCAACCAGGACATCGTCATTCTGGGCCAGGATCCGTCGAGCGGAAAGTGCTGCACACCACAGCCTGGACGCGTGTTCCTCGGGGACGGGGATGGCCACTTTGTTCCCGCGCCCGCGGATCTCTTCCCGATCGACACGCTCCTCACGGTACAGGTTGCGACTGTCCTGTTCGCCGACTTCAACGCCGACGGACGTCCCGACATGTTCCTCAACTCTGAAGGTTGGGATACCGACCCCTACGTGGGCGAGCAAAACCGGCTCTACCTGTCGGTGGCCGAGGGCGGATGGCGCGACGCCACCGCCACCCTGCCGCAGGTGAGCGACGCGGGCGTCGCAGCGGCAGTGGGCGACATCAGCGGCCGCGGCCTTCAGGACGTCTTCGTCGCCAACACACCCATCGGTGTGACCCACGTCAATCCCTACATGTTGATGAACACCGGCGGCGGACAGTTCCTGGTGACGCGGAGCAACATTCCGTCCAACGGGGGGCAGATACTCGATCCGTACTCAAATCGCGGGGCGAGTCTTCAAGGCGCCACCCTTGGCGATGTCAACGGCGACGGACTGCCCGAGCTCATTGTCACTGGCCGCGCCAAGTCGAGTCTGCGGACCGAGACCATCTTCTGGAACCGGTCGGGGGTGTTCGTTGAAACCGACACGACCGAGTTGCCGGCCCCCGTGAGCTTTCCCGAAACCCGCATGGACATGGATGCCCAGCGCATCGACGTCAACCTGGACGGCCTTCAGGATCTGGTCCTCGTCGGCACGCAGCAAAACTACCAGGGGTGGTTCGTTCAGATCCTTGTCAACAAGGGCAACCGGCAATTCATGGACGAAACCGCCGTACGCGTGCCGGCCGGAGAATTCTCAGGGAACTCCAATGGCATCTCGCCCGTGAACGTCCAAGTCCTCGACTTCAATCAGGATGGTGCGCCGGATTTCTTTCCCAGGTTCCTCACCGGATCGCGAGGCATGTTGCCGCAGGATTGGCCGATCGTCTGGCTGAACGACGGCACTGGACACTTCATCACGCTCAAGGTGGGGGACTTCGTGCCGCCAGGCAAGGAACAGTTGATAGGCTCACCGCATCTCATCGCCACCCGCAACGGCTACAGCTTCTTCACGACGACTGGCGCAGGTGGCGGCGGAAGGCTGGCACTCCAGGGCTTGCTCGCGACCAAGCCCCATCCGACGCTGTCCCTGGCATTGGCGTTGCGCCCGTAAGTCGCGCCGGCCAAAAAAGAAAGAGGCGAGCGCCTCCACATTGCTGCTACCGGCTACCGAACCGTGGCGCTCGTCGCGAAGTCGCTGCCTGCTCCGTCCGACCGCCTGGCAGCGTCTGCTTCCTGGATCATCATTCGCGTTGGGTATACCAGCTCCAAGAGGGGAGTGGTCATGAAGGTGGTCACCAGCGCCATGATCACCATCATCGTGAACATCGCCGGGGAAATCACACCGATGTCCAGCCCGATGTTGAGCACCACCAGCTGGATCAGGCCACGCGTATTCATGAGGATGCCAACTGCACCAGCTTCCCGCCACGTCATTCCGGTCAGTCCGGCCGCCAGCATCGACCCACCCAGCTTGCCGGCGATGGCCGCGGCGATCAGGAGGCCGCAGTACATCCACATCTCGGTACTCGCGAGGAGACCAATACTGGTCCGAAGGCCGGTGAACGCAAAGAACAACGGCAGCAGCAGGACCACCACCAGACCCTCGATCCGCTCGGTGAGGCTGCGCACGAAATCCGGATCCTTGGGCATGATGGTGCCTACCAGGAAGGCGCCAAACAGCGCGTGAATGCCGAGCTGCTCGGTCACCCAGGCCGAGCCGAGCACGAGTAAGAGGATCAATCCCAGGTTGTCGTGGGTGATCCTGCCCCGATCGAGGTGCCGGCTCACCAAGCCGCGCAGCAGGCGCCGGACCACGAAGACCATGAACAACAGGTAGGCAAGCGAGCCGGCGAGCGTCAGCCAGAGCGGTGTCGTGGCTCCGCCGGCGCGGACCATCGCGACGACCGCCGCCAGGATGCACCACGCCGTGACATCGTCCACGGCTGCGCAGGCAATGGCGATCACCCCAACCGGGTGGTTCATCAGCTTGCGCTCGCTCAGGATTCTCGCGAGCACCGGAAAGGCGGTGATGCTCATCGCCGTCCCGACAAACAGCGCGAAATTCTGGAACGTCACGCTGTTGTCCGAGAGGCGGGGATACAGATAGAGGGCCAACAAACTGCCCAGGAAGAAGGGCAGCGTGATGCTGGCGTGGCTGGTCACGACCGCCGTGTGGCTTCGGCCGCGGAGCAGCTGCGGGTTGAGCTCGAGGCCAACCAGGAACATGAATGCCACGAGCCCAATCTGGCTCAGTGCGTTGAGGAACCCCAGGCTCTCGATCGGGAAGAGCGAGGCCTCGAGTGAAGGCGACAGCCATCCTAACAGCGACGGCCCCAGGATGATTCCCGCGGCGATCTCCCCGACCACCTGCGGCTGCCCGATACGTCGGAATAGAAGACCCACCAGGCGGGCCGCGAGGATGACGACGCCAACTTGCATCAGCAGCGTCGGCAAATGGGGCATCAATGGCTTCGATCCTTGCGGTCGGCCACCGGTGAATGAGTCGCCCGAAACGCGCTCCCGCCGTTGCACGCGGCCGTACTGAACGTGCCCTCCATGACGAAGGGAACGGCCGTGTGATCGACCGTCGCATTGAACCCGACGAGGACGCCTTCAGTGCGATTCGGGGCCGGTTCAGTGGCAAGCGCGGCGATGCCGGCACGATCCGAGCGGCGCATTCTTAACCGGGCAACCAAAGATGGGCGGCCGGAGAAGCCAGGTAATGAGAGGACGAGGTTCTCGCCGGATTGTTCGACGGTCATGGTCGTCGCCACGCCGGATCCGCCAGGGGGCCAACAGCCCGGATCGGCGGATGGACTTGAAATCTGCAGAGTCCATGCTCCGCCAATGGCGGGCAACGCCTGCAGGTTCCTGCCGCTCTCGAGCACGACGCAGGTGCCGGCGATCGGAAGGCCAACGATCACCATGTACAGAAACCCTGTCCGCATCGCTTCTGCCTGTCTGCAACAACAATTGTGACCCAGAAACCAGGACGATCGCGCGGGAATCGCGCTCGCACACGTATCACCGCTGGTTCGACCACCCTCCCGTCCCCGGGTGTGCAATCCGGGACAGCTTGCCAGGCCGGCACCGGTCATCATGCTTGGTACCTGTGACCAATCGACTTCGACTCCAGCAACTGACCCTGCAGATCGAGCGTGCCGTGATGGCTCGAGCGAATCTTAGCGTGCTTCTGGCCGCCAGCGACGCCTCCCTGGTTCGACGGCGTCACGAATTGCGAACGCTGCGAGCCCGCATCAGGCGCGACTCGGCGCCACGAGCAACGTCCCACACAACGCCAGGGCCAGGACGCACACCATGAAGAAACGGAAGACACCGAGGCACGTGCCTGCAGTCACCTTGCGCAAGGTCCTGACGGGTATCCAGGGGCTGGATGAAATCACCGGGGGCGGATTGCCCCAGGGTCGGCCCACACTGGTCAGCGGCGGCGCCGGATCGGGAAAGACCATGTTCGGCCTCGAATTCCTCGTCCGCGGCGCCACGCAATACAACGAACCAGGCGTGTTCATGTCTTTCGAGGAAACGATCCCGGACCTGACCACCAACGCCGCGTCCCTCGGCTTCGACCTGAATCAGCTGGTGGCAGACCGGAAGTTGTTCCTGGACCACGTGTGTATCTCGCGCAACGAGATTTCTGAAACCGGCGAATTCGATCTCGATGGCCTGTTCATTCGCATTGCCGACGCCGTTCAGAGGGTTGGCGCGAAACGGGTCGTCCTCGACACCATCGAATCGCTCTTTGCCGAGCTGCCAAACCCGGGGATCCTGCGCGCAGAAATTCGTCGCCTGTTCGGCTGGCTCAAGGAAAAGGGACTGACCACCGTCATTACCGCCGAGCGCGACCGGCCCGACAAGTTGACGCGGCATGGCATCGAGGAATTCGTCTCCGACTGCGTGATCCTGATGGACCATCGCATCCTCGAGGAAATCTCGACCCGTCGCCTGCGCATCATCAAGTACCGCGGGTCGACGCACGGCACCAACGAGTATCCCTTCCTCATCGATCAGCACGGCATTTCCGTCCTGCCGATCTCCTCACTGGGGCTGGACCATCCGGCGCCCGCCGTGCGGATCTCAACCGGCATTACCCGATTGGATGGCATGTTGGGCGGCCAGGGCTTCTACCGTGGCAGCAGCATCCTGCTTTCGGGAACCTCGGGAGCGGGCAAGACCAGCGTGGCGGCGCACTTCGTGGATGCGGCGTGCCGACGCGGTGAACGCTGCCTGTACTTCGCGTTTGAAGAATCACCCAGGCAGATCGTCCGCAATATGCGTTCGATCGGCATCGACCTCGAGCCGTGGGTCAAGAGGGGACTGCTGCAGTTCCAGGCGGCGCGTCCCACCTACGGCGGGATTGAACAGCACTTGCTCGTCACGCATAAGTGCGTTTCCAGCTTCAAGCCAAGCGTCGTGGTGGTGGATCCGATCACCAACCTGCTCATGGTCAGCACGCTCCACGAGGTGCGCTCCATGCTCACGCGGATGGTCGATTTTCTGAAGACCCAGCAGATCACCGCGATCTTCACCAGTTTGACGGCGGGTAGTGGCAGCCTGGAAGCCAATGAGGCGGACGTGTCTTCGCTGATGGACTCGTGGCTGCAGCTGAGAAGCGTTGAGGTCGGCGGCGAGATGAACCGCGCCCTCTACGTGCTGAAGTCCCGCGGCATGGATCACTCCAACCAGATTCGCGAATTCCTGCTCACCGACGACGGCCTCAGGTTGTTGGATGTGTACCTTGGTCCTGACGGCGTGCTCACCGGTTCGGCGCGAATGACGCAAGAAGGGCGCGAGAAAGCTGCCGGCACGTCCCGCAAGCAGCAGCTGGCCAGCGGCGGACGCGAGTTGGAACGCAAGCGACGAATCTTCGAGGCGCGCATGAACATGCTGCGGGCGGAATTCGAAGTGGAGGAAGAAGTCCTTCAACGCCGGATTTCGGAATCCAAGTTGCTCGATGAAGAGCTGTTGCAGGACCGGGGGCAGATGGTGCGGAGCCGGGTGGCCGACACGGCCGCCTACACGAAGGGGCCGAGCGCACCAGCCGCGCGGACGCGCTAGATGGCCAAGACCCGCAAGAAGGCCACCGCGCGACCGGTCGACGGAGCGCCGAAGAAAACGGAAGCATTCAAGCTGCGGCTCTACGTGGCGGGGCAAACCCCCAAGTCGATTCGCGCGGTGAAGAACCTCGAGGCGCTTTGTGAGAAGAACCTGAAGGGCCGCTATCAAATCGAACTGATCGATTTGCTGGAGAACCCGCACATGGCACGCGGCGACCAGATCGTGGCTATTCCCACGCTCGTCGTCCAGCTTCCAGAACAGGTGCGGCAGATCATCGGCGACCTCTCCGACACCGACCGGGTGCTGGTGGGCCTCGCCCTGCAGCAGGTCGAATAGGCTGCTCAGAAGGGTTCAACAGT
>Ga0210379_10000848_pt1 | contig 10434 bp, 11 predicted proteins | sample PLMedo_2_FD_155468 | JGI IMG/M metagenome (GOLD analysis project Ga0210379, IMG submission 155468) | Groundwater sediment microbial communities from an aquifer in East River, Colorado, USA - PLM4_32_coex redo | ecosystem: Environmental > Terrestrial > Soil > Riparian zone | place: USA: East... | reverse complement strand
GTTCAAGTAAAGCGACACGACCGCGCGCTCCGTGCCCGCTTCCAGCGAACAGGCGGCGACTGCGTCCTCGGGCAGCATGGTGAACTTCTGCCCGGGCAGGTAGGCCGTCGACAGGCGCTCGCGCGCGATCGCGTCGAGCGCCGAACCCGGCGCGAAGGCAAGCGCCGGCGCGGCGATGTGGATGCCGACGCGCCACTCCTCGGCGGAGACGCGCTGGAGGGAGAACGCATCGTCGATCTCAGTGGTGTCGACGTCGTCCAGGCTGAAGACCTCGGCCTGGGCGAGTGGCAGCTGCGGTGCCGGCGCCGCCGGTTCGTGCGGCGGAAACGCGGTGCCGCGCGGGTAGAACTCGTAGAGGAAGCGGTTCAGGTGGTAGGCGTGCGTGTCCGCGAGCTTGCCGCAGCGCTCGAAGAGGCGCGCGCCCGAGAGCCCGGTCCGCGCGCAGGCCTGCTCGAAAGCCTTGGTCTCCGGCTTGTTGCGGTCGGGGGCATAGAGCAGCTCGTCCTTCAGCCGCTCGATCTCGGGCGGGCACTCGAAGCGCGCGAGCTGCGCTGCCCAATCCGCGATCTGCGCGAGCACGCGCTGCTTCTTCTCGGCGGAGGCCAGCGCGAGCTTGAGCGTCTGCGCGGGGGCCGCCTGGTAGCGGCCGCGGCCGCGGCGATGGAAGTACATCGGCGCCGACTGCAGTTTCAGCAGCACCCCGGCGGCTTCGGCCGGGCCCGGCTCGCGGCCCACGTACTCCCGCGCCAGGTCCTGGAAACCGAACTCGCCGCCATCGCAGCACTGCCACAGGAAATCGGTGTCGAGCCCCGCGGCGTAGGCCTGCGCGGCGGCGAGCAGTTCCGCCGCGCCGGGCCGCTCGAAGCTCAATACGACGTTCGCCGCCTTGATGCGGGAGCGCCGGCCGTGCGGGCTTTCCACCTGGAACGAGGCCGGCGCCTGCGCGAGCATCGTCCCGACCTTGAACTCACCGTCCTCCTCGTAGAGCAGGTGCATCTCAGGCCCCGCGCGGGATGCGCGGGCCGGCGAACTCGAGGATGCGCGGCAGGTGCTGCGGGAAGGACTGCAGCGAATGGTCGCCGCCCTCGATCACCACCTGGGCCGCGCCGGCATAGCGTTCGACCGCCCTGCGGTAGTCGAGCACCTCGTCGCCGGTCTCGACGATCAGCAGGTAGCGCGAAGGGGTGACGCGCGGCACCCAGAGCTTCTGCCACTCGCGCAGATGCTCCTCGGTCAGCCGGTAGGGTTCGCCGGTGTGCAGGTTGGTCTGCGGACCGAGATAGGCGCGCAAGCCGACGTGAGGCTCGATCGCCGGGTTGACCAGCACGGCGCGGCCGCCGTGCTTCTCGACCAGGTAAGTCGCGTAGTACCCGCCGAGCGAGGAGCCGACATAGCAGTTATCGGGGTCCGGTCGAAGGCGCTCGATCTCCCTGATCGCGTCGCCCGCAAGCGGCGGCAGCGCCGGGCACGCGTAATGCGCGCCCAGCCCCCGCTCTTTCATGTACCTGCCGAGAACCTGCGCCTTGTGCGACTGCGGCGAAGAATTGAAGCCGTGCAGGTAGGCGATCATCGGCCGAGCGCCGCGAGCAGCTTTTCGTGGATGCCGCCGAAGCCGCCGTTGGACATCACCAGCACCCGGTCGCCCGGGCGCGCCTCGGCGACGATCGCCGCCACCAGCGGATCGAGCTGTTCGTAGCAGCGCGCCCGCTCCCCCAGGGGCCGCAGCGCGGCGGCCGCATCCCAGCCCAGACCGGCGCTGTACAAGAACACCCGGTCGGCGACGGCCAGGCTCGCCGGCAGTTGGTCCTTCATCACGCCCTGTTTCATCGTATTGGACCGCGGCTCGAGCACGGCCAGGATGCGCGCCCTGCCCGCTTGGGCGCGCAGTCCTTCCAGCGTGAGGCGGATGGCGGTGGGATGGTGCGCGAAATCGTCGTACACGGTGACGCCGCGCACCGCACCCCGTTGCTCCATGCGGCGCCGCACCCCCTTGAACTGCGCCAAGGCCTCGACCGCCGCCGCCGGTGCGACCCCGGCGTGGCGCGCGGCAGCAATCGCCGCCAAGGCGTTGTGTCGGCTGTATCCCCCGGTTTGGGTCCAGCGCACCCGGCCAAGCACCCTGCCCTCAAGCCGCACATCGAAGCTGCCTTCGCCATCGGCGGGCCCCGCCTGCCAGCCATCGTCCACGGCGAAGCGCTCGACCGGGGTCCAGCAGCCTTTTGTGAGTACTCGCTTCAAGGCTTCATCGCGTCCATTGACCACAAGCCGGCCGTTGCCAGGCACAATCCTCACGAAATGGTGAAATTGACGCTCAATGTCTGTAAGATCGCCGAAGATGTCAGCGTGATCAAACTCAAGATTGTTCAGAATCACCGTCTTGGCCGGGTAATGCACGAATTTGGAGCGCTTGTCGAAGAAGGCGGTGTCGTATTCGTCCGCCTCGATCACGAACAAGGACCCCTCGCCGAGGCGCGCCGAAATACCGAAGTTGGAAGGCAGTCCGCCGATGAGGAAGCCCGGCTTGTGGCCGGCGTGCTCGAGGATCCAGGCGAGCATGGCGGCAGTGCTGGTCTTGCCGTGAGTCCCGGCCACCGCCAGCACGTGGCGCCCGCGCAGCACCTGGTCGGCGAGCCACTGCGGCCCCGAGACGTAGCGCGCGCCGCAATCAAGGATCGCCTCTATGAGGGGATTGCCGCGCGTCACCACGTTGCCCACCACCCAGATGTCGGGTGCCAGCGCCATCTGTTCCCTGCCATAGCCTTCCGTCAGTTCGATGCCGAGCGCCTCGAGCTGCTCGCTCATCGGCGGATAGACATTGGCATCGCAGCCCGTCACGCGGAAGCCCGCCTCGCGCGCGATCGCGGCGAGGCCGCCCATGAACGTGCCGCAGATTCCTAGGACATGCAGGTGGGCGGCCATGGCGAAAGGGCGGCGATTTTACGCGATGGCCTCGCGGCCCGGTGCGTTATCATGCGCCCGCTATGAGCCGCCGGACTTCGCGGCATGACAGCATGCGCATCAGGATCGCCGCGGCTGCGGCGCGGCTGATGGCCGAGGACGGCATCGACAACTTCGCCCTCGCCAAGCGCAAGGCGGCGCGCCAGCTGGGCGCCGCCGATACCGAATCGCTCCCCACCAACGACGAGATCGAAGCCGAGCTGCGCGACTATCGCGCGCTGTATCAGGCCGACGAGCATCCCGAGCGCATCGCCGAGTTGCGCCGGGTGGCGCACGACGCGATGCGCGCGCTCGAGCGCTTCAGCCCTTACCTTACCGGGCCGGTGCTCAAGGGCATCGCCGGGCCGTACGCCGAAATCGACCTGCAGCTATATCCGGACAGCGCCAAGGAAGTCGAGTTGTTCCTGCTCGAGCGCAACATCGCTTTTGACACAGCCGAAGGGCGGCGCTACTCCGGCGACCGGACCCATGCGGTGAGCGTGTTCAAGCTGGACTGGCTCGGGATCCCGCTGCGCTTGTCCGTCTTCGACCCCCGCGACGAGCGCCTGGCGCTAAAAACCTCCCAAATGGGACGGGTGATGGACCGAGCAGGCATCGCAGAGGTCGGCCAAATGCTGGCAAAAACTGGTTAAATACTGTTAACTTCGTCGAACGTGGCCTCATTTTCATTTAAGGCGTTGCGCCTTCCGCTGAGTTGACCCTGGACAGGGAGATCAGTCTCCGCCTTGGGTTGAGGGCCTAAGCAGCCACTTCTGGCAATTTCGGCTATATTGCCGCCTTCTTCGCCGAAAAATGGCTAAATTCAGAAAATCAGCGGTCCCGTCGGTCCTGTTGCTGAACGGACCCAACCTGAACCTGCTCGGCACCCGCGAGCCGCACCTGTACGGCCGCGACACGCTGGCCGCGATCGAGCGGCGGCTCGCGGCCAAGGCCAAGGCCGCCGGCATCAGACTCGATTGCCTGCAGACCAACCATGAGGGGATAGCAGTCGACCGCGTACAGCAGGCGAAGCGAGAGGGGACCGGGTTCGTCATCCTCAACCCGGCTGCGTTCACCTATTCGAGCATCGCGCTGCGCGATGCACTGACGGCGGTGCAGATTCCCTTCGTGGAAGTGCACCTGTCCAACATCCATGCGCGCGAGCCGTGGCGCGCGCATTCGCATTTCACCGCCGTGGCGGTCGGCTCGATCCTCGGGCTGGGCAGCCGCGGCTATGACCTGGCGCTGGATTTCGTCATCGAGCGCCTCAAGCCCAAGGCAGGCGGCGGGGCCTAGCCCCGCTATCCGCGCGGCGGGCAGCCCTGCCCGCCGGGGAGGAAAACAATGGATTTGCGCAAGCTGAAGAAGCTCATCGACCTCGTGCAGGAGTCCGGGATCGCCGAACTGGAGATCACCGAGGGCGAGGAGAAGGTCAAGATCGTCAAGGGCGGGGAGGCGACGGTGACCCCGGTCGTCCCGGCCACGGCACCCCGCGCCGGCGCGCCTGCCATGGCCCCCGCGCCTGCGGCGGCGCCCGCTGCAGCCGCCGCGGCGGAGGAGCCCGCCCAGCCCGGCCACGTGCTCAAGGCGCCGATGGTCGGCACCTTCTACCGCTCGCCCTCGCCGGAGGCGAAGCCCTTCGTCGAGGTCGGCCAGAACGTGAAGGCCGGCGAGACGGTGTGCATCATCGAGGCGATGAAGCTGATGAACGAGATCGAGGCCGACGCCACCGGCATGATCAAGGCGATCCTGGTGGAGAGCGGCCAGCCGGTGGAGTACGGCCAGCCGCTGTTCATCATCGAGTAGCGGCCCCGGTGTTCGAGAAGATCCTCATCGCCAACCGCGGAGAGATCGCGCTGCGCATCCAGCGCGCCTGCCGCGAGCTCGGCATCCGCACGGTGGTCGTGCATTCGACGGTCGACGCCGAGGCCAAGTACGTCAAGCTCGCCGACGAGTCGGTGTGCATCGGCCCGGCGCCGGCGCGTGACAGCTATCTCAACATGGCGGCGATCATCAGCGCCGCCGAAGTCACCGACGCCGAGGCGATCCACCCGGGCTACGGCTTCCTGTCGGAGAACGCCGACTTCGCCGAGCGCGTCGAGCGCTCGGGCTTCGTGTTCATCGGCCCGCGGCCCGAGAACATCCGCATGATGGGCGACAAGGTCAGCGCCAAGCAGGCGATGCTGAAAGCGGGCGTGCCCTGCGTGCCCGGCTCGGATGGCGCGCTGCCGGAGGACGCCAAGGAGATCGTGCGCATCGCGCGCAAGGTCGGCTACCCGGTGATCATCAAGGCCGCCGGCGGCGGCGGCGGCCGCGGCATGAGGGTGGTGCACACCGAGGCGGCGCTACTCAACGCGGTCAACATGACGCGCGGCGAAGCGCAGGCCGCGTTCGGCAACGCCACCGTCTACATGGAGAAGTTCCTGGAGAACCCCCGCCACATCGAGATCCAGGTGCTGGCCGACAGCCACAAGAACGCCATCTACCTGGGCGAACGCGACTGCTCGATGCAGCGGCGCCACCAGAAGATCATCGAAGAGGCGCCGGCGCCCGAGCTGACGGAAAAGCAGCGCGAGAAGATCGGCGAGCGCTGCGCCGACGCCTGCCGCAAGATCGGCTACCGCGGCGCGGGGACGTTCGAATTCCTGTACGAGGACGCCGAGTTCTACTTCATCGAGATGAATACGCGCATCCAGGTCGAGCACCCGGTGACCGAGATGATCACCGGGGTGGACCTGGTGCAGGAGCAGATCCGCATCGCGGCGGGCGAAAAACTGCGCTTCCGGCAGAAGGACATTGTGGTGCGCGGCCACGCCATCGAGTGCCGCATCAATGCCGAGGACCCCTACCGCTTCACGCCCTCGCCGGGACGCATCACCTCCTACCACCCGCCGGGCGGGCCCGGCATCCGCGTCGACACGCATATCTATGCCGGCTACACGGTGCCGCCCAACTACGACTCGATGGTCGGCAAGCTGATCGCGTACGGCGCGACACGCGACCAGGCGATCCGGCGCATGCGCATCGCGCTGTCGGAGATGGTGCTCGAGGGCATCACCACTAACATCCCGCTGCACCGCGAGCTGCTGCACGACAGCCGCTTCCTGCGCGGCGGCACCTCCATCCACTACCTCGAGCAGAAGCTGGCGCAGGAGAGCAAGCAGAAGGTGAAGTAGTGCCCTGGCTCGCGCTCACCCTGGAGGTCGAGGCGGCGCTGGCCGAGACGCTGAGCGACGCGCTGATGGAGCAGGGCGCGCAATCGGTGTGGATCGAGGAGCCGGAGCGCCCGCGCAGCCGCCTGCACGCGCTGCTGGCGCAGGAGGCGGACCCGGCGGCGCTGCTCCGCAGCGCTGCCGCGCAGGCCGGAATCCAGGCGCCGGCTTTCGCCGTCCAGCCCGTCGCCGACCAAGACTGGGTGCGCGCGACGCAGGCGCAGTTCGCGCCCCTGTGCCTGGAGGGCCGCCTGTGGATCGTGCCGAGCTGGCGCGAAGCGCCGCGCGACCCGCATACGGCGGTGGTACGCCTCGATCCCGGCATGGCATTCGGCACCGGCAGCCACCCGAGCACGCGCCTGGTGCTGCGCTGGCTCGCGCGCACCCTGGCTCCCGGGGCCAGCGTCCTCGATTACGGCTGCGGTTCCGGTATATTGGCTATCGCCGCCGCCAAGCTTGGCGCCGTGCACGTCGACGCTGTCGACGTGGACCCGATGGCGCTGGCGGCGACGATGGACAACGCGCGCGCCAACGACGTCGCATTGCGCGCGCTCCCGCCGGAGCGGCTGCCGCCCGGCGACTACGACGTGGTGGTGGCCAACATCCTGTCCCAGCCCCTGATCGTGCTCGAACCGCTGCTCGCCGCGCGCACGCGCCGCGACGGCCGCATCGCGCTCGCCGGCATCCTCGCCGCGCAGTCGGCGGACGTGGTGGCGGCCTACGCCGCCGACTTCGACGCGCGCGTCGCGGCGTCGGAGGAGGGCTGGGACCTCGTCGAAGGTCAACGGCGGTGAGCACGCTCGTCACCCGCTGCCCGCAATGCGCCACCGCGTTCCGCGCGCAGCAGTCGCAACTCACGGCGCGCGGCGGCATGGTCCGCTGCGGCAAGTGCACTGCGGTGTTCGACGGCGTCGCGCACCTGATCGAGGAGAGCGCCGCCACCGGGCCGCTGCAGCCCTCGCCGCAGCTTGGCCTGTTCGACCCCGGCGCGGCGAAGCCGCAGCACCGCCCGGCACCGCGCCCGGCGGCCGCGCAGGACGACGAGCCGATGCCCGAGTTCCTCGAGGAAGAGGCGCCGCGCACGCGCTACACCGTTGCCTGGGGACTCGCCGCGCTGCTCGCCTTTGCCGCGCTTGTCGGGCAGCTCGCCCATTACTACCGCACCGAGATCGCCACGCTCTTGCCGCAGACGCGCCCCTTCCTCGCCGAAGGCTGCCGCCTGCTCGATTGCGAGCTGCGCCTGCCGCGCCGGCCGGACCTGCTCAGCATCGAGTCCTCCGACCTGCAGGCCGACAACCGGCGCGACAGCCTGATCGTGCTCAACGCGGTGATCCGCAACCGCGCCCCGTTCGCGCAGGAGCACCCGGCGCTCGAGCTCACGCTGACGGATGCCGCCGACAAGGCGCTGGTGCGGCGCGTGCTGCGGCCCACGGAGTACATGCAGGCGGCGGCGCGCGAGCCGCTCGCGCAGGGCATTGGCCCGGGCAGCGAGACGGTGGTACGCGTGCATTTCGACACCCAAGGCGTGCGCGCCACGGGCTACCGGCTCTATCTCTTCTATCCTTCCTAAATGAAAATACTGATCACCGGTTCCATCGCCTACGACACCATCATGGTGTTTCCGGACCGCTTCAAGAACCACCTGCTGCCCGACCAGCTGCACATCCTCAATGTTTGCTTCCTCACGCCGGAAATGCGGCGCGAGTTCGGCGGCACCTCCGGCAACATCGCCTACAGCCTGAAGCAGCTGGGCGGCGACCCGCTGGTGCTGGCCACCGTGGGCGAGGACATCGACCCCTACCTCTACCGGCTGCAGCGCCTGGGCATCGACGCGCGGCACCTGAAGAAGATCCCCGGGCAGTTCACGGCGCAAGCCTTCATCACAACCGACCTGGACGACAATCAGATCACCGCCTTCCACCCCGGTGCCATGAACCACGCGCACGAGAACCGCGTCGAGGGCGCGCTCGGCGCGGGGCTGGCGATCATCGCGCCCGACGGCAAGGAAGGCATGATTCAGCACGCGCGCCAATGCGCCGGCGCCGGCATCCCGTTCGTGTTCGATCCCGGCCAGGGCCTGCCGATGTTCTCGGGCGCGGAGCTGGCGGAATTCGTGCGGCTCGCCGACTACGTCGCGGTGAACGACTACGAGGGCAAGCTGCTGGAGGAGAAGACGGGCCGCAAACTGGAGGAGCTGGCGCGCGAAGTGAAGGCGCTGGTCGTCACGCTCGGCGCGCGGGGCTCGCGCATTTTTGCCGGGGGCAAGGCGCAGGACATCCCCATCGCGCCGGCGCAGAGCGTGACCGACCCGACCGGCTGCGGCGACGCCTACCGCGCGGGACTGCTCTACGGCATCGCCAACGGCTGGGACTGGGCGAACACCGGGCGCCTCGGCGCGGTGCTCGGCGCCATCAAGATCGCCAGCCGCGGCGCGCAGAACCATCGCGCCGACCGCGCCACGGTGGAAGCGCGCTTCAAGCAGGCATTCGGCTACTCGCCGTGGAGCTAGGCTAGCTGCGCGCGGATTTGCGCGGCGTATGCCTCGAGCTGTTCGCGCGGCGGATTCTTCACCGGCCACACGAGCTGCATGCCGTCGGCGTCGTGCCGCGGCAGCAGGTGCAGGTGGAAGTGGAACACCGTCTGCCCGGCGGGCTTGCCGTTCGCCTGGTAGATCGAAAGGCCGGGCGGGTTGAACGACGCGCGGATCGCGCGCGCCACCTTTGCCGCCGCACTGAACACGGCGGCCGCCTGCGCGTCTTCCAGCCCATAGATGTTCTCGACATGCGCCTTGCAGGCGACCAGTACGTGGCCGGGGTTCACCTGGCCGATGTCCATGAAGGCGAGCGTGGCTTCGTCCTCGTGCACCACGGTCGCCGGAATCTGTTTCGCCACGATCTTGCAGAACACGCAATCGCTCATCCGTCTCCTCCCACCGTCTGATAGCCGCGGCAGCGTACCTGAAACAGGGTCCTGTCTTCCAGGCGCAGCGCGCTCAAGCTTCCGCCCCAGACGCAGCCGCTGTCGAGGGCGATGAGCTTCTGCGAGAGCTTCAGTCCGAGCGCGGACCAGTGGCCGCAGACGATCGGCATTTCACCCGCGGGCCGCAATTCGAACCAGGGCCTGAACCCGGGCGGCGCCTCGGCGCCTTTCGCGCGCAGCTCCATCTGGCCGCCCGCGTTGCAGAAGCGCAGGCGGGTCATCGCGTTGACGATGACGCGCAGGCGGTCCCAGCCGCTCAGGTCGTCGCGCCACGAGGAGGGCGTGCCGCCGTACATATTGGCGAGGAAATCCCGATAGGAAGCGGCGCGAAGCGCCGCTTCCGCCTCGCGCGCTAGTACCGATGCCTTGTCGACAGACCACTGCGGCAGCAAGCCGGCGTGCACCAGGGCATGGCCTGCCTCGACGTGCATCATGGAACGACCGCGCAGCCAGGCCAGCAGTTCCTGCGCATCCGGCGCGGACAGCAGATCGTTCAGCGTGTCGTCGTCCCGTTTCTTCGCATGGCCCGCGGCCACGCACAGCAGGTGCAGGTCATGATTGCCGAGGACGACGACCGCTTTCTCGCCCAGGCCGCGCACGAAGCGCAGCACCTCGAGCGAGGCGGGCCCGCGGTTGACCAGGTCGCCGACGAACCACAGCCGGTCGCGTGCCCCGTCGAAACGCAATTGCGCGAGCAGCGCCTGCAGCTCGTCGTTGCAGCCCTGCACGTCGCCGATCGCGTACGTCGCCATCGGCGCCGAGTCTACAGCGCCGCGTCGAGCCTGCGGTACTGCACGGCCTCGGCGACCTGCGCCGCGCCGATGCGCTCGAGCGCCGCGAGATCGGCGATGGTGCGCGCCAGGCGCAGCACCCGGTGGTAGGCGCGCGCCGACAGCGACAGCCGGGCGATCGCCGTACGCACCAACTCCTCGGCCTGCGCGTCGGTGGCGCAATGCTCGTCGATCTCCTGCGTGCAGAGAAGCGCGTTCGGCTTGCCCTGCCGCGCCAGTTGCCGCAAGTGCGCGGCGCACACGCGGGAGCGGATCGCGCCGGACGATTCGCCGTCGGCCGCCGCCAGCAGTTCCTCGTCGCGCGGCACCGGCGCTTCGATCTTGATGTCGATGCGGTCCGCCAGCGGCCCCGAGATGCGCGCGCGGTAGCGGGCGATGGCGTCGGGCGTGCAGCGGCAGCGGCCCGATGCGTGGCCCAGGTAGCCGCACGGGCAGGGATTCATCGCCGCCACCAGCTGGAAGCGCGCCGGGAAACGCGCCTGGCGCACGCCGCGCGCAAGCGAGATGACGCCCGA
>Ga0210379_10000847_pt1 | contig 10450 bp, 7 predicted proteins | sample PLMedo_2_FD_155468 | JGI IMG/M metagenome (GOLD analysis project Ga0210379, IMG submission 155468) | Groundwater sediment microbial communities from an aquifer in East River, Colorado, USA - PLM4_32_coex redo | ecosystem: Environmental > Terrestrial > Soil > Riparian zone | place: USA: East... | reverse complement strand
CATCGCGCAGCCGATTTCGCTGAGTTCACCTACGGAGAATCGGACAGAGCCGGGTTCCGCCGGAATGACGGCGGGGGGACCGATGGCTTGCCTGCCGTGCGCCGTTCTGTTAACTTAGTTAACATGGGACGCGCCCCGCTCGGAAAGGCCGGCATCCTCTCGGCGACGACGGAGATCTGCGTCGAGGAGGGGATCGGCCAGCTCACCATGCGGCGCCTCGCGGCGCGGCTCGGGGTGACCCCTCCGGCGATCTACCGGCACTTCCGCGACAAGGACGACCTGATCCAGGCGCTCGTCGACGACGCGAACCGCTCGCTGGGGACGTACCTCCGCGCGGCGCTGGAGGGAACGACGCCGCGGGCCCGGTTGTTCCTCGTGGCCGAGCGCTACCTCGCCTTCGCGTTGCGGGAGCCGCTCCACTACCAGGTGCTCTTCCTGTCACGCGGGCGCACCGACATGGACCTCCTGCCGCGCGAGGCCCGCTCCGCGAACTTCCGCTTCGTCCTCGACCGGATCCGCGAGGGCATGACCGCCGGCACGCTGCGCCGCCAGGATCCGACCGCGGTCGCGATCACGTTCTGGGGCCTGTTGCACGGGCTGGTCGCCCTGCATCGCCAGGGACGTTTCGGCGGCCGGCCCGCCGCCTTCCGTCCCGTGTACAGACGCGCCGTCTCCCATCTGCTGAGAGGGATCACGAGCTAGAAGGAGAGTCACCCATGCCGACCCGCACGACACCCGCAGGAGTACCGCCCACCGAAGCCGAGCCTGACGCCTCGGCTGGCACGAGCTGGACCGCGTATCTGCTCGTGCTCCTGCTGTGCGCCGCGGCGCTCGGCAATGCCGTGCTGCTCAACCGCCCACCAGCGGCGCTGCCCGCGGAGGCTGATACGCGCGTCTTCTCGGCAGGACGGGCGCGGGAGGTCCTTCGTGACCTGATGGGGGGCGGTGCGCCGCACCCGATCGGCAGCGCCGCCAACCGCGCCGTGCGGGAGCGGATCATCTTCCAGCTCGTGGCGCGCGGCTACCAGCCCGAGATCCAGCGCCGCTTCGTGTGCGGCGCGTTCCGCCGCTACTGCGGCGAAGTCGAAAACGTCCTGGCGCGGCTCGAGGGGAACGACGCCTCCGGGGCGGTGCTGCTGAACAGCCACTACGACACGCAACCGGCGACTCCCGGGGCGTCCGATCCGATGGCAGGGGTCGCGGCGCTCCTGGAGATCGCGCGCATCCTGCGCGAGGCCCCGGCGCCGCGGCAGACGGTGATCTTCCTGTTCAACGACGGCGAGGAGGCCGGCCTGCTGGGGGCCGCGGCTTTCGTCGAGCATCACCCCTGGGCGCGCGAGGTACGCGCGGTGGTGAACCTCGACGCGCGCGGCAGCCGCGGACCGAGCCTGCTCGCGAGCACGATCGGCGACGGCCGCCGCCTGGTGCGCCACTACGCCGCGCGCGCCCCGCATCCGGCCGGCTCGTCCCTGCTGCCGGCGCTCGTCTCCCAGCTCCCGAACCAGAACGACCTGACGGTGTTCGAGCGCCTCGGCGTGCCCGGCGCGCTCATCGGGTACATCGGCGGCTTCCGGCAATACCACTCCGCGACCGACACCTTAGCGAACACCGATCCCGGCAGCCTGCAACAACATGGCGAGGCGGCCCTGGCGATCGCGACGGGGCTCGCCGCCGGGGACTGGAGCGACCCCGAGCCGGGAGGCGCGGTCTTCTTCCCGTTCCTGGGGACCATCGCCTGGTGGCCGGAGGGGTGGTCGGTCTTCCTGGCCGGCCTCGCGCTCGTACTCGTCTGCACCGCGCTCGTCCGGCGCTGGCGGCGGCGCGAGCTCCGCGTGGCCGGGTTGCTCTGGGGGCTGCTCGGCGCCGCGCTCGGGATCGCCGCCGGCGGCGCCGGCGGCCTGGCTGCGGACAAGGTGCGACAGGCAATCGTCGCGATCCCCAGCGACTGGGTGGCTAACCCGGCACCGACGGTGCTCGCCGTCTGGTGCGGCGCGATCGTGGGGTCGAGCCTGGTCGGCGCGCTGCTGCGGCGACGCGCAGGCGTCTGGGGGGCATGGGGGGCGGCGGCGCTGCTGTGGGCCGGCTCCGCCCTGGCGTTCGCGATCCTGCTTCCCGGCGCGTCGTTTCTGGCGATCCTCCCCGCGCTCGCCGCCGGTGCATCGGGGCTGTTGCGGAGAGGGGTGGCGCTTGGGGTCCTGCCGATCGTCGCCGCCTGGGTATGGTGGCCGCCGCTCTGGTTCCTGCACGATCTCGCGGGGCTCGCCGCTTCGACCGTTGTCGCGCTGTGCGTGGGGCTGGTGTGGATCGGGCTGGCGCCGCTCCTCCCCATGCGCCCAATGCGCTACACAGTGCCGGTCGTCGCGGCGGCGGCGGCCGGCATCCTGCTGCTCGTCGCCTCCCGGCTGCCGACGTTCACCGAAGATCAGCCGCAGTTTCTTACCCTGATCCACGCGAGCGACGTCGAGGAGAGGAAGGCGTGGTGGCTTGCCACCGGCTACCCGTTGCCGGAGGCTCTGTCGGCGGCGGGTGGATTCGACGAGGAGGCCGGTGACCCTCTCCCGTGGAGCCGGGTCGAGCAGGGGAGCTCCGCCGCAGCGCCGTGGGTCGAGGTCGAGGGGCCGCAGCTGCGGGAGATCGAGACGGCTCCGGAGGAGGGCGGACGGCGCGTTCGCGCCATCCTCGTCTCACCGCGCGGCGCGCCGCTAGTCCAGATCGTGCTCCGCGATCCGGCTCGGCTGGCCTCGGCGCGACTGGGCGGCGAGGAGGTACCTTCCGACCAGACTCCCTATCCTCTGTATCGCGACGGGTTCGATGCGATCACCCTCTGGACGATGCCGCCCGCGGGGATGGCGATCGAACTTCACGTGAAGGGGGACGAGCCGTTCGAGCTGCTGCTCGTGGATCGGAGTTACACGCTGCCGACGGTCGCAGCCGAGCTCGTCGCGGCCAGGCCGCCGACCGCTGCCCCGAACCAGAACGGCGATTCGACGATCGTCATCCGCCGGCAGTCGATCTGAGCCGGAAATGCGGGGACACAATACCGATATCACCGGCCGCCTGCGCCCTATTCGGTATTGTGTCCCCGCATTTCCGCGCGAGGTGGGCAGTCGGGGGGCCATGCCTCGGGTCCCTGCTCATGCCACACGAAGAACTCCCCGGAATCCGGACCCAGGGTGTCCCGGGCGAACAGCAGCGATCTTCCGCTCGGGGAGAACAACGGGCCGACCTCCATGCCAGGCTGATTGACCTCGGGCCCGAGCTTGGTTCGCGGCGCCCACCCGGTCTCGGTCCGGCGCGTCTCGAAGAGATCTCCGTCGGCCATCAAAATGAGTCGCGTGCCATCCGGGGAGGGCAGGGGCTCGTAGTCGTCACCCGGAGTGTTGACCTCCGGCCCGAGGTTCTCGACCGTCCACGCTCCCGTCGCCCCGAGACGCGCGCGCCAGATGTCGGTCGCTCCGAGACCTCCGGGCCGGTCGGATCCAAAGTACAGCCAGCCGTCGGCGCTCGGGCGGGGGAACCACTCGGCACCGGGGGAGTTCACCGGTTCGGGCAGGTGCGTGGGAGCGCCCCAGGCTCCCTTGTCGTCGCGATCGACGCGCCAGATCTCGAGGTCCCGGCGCTTCGCGCCGTCTACCGGGCGGGTCGAGATGAAGTAGAGGGTGCGACCCTCGTCCGTGAAGTACGGGTCGGCCTCGACCCCGTCCCCTGCGAACGCAGGAGGTTCGGGGGTGGACCACCCTGTTCCGGTGCAGCGGCTGACGAGGATCTTCCAGCCGCTGAACTGCGGGGAGCTGCGGACGAAGTAGAGATCGCTCGTCCGTGGATCGAACGCGGCGTGCGATTCGAACTGGGGGCTCGAGATCCGTGCCGGCTTCCAGGGACGGACGTCGGAAGCCGCCCCGGCGGCAACCAGGCCGACGGCAAGCGTTGCCACGATGATGGACCTCCGGGATCGCTTCATCTGGCGTACTTGTCGGCATTGAGGAAGTGCAGGGAGGTGTACGGCGCGTTCCCGACCACCCAGCTGTCGTGCGGCTCCGGCGGGACGTGGAACAGGTCGCCCGGGTGCAGCTCCACCACCCGGCCGTCGGCGAACGCCACGGTGGCCACTCCCGATACCACGATCCCGACATGCTCGACCGAACACCGTTCCGTTCCCACTCCGGGCCCGACATGCTGCGACCATTTCCACCCGGGTTGGTAACTGGCGCGGCCAATGGTCAAGCCACCGATGCGAACCACCTCGAACTTCCCGAGCATCATCTCCCGGACTTCATCGGGAGTCTCGAAGCGCCTCCGGATAACGTCAAGGTCCATCCGCCCCTCCACCTCTGGAATCTCGGGGACACAATACCTATATCACCAGCCGCGCCCGGCCAATTCCGCGGGGGAGATCATGACAGGCGGGCGGGCAGGATCACCATGGTCTTGCCGCTCCACTGCAGCCGCTTCTGGATGGAGAAGGCGGTCTCGTTGTGGAGCAGGCGCTGGTACCAGCGCTCGCGCTCGAAGATGACCTTTCCCGCGAAGAACGTGGTGCGCGGGAACTCCTCGCTCACCTCGAGGCAGAGCTTTTCCGCCGCCTCGACCGCCTCCGTTCCGAGGCTCATCCGGTAGATCGCCGGGATCCCGAGCCCGTGCGCGAGCGTCAGGTACTTCTTCAGCATCGCCTGCGTCTGGTGACGGAGATCCTCCGCGGTGTCCTCCCCCTTGAACCCGCCCGAGTCGATCACTCCGACCGAGATGAAGATCAATCCCTCGAAGTGGTCGGGGAAGGCGCGGAAGATGTTCAGCACCGTGTGGATCCCGAGCCCGCCGTAGCCGGCGACCAGCACCGCCGCGGTCGGCTTGGATGGATCGACCTTGCCGATCGGCGCCCCTGGTCCGGCCGGGATCTTGCCGAGCTCCTTGTAGAGCTGTTCCAGCTTCGCGGAGGTGATGCGGTAGTGGGACCGGATCAGATAGCAGAGGCCGATGATGCTGCCGGTCGCGGCAAGCGTGAGCCAGCCCCCCTCGAAGAACTTCTCGTAGACGTTCACCACGAGAATCGCGGCGCAGAGCGCCAGTGAGATCGCGAACAGCGTGAAGCGCCGCTTCCAGTGCTCGTGCTGGCGGCGGTTCTGGAACCAGTCGCGGCTCATCGCGAACATCGAGATCGAGAAGGTCAGGAACACATTGATGCTGTACATGATCACCAGCGTCCTGACATTACCGCCGGTGTAGACGAGCGCGGCGATCGACGCGGCACTCATCAGCAAGACGCCGTTCTGGGTGGTCAACCGCTCGGAGAGCGCTCCGAAGCGCCGCGGCACCCAGGAGTCGACCGCCATGTTCGCGAGCACTCGCGGGCCGTCCATGAACCCGGCCTGCGCCGCGACCACGAGCAGCGCTCCCTCCGACAGGAGCGTCACGATCACGAGCGCGCCCCCGAAGGGGAGTCCCTCGCCGATCTTCTCCAGGAGCACCGCGTTCATCGTCTTGCCTTGCACATAGACGACGTCCCACAGCAGATAGCAGGTCAGCAGACCGGCGGCGGTCAGCGCCAGGGAGATCGCCATGTAGATCATGGTGCGCTTGGCCGTCTGCACGCGCGGCTCCCGCATGATCGGCAGGCCGTTCGATACCGCCTCGATGCCGGTGTACGTGCCGCCTCCCATGGAGTAGGCGTGCAGGAACAGCAGGAACATCCCGCCGAACCCCAGCGTCGCGATGCCTTCCTTGAATCCGGAGCCGATGTCGGCCGCCGTCTCGGGGAGGTACCCGGCGTGCGCAACCAGCCCGTAGGCGATCACGAAGAGATGGGTCAGGAGGAAGAGGATGAAGATCGGCGTCAGGACGAGCACCGACTCGCGCACTCCGCGGATGTTCAGCGTCGTGAGCAGCAGAATCACGACGAGCGCGGCCGGTACCTTCCAGATGTGGAACTCGAGGGGGATGAAGCTGAACAGCGCATCCGCCCCCGCGGCGATCGAGACGGTGATCGTCAGCATATAGTCGACCAGCAGCGCACAACCGGAGACCACGCCGATGCGCGACCCCAGCAGTTTCGTGGCCACGACGTAGCCGCCGCCACCGTGCGGGAACTGCTCGATGATGCGGCTGTAGGCGGCGGAGATCAGCAGCACGGTCACCGCGGTCATGATGGCGAGCGCGACGGCGAGGTAGGTGTGCTGGTTCAGCGTCCGGAACGCCTCCTCCGGACCATAAGCGGACGACGACAGGCCGTCGGCCCCCAGCCCTACCCAGGCCAGGAACGGGACCAGCGCCAGATGGTGGAAGATGGAGCGGTCGCGAAAATCGCGCGGGCGGCCGACCAGGAGCCTGCGAATCCGGCTTGACAGAAGTGGTGGCTCCTCGTCCCCTGTGGGCGAGGAAGGGCCCGTTGCCTTCGCGGTCATGGCTGCAGACGATACTCCTGAAGGACCCGGCGAGGATAGATGTAGACCCCCGCCAGCGACCGGTGCCCGGCGCGGTCCACCGCGCGAACCCCGAGCGTGACGCCGTCGATCGAGACGCCGGCCAGCAGGTGCTCGCGCGCCTCGGCCGGGACCCACCAGACGCGCTCCCAGCGCGGGGCGGCCGTGTCGCGCATCAGGATCTCGAATCCCGCCAGATCGTCAGGCGGGTCCTCGAGCAGCCAGCGCAGCCGCGCGTCGTACCCCGACTCGCCCCGGTCGAGCAGCGGGCGCCCCTTCTCGTCCGCGACGCTCGGCCTTGCCGGGGCGAGCGCGAGGGACGCCAGCGTCGCCGCGTTCACCCGCGTCGCGTCCCCCAGGTAGCGAGGCGAGACCCCCTCGACCGAGTCGCGAACGTCATGCTGCCGGGAGTAGTCCTCCTCGGAGACGGTGAAGCGGACCGCCGCGATGCCATTCGCCTCGAACGGCGTGTGGTCGCCGCCGCGCCCGAAGCGGTCATAGCGGAGGATCGGCCGCACCCGGAACCCGGGAACGAACGCCTCCCCGATCCACTCGGCATAGCGCGCCAGCTCCCGGGCCGGCGAGTCGTGCGGATCGGCGGAGAAGACATGCAGGACGCGATTCGCGACGCGCCCCGAGCCGCCAACCTCGTTGCCGATGATGTCGTTGCTGAGCACCGCCTCGAGCGGCTCCTTGTCCTGCGCCGCGCGCTTGGCGTAGAGCGTTGACCCGACCAGCCCCTCCTCTTCGCCGTCGAATAGGACGAAGACCACGGTCGCGTCGAGCGTCTCCCCCCCGAGCGCGCGCGCCAGCTCGAGCACGGCGGCCGTGCCGGAGCCATCGTCGTTCGCGCCGGGGGCGGGGAGGTCCCCCTGATCCCAGTGGAACGCGCCGTCCGGTCCCTTCCCGACGCTGTCGTAGTGCGCCCCTACCAGGAGGCGGCGCTGGGTCCGGCCCGGCAGCACGCCGACGACATTCACCAGCGTGACGGGACGCAGGATCCGCTCCCCCTGAGCCTCCAGCCGGTAGCTGTCGAGCGTCACCTGCATGCGCGCCGATGCGGCGCGCAGCGACTCGGCCAGGAAACGCCGGGCGGCGCCGGTGCCGCGAGTCTCGGAGCCCGTCTCCGAGAAAAGATTACGGGTGCCGAAGCCGGCGAGGCGCTTGACGTCCGCGAGCAGCCGCTCGTCCTGGATCGAGGCCACGACCCGCGCGACCTCCGCGTCGGCCGCAGGCGGCGGGGCGTCCGCCAGGGCCCCGTGGTGGAACGCCGCCGCGAGCCCGAGCGCCGTCGCTGCGTCGCGTAGCGACTTCACGTTCATGTGCCGAGGGAGATGTTGTTGCGGCCGAGGATCGCCTTGAACTCCGTGGGCGCCAGCGCCTTGGCGAACGCCTCGTGCGGCTCGACCACCTGCTTCAGCACGAGATCGAGGAGCGCGTCGTTCAAGGTCAGCATTCCTTGCGCTTTTCCGGTCTGCATGATCGACGGGATCTGGAACGTCTTCCCCTCACGGATCAGGTTCGAGACGGCGGCGTTGACCAGCAGAATCTCCATCGCCGCGGCGCGCCCGCCCCCCTTGCGGCGGACCAGGGTCTGGGAGATGACTCCCTTGAGCGACTCCGAGAGCATGGTGCGCACCTGCGCCTGGCGGTCGGTCGGAAACTGGTCGATTATTCGATCAACCGTGGAGGGGGCGGTGTTGGTGTGCAACGTCCCGAATACCAGGTGACCGGTCTCCGCCGTCTCGATGGCGATCGCCACCGTCTCGAGGTCGCGCAGCTCGCCGACCAGGACGATGTCGGGATCCTCGCGCAGCGCGGCGCGCAGCGCGCGCTTGAACCCCTCGGTGTGGGTGCCGACCTCGCGCTGGTTGATCAAGCACTTCTGGTTCGCGTGCACGGACTCGATCGGGTCCTCGATGGTGATGATGTGCGCGGAGCGGTTCGCGTTGATGTGGTCGATCATCGCGGCGAGGGTGGTCGACTTCCCCGAGCCGGTCGGGCCGGTGACGAGCACCAGCCCCTTCGGCAGCGCGCACAGATCGAGGACGAACTTCGACAACCCGAGCTCCTGCGCGGTCGGTATCTTCGTGGGGATCACCCGGAACACGCCCCCCATCCCGCGCAGGTCCATGAACAGGTTGCAGCGGAAGCGCGCGATCCCCGCCAGCTCGTAGGCGAAGTCGGTGTCGTGGGTCTGCTCATACTCCTCGCGGTTCGGCGGCGGGGCGAGCGGCAGGAGGAGGCTGGCGATTCGGTCGGGCCCGAGCGGCGCGGAGTCGCCGAGCGCCACGATCTCCCCATCCTTGCGAAAGAGCGGCGGGTTGCCGGTGCTCAGGTGCAGGTCGGAGCACTTCTCGGTCACCATCTTGCGGAACAGTGCATCGATGGCGAAGCCGCCGGCCGGCGCCGGTGACGCCACCCTCGCGGGAGGCGCGTTCGGGGCGACGGCGGCGGGGACGGGCGGGGCGGGGGCGGCGGGGGGGGGCGCGGGTGCGGGTGCCTGCGCCAGCGCGCCGGGGACCCCGGCGGGGGCGCCAGGCGCATGCACCGCCGGCGGGGCCGCCGGTGCGACCACGCCCGCGGCGCGACCCGGCCGGGCCGGGCCGGCAGGCGGGTCGTCCAGCAAGGTGCGCACGTTCGTGATCTCCCGTCCCGGCCCCCGGCCGGCGACGGCGGGGGGCGCGACAACGGGGCCGACCGCGACGACCTCGACGCGGAACCCCTCACTATCGCGCGTGACCCGGATCTTCACCGGCCCATGCGGCGATTCATGGTCGAACTCCGACACCCCGTCCCGCCGCAGCGCGTCAGCGCGCTCCGCCGGGATCACCTCGCGCACCAGATCTTCGATCTGCGTGATCGTCGCAGGGTGCACCGTGATCGGCTTCTGCTCGGACGCGGTCGCGATCAGCACCCGCTCGCCGGCGACCAGGAGCAGCCTGCCCTGCAGTTGGTGCATCGCCTGGATGAACTTGTCTAGACGTGCCATGCGCTCCTTAGAGAGGGGTCAGGCGAACGATCCGCGACTTGTTTATGAGATGGATTTGATCTCCCGCCTCGAGGAGGAGGAAGCGATCCGACAGGTTGAGAAAGTCCTGCAACCGCCGCTTCCCCTCGGGCATCAGGAAGCGCAGGTCGCCGCGGAGCATCGAGCCATCCTCGAGCAGCACGTCGAGCCGGGCCTGGGTCGCCTCGTCGGAGGCCAGCGGGCGAACCACGTCGGGATCGTCCCCTCGCTCGTCAACCGACGCGACCGTGAGCACCATCACCGCATCCCGCCGCAGGAAGATGGTGCTCCCCTGGACGTCGGTGGCCGGAAAGAACACCTGCTCGCCGTTCATCAGGTCGCTGGGACGCTCGGTGCCGGCATGCGTCCCGGCGCACTCGGCCAGGAACAGCATCATCGACATCGGAGGGCGGCCAGGGATCAGGACCTGGGCCGGAACCTGGCGCTTGGGGACACGGAAGATCTCGGTCATGCGGTGGGCCCTTCGACTCGCTGCGCTCGCTCAGGGCATTCTAGGATCCCCCCGAGTCCGTGTCCAGAACGACCACGGAGGCTGCAAGCGCCCGAGGTAAGGAGGAGAGCCGACTACTTCGCCGCCGCCTTGAACGGCTTGCGGACGGTGAGCGCGACGGGGAGGCCGGTGATCAGCTCCTTCATCGTCCAGACCGGCACGTCCCCCTCCATCCGTTTCGCGACCCAGCGTGCCTCGGTGAGCGCCACCTCGACGGTCAACGAGCCATCCTTCGGGAAAGGGCGATCGGTCTCGCTCGACCAGAAGTTGAAGAGCGCGATCTCCTTCGTTTCTCCCGGGTCGATCGGGTCGAGGTAGCGCTGCTTCTCGTAGACCGGCAGCGCCTGGCCGTTGATCTTGACCTGAAAGCCGAAGGCCGAGGTGGGCTGCTCTCCGCTGTTCTTGATCACGACCCGCAGCTTGCAGAGCGTGTCGGCGCCCGGGGCGGACGGAGTCACGACGATTGCCTCGACCGAAAGGGGCGGCTTCTTCTCGGCCGTTGCCGCAAAGGGC
>Ga0210379_10000846_pt1 | contig 10457 bp, 12 predicted proteins | sample PLMedo_2_FD_155468 | JGI IMG/M metagenome (GOLD analysis project Ga0210379, IMG submission 155468) | Groundwater sediment microbial communities from an aquifer in East River, Colorado, USA - PLM4_32_coex redo | ecosystem: Environmental > Terrestrial > Soil > Riparian zone | place: USA: East... | reverse complement strand
CCGTTGAGCATCCAGCAGTACGGGATCACCCACAGCGGGGGCCCCGCGATCTGATTCACGCTGTCGACGCCATCGTCTTCGAACCAGGGTACGAGTGGGTGCGCATCGTCGAACATCTTCTCCGGCGCGTAGGCCGCGAATCCCTCGTGAAAATCGAACGCGCCGATCTGGCCGGTGAACGCCGGGTCCGTGTGGGCGATCCAGTACCAGCCATCCATCGGGACGTCGAGCTGATGAAAGTCCGGCGGACCTATCGGAGACTCATCGCCTGGGAAATCAGCTGGCATCGTCAATCACCCCGCATAATGAAAGTCGACATGGTGATCCACTCGCACCGCGCCGAACGGTGCCTCGATGATCAGCGGGTCGAACCCGAAGACCGCGAGGGCGAGCGTTCCCGGATCGATCTGATCGATCCATACCTGGGCGAACTCGGCGACGAAATCGCTGCGCGCCTGTAGCGCATAGAAGGCCTCCTCGAGCTCGTCGATCAGATCGCACTTCGCGAGGTCGAGATCGTCCTTCGCCTCAAGCAGAATCACGCTCGCGAACCGGAAGTCCGTTTGCTGCTCGTTCTCGGTCTCTGGCCGTACCGTCGACGGTGTGAGTGCCACGAATACGCAGGGGAAATCCTCTCGCGCGGGGAACGGCTGTTGCGGAGCATGCGCGATGACCTTCTTGAAGGCCCCCTTATTCTCGAGTTCCTCGACCCACATCGCGAGTAGCTTCCTGCGCAGGCCCTTCGTCATGACGCGGTTCCTTTTAGCGGAACATTCGCGCGCTGGGCGTATTCCATGATCAAGGTCGCGAGCTCTTCCTCGAGCTGCTCGACTTCCCTTGGGCCCCGTCCGATGTCGAAGAACTCGCGCTTCGGAACCACAGTCCCGAAATGATGCCCGTGCGCGATCGCGGCGGACCGAGCACTCGCGAAATAGAGAATGGCCCGATCCTTTTCGGCTCGGACCTGAATGTCGGTGAGCATCTTGTTCGACACGGAAAGCTGCGGCGTCGGGCCGCGGCCCATCGAGGACTTGTATTGCCGATAGCCGCCGGGGAAGAACATCGTCTTCCCGCCCTTGGTGGCGATGCCGCCCTGGGGGGCGGGATAGCCGGGCGCGCGTCGCTGGATCGGGGCGTAAAATGGTTTCGTCGAATAGGCCTTGAAGCCGGCGCCACGGACATCGCGGCCGGAGAGCGTGCGCTGGGTGATCAGCGCCTTGGCAAGGTTGCCGATCTGCAGCATTGTCTTCGCACCGATCTGATCCCCGAGCGCTTGCATCCGCTTCGGGGTATCAAAGGTCCGGATTCGCGTTTCGACGATCAAACCGACTCCTCGGACGCCGGCGGGAAGATCCCGCCGCCCCTCGTGAAGGTGACTCCCGTCCCGACTTGGTACTTCTCGCTGTCGTCGATGGTCCCGCTCTCATCCTGGTCGAACTCGATCATTTCCATCGAGAGCCCCATCGCCTCGTCTGCCTGCTTCTCATAGTGCGCCGACTTGAACGCCCAGGTATCGTCCTTCTGAACCGTGTTGTTCTGCGCGCACAGCGCGAGGGCGAAGAAGCAGGCGGGCCGGACGAAGATCTCTGGATTCGCGATCAGGTCGAGTACGTCGTCCGCGTCCGTCTCGAGCTCGCGGTCGCGCATCGCATGACGAAGCCGGATCTCGATCTCCGCTTTCGCTTTCGCGCGCCACCGCGCCGTGTCGTTCGTCCAATCGAGCCACGTCGATTCGTAGCCCAGGATGTCCGCGTCGGTGCACAGCGTGGCGGCGGACCAGTCGCTGATCGGCATGGCCTACGCCTCCGGGGGCGCGCCCTCCGATGTCATGTTCTTGTTCGCGATGCCGTCCTGCTCATGCGGGAGCGGTGGCTCGGCGGGCTCCGACTTCGCCGGGAATCCCGGCCTTGCCGGCGCATTGAGTACCTTCTCGATCGCCTTGGCCTCCGCCTCCTCGGGCGGGGTCGCTCCCTCGAGACCGAGCGTCTTCAGGCGCTGGCGCGCCTTCACCTTGGCATGCGCGTCGCGAATGGCCTTCTCGTTCTTGGCCGCGACCGCCGAGCGGTGTTCGGCCGCTTCCTTGGCCGTGATTTCCTCGATCTCGTAACCCCGGCGCTCCCAGAACTCGACATACTGGTCGAGGCCGATCCCGGCGACCTGCACGAAGCCATCGCCAGAGAGCTCGACCCAGTCCGGCCTCCCGGCATGCAACGCCTCGAGGTCGAGGATCCCGACGCCCGCATTGAAGACGACGAACTTGTCGTTTCCCGTGTAGCCGTCCGGGCGGACGATCCGGTATGCCTTCGAGCGCGGCACCGGCTTCGCGAAATCCTCGGCCGCTTCCCTGACTTTGTTCCGTCCTGCCATGTTCCCTCTGTCTCCTTTCGAGCAAGTCGCCCGCGGGAGTCGGAGCACGACCCCAGCGAAGTGTTGACGACACCCCGCGGGCGTTTACCCAGGCCGCCAGGACCTAGACGATTCCGGCGTGCAGCGTGCCGCCCGTGAAGGCGTTCGTCGCCACGATGTACTGCGTGCGCAGGTAGCGGCGATGCTTGGGCGGAACCTTCATCCGATAGGGATTGAAGTTCGCGCCCAGCGCAGTCGAGACGGGCCCCGTCAGGATCGTCGCGAAGCTCGAGTTGTCCGCGGAATCCTGGAGCACGACCTGAATCGTGCCGTTGCTGCCGGTCGTGGTTCCGGCGACGACGTCCACACGAACTTCCGCCGGATCCATTTCGTCGCTATCCGCGGTCCCCATGTCGACCGAATTGGTGCAGGTCACTGTGGTCACAGTGAAGCCGCTCGCCATGGTTCGAGCGTCATCGAACATTTTCCCCAGGTCATACGGTCTCGCACTCATGTCAATCCTCCGCGTTCGAGAGAGTTCAGCGCGCGCCCCCGAAGGAGCGCGCGCCCAAAGTTCCGAGACCCGTTTAGCTCGCGGTCTCCGTGTCGATCATGGCGTCGCTGATCACGATCGGGATTTCCCCGTACGTCTCGACGACGTCGCCGATCTCCGAGAGGCTCCGGCCGAACGTGAGACCCAGGGTCCGCATGTTCTTCTGGAGCTGCGTCCGGCTGCGCTTCGTCATGAAGAGCGCATTCGGACGACCCGGTACGAGGTTGATCATGTCGTCGAGCTTGTCCACGGTTAGCGGCACCGCGACCGTGATGTCCTTCAGCCACGCGAGCGCGCGACCATGATAGATCGCGAGTCCCGCGGCCGCGTCGATACGCGAACGCATGACAGGCTTGGTCTGCACTTCGCCGAGGTTGCGGAAATTGATGAACGGCGCCGGCGTCTGCATCAGACCCTCGACCCAGCCCTCGCCGAAGCGAATGGCGAAAACACTCGAGGCATCCGATCCGGACGAGGCACCCATGTCGACGACCTGGGTATTGCCCGCATCGGCGAGCCGCTTCATGACGCCATCGAACCCATCGATGTCATCGTACGCGGCACCCGCGCGCGATGCCGGCGAGTTCGAGTAGAAGAAGGCCTGCACCCACTTCACACCCATCGCCTTGAGGAACATCCGATCGCGTCGTCCGCGCTCGGTCGGCATTGCCTTGGCGATCACGATGTCCGTATCGCTGTCGCCGCCGAAGGGTTTGAGCGTCTCGACCGGCCGCTGGACGATTCCGACGGACTCGGCGAACGCTTCGTTGATCTTACGGAATGCGACACCAGGGAGCGCCTTCTCCACGGTGTAGGGGAACGTCAGCCCATCGATTCCGCGGATGGGCAGGCGCTGAAGGAGGCCTTCCTCCAGGTAGAGGCTCTCGATGAGCGTCCCCAGCACCGGATCGCTCGTCGACTTTCTGATTTCGGGCAGTGTCTGAGGCATCGCTCATCATCCTCCGGATTCGATGCCTCGCGGGTTGTAGCTCGTGTTCTTTTCAGCGCGGACTTCCGACCGGCTTCGTTGGATCCGTCCGGTTGTAGAAATCCGTGAATGCCGTATCCATGTCGGCAGGCTTCTCGGCGTCTCCACCGTTGGGCTTCGTGCGCAGGGTAGGAAGCGGATCCGGCTTCGCGCCGGGCTTCGATTCTGCGAAGACGCCAAGGGCGGTGTACTCGTCGAGTTTCGCCAGATTGGAGAGGATCTGATCCGGGTTGAGTTCTTTGTCCTTCTCGGGGAATGTGAAGGCAGCGCGCAGCTGCTTGACCTTTGCCTTGTCGGCATCGGACATCTTCTCGGTCTCCGTCGGGATCGAAGCGCTCCTCGAGGCCCAGTCCTCCCCCGCGCGCTTCAAGAGCTTTTCCGCGAGGGGTTGATACTTGTCGAGATCGGCCTTATAGCGGGTAGCCAGCGCCTTGTTCTCGGAATCTCCGGTATCGAGCGCGGCCTTCAGGCGGTCGCGTTCGGTTTCCGCGCTCTTCGCGCGTTCGCGGAGTTTCCGGGCGTCAGCGTGCAGCCCGTCATGGTCGACTATCTCGACGACCTGTTGCGTGCTACCGAGCTCCATGAGCCCGGCTGCTTTGAGCGCATCGCTCCCGAGGGCGTCGGCCATTGCCTCGCGCACCTCTGCTGTGAGCTCGACCTTCGCCTTTTTCAAGGCCCCGGTCACCAGCTCCATGAGTTTTTTGCTCACGTGTTTCCCCCTACCTTAGCCAATGAAATCGAGAGAGATCGTGACTAGCCCGGTCGCCGCATAGGCAACGCCGGGGTTCGTGCACTGGACGCCAATGAACGGCCCCGTGATGGGGAGCACTTCGCCCGGGGGTGTCGCCGAATTGGAGACGCCCAGAAACCAGAGCGCCCCGCGCGCGGGGGAAGCTCCCGGCGATGCGGTGGAAAAAAGAGTCTCGCTGATCGTTGGGCTATCGAGCGCACTGATCGATAGCGGCTTGACGAGCAGTTGGGCCTGGTGGCCGGACGGAGGCGGAACGGTTGCCACCGCGGATTCAAACACGCGATAGACGGCAGTTGAGGTTCCGTCACCGCCAGTCACACCGCTCCATGACGCGCGTGCGCGGATGAATTTCGGAACGAGGTTCCCGATCACGTCCCGCAGATTAACAAGCACCGACGGGAACTCCCCGCCGGCCGCGCCATTGGATAGCAGATTCGGAACGAGCTTGTGAATGTCGACGGAGCCGAGGATGGCGAGGGCTGGCATCAGGCGCCACCGCCTAGCGCTTTGCGGCCGGTCCGTCCGGTGGCAGCTGGAAAAGAAAGCGGCCCCCCGGCGAGGAAGCGTCCAGACTCACCCGCCAGGGAGCCTTTGTCGCGGTGGCCGCCGCGAAATCTGCAGGGAGCAAAATGAGAAAGCGCCCGCACGGTTGCACCTTTAGCTGGACGCTTCAGAGTGAACGAGCTGGACGCTTCGTCGCTAACCTATGGGCGGCGCTGCAACCTCGTCAAGAAATATTTTCTCCGGATCCGATGATAGCACCAGCGAGACGCGAACTCCGCGCGCATCGGTGCTGCACGTGATTCCGCATGGGCAATCGATCGCCGTGGCGAGCAGCTCCTGGAAGTCGTCGTCGCGATAGTAGCGCGCCGCCTTCGCCCGGCGAGTGAGACAGACGCCACAGAAGACCATCGAGGACCTGCGCTCGAAGAACGGCCGCGCGAGCGAGAGGATAATCATATGCGCCCGAAGCCGATGATCGCGCCGGACGGGCGCCGCGTGCGCTTCGTGATCTGCCGCTGCAGCATCCGGAACACCGCCGGCCGTTATCCCATGGCCCGCGCCCGGAAGTGCCGGCGAGACCGCGCCCAACGGTAGTCGCCCTTGATCTTCGAATCCGCTGGGTTGGGTATCTTCACGATCACCCCGCCACTCTAGCAGCCGGGCGCTCGCTAGTCACCTGTTTCGTCAAGCCTTTCGCCCGCTCGATCGCCCCCTTCAAGCCCGGCGTCACCGCGATCCACGAGTGCCGGCAGTTCCAGCCGCCGCCGTTGGTGAACACGTCGGCCACGTCCGCCCCCTGCCCATTGCTCATCCCTGTGATGTCCTTCCGTGAGAACACGTTCCCCACGCGCGCGAGGCAGAAGGCCCGGGTCTTCTCGTCCACCGGGCCGAGGTAGAGGAAGTTGTCGTCGATTCCCGCGGCTTCTGCCTGGTCGCCGGAGATCTGGCGCGCCACCCGGATATGCGCGGTCCGCGCGTAGGTAGTCGCATGCCACTCATAGAGCCCCTTCCGCTGACCCCACTTGTACTCGCCCCGGATGGCCCCCCGCAGCGTCGCCAGGGAGCCTGACTTCGACTGGCCGACGAGGACCTCGTGGAAGAGAATGTCGTTCAAGCGCTGCTCGGCCGCCGTGCGCAGCCCGATAAATCGCGTCTGCGTCCCCTGCTGAAGCGCCTTCATCATCCCCTCTGAGAGCTCGAAGAACTTCTGCCCCTGCGCGGAGGCCATCCCCTCGGTGAACTTCGAGAACTCCGGGAGCGCATTGACGTACTGGCGAACCGCCGAATTATAACCCGCGCGATCGGTCGCACGCTCCAGCTCGGCCTGGTGATCGATCCACCACCGCAGCCGTTCGTCCCGGGTCAGGTCCGAGAAGCGTGGCGCGTCCTCGATGATCGCGGAAATCCGCTCGAAGGTCCTCGCCTGCGCCCGGAGCAGCTGCTTCTGGAATGCCCCCTCCATGGCGTCGGCCTGCGCCTCCAGCGCGAGCTGCTGTTTCGTCAGCTCACGGAGAATGCGACGCAGCTCGGCGTTGGTGAGCGGAGCGGCCATCTAATCTCCCTGATTTCCGCCCTGCGCGTTTCGATCCTGCGGCGGAGCTTGCTCAGAAATGCCGAAGGCTTCGGCCATCGTCTTCTTGACCTGCGCGTTTTCCTTCACGATCTGCTCAAGGAGCTTCGTCGCCTCCTCCCGGCTGGAGATCTTCCGTTTCTTCATGATCCAATCCACCGCCGATGACAGGTTGTTCTGGATCTCGATCGCCGCCGCGGCTGCCGCATCCTGCGGAGTCTCTGGGAACTCGATCTCGTCGAAGCTCACCTCGAGCGTGATCTCCGGGTTGACATGCTCCGCTTCGATCGGATGGTTCCGATTGAACACGGCGCGTGAGGCCTCGAAGGCCTGCTTCTCGACGCGCACGTAATCATTGACCTGCTCGTCGCGGTCCTCAAGCAGCTCCTCGCTATCGATCATCTTGGCGAACCCGGAGAGCGCTTTCTCTTCCTGAGCCCAGGCTGATGGAGGCATCCCGTAGCTTCCGCTGTTGAGCTTGATGAACCAGTCGATCAGCTGTCTCCCCTCGGTGATCTTGGGCTCCGGTGTGGCGAAGCGAATGTCGGGGATCATGTCCTCCTTCGTCAGACCCTCCACGGTGATCGGGTGACGGACTCCAACCTTGACCTTCTGGCCCTTCTGTTTCCCCATCCCTGTGTTGATCGCGATCGGCTGACCGTGACCCTGGAAGAACATATTTTCCCACGTGTTCCCGAGCTGGATATTCGCCTGCTCGAACGAATCGACGATGTCGGATCCGTAGCGCCCCCAGTAGTCGGAGGCCTCGGTCTTGCGCACAGTGATCACCGGCACCGGGAGTGCTGCCTCCGCGAAGGTCTCGCCGGCGTATGGATTCGAACCATCGCTGCTCCCAGGACCCGGCCAGAAAAATCCATCGTCGCGAATGAAGAGGTAGCGATCCGCAGCCCAGTAGATGAACCCCTGAACGGCATCCTTCCCGCTCGTGAGTAGGATCCGCCGACAGAACTCGGCATACTCGAGGTAGTCGTCGAGCTCCTCAACCACAAGAACATCCGGACGCAGACGCACATCCCAGGCGATGTGACCGCGGCGGTAGACGGGCTCGAAGTGCACGGTGTTGAGGAGTGTTGCCCAACGATCGAGCTGTCGCAGGCGCTTGTCCATGTCGAGGCGCCCGTACATGTTTTCGATCTTCACGAGTTCCGGACTGTCGGGTGAGAGCTCCTTCGTCCCGATGAAATACTTTCTCTCTGGCGGTCGCTGGTACGTCATGGCGAGCCGCCGGATCGTGCGGTAGACGCCGTTGATGATCGGTATCTGCCATTCGTTCGTTTCTTCCCCGAAAGTGACCGAGGCCTGCTTCTTCAGGTAATCGACGATCTTCGCGCGGTCCCGCTGATACCAGGCGATCAGACGTGTTGCCCGATCACGCGCATCGCGTTCCTCGTCCCAACGCGTCAACAGTCGCTTCGCGAGCGCCTCGTCTCGACCGATCGACCCACCGCCCCGAGGACGGAACCAGCTCAAGACCATCGGATTCATAGTTGCCATCGAAACTCACCTTCTTCTGACGTCAGTGCGTCTTGACCTGCATCCTCCGGATCGCATGCGTCCGGTTCACGTAGTAGCCGACGGCGTCGCTGCCATGGCCGACGAGTTTATTTTCCTTGTCCAGCTGCATCGTGCCGGGGATCAGGCCCTGACGTGTGAAGTCCTCGAGTAGATGCTCGCACGCCTCCGACACGAATAGATGGATCTTCCCGCGCGCATCTTTAAAGCGCGCGTTCACGTCCTTGATGCGCTCGACGTGGAGCGGATTCGAGAGCCCAACGCGCTTGTCGACCCCGAGTATCTTCTTCTCCTCGAGCGTCTGGTCGATGATGTCGTAATCGGTGCGCGTCGCGGAAGTGTGACGATGACGGCCGGCTGCATCGCCATAGATCTCGATGCCGGCGCGATGCTTTCCGTAGCGCGTGACGAACTCGAGCGCGGCCTCCTCGGTCGAGCCCGTGTCGAGATAGATCTCATCGATGCAATACGTAACCTCGTCGCCGTTGTGCGGATAGCTCTGGCCGACAACCCAGTGCATGGGGTGCACGTTGAAATCGACCATCAAGATCAGCGGAAGCTCGGAGTTGTATCGAGTCTTCTCGCGCGGGAGGACATGCGTCATCCGGGTGAAGTTGTAGTAGGCCCGACCTCGAGCGACGTCGATCCACTCTCCGTCGAGCTCGAGGCGCGCGACCTTCTCGTCGTAGAGCCCAAGAATCGTCGTGTAGAAGTCAGCGGGAAGAGCGCTGTTGTCCTTCGTCTTCCCGTGATAGAGGCGCGCTTTGTTCTTCACCGCGTCTTTGACCAGGACGTCATAGGCCCAGTTGAACGCGTTATTGAGATCCGGCGTTCCAGTGATCACGATGCAGCGATCGGGTGCGTCCGGGTGACGGACGCGACCTGCAATCACATCAAACGCCTCGCGCGTCGACTGCTGCAGCGCTTCATCGATCCACACGCCCGCTAGATTCGGTCCGCGCAAGTGATCGGGGTTTTCCATGGAGCGGAAGAATACGGGCGAGTCGCCCCACAGTTCCACCATGTTCTGACTTGGGACGTGACGAAACGGAATCCCCTTCCGACCACAGCACTCAAGGAACTCGCGTTTCGTTGCATCCTCGAGCATGCGATACGTCGGTGCGTAGACGGCGTGCGCAAGGCCTCGGTTCCTCCACACGAGCTCGCCCATCTTCTCCGCTCCGCAGCGCGTCTTGCCCGAACCGATCCCAGCGACCATGCCGAAGATGAACGCATCGATCCCCCTGGGCTTCAAGTTCGAGGGGAAATCGAGGACGAAGTCGCGTTGGTACCAGTGCGGCTCGAAGCCACGAAGTAACGGCCAGCCCTCCCCGACACTCCCCCCAGGGATCGCGCCGAGCTCATCCCTGATCTTCCGCACCTCTTCCCCTGCGCTGATCGTCACGCGAGCCAGTTCAGCGGGACGCAGGTACTGCCGATTTCCGATCGTGTCGAAGAATGCGCTCGCGCTCTCGATCAAGAGATCATTCGCAATCTCAAGGCACGCACGAAGATGGACAGGACGCTCATCGTCCGCGAGCTTTTCGGTCAGCGCTGCGATCTTCGTCTGAAACTTTGCGAGCTGAGGAGAGGCCTGGTCGAGGTACTCCTGTTTTTTCAGGACTTCGATGTTTCGCTTGGCGGTAACATACGGGATCCCCATGAGCTTCGCCCATCGGGAGAGTTTTTTTCCGGAACGCGCCCACTCGATTCGCAGGCGGTCCCAGTCGCGGTTGTAGTTCGGAGCCTTTCGTTTCGCCACGCTGCAGAGCTGGGGTCGTGCTCGTGGTGGACTTCAGGAATTGCCCTAGGATCGATCGCTATAATAACGCGCGCACGGCGCCCAAGGGTCTTACTCCAGTCGAGATCGTTCAAGGCGCGCGAGCGGAGAGGCCTTCTTGTATGGTTCCTGTTCGTACTGTTGGTCCGAACGGCGACTTGATGCCGGCGGACTCACAACGGCGTTTTATGCCCGCGATGAAGTACGCTGCATGATTCACCTCGCGGTGCTCGCCGTCAAGCGCGCGTAGTCGCGCATCCTGGGTCGCTTCGAGCGCGGAGGCAACGATCGAGCGCGGGACGTGACGAGCGATGAGCAGGAGCGAGGGGCGATCTGTGCGCTCCCGAACCTCGGTGATCCCATCGAGCTTGTTGAGCACCTCGGTCTGGTAGTCGACGAGCAGGTCGGTCTCGGTTGCCGGGTTCACATGCC
>Ga0210379_10000845_pt1 | contig 10462 bp, 11 predicted proteins | sample PLMedo_2_FD_155468 | JGI IMG/M metagenome (GOLD analysis project Ga0210379, IMG submission 155468) | Groundwater sediment microbial communities from an aquifer in East River, Colorado, USA - PLM4_32_coex redo | ecosystem: Environmental > Terrestrial > Soil > Riparian zone | place: USA: East... | reverse complement strand
GGCGAGCACGCTGGCAAAGCCGAAGCCGTGTACCAGCCCGAAGCCGAAGGCCACTGCCCAGCGCCGGGCCAGCACCACCGGCTTGAGATTGTTGAGCGCGGCGAGCACCACGGACAGTGCGATGACCGACTCGACCAGCCGCGATGGCAGCTCGACCAGGCCGAGCGCGGCGATCGACAGCGTCACCGAGTGCGCCACGGTGAACGCAGTGACGACCCTGAATACGTCCCAGAAAACTGGAGCGAAGCGCGGCGCCGGGCCCCAACCCCCTGCGCCGAACACCAGCACCGCCGGAAGCAGCAACGAGACCAGGAACAGGACGTGGTCGATGCCAATCCAGATGTGCCAGACGCCTTCCCGCGCATAGTCGAGGAACTGGCGCAGCCGCGAGACCTCGCCGAGCGCCAGCTCGAGGCGCGGCCGGTCCGGCCCGAGCACCCCGCTTGCCGTTGCCGTGCCGTGCTGCACGCGGACCAGGCCGCGATGCGTGGGGTCGAGGTCGGCGAACAGGCTGTAGCCGATCTCCAGCGTGCGCTGCGGCGCGGCCGCGCAAGGCGCATCGAAGCGCATCACGGCGTATGCACCGTCGCTGTGCTGGTCGACGAGGTGCTCACGCACCACGGGCTTGCACGGCCGGCCGTCGGCCCGCAGCGTCAACCGCGCCAGGGCGTAAGCCGCGACCTCCTGTTGGCGCGCCCGCAGCTCACCCCAGGTGATCGCCCCGTCGCCGTCGGCGTCCAGTCCGATGGCGTACTCGAGGTCCCGCAGGGCGATGTCCCACTGCCCGCGCAGGGCGCCGCCCTCGGTGCTCAGCGTCAGATAGCTGTCGCTTGGTTTGTGCGCCAGCGCCGGCGCGCCTGCCAGCGCCAGCACCAATGCCAGCGCCAGCCTCATCGCAGATCGGCCGCCAAGCGGCGCATGCGCTCGTGCTCGAAGCCGGATCGCGTCAGCCAGTCGAGTACCGGAGAGGCCGCTGCCGCATTGCGCGCCGCGCGCGCCGCCTCGAGCAGGATCAGGGCGTCGCGCGGTTCGCGCTGGGCCTTCCAGTTCTCGGCGGCGGCTGCCAGCGCCGCGCTGGCGTCGCCGCGCAATTCGAGGAGATAGCGCGCTTCCTCCGCAAGGTGCAGCCGCTCGCCGCGCTGCGCCTCGGCGGCGAAGCGTTCGCCGAGGATCCGCGTATGCCGCGCCGCCTCGGGCAGCCCGAGATCGCGTTCGGCCAGCGCCAGGCGCAGCAGCAGCGTGTCCGAGCGGGTCCAGTCCTTGAGCAGCGCGACGACCTCGCGGGGCCGGCGCCGCTCGAGGAGGAAATCGCCGTAAGCCGCGAGCAGGAAATTGTCGTTCAGGCCGAGCGCGAGGGCCGCTTTGAAGTGGCGCTCGGCGGCGGCCGCGTCACCCAGGCGCGCGGACATCTCCGCGAGGCGCGTATTGGCCCACAGGCGGGGCGCGGCGCCCGCCTGCGGCGCGCGCTCGAGCGCGCCGAACAAACGCGCGTAGGCCGCAAGCGTCCTTCCGGTCGTGGCCTCGACGTAGGCGCTGCAACCTGTCGCCTGCAGCTCCTCCGTCAGCGGCGCGAGCGCCGCGCACTCCAGCGCCGCGGCCGGATAGTCGGCGCGCACCATGTGGATCGCCGCGCGCCATGCGTGCGCCTCCTCGTTCTGCGGGTCACGCTGCACGGCGAGCGCCAGGTCGGCGAGCGCGCCCGCGAAGTCGTGGCGGTACTGGCGTAGCAGGGCGCGCAGTACCAGGATTTCGGCCGCGGCAGCATCAGCGCCGGCCCAGGGCGCGAGCGCCGCCTGGGCATAGCCGACGTATCTCGGATCGCCCTCGGCCATCGCCAATGCGAAGTAGCGCCGCGCCAGCGGGGCGGCGGCGGCAGGGTCTGCGGGCGCGGCGGCCGCCGCGGCGCGCAGCTCGCGCAATTGCGCTGCGGCGGGGTCGCGCGGCCGCAGCGGCAGGCGTTCGAGCACCTCGGCGTCTTCGCCCGGCACCCTTGGCGCGGCATGCCCGGGCAAGGCCGCCAGCCAGGGCAACGCGATAAGCAACAGCTTGAGCAAACCCATGGTCCTAAGGATAAAGACCATAATATCATATGCTTATAGAAGATATTGAGATCCTGTCTAGAATTCGCGCCGTGGGAAGCATCCACAGGGAGGCAACCGGGGCAGCGCAGCCGGTCAACCGCGACGCGACTGCAACGTTATTGCTGGCGGGGGCGTGGAGGTTTCGTTGCGCCGACCCGCTTTGACACATACAAACTAGGAGAAACAGATGAACAAGCTTCTGACCGTGATCGCCGCCGCCATGTTCGCGGCCGTTAGCGCCTCCGCCTTCGCCGCGTCGCATGTTGGCGCGCAGATGAAGGACGAGGCAAAAGTCGAGAAGAAAGTGGAAAAGAAAGCAGCCCCGAAGAAAGCTGCCCCGAAGAAGACCGAGAAGAAGACCGAGAAGAAGGCCGAGAAGAAGGCCGACACGAAGTAAGGCATTTCTTCATGATGAAGGCAGGGAGCGATCCCTGCCTTTTTCATTTGTGCGCCGCCTACTCGCCATTCTTGCGTTCGTTGCCACTTCCGCGGTGGCGCAGCAGCCCCCCTTGCCCACAGTCGAGCTGGGCGCGGGCATGCATCTGATCCGTGCCGAGGTCGCCGACAGCTTCTCGAGCCGCATGCAGGGGCTGATGCGCCGGACTTCGCTGCCGCCGAACGGCGGCATGCTGTTCATGTTCGACGAGGACGGCACCCACTGCATGTGGATGAAGAACACGCTGATCCCCTTGTCCGTCGCCTTCATTGATGCGCGCGGCGCGGTCATCAACATCGCCGACATGGAGCCGCACAGCGAGCAGTCGCATTGCGCAGCGCGCCCCGCGCGCTACGCCCTCGAGATGACGCAGGGCTGGTTCGCCGAGCGCGGCATACGCGCCGGCGCGCCGCTCCGGGGGCTGGACAGGCTGAAGGCGCCGGCGCGCTAGGTCAGCGCGGTCAGCGCGAGGCCCGCGACCAGCGCCGCGCGTACTGCAGCGGTCCACCACGCGTGACGCACGTTACGCGAGCAATTCCAGGCCAGGCGGAACCAGAACCAGTACAGCGCGAGGCGCAGCAAGTCGAGCGCATTGACCCAGCCGTGCGCTCCCGCCCCGCGCAAGGCTTCCGCACCGAGCAGCAGCGCGCTCGCCACGCAGGCGAGCGGAATACCGAGGAACCACCAGACTTTCCACAGCCGCTCTTCGCCGCTCCGCGCGCGGCGCAGTGAAAACGCACCGGGGCCCGCGAGGGGCCCCGGCTGCGAATCGGCCGCGTGGAAGGAAAGACTCAGAGCCCGCCGTTCTGCTGCGCCACCATGCAATACAGCATCGGGATCGACAGCATGGTGTTCACGCGCGAGGTGAGCATCGCCATGCGCGCCGCAGCCGCTTTCTCCTCGGCCGCCACGGTCACCATGCCCAGCGCCTTCTTCTGGTTCGGCCAGATGATGAACCAGACGTTGAACGCCATCACCAGGCCGAGCCACATGCCGATGCCGATGGCGTGCAGGCCCTTCTGCAGCGAGAGCGCGTGCACGATGTAGCCGTTCATCCAGCCGAGCAGCAGTCCCGTCACCACGGTGGCAAGCGCCGCCCAGCGGAACCAGAACAGCGCCGCCGGGGCGATGACCTTGCCGATGGCGGGTTTCTGCTCGTCGGGGATCTTGGGCATCGAGGGGATCTGCACGAAATTGAAGTACCACAGCAGGCCGATCCACATGACGCCGGAAAGGACGTGCAGCCATCGCATGAAGAACCTGGACCAGTTCATGTCGAAGCTGATCATCTGCCCGGTGCCCGCACCGGCGATCAGGACGATCGCGACAAGCACCACGATGCCGGCGATGACGGTGCGGCCGAGGGATTGGAAGATGGCGCCCATGTTGTCTCCTTTCAATGCTCGTTATGGGGGGCGGAAAAAGTCTAGCACAGCGCTCAGTGAACGCCGCCAAGAATGCCGGCGGCGGCTGTCGCCAGCACTGCAATCTCCACAGCCGCGATAAGGGCATATGCCCGGTCGCCGCGGGCGAGGAAGCCCGGCAGCGCCCGCAGATAGCAGGCGATCGTGGCCAGCCCGAGAAACGCGATGCCGAGGTAGTTCATGTAATCGCTGCGCGCGGCGAGCGCCAGCCATCCCCAGCCGGCCGGCACCGAGGCGGCGGCGCGATACTGGTCCACGGGCAGCGACCATAACCGCGTCAGCTGCTCGAATGGAACGTGCGGCGCGCTGAGGCCCAGCACATAGGCGACGAAGGTGCCGATCAGCAGCACCAGCCCGATGCGCGTGCCCCAGTCGAGCCAGCGCGCGTACACCATTTGCTCGTGCGAAATGCGGTCCTCCTGCGGATTCACGCTGCCCTCCTCAATTCCATATGCCGAGGCCCTTGAGCAGCGCGCGCGCGCCCGCGGCGAGCAGCAGCCCGATCACGATCCTGCGCACCGTGGAAGCATGGACCACGCGCAGCAGGCGGGCGCCGATCTTCGCCCCGAGCATCACGCCGACGATGGACGGCGCGACCAGGACGGGCAGCACGGCGCCGCGATTGAGGTACACCCACGCGGCGGAGGTATCGACGACCGAGAGCACGAATCCGGACGTTCCCACCGCGAGCTTGAGCGGCGCGCCCATCAGCAGGTTGAGCACCGGCACGTTGGCCCAGCCCGCCCCCAGGCCGAAAAGCCCTGCCAGCAGACCGATCCCGGCGAACGCCACCAGCCCGGCCGGTGTGCGATGCACGCGCCACTGCACGTCGCGCCCGGCTGCCGGGTCGTGGAACACGCCGTGCAGGCGCAATGCCGTCCCCAGCGCGTCGGGCGCGGGCACGTCCGGGTACTCGGACTTTTTCGCGCGCCACATCAGCAGCACGATGGCGAGAATGGTCACGCCGAGCGCGGTCTGGACCATGTTCGTCGGCAGCGCGAGCCCCAGCATCGCGCCCGCGATCGAGGTGACCGACCCGACGAGGGCGAGCGGCATGGCAAGGCGCATGCTCGCCATGCCGCTGCGCAGCAGGGCCGGCGCGGCGGACAGGGCACCGGAGAGCGCGAGCAGCAGCCCGGCCGCGCGCACGAAATCCAGATGAAAAGGGAAAAAGCCGCCGACGATCGGCACGAACAGCACGCCGCCGCCGACGCCCGCCAGCACGCCGACGATGCCGATCGCGAACGACACCGCGAACAGCGCCGCGGGCCAGATCCACCACGGGGCGGCGGCGGCGTCCGCCGCGGCGGCCGGTGCGGCCCAGAGGAACGCGAGCAGGATCAGGGCAATGCGGCTCAAGCGGGATGCGCGGCGATGTCGATGCATCGATTTTCGCACGCGCGCGCGGCGTGGCGGCGCTGGATTGCGAATAGGCGCATAACTTTTCGCGATATCCTTGCTGCGTGCCGAGGCTCGCCGCGAACCTGTCTCTGTTGTTCCCGCAACTCGATTTCCTCGACCGCTTCGCGGCGGCGGCGCGCGCCGGATTTCGCGGGGTCGAGTACCAGTTTCCCTATGCCTGGCCGAAGGACGACGTCGCCGAGCGCGCGCGAGCCGCGGGCGTCGAGGTGGCGCTGCACAACCTTCCCGCGGGCGACGCGACGAAAGGCGACCGCGGCATCGCCTGCCTGCCGGAGCGCGTGAGCGAGTTCCGCGAAGGCGTGGAGCGCGCCATCGGGTACGCCAAGGCCGCCGGCTGCCCGCGGCTCAACTGCCTGGCCGGGATCGCGCCGGCGGGCGCGAGGCAATTCGACACGTTGGTCGAGAACGTGCGCTTCGCGGCGGCGAAGCTCGCGGCTGCGGGCATGGCGCTCATGCTCGAGCCGATCAACACGCGCACCGTGCCCGGCTTCTTCCTCACGCACACACCGCAGGCGCTCGAGGTGCTGGACGCCGCCGGCGCGCACAACGCCTACCTGCAGTACGACATCTTCCACATGCAGATCATGGAAGGCGACCTCGCGCGCAGCATCGAGCGGCTGCTGCCGCGCATCGGCCACCTGCAGCTCGCCGACGTCCCGGGCCGGCACGAGCCGGGGACCGGCGAGATCAACTTCGATTTCCTGCTGCGCCATATCGAGCGCATCGGCTACGCCGGCTGGATCGGGTGCGAATACAATCCGCTGGGAGACACGAGCGAGGGGCTGGCGTGGGCGAAGCCTTACCTGTAGTCGATTCCGTCCGGCAGGCCGAGGTGGCGCGCGCGCTGCGCGCCTTCCTGCCCGAGCGCTGCGTGCTGTGGCAGGGCGAGGACACGCGGCCCTACGAATGCGACGGGCTCACCGCCTACCGCCAGCTGCCGATGGTGGTGGCGCTGCCCGAGACCGAGGAGCAGGTGCAGCGCATCCTGCGCACCTGCCATGCGCTCGGCGTGCCGGTGGTGCCGCGCGGCGCGGGCACCGGGCTTTCGGGCGGCGCGCTGCCGCCCGGCGACGGCGTGCTGCTGTCGATGGCCAAGTTCATGCGCGTGATGCGCCTGGATCCGCGGGCGCGCGTCGCGGTGGTGCAGCCCGGGGTGCGCAACGCCGCGATTTCGGACATCGCCGCGCCGTTCGGCCTGTACTACGCGCCCGATCCCTCGAGCCAGATCGCCTGCTCCATCGGCGGCAACGTCGCGGAGAACTCCGGCGGCGTGCACTGCCTCAAGTACGGCCTCACCGTGCACAACGTGCTGCGCGTGCGCGGCTACGCCATGGACGGCGAGCCGCTCGACTTCGGCGGCGAGGCGCTCGACACGCCGGGCCTCGACCTGCTCGCGCTGATGGTCGGCTCGGAGGGCCTGCTCGCGGTGGCCACCGAGATCACGGTGAAGCTGCTGCCCAAGCCGGTCGCCGCGCGCGTGGTGATGGCGTCCTTCGACGACGTCGAGAAAGCGGGCGACGCGGTGGCCGCAGTGATCGCCGCGGGCATCATCCCGGCGGGGCTGGAGATGATGGACCAGCCGGCGACGCACGCGGTCGAGCAGTTCGTCGGCGCCGGCTACGACCTCGAGGCGCAGGCGATCCTGCTGTGCGAGGTCGACGGCATGCCCGAGGAGGTGGAGGAGGAAATCGCCAAGGTGAAGGAAGTGTTCGCGCGCGCGGGCGCGACGCGCCTCACGGTATCGCGCGACGAGGCCGAGCGGCTGAAATTCTGGTCCGGCCGCAAGGCGGCGTTCCCCGCGATGGGCCGCATCTCGCCCGACTACTACTGCATGGACGGCACCATCCCGAGGAAGCGCCTGGGCGAAGTGCTCAACTTCATCGGCGCCATGGAGAAGAAGTACGGCCTGCGCTGCCCGAACGTGTTCCACGCCGGCGACGGCAACCTGCACCCGCTGATCCTGTTCGACGCGAACGATCCCGGCCAGCTGCGCCGCACCGAGGAATTCTCCGCCGAGGTGCTGGAGAAATGCATCGAGGTGGGCGGCACCATCACCGGCGAGCACGGCGTGGGCGTGGAGAAGATCGACCAGATGTGCGCGCAGTTCCGCCCCGCGGAGCTGGAGCTGTTCCACGCGGTGAAGCACGCCTTCGACCCGCGCGGCCTGCTCAATCCGGGCAAGGGGGTGCCGACGCTCACGCGCTGCGCCGAGTTCGGGCGCATGCACGTGCACGGCGGCGCGCTGCGCCACGCCGAGCTGCCGCGCTTCTGATGCTGCAATCCTTCCAGGAGCGCATCCGCGACGCGGCGGGCCGCGGCGCCGCATTGCGACTGCGCGGCGGCGGCAGCAAGGATTTCTACGGCGGCGCGCCGCGCGGCGAGCTGCTCGAGACGCGCGGCTACGCCGGGGTGGTCGATTACGAGCCCACCGAGCTGGTGGTGACGGCGCGTTGCGGCACGCGGCTCGCGCAACTGGAAGCGACGCTCGCCGCCAGCGGCCAGATGCTGGCTTTCGAGCCGCCGCACTTCGGCGCCGATGCCACGCTGGGCGGCTGCGTCGCGGCCGGCCTCTCGGGACCGCGCCGCGCCGCGGCGGGCGCGCTGCGCGACTTCGTGCTCGGCGCGCGCCTGCTCGACGGCCGCGCGCGCGACCTCGCCTTCGGCGGCCGCGTGATGAAGAACGTCGCCGGCTACGACGTGTCGCGGCTGCTCGCGGGCTCCCTCGGCACGCTCGGCCTGATCCTGGAAGTCTCGCTCAAGGTGCTGCCGCGCCCGCCGCAGGAGCTGACGCTCGCGCTCGAGTTGCCCGAGGACAAGGCGCTCGACGCGCTCAACCGCTGGGCAGGGTCGCCGCTGCCGCTTTCGGCGAGCGCCTGGCGCGAGAGCGAGCTGCGCATCCGGCTCTCGGGCGCGCCGAGCGCGGTGCGGGCGGCGGCGGAAAAAATCGGCGGCGAGATCGTGGACGCGGCGCAGGCCGGAGGCTTCTGGTCGCGCATCCGCGAGCACGCCGACCCGTACTTCGCCGGCGATGCGCCGCTGTGGCGCCTGTCGCTGCCGTCGCACGCCGCCCCGCTCGGGCTGCCCGGGGCCCAGCTGATCGAATGGGGCGGGGCGCTGCGCTGGCTGCGCACCCGGGCCGACGGCGCCGCGGTGCGCGCGGCGGCCGCGCGCGCGGGCGGCCATGCGACGCTGTTTCGCGGCGGCGACAGGGCGGCGGGCGCGTTCGCGCCGCTCGCCCCGGCGCTCCTCAGGCTGCACCGCGAACTGAAAGCCGCTTTCGACCCGGCGGGGGTGTTCAACCCCGGCCGGCTGCACCCGGACTTCTAGGCGCGCATCAACCCTTGGGCAGCTTCTTTTCCTCGGCCTTCATGTTGGCGCGCACGAAATCCGCGTACTGCGATTGCGGGTACTTGGCGAGCAGCGTGGCGTACAGTTTTAGGGCGTTCTGCGGCTGGCCAGCGTCGCCCGCGCGTGCCGCCACTTCGACCAGGCGCTTCTGCGCGCCCACCAGGTCGCCGGCAAACGCGGCCCCCGCGTGCAGCGCCCATGCCGCCTCCAGGTACGCGGCTTGCGCGAGCAGCGCGCGCCCGAGGCTTTCCCAGATCGGCGGTTCGAGGTTCAGCTTGGTGCGTTGGTCAACGACCGCGAGAAACGCCTTCGCCGCTTCCGCGCCGCGCCCCGCGGCGAGCGCGGCCCTGATCGATTCGGCCGCGGCGGCGAGCGGATCGGCGGGCGGCGCTTTCGCCGCCGCCGCAGGCACTCGACCAGCGTGGGGCGCCGGCGCTGGAACAGCCGAGGGCGCCGGCTTGTTTTTCAGCATTTCGGCGACGAAGCTCGCCTCGCGCTCCTGCTCGAAGGCCTTGCGTTCCCTGTATTTGCGCAAGGCGATGAAGATCCAGGCCGCGCCGCCAGCCGCGATGGCGAGCACGATCAGGGCCATGACGATCTTCATGCAACGAGTATAGCGGCCCCACCCGTGCAGACAGAACTGGCCGATTTCATCCGCGACACGCCGCAGGGACGCGAGGCCGATGCCATCCTGCGCAAGTGCGTGCACTGCGGTTTCTGTTCCGCCACCTGCCCGACCTACCAGCTGCTGGGCGACGAGCTGGACAGCCCGCGCGGCCGCATCTACCTGATCAAGCAGGCGCTGGAAGGCGCGCCGGTGACGGCAAGCACGCGCCTGCACCTGGACCGCTGCCTGACCTGCCGCTCCTGCGAGACCACCTGCCCTTCGGGCGTGCAGTACGGCCGGCTGGCCGACATCGGCCGGGCTGTCGTCGAGGAACGGGTTCCGCGCGGCCCCTGGGAGGCGGCGAAACGCGCCGCGCTCGCCTTCGCACTTCCACGACGAGCGCTGTTCACGGCCCTGCTGCGGCTGGGCCGGCTGTTCCGTTTCCTGTTGCCAGGCCTGGTGCCCGCGCCCGCGCCGGCCGCGGGGGCGTGGCCCGCGCCGCGCCATGCGCGGCGCATGCTCGTGCTGGCGGGCTGCGTGCAGCCGGCGCTCGCGCCGCGCATCAACGCCGCCGCCGCGCGCGTGCTCGACCGTGCGCGGGTATCGCTCATCGAAGCGCCGGGCGCAGGCTGCTGCGGCGCGCTGCGCTTCCACCTCGATTTCCAGGAGCAGGGCAGGGACGACATGCGCGCGCTGATCGACGCCTGGTGGCCCACCATCGAGCGCGGCGAGGCGGAGGCCATCGTCGTGACGGCGAGCGGCTGCGGCGCGACCGTGAAGGAGTACGGCCACCTGCTCGCGCACGACCCGGCCTACCGCGACAAGGCGGCGCGCATCTCGGCCATGACCAGGGACCTCAGCGAAGTCGTCCAGCCCGGCGCCGCAACCGGGAAGGGCAGGATCGCGTTCCATTCGCCCTGCTCGCTGCAGCACGGCCAGCAGATCAACGGAAAGATCGAATCGCTGCTCGAGCAAGCGGGCTATGAGCTCACGCCAGTCCCCGATGCGCACCTGTGCTGCGGTTCGGCGGGCACTTACTCCATCCTGCAGCCGGAACTCTCCAGCGAGCTGCGCAGTCGCAAGCTCGAGGCGCTGCAGGCGGCCCGGCCCGTCTTGATCGCCACCGCCAATATCGGCTGCCTGA
>Ga0210379_10000843_pt1 | contig 10479 bp, 9 predicted proteins | sample PLMedo_2_FD_155468 | JGI IMG/M metagenome (GOLD analysis project Ga0210379, IMG submission 155468) | Groundwater sediment microbial communities from an aquifer in East River, Colorado, USA - PLM4_32_coex redo | ecosystem: Environmental > Terrestrial > Soil > Riparian zone | place: USA: East... | reverse complement strand
GAGGCGACGGCGCCCAGCACGATGCGCGCTTCCTCCACGATGCCGTCCGCGCGCGCCTTGATCGCGGCCGCCACGGAGAGCACAGGGAAGTCGAAGCTACCGCGGCGGCGGAGCTTCCAGTAGACGCTCGTCCAGCCGGGAAGCGCGGGGAGCAGCACGTGCGTCAAGACCTCGTCGGGGCGGCGCGTCATGTAGTGGATGCCGTCGTTCTGGTAGAGATCGATCAGCGGGACGATGCGCCCGCGGCTGCGCTTGGACACGAGCGTGACCTTCGCGCCCAGCGCGATCAGCATCGGTGCCGTATCGGTCGACGACACGGCGAGGCAACGGTCGGAGCTCGGCGCGACCCAGCAGGTCGTCCCCTCCTTCTTCATGCAGTAGCCGATCGCCTTGCGCCACTCCGCGCTCTGGTCGTAGTAGTTGCAGCGCGTATCGAGGCAGATGTTGCCGCCGATCGTCCCCATGTTGCGCAGGTGCGGGGTCGCGACCTGCGAGGCCGCCTGGTGGAGGCCCGCGTAGTGCTCCCGGATGCGCGGGTCGGCGCCGATCTCGCTCAGCGTGATCCCCGCACCGATCACCATGCCGTTCCCGTTGCTGATCTTGCGCAGCTCGGCGACGTTGCGGAGGCCGACGAGCATCTTCGGGGTCTGCTGGCGCCGCTTCATGTTCGGGACGAGGTCCGTGCCGCCGCCCAGAAGCATCGCTTCGCCCGGCGTGTGGTCGGCGAGGATCGACGCCGCCTCGAGCGCCGTCTTCGGGGCGCGGAACTCGAAGAGCGGGAGGCGCATCATGGCGTCACTTCTCCGCCATCTTCGCCGCGCGCTTGCGCTCGGGGTCGTTCGTCGCGTTTCCGTCGCCCCCCTCCCACGGCGGCGGCACGATCATCGGCTCGGGGTAGGCGATGTCGGGGAACGACGCCGGGCCGTAGCGGCCGGGGCCGCCCTTCGCCTTGTCGTCGAGCGCCTTGAGGATCTTCTCCGGCGTGATCGGGACCTCGTCGATCCTCACGCCGACGGCGTCGTACACCGCGTTCGCGACGGCGGGCATGACCGGAAGCAGCGGGCCCTGGCCGACCTCCTTCGCGCCGAACGGGCCGCGCGGATCCGGCAGCTCGATGAGCTCGGTGTCGATCTCGGGCATGTCGAGGGACGTCGGCGACTTGTACTCGAGGATCGAGGGGATCTTGTGAACGATCGCATGCGACAGGCGCGGGGGGAGGCGGCGGAAGACCTGCTCCTCCATGAGCGCCTCGCCGAGTCCCATGTAGACCGAGCCCTCCACCTGGCCGCGCGCGAGGACGGGGTTGAGCGCCCGGCCGATGTCGTGGGCGATCCAGACCTTCGGGACGTGGATCCACCCCGTGACCGGGTCGACGTCCACCTCGACGACGCAGGCGGTGTACGAGTACGCGGGCGACGGGCCGACGCCGCCGCCTTTGTAGCGGGCCGGCGATCGCGGCGGGGTGTACGACCCCGTCGTGCCGAGCGTGCCGTGCATCTCCTCGGCGGCGATCACGGCCTCCTGGAACGTCATGCCCTTGTTCGGGTCTTCGGTGTCGAAGACTCTTCGATCGGCGAAGACGAGCCGCTCCTTCGGGACCTCGAGCTTCTTCGCGGCGCCTTGGGCCAGCAGGTCGCGCGCGCGCTCGGCCGCCTGGATCGCGGCGTTCCCCATCATGAGCGTCACGCGGCTGCTGTAGCTGCCGAGGTCGACCGGCGTCAGGTCCGTGTCGCCGGTCACGGCGCGCACGTCGAACGGGTCGATGCCGAGGATCTCCGAGACGATGTTGACGAGGACATCGTCGGAGCCCTGGCCGACCTCGGTCGCGCCGCAGAACGCGGTCACCCCACCGCTCCGGTCGAGCTTGAGCTGCACGCCGGAGTGCGGGAGCTTGTTCCAGTAGATCGGAAGACCGGCCCCCGACAGGTACGACGAGCAGGCGAGGCCGAGGCCCTTGCCGTGCGGGAGCCTGCGGTAGCGGTTGGTCCAGTCGGAGCGGCGCACGACCGAGCGGATGCAATCGGCCAGGCCGATCGTCGTCACGTGCATGTAGTTCGCGGTCGTCGTGTCGGGCTTCTCGACGATCTTGAGGCGGAGCCCGGCCGGGTCGATCCCGATCGCCTCGGCGATCTTGTCGAGCTGGACCTCCTGGCCGAAGCGCGGCTGGGGCGTGCCGTGGCCGCGCTTGGGGCCGCACGGGGGCTTGTTCGTGAACATCCGGCACGCCTCGAAGCGGTAGCGCGGGATCCGGTAGGTCACGGTCTGCAGGGCGCCCGTGTAGAAGGTCGAGGCGACGCCGTAGCTCCCGTAGGCGCCGCCGTCGATGAACGTCTTCAGGTGCATCGCGGTGATCGAGCCGTCCTTCTTGACTCCCGTCTTGAACTTCATGAGCACCGGGTGCCGGCCGCGGTGGCAGTAGAAGACCTCCTCGCGCGTCAGCCCGATCTTGACCGGGCGGCCGAGGATCATCGCGGCCCTCGCCACGACGATCTCGTGGCTGAACGGATCGGTCTTGCCGCCGAAGCCCCCGCCGTTGGGGGTCGCGATCACGCGGATGTGCGCCGCGGGCATGTCGAGCGCGCGGGCGAGGGCGCGGTGCAGGTAGTGCGGCACCTGGGTCGAGGACCACACGACGAGCTTCCCGTCGGGATCCGGCGCGGCGACGGTCGCGTGCTGCTCGATCGGGAGGTGCGTGTTCCCTTGGAAGAAAAAGACGTCCTCGAAGACGCGGTCCGCCAGACCGAACCCCTCGTCGGTATCGCCGAAGCGGAACGAGACCCGCTTGTGGACGTTTCCCTCCTCGCCGTACTCGTGGATGCGCGGCTCGGGGTTCTCGTACGCTTCGAGCGGCGTCGCGCGTCCCGGGAGGACCTCGTAGTCGACGTCGATGAGCTCGAGGGCCTCGAAGGCCGTCGCCTCTTCCGTGGCGATCACCGCGGCGACCGGATCGCCGACGAAGCGCACGCGGTCGCGGCAGAGCGGGTCCTCGTCCTGGCTGACGGGGAGGATGCCGAACGTGATCGGGAAGTGCTCGCCGGTCAGCACGAGGAGGACGCCCGGCTGGGCTTCGGCGCGGGACGTGTCGATGCCGCGGATCCGCGCGTGAGGGACGCTCGAGCGCAGGAGCTTGCAGAAGACGGTGCGCGGGAGGTTGAGGTCGTCGGCGAAGCGCGTCTGGCCCGTGACTTTCGCGCGCCCGTCCACCCTCCGGCGCGGCTTCCCGATCGTATTCACCGCGAGGCGTCCCCGCGCATTTTCGCCGCGGCGGACTCGACCGCCTCGAAGATCTGGTTGTAGCCGGTGCAGCGGCAGAGGTTGCCGGAGAGCGCGTCGGCGATCTGGTCGCGCGTGGGGCTCGGGTGCGCGTCGAGCAGGCGCATCGCGGTGAGGAGGATCCCCGGCGTGCAGTACCCGCACTGGGAGCCGCCGAGGTCCGCGAAGGCTTCCTGGAGGGGGTGGAGCATCCCCTCGCGGCCGGCCATTCCTTCGATCGTGGTGACGTGGCGCCCGTCGCACTCGTGTCCGACGACGAGGCACGAAAGGACGGGGGTGCCGTCGACGAGGACCGCGCACGCCCCGCACTCGCCCAGCTCGCACCCGTGCTTGGTGCCGGTCAAGTCGAGGTCCTCGCGGAGGATCTCGAGGAGGGTCTTGTACGGCGCGACGGCGGCGGCGACGGGCTCGCCGTTGACGGTCATCGCGAGCGGAACGAGCGACTTCACACGGGCTCCCGGGAACCCGCGCAGTCTATCGCAGGGCTAGTACCCGCCGCTTCCGCCGCCCGTCGAGGCCCCGGAGACGCTCGCGGCCGCGGCGTCGAAGGTGATCGTCCCGATGACCGATCCGCCCGAATCGAAGACCCGCGGCGGGTTGCCGCCGCTCCCCGCGATGGTCAGCGTCGTCGTCCCCGCCGAGCGCACGTCGAAGGCGAGATCGACGATGACTGCGGAGGCCCCGGCGACGCCGTTGCCGAGGCCGCCTCCGAGCTTGCTCACCCCGATGACGACGGTGGACTGGTCGGTGCCGCCTCCGGGGAGCGTGCCGAGACCGACGATCGACTCGATCGTCTGTCCCGCGAACGCGACCAGCGCGTTTCCGGGAGCGTCGCTGCCGTCGACGAAGCGAAGCTTGCTGGGGTCGCCGATCTTGACGTCGAAGGCGAAGGAGTACATGTCGAGGTTCGTGTCCGGTCCGCCGATCACGACCGACACCACGACCCGGCCGCCGGACTTGGACTTCTGCACGAGCTTGATGGCGCGCGGGGCCGCCGCCGTACCGCTCGGCGTGAACGTCACCGCAAAGGTGTTGGCCTCGTCGTCGCTGCATCCCAGGAGCGACGCGGTGACGATGAGCGCGAGCGCGATCGGCCGGAGCCTCTTGAGGCGGGTCATGAGGGCTCTCCTTCGGACGGAGTCGACGCGCCGTCCGAAGGGATTATAGGAGGACGCTTCCGGTGACGGCGGCCGCCGCGCCGGCTCCGGCGCCGCGCCGGGGACGCCGGAGGCGATGAGTTGGACGCCGTCACCTCCACGGGTGCGACACGCGCGGCTCCGTAACGGTCGGTGTCCCCCTCCTCGGTGGCGAGCTCCGGGACCGAGGGGAGGGCCGCGAAGAAGTAGTCGTCGCTCCAGACGGCGGGGAGTTTCTTCGCGGGCGCCGGAGCAGCCGGCGCCGGACTCGGGACCGCCGCGATCGCCGGCGCGTCCTTTCGCCGGCCGCGCCCGCCGCGTCGTCCGCGCCGGCGCTTTCCGGCACGCTCGGGGCCGTCGGGACGGGCGGTCTCAGGCAGCGCGTCGTCGGCCGCGGGCTCCACGCCCGGCCGGGCGAGGTGCTCGGCCCAGTCGGCGCGCGCCGCGGCGAAATGGCCGCCGAGCACGGGTGCGAGCGCCTCGAGCATCCACCACGCGTCCGAGAACGCCGGCCGGCGCTGGATCGCGGCGCGGACCCCCCGCTTCATCGCCCGGAGCGGGACCATGCGCGCGAGCGTGGCCAGCGCCTGCCGCGCGCGCTCCTGGTCCTTGCGCGCGACCCGCAGGCGAACAGCGATCGGGCGCAGCACGTCGTCGACCACGGTGCGCGCGTCGTGGTGCGGGCCCCCGGTGCCGGGACCCGGGGCGAGCGCCCATCCGAGCTTTGGCGCCAACGGCGCGAACAGCAGCGCCGCGAAGATCTCCCCCGCGGTGACCTCGAGCCCCCCGCCCACGCGCGCGTCGAGGGCGCCGAGCAGCGCGAGCAGCGCGTCACGCTCGGGGCCTTCCGTGCCGTAATGGGATTGGAGCTCCGGAAGGACGACCTCGAAGACGCCGGTGTCGAGCATGAGCTGGAACGAGCGCCGCGCGGCGGCGCCGCGGCAGAAGCGGTTCAGCTCCTCGAGCACGCGCGGCGGTGCGGCCTTGGGGATCTCCGAGCGCGTCTGCCGGAGAGCGGCGAGCGTTCTCGGCTCGATCTCGAAGTCGAGCCGCGCCGCGAACTTGATCGCGCGCAGGATACGGATCGGGTCCTCGCGGAAGCGGGTCGCCGGATCGCCGATCGTCCGCACCGAGCGCCGCCGCAGGTCGGAGAGCCCCTCGGCGTGGTCGAGCACGGTCTCGGCGTTGACGTCGTAGAAGAGGGCGTTGATCGTGAAGTCGCGGCGGAGGGCGTCCTCCTCCGGCGTGCCGAAGACGTTGTCGTCGCGGATGAGCAGATCGTCGGCCTCGTCCGTCGCGGCGGCCGAGGCGGCTTCCTCGACCGGCTCGCCGCCGTCTCGCGCGCGGAACGTCGCGACCTCGATGATCTTGCCGTTCTGGAAGTAGATGTGCGCCAGCCGGAACCGCCGCCCGATGATGCGGCAGTTCGAGAAGAGGCGCTTGATTTGCCGGGGCGTCGCCGAGGTGCCGATGTCGAAGTCCTTCGGCTGGCGCTCGAGCAGCAGGTCGCGCACACAGCCGCCCACCAGGTAAGCGGTGTGGTCGAAGCGGGTCAGCCGCTTGATGATCCGCACGGCGTCCTGGTCGAGGTCTTGAAGCGCGACCGGCTGGTGGACGAGCTCAGGGCCGCGGTGGACCTGGGGAGGCGGAGGAGGCAGCGCGGGGACGGCCTCGACAGCGGCTGCTTCCGCCCTTGCGGGACCGCGCTTCGACCCCCGTTTGAGGAGCTCCTTGATCCGCTTGAGGACCATGCCCTGTAACTATAGCGTCGAATGACGCTTACTCGCTTGATCGACCCCCGGGCGCTCGGTATGTTCTCGAACGTATGCAAGCGCGCGACCTGATGCAGACCGAGGTGGTGACGATCCGGGAGGACTCCCACGTCGACCTCCTCTGCGACCTCTTCCAGGTCGCCCACGTCCACGGGGTTCCCGTGCTCAACTCCCGGGGCGAGCTGGTCGGGATCGTCAGCGAGGAGGACGTCATCTTCGGGACGATGGGGTTGCCGGAGGAGCCGACGCCCCCTCCCGGCGACCAGGAGGTGGGGGTCCGGGTCCGGGACATCATGACCTCGCCGGCGGTGTGCGCGACGGAGGAGACCGACGTCGTCGAGCTCTGCCGGATGATGTGGGGGATGCGGATCCACCACATCCCGATCGTTCTGGACGGAAGGGTCACGGGGATCGTGTCCTCGCTCGACCTGGCGCGGGCGGTGGCGGAGGGGTCGATCCGTCCGTGACGACGCCGTCACAGATCATCGCGCTACTCAACTCCCTCGCTTTCGGTGATCTCGCCGCGATCCGCGCGAAGCTCGAAGAGGCGTCCGAGGCCTGCGGCGCGCTCGGCCGCGACGAGCTGGCGGCGGTCCTCGTCGAGGCGCGGGCCGCTCTGGGAACGGGTGACCTCAAAACCTACCGGAAGCGGGTCGAGACCGCGCTCGCAAGACTGGGCCACCTGAGGTGAGCCGGGTGCTCCGCGTGGCGGCCGTCCAGCTGCGGTCGACCGCCGACCGCGAGCGGAACCTGAAGGAGGCGGAGCGGCACGCCCGCCGCGCGGCCGCCCTCGGGGCCAAGCTGATCGCGTTTCCGGAGAACGTCGCGTACCTGAGGCCCGAGGGGAGGGCGCGCCCCCCGGCCGAGCCGCTCGACGGCCCGACCGCCACCCGCTTCGCCGAGATGGCGCGGCGCCACGGCGCGTGGGTCCTCGCCGGGACGATCGCGGAGCGCATTCCGCGCGAGCGCCGGGTCTTCAACACCTCGATCCTCTTCCGCGACGACGGCTCCATCGCGGCGGTCTACCGGAAGATCCACCTCTTCGACGTCGCGATCCCGGGTCGCGCCAGCTTCCGCGAGTCGCGCTTTGTCGCTCCCGGGGAGTCGCCGGTCGTCGCCGACACGCCGTGGGGGCTCCTCGGCCTCTCCGTCTGCTACGACCTGAGGTTCCCCGAGCACTACCGGGCGCTCGCGTTCGCGGGGGCCCGCGTGCTCCTCGTCCCGTCCGCCTTCACCGCGTTCACGGGGCGGGCGCACTGGACCGTCCTCCTGCGGGCCCGCGCGATCGAGAGCCAGGCGTGGGTCGTCGCCCCCGCGCAGTGGGGGCGGCACCACGGAAACCGGCGCTCGTACGGCCACACCACGGTCGTCGATCCGTGGGGGGAGATCGTCGCGGTGAAGGCGACGGGGACGGGCGTCGTGGTGGCCGACCTGGATCCGGCCCGGGCGGAGCGCATCCGCCGGGAGATCCCTTCGCTCGAGCACGCGCGGGCGCTCTACGGCGCCAAACGTGCGAGGCCCTCCCGCGCGGGGGCAAAGTCGGGGTCGAGGGCCAGCGCCTCACGATAGAGCGAGATCGCGTCGGCGTCGCGCCCCTTGAGGCGCATGACCCCCGCGAGGTTCACCTTCGTCTCGGGGGCGCCGCCCAGGAGATCATCCGCGCGGCGGAGCGCCTCCTCCGCCCCGTCGAGGTCGTGCCTCGCGACGAGCACGAGCCCGAGGTTGACAAGCGCCTGCGCATAGGACGGTCGAATCTGAAGCGCCTTCCGGTACGCCGCCTCGGCCTGCCCGAGCGACCCCCGCTGCCGCGCCGCGTTGCCGAGGAGGTAGAGGGCGATCGGGTCCGAGGGCGAGCGCGCGAGCGCACGCTCGAGCTGGGCTTCGGCCGCGGCGAGGTCGCCGGCGTCGAGGAGCGCTCCAGCGAGATTGACGCGCGCCGGGACGTCCTCCGGGGCCTCGCTCACCGCCGCCGCGAAGAGGGTTCGCTGGGAGGACCAGACGCGCTCGCGCGCGAGGGTGCGCGCGGCGAAGGCCACGCCGATGACGACGACCAGGGCCCAGGCCGCCTTCCGCGCGGGACCGCGCACCGAAGCGATCGCGCCGGCGAGAGCGATCGCGACGAAGATCGACGGGACGAAGAGGAACCGCTCCGCCCACGGGAAGGCCACGGTTGCGATCGCGCGCACCGGAACGATGAAGTTGACCAGGGGGAGCAGGCTGACGAGGAACGCCGCGAGCCCCCAGGCCACGACCGGAGCGCGGCGGCGCAGCCGCCACGCGAGGGCCGCGGTCGCCGCGGCCAAGAGCAGGCCGAGGAGGACGCGCGGTGCTAGGGGCGACGGGGCGAGCGCGACCGGGGAGACGATCGACAGATCGGCGGGCCAGACCAGGACGCGCGCGTAGTCGAGGAAGGCGCTCCACCACGTGGTGAACAGCGCGGACCGTCCCGCGGACGCCGCTTCCGGGGGGCGCGGGTAGATCCCGAGGAGCCCGAAGCGCACGAGGGCGTAGAGCGCGATCGCGGCGAGGTGCGGTCCGGCGGCGCGCCAGGCGCCGCGCCCGCCCTCATCCGGGAGGAGCACGGCCCGGAGCGCGACGGCGGCCGGCACGACCACGGCCATCTCCTTGCACGAGACGGCGAGCAGAGTTGCCGCGGCCGCCGCCCACCTGGACCGGAGGTCGAGCGTCATCGCGGCGAGCACGAAGACGCCGCACAGCAGGTCCGTGCGCCCGGAGATCCACGCGACCGACTCGACGTGCACCGGGTGGACGGCGAAGAGCGCGCCGGCGGCCAGGGCTGGCAGGGCGCCCAGCCCCAAGGACAGCGCGAGGAGCACGACGAGCGCCGCCGCAGCGCCGTGCGCGAGCGCGTTCGTCAGGTGGAACGCCCGCGGCGATTCGCCGCCGATCCTCGCGTCGATCATGTAGCTCGCGGTGACGACCGGCCTCCAATGGCCGATCACGGCGGGGTCGACGCTGCGGCGGAAGAAGTCGCTCGTCAGATTGCGGCCCGTCTCGCGGGCGTCGCGCAGGTAGCGGTTTTCGGCGATGAGCGTGCGGTCGTCCCAGACGTACCCGTGCGAGAGCGAAGGGACGTACAGAAGCGCTCCGATCGCGAAGGCGGCAGCGGCGGCGAAGGTCTCGGGGCGGCGCACGCGCGTCATTCTATGGGCGTGGGCCTGGTAGGATGCGCCGGTGATCTGCCCCGTCTGTCGCGACGAGTATCGTCCCGGATTCACGCGCTGTGCGACGTGCCACGTCGACCTCGTCGAGACCCTGGACGCCGCCCGCCCGCAGGCACCGGCCGCGGCGGCAGCGCCGGCCGCCGCCGCAGCACCGAGCGTGCTCGCGGTCGAGCTGACGGTGCCCTACTGCGGCTTTCTCTCGCTCGACGAGGTGCGGCAGGCCCGGGAGGCTCTGCGCGCGAAGGGCGTTCGCGCGCTCATCGTCATCACGGAGCCCCACGGCGACGAGGAGTACTGGATTCGCGTGGCCCCGGGGGACATGCGCGCGACGGCCGCCGTGCTCGGACCCCCGGAGGAGGTCGAGGCCCGCGACGAGTCGTTCAAGTGCTCGGCGTGCGGGGCAACGGTTGGGTCCTCCGACGCGGCCTGCCCCGGCTGCGGCCTCGAGTTCGAGTGAGCCGTCCGCAGGTCACGGCCGTCCTGCTCGACGCCGGCGGGGTCCTGCTCGACCTGGACTACCCGTCGCTCGCGCGGCTGCTCGAGGCGCGCGGCGTCCCAGCACCGCTCGAGAGCCTCTCCCGCGCGGAGTCGATCGCGCGGACCGCCATCGACCGGCGCGTCCGCGAGGGCGGGCGCACGAGCGAGGCGTGGCGCGACTACTTCCGCATCCTGCTCGCCCAGGTGGGCACGCCGGCCGCGGAGGTCGAGGGGATCATTGACCGCCTCTGGGACGCGCACCAGCGCTCGGGCCTCTGGACGCGCGCGATCGAAGGCGCGCCGGCGACGGTCCGCGCGCTCCAGGAGAAGGGGTACCGCCTCGGCGTCGTCAGCAACGCCGAGGGGCGCGTGGCGCGCGACCTCGACAACGCCGGATACGCCGCGCTCTTCGAGACCGTCGTCGACTCGCACCTCGTCGGCGTCGAGAAGCCCGACCCTGCGATCTTCCGCATCGCCCTCGAGCGCATGGGGCTTCAGGCGGAGACGACGGTGTTCGTCGGCGACGTGCCGTCGGTGGACGTCGCCGGGGCGCGGGCCGCGGGCCTTGCCCCGATCCTGCTCGACCGGCACGACCTCTACCGCGACGTGACGGTCCCACGACTCCGGTCGATCACG
>Ga0210379_10000842_pt1 | contig 10483 bp, 10 predicted proteins | sample PLMedo_2_FD_155468 | JGI IMG/M metagenome (GOLD analysis project Ga0210379, IMG submission 155468) | Groundwater sediment microbial communities from an aquifer in East River, Colorado, USA - PLM4_32_coex redo | ecosystem: Environmental > Terrestrial > Soil > Riparian zone | place: USA: East... | reverse complement strand
GTGACCAGTTCCTCCACGCGATCTGCGGTGATCCCCGGCCACGGGCATGCCGCCAGCCCGACGCGCACCGGAATGTCGGGATCCTTGCGTTTCGGCATGTTCGCGTACCCGGCCACGCCCCACGCCAGCATCGAGACGAGGATCGCCCAGGCCACCTGGCGATGTTCCACGAAGTACCGGGAGAGATTGAACCCCCCCTCCTTGCGGTCGTGCGTCATGGGACCTCCGTGGGCAGGACCTCGACGCGCTCGCCGTCGGCGACCATCGAGGCTCCCGTCGTGATCACGCGCTCGCCCGGGGTGAGACCGCGGATGACGGCGACACGGTTCCCCGCGACCTCCCCCAGCTCGACCTGCCGGAGTCTGGCCCGGGTCTCCGAGCCATCGCCCTCGATCACCATGACCGCGAACCCGTCGCCCGGCGCTCCGACGAAAGCGGTGAGCGGCAGCCGCGGGAGGGCGTCCTGGGGAGTCAGGGTGCCGATCTCGACGGAGGCGATCATCCCGGGCTTCCACAGCCGGTCTCCGTTGGGGATCTCCACCTCGATGTCGAAGTTGCGGGTCACCGGGTCGGCGGCCGCGGCGATCCGGCTCACCCGCGCCGTGAACGTGCGACCCGGAAGGGCGTCCGTCGTGACGGCGACCGGCTGGCCCTGCGTCACGGACCGCAGGGCCACGTCCGGCAGGCCGAGCACCACCTTGACCGCGCTGACGTCTCCCAGGACGAAGGTCGGTGTCCCCGGCGCCATGAACACGCCGAGTTCCGCCCGCTTCTCCAGCACATCGCCGTCGACTGGCGCGACAAGTGCCGTGTCCCGCAGGGCCACGCGAGCCTCCTCCAGCCTCGCCTCGGCGGCCGCGAGCTGCGACTCGGTCCCCTGGCGCTGGGCGGTGGCGGCCTCCATCTCCGGCTTCGTGATGCTCTGGGTTGCGAAGAGCCGGCTCGCGCGATCGAAATCGAGCCGGGCTTTCTCGGCCGCGGCGCGCGCCGCGCCGACGTGCCCGATCGCCTGATCGACCTGATCCCTGTACTCGGCGTCGCGGAGCCGGGCCACCACGTCTCCTCGCCGGACGCGATCGCCCTTGCCGATCGCATGGGAGCGGCCGTCGCTGGCCTGCACCACCATGATCTGCTCGATGTAGCCCGGCCCGCGGAACGCGAGCGGCGACGTCGTTTTCGGCTGCGCGACCGCCGAGTACGCCGCCATGCCGCCCGCGGTCTTCCCCGAGGTCACCATCTCCACCCGGACGGCGGGAATGGGCCTGGGGGGAGGTTGAGAGCTGCAGGCTGCCAGGAGGCAGACCGAAACCAGGAGCACGTTGCTAGTTTTCATCGCCGATGGCCCTCTCGAGTAGCGCCACCGCCGACCAGTAGCCGGCGAGCGCGTCGGTGAAGTCATTCCGGGCAGCAGACAGCCTCGCCTCGGTCCGGAGGACATCCCGCAAAATGGTCGCGTTCTCCCGATAGCGATTCCGGTCCGTGTCGAGGCTGGCCGCGCAGGCGTCCTGTTCGAGCCGCATCGCCTCGAGCCGCGCGGCAGCGTCGTTCAGCGCGCGCCAGCGCTGTCCCACCTCGACCACGATCTCTTGTTCGGTCTGCTCGCGTCCTTCACGTTCCCGTTCGGTCTGGTGCACCCGCTCGGCGGCCTCGTGGCGCTTCCGCCCCCAGTCGAAGGGTTCCCAACTGAGGTAGAGACCCACGGTCCCGACGCCATCCGGCAGCGTCTCGAAGTTCGACAAACGCGCATACGACGCGGTGAGCGAGAGGTCGGGAATCCAGCCGGCCGTTGCCAGCCGGCGCGCCGTGTCCGCCCGGGCGGTGAGCAGCGACGCACGGCGGCTCTCCGCACGCGATGCGCGCGCGCGGGCACGCGCCTCCTCGAGCGCGAGACCGGCCGCGGGCGGGGCGAGGTCGGACGGCATCGCCACACGGAAGGGCGTCGTAACATCGCGCCCCAGAACCTGGTTGAGGTGCTCTTGCTGCGACGCGAGGCGGTTCTCCGCCTCCGCGAGGCGCTGGCGCTCGAGCGCGAGGCGCGCCACGACCTCGAGCGCATCTGAGCGGAGCACGATCCCTTCTGAATGATAGCGAGTTGTGACAGCGTCCAGCTCCTCGACGGAGCGGACGAGATCGCGCAGCGCAAGGATCCCCTGCTCATTGGCCGAGACCTGGTAGTAGGTCGTCCGGACCTCCGCGGCGACGCGCTGCCGCTCCCTCCGGAGCTCCTCCTGGGCGATCCGACGATCGAGGTCCGCGATCTTCAGCCCCAGACCGATCCGGTACTGCTGCGTGATCGGCTGGCTCATGCTCACCATCGCCACGCCACCGTGATCCTCCTCCACGGAGAGCGTGCTGCCCTGGGACGGCAACGGGCCGAGCGGCGGGAAAATCCCGAGCGCGCCGGCGGGGATCGTGAAATCGAGGTCATTCAGCCATTGGACCTCATAGGCCTCGAGCCGGAGCGCCGGCAGCCTGCCCGTGCGCAGGGCGCTCGCCCGTTCCACCGCTTCGTCGACCACACGGGCGGTGCCGGCGAGCAGGTGGTTGTGCTCCAGGGCCATCTCGATCGCCTCATCGAGCGAGAGGTGCGGCGCAGCCGGGTCGGCGCTCGCCGCGGGACCCGGGACCTGGGTCGACACAAGGGCGGCCAGCGCCGCGATGCTGGCGAAGTAGCTCATGGCCGCACCTCGGCGGGATGACTGATCGGCAGGACGCGCAGGCGGGTGCGGGTCACCTCACCCGTCTCACCACCCCGAGTACCTCGAACGGCTTCACTCGTCATCGTATCCTCCTCAGGTTCATTGCCCGCCCGTTCGCTTTTGCAACGGTTGTGCCGCCGGACTCACCCACCGCGATCGCCTGAGTACCGCTGGATATGCCCGCCCAAGCCCGGTGGGTGGGGGGCCATTCGTCGTGAATTCGCGATGGGAGTCCGCTCGATCGCCCGTGACCCCCATCCGCCTTCCGCCGGCTTCCGCTCGGTCGGCTTCAGTCTCGCCGGACAGGGATGGCCGGGTTCAAGACGCTCCCGGCGGCGAAGAGATGGCTTTGGACGAGGCCGCCAGGAGGCACGGTGTGCCCCTGGCGCTCGTTTCTGGGTGGAGGACTAGATGGAGGTGCGCCGGCGGAAAGCGTGCTTGTCGATTCCGAGACGCTGAATGCGCGATTCGAGCGTGCTGGGCGCCACTCCCAGCGCCTGCGCGGCCCCGTCGATCCCGGAGATCCGCCCGCGCGACGCACGCAGCGCGTCCTCGATCCGCTGGCACTCCGCGGGCCCAGGAACGGGCGCGGTCGCGGCCTCTCGGCCCGGCAGCTCGAGCTCGGCCTCGCCGAGCACCTCGCCGCCGGCCAGTATGACGGCGCGCTCCACGATGTTCTGGAGCTCGCGGACGTTGCCTGGCCACGGGTAGGCCGTCAGCCTGGCCACGGCGCCAGGGTCGATGCCGCGGATCCGCTTCCCCAGCTTGCGGGCGTAGTGGCTCGCGTAGTACTCGGCGATGATGGGGATGTCCTCCGTCCGATCCCGCAGCGGTGGCACCATGATCGGGAAGACGTTCAGTCGGAAGAAGAGGTCGCTGCGGAACTTCCCGGCGCCGACCGCGTCATCCAGGTTGCGGTTCGTGGCGGCCACCACCCGCGCATCGGTGTGAAGCGTCTCGTTCCCCCCGACGCGCTCGAACTCGCCCTCCTGAAGAACGCGCAGAAGCGCCACCTGCGTGGCCGGGGGAAGTTCGCCGATCTCGTCCAGGAAGATCGTGCCCCTGGCCGCCAGCTCGAACCGACCGCGACGCCGCTCGATCGCTCCCGTGAAGGCACCACGTTCGTGCCCGAACAGCTCGGACGCCACCAGTCCGTCCGGCAGCACCGCGCAGTTGACCTTGATCAGCGGCTGCTTGGCCCGCGGCGATGCCGCGTGGATCGCGCGGGCGATCAGCTCCTTTCCGGTGCCGGTTTCGCCGGTGATGAGCACGGTGGCGCCGGTGGCCGCCACGCGAGCGACGCGCTCCAGCGCGCCGCTCAGCGCCGGGGAACTACCGATGATGCCGCCCGTCGCCGTCTGGATCTCTTCCTGCAGCGCGACGTTCTGCTCCTCGACAAGAGCGCGCAGGCGGCGGATCTCCTCGTAGGCGAACGCGTTCGCAACAGCGATCCCCACAGGGCGTGCGACGTCCTCCAGGACGCGCACCTCGTCGGCGCTGAACGGCCGAAGGTCCTGGCGCGCAATGGACAGCACGCCCACAAATTTGGCGCGCGTGGAGAGGGGCAGCAGGACCATGCTGCGTAAGCCAAGGCGAATCGCACCCTGAACCGGGACCCGGGTCTCCTTGAGCACGTCTTCGACGACCACCGGTGTGCGATCGCTCTCGAGGACTTCGAGCGCCTGCAGCATCTCCCGCGTCACCAGCTGCCGCTCCACCGTGTTGAGCACGCGATCCAGGTAAGCTCTCTCTTCCTCGCCACGGTGACGCGGGTTGGAGCCGATGTGTCCGGAGATGGACTTCGCAGCCCCACCCTCGCGTCCGATGACGCCGATGTTGTCGATCGGCACGAGATCCTCGAGCGCGACGGCGACGGCCTCGAGGAGGCCGGAGAGATCGAGGTGTTCGTTGGCGGCGTTGGAGACCGCGAGGATGGCGCGGTACTTCGCCTCCCCGGACCATGAGCCCATACCCTTCCCCCGATGCGATTTTGCAAACCATACCACATCCAGGGAGCGCCCGGGACTGCGATGGACAATCCCGGGGTTGGGCTTACTGCCGCGCCGGCATGGTCGAGGTCAGAGTCACGACCCTGCCGCCGCGCATGACGACGATGTTCACCTCCTGGCCCGGGCGCGCAACGGCCACCTTTCCTCGCACGGCCGCGAGGTACCCGGGCCGATCCACCGCGATCCCCATTACGCTGAGCACGATGTCTCCGCCGAGGATCAGGTCCTCGTCGCCGATGCTTGCCCGCATGGTCCCACCCCTCAGTCCCGACAGTTCGGCGGGGGATCCGGTCGCGACTTTCTGCACCAGCAGGCCGACCCCGGGCGGCGGGATATTGAGGGCCTGCGCGAGTTCGCCGGACAGAACATGGCCGTCGAGGCCGGTCCAGAATGACTTTTCGTCGAGGAGCCGGCGGGCCACGTTCGAGGCGACGGCGAAACCCAGTCCTTCCGAACCGCCGGAGATGGACAGGATGTGACTGACGATGCCGATCACCTCGCCGTCCAGGTTGAACATCGGTCCGCCGGAGTTCCCCTGGTTGATGGCGGCGTCGGTCTGGAGAAGATTGACCCCCGTCAGTGCCCCGGCTGTGTTCAGCATGTGGTAGCCGCTGATGTGTCCGACCGTCAGGGTGTGGCTGAGGCCGAGCGGCGCGCCGATGACGAGCACCGTTTCACCCACCTCGGCATGATCCGAGTCGCCGAGAATCGCGATCATAGGTACGCGCGGTATTCCGTCGAGCTGAAGGTACGCCAGGTCGACCTCCGGGTCCGAGGAAGCGACCTCCGCCCGGAACCTCTCGCCCGTCACCAACACGACCTCGATCGCGTCGGCCGTCTGCACCAGGTGTGCCGCCGTGAGGACCTTGCCGTCGCGGCTGATCAGCACCCCCGATCCGAGACCGGCCACCATGACCGGCTGGCCGTTCGAGTGCGGCAGGTCGGTCTCCAGCGTGTGGATCTCGACGACGGCGGGGTTCACCCTCTTGAAGACGTCCGCAAGGGATGGGGCCTGGGCCAGTGCCGGCGCCCCGGCGACGTGGAGGATCATCACGAGGACCAAGGACCTGAATGCAGTGCGATTCCCTGCCGCATCGGATAGGACAGGACGTCCTCCCCGACATCCGTGCCGGCCGGACACCTCCATCTCAATCCGCCTCCTGGTCCACTGACCTTCGATTCGAGCCTTCATCATCCCGACCTCCCGACCTCATGACCCGTCGACCGGCGGGACGGCTGGCGCTCCCGATCGATCCAAAGGGCCAGCCACTGGGGACAGTTGACTAGCTTGCAGTGACCGTCCGCCAGCCGTGCCAGCAGGCGCACGTTGGCGGCATCGGCTTCGCTCACTTCGGAGAGGTCGAGGACCACATCTCCACCGCCCGTCGGTTCCAGCATCCGCCTCAGAATCGTGCCCGTGAGCGCCCCGATAATCCGCAGCCTATTACGCGTGGTTCCTTCGATGCGGATCACGGTCCGCCTCCCGGCGTCTCGCGCAGGATCACCATGGCGCTCCGGCAGCGATGATCCAAGGTCGGGTAACTGCTCGGCCCGGCCTCATCGTTGAACCCAGGGCTCATTGCCGACTCCTTTCTCGGGCCCTGCACCACCGGACCCGACCCTCCCTCTGGCAACCGGCGTGCCACTCGGTATGTGGTGGGAACACGCCGCGATGCCTGGAGAAAACGCGCCGCGGGTCGATTGCACGCCGAGGATTCGTCGCGAATTTGCGACCAATCATCTAACGAGGTCAGATACGGACGCACCCGTCGGAGTGATTCCCGCTCACCCCACGCGGCCCGGCACTTGCAACGAACGACCGTCATTGTGGGTGGGGACTCCCATGAGCAGATGCAGGAAGCCTCTCGGATGGGGTCACGATCCTGCGGCGAGGACGCTGGCCGCCATGATAGCGTTCGCCGCCTGTTCTGTCCCGGCCTACTCCCTAGCCGCCGAGGATGCCCTTGAGCTCCCGGCGGGGCAGGTTCCGGACGACGGCATCGTCACCTGGCGCTTCACATGGGACAACGACGTGCTCGTGAACTCTGACAACCAGTTCAGCAATGGATGGTCGCTGCAGGTGCACGGTCCCCCGGCCCGGAACTGGGGCGGTGCGGCAGGGACGCCAGCGTTCGGGAAGGCCATGGCCCGGTGGTTCCTCCCCGATCGACGTGACGACCTCTATTTCCGCGAAGGCTGGAGCGTGGGCCAGGCCATCCAGACTCCCAACGATTTGTCGCGGAAGGACCTGATTGAAGACGACGTGCCGTACGCCGCGGCGAGGATTGGGACGTGACAGGCGCGAGGGAGACAGCGCCGTCCGGCGCGTCCGGCTGGAAGGACGTGCTGCCGATCGTTCGGGTCTTCGGCAAGCGAAGCGGTGAATCGCTTCGCGGCGACGTCATTGGCGGCATCAGTGCCTGCATCGTGATGATCCCGTCGGTCATCGCCTACGCCGACCTCGCCGGTCTTCCCCCAGCCCACGGACTCTACGCGGCGCTCGCCGGCACGCTGGGATACGCGGCGTTCGCCAGCTCGCGGCAGGTCATCGCCGGGCCCGACGCGGCGATCACGCTCCTGGTCGCGAGTGCGGTCGGGCCTCTCGCGGGCGGCGACCCGGCGCGGGCCGCCGTGCTGTGCGCCGCGACGGCCTTGATCGGCGGCACGATCATGCTGGTCGCCGCGCGGCTCCGGCTCGCCATGATCGCCGACTTTCTCTCCAAGCCGGTGCTCGTCGGCTACATGACCGGGGCCGCGCTCATTCTCGTCTCAACGCAGCTGGGAAAGCTCTTCGGACTCAAGCTGCACGAGCACGACTTCTTTCCACTGCTCGCGGAGCTCGCCGGCAAGCTTCGCGAGACCCACGTACCGACCTTGGCGCTCGCGATCGGATTCCTGGCGCTGCTCGGCCTCCTTCGCGGCGTCGCACCCCGCTTGCCGGGCGCGCTGGTGGTCTTCGCCCTCGCCATCGCCGCAAGTGCGACCTTCGGTCTCGCGGCGCTCGGCATCACCGTCGTCGGGGACGTGCCGAGCGGGCTGCCGCACCCGGCGTTCCCTGCAATCTCGCGCGTCGACCTCCGCGACCTGTTCCCCGGAGCGATTGGCATCGCGCTTCTCACGTTCCCCGATGGGATCCTGCTCGCGCGTGCGTTCGCGAACAAGAACGGTTACGACGTCCGCCCGGAGCAGGAGCTCCTGGCGCTCGCAGCGGCGAATCTGGGGGCCGGCCTCTTCCAGGGCTTCCCCGTCGGCGCGAGCCAATCGCGCACCGCCGTGAACGACGCCGCCGGCGGCCGGTCACAGCTCGCGAGCCTCGTGGCAGCGGCGGCACTGCTGCCGTTCCTCTTGTTCCTCACGCCGGTTTTGCGGCTGCTGCCGACGGTCGCGCTCGGCGCGATCGTCATCTTCGCCGGCGCGCAGCTCGTCGACCTCGACCAGTTCGCCCGGTTGTACCGCATCAGCCGTCTCAGCTTCGTGACCGCGCTGCTCGTCACGCTCGGCGTGTTGGTGATTGGCGTGGTGCCCGGGATCGTGGTCGGCGTCATGCTCTCGCTGATGGTCCTGCTCGGTCGTCTTGCGCGGCCGGTGGACGCCGTGCTGCAACGCGTGCCGGGGACAGAGAGCTTCCACGATCTCGGCGACGCCGCGGCGACGGAGACGGTTCCCGGGTTGATCGCCTACCGCTTCTACGCGCCGCTCGTGTTCGCCAACGCCGACCACTTCATGGAACGCGTGCGCCGCCTCGTCGCCGCGTGCCAGCAGCCGGTACGATGGGTCCTGGTCGACGTCCAGGCGGTGACCGACGTCGACGTCACGGCCGCAGAGATGCTGGTTCGGCTCGGAGCGGAACTCGAGGCCGAAGGCATCGCGCTCAAGTTCGCGCGCGCGAACCGCCCACTCCGCGAGCAACTCGTGCGGCTCGGCCTCGGCGAGCACCTCGAGGAGACCACTGTCTTTCCCTCCGTACACGCCGCGATCGAGGCTTTTTCCGGCCCGCCGGGCGGAGCCGAGCCGGCGGGGATCGACGCCAGTACGACACGCCAGGAGGCGAGCTGAGCGCGCACGAGGGGAGAACTGAAAGGAGCTGCCACGTTACAAGATTGAGCTTCCCAAGCGCCAGAAGCCGCACGGCTACCGCGAGCCCGACTACCCGTACAAGTTCGTTCCGGAGAAGTTCTGAGCCGAGCAGCCAGCAACTCTCGCGTCTAAATTATGCTTCTGCAACTGAGCCCGGCCGCTCGGGGCCTCATTGGTGTCAGACGTGCCGTCGTCGCGAATTCACATCGATCTCACGCCTGGACGTCCCTCAGCCCTCCGGGTCCGCACTTGACCAGAGCCGGTTTACGCCTGATCACCGAAGCGGAATGATTGGCATATGCCCTGCAATCGTCCGATGACGGGTCGCAGGACCGTGATCCTCCACCAGGAGCGGACCCATGCCTGAGCCGACCGTGCTCGCTCGTTACGGACTGCTGCTGGTCTTCGTCAACGTCCTCCTGGACCAAGCCGGCGTGCCGGTCCCTGCCGTGCCGCTCCTGCTGGCGTGCGGCGCTCTCGCGGCCAGGGGGGAAATCTCGCTGGCGCTCCTGCTGCTCACGGCCACGCTGGCGTCGCTGATCGCGGACTCGGCCTGGTTCGCCCTGGGGAGATGGCAGGGCCGACGCGTTCTCAGGCTCTTCTGCGCCTTCTCCCTACACCCGAGTGAATCCTTGGCGCACGTGGAACGCTCTCTGCGTCATCAGGGTCTCCTCTCGATCGCCGTGGCCAAGTTCGTCCCGGGGCTCCAAACGGTAGCCCCGCCCCTCGCCGGCGCATTGGGAATCTCGATCGTCCGGTTTGCCCTGGTCTCCGCTGTCAGTGGGCTGGTATGGGCGGGCGGGCTCGTGGCGGTCGGCTGGCTCTTCCGGGACTCGATCAACGAAGTCACACAGCGGATTGAAGCCCTGGGAGTCTGGGCGCTCGTCCTTGTCCTCCTGCTGCTCTTCGGCTATGTGGCGTTCGTCTGGTGGCGGAGGCGGAGGAGTTCAGTGGCTCTTCCGCGCCACGATCGCCGTTCCGGCGGGGACAGGCTCGAAGCCGCCCAGCCGGGATCACACGGCCAGGCGAATCGTGCTGAGCACGGAGAACCTGACGCGCTGGGATAGCAGGCTTCTGACATTCCATGACGGCCAGCGCGGCGACGCAGCAGGTCGTCCCCCGCGCTCCGGCGATCCGTCCAACGGCTTCTCTCATGCTCATCTTCATGCTGCCTCCGTGTCGGCGCCCGTCAGAGCAATGGCCGTGACCGGTCGGTCCGGCGACCGGAACGGCCCAACATTCGCGAAATCGCGGGCGATGCACCACAGGACGGGTGTTCTCGTCGCGGATTCCCGACGAACCCGCCTCCCGCGTCACCTCGTCGATCACGACGACGCCGTGAGGAGCGCGTCGTCTCTGGCGTCGGAAAGTCCTCGGGGCGTGGCCCGGGCCTTGCACCGTGGGTCGCACCACGGAGGAACTATGACGACGAATCGAAAAGATGCCAGCCGTTGCGCGTTGGGGTTTGCCATGGCCGTGTTCATCGCGGCGGGCTTCGGAATCGGCTCCGGGCCGGTTCACGCGGCCGGGTGGGACGTACCGGAGGCAGCCGAGGGCGGTGGGAGGAAGTCGATCGCCGACATGAAGATGTTCCGATTCGAGTTCGACAACGACGCCGCCCTCGGTTCGGACGACGCGTATTCGGCGGGCTGGAGCTTCCAGCTGCACTCGCGAATGATGGACACGTGGAACCCGGGA
>Ga0210379_10000840_pt1 | contig 10501 bp, 10 predicted proteins | sample PLMedo_2_FD_155468 | JGI IMG/M metagenome (GOLD analysis project Ga0210379, IMG submission 155468) | Groundwater sediment microbial communities from an aquifer in East River, Colorado, USA - PLM4_32_coex redo | ecosystem: Environmental > Terrestrial > Soil > Riparian zone | place: USA: East... | reverse complement strand
CTCGCCGTGGTGGTGGTCGTGGCGCTGGAATGGCGTCAGGAGCGCGCCAGCGCGCCGCGCATGGCGTTCGTCTCCGCCGCGCAGCAGCCCGCCGAGCCGCCGCGCGCCGCTATTGCCGAGCCGCCGCGCGTGACGGTGGCGAGCGCTGCCCCGTCGCCGCGGGTCCAGGCGGCGCGCGTCCAGGCGACACAGGGCCCCGCGAAGCAGGTGCAGGTGCCGGCGGCGGCGCGCTCGGCCGATGAACCGGCGGCGGCCGGCCAAGGCCGCATCGTCCTGCAGTTCGACGGCGAATCCTGGGTCGAGATTCACAGCGGCACCGGCAAGCTGCTGGTGGCGCAGCTGCACGCGAGCGGTACCGAACGCGTGGTGAGCGGCGTGCCGCCGTTCGCGGTGGTGATCGGCAACGCGCAGCAGGTGCGCATTTCCTACAACGACAAGCCCGTGGACCTGATGCCGTACGTCAAGGTCGAAGTCGCGCGCTTCACCCTGGAATAGCGATGGCCGGGCGCAGGATCTCCAGCCGCGTCGTCGTGGGCCCCGTCGCGATCGGCGGCGGCGCGCCGGTGGTGGTGCAGTCGATGACCAACACGGACACCGCGGACGCCGAGGGCACCGCGCGCCAGGTGGCGGAACTGTGGCGTGCCGGCTCGGAGCTGGTGCGCATCACTGTGAACTCGCCGGAGGCGGCGGCGCAGGTCGCCGGCATCCGCGCGCGGCTCGACGCGATGGGCTGCGATGTGCCGCTGATCGGCGATTTCCACTACAACGGCCACAAGCTGCTGACCCAGTTTCCGCACTGCGCGCGGGCGCTGGCCAAGTACCGCATCAATCCCGGCAACGTCGGCAAAGGGGCGAAGCGCGACGAGCAGTTCGCCACCATGATCGAGGCCGCAATCCGCTACGGCAAACCGGTGCGCATTGGCGTGAACTGGGGCAGCCTCGACCAGGCGCTGCTCGCGCGCCTGATGGATGAGAATGCGCACCGCGCCGAGCCGCTCGATGCGACGGAGGTCATGCGCGAGGCGGTCATTCTTTCGGCGCTCGAGTCGGCGCAGCAAGCCGAAGACTGGGGCCTGCCCGCGGAGTGCATCGTCATCTCCTGCAAGATGAGTGGCGTGCAGGACCTGATCGCGGTGTACCGCCAGCTCGCGAGGCGCTGCCGTTACGCGCTGCACCTCGGCCTCACCGAGGCCGGCATGGGCACCAAGGGCATCGTCGCCTCGAGCGCGGCAATGGCGGTGCTGCTGCAGGAGGGCATCGGCGACACGATCCGCGTCTCGCTCACCCCCGAGCCGGGCGGCGATCGCACGCGCGAGGTGGTGGTGGCGCAGGAAATACTGCAGACCATGGGCATCCGCTCGTTCACCCCGATGGTCGCCGCCTGTCCGGGCTGCGGGCGTACCACCAGCACGGTGTTCCAGGAACTCGCCTCCAGGATCCAGGCCTACCTGCGCGCGCAGATGCCGCTCTGGCGCGAGCGCTATCCCGGTGTCGAGGAGATGCGCGTGGCAGTAATGGGCTGCGTGGTCAACGGCCCGGGCGAATCCAAGCATGCCGACATCGGCATCAGCCTGCCGGGCACCAACGAATTGCCGGTGGCGCCGGTGTACGTGGACGGCGCGAAGACCGTGACGCTGAAGGGCGAGCGCATCGCCGAGGAGTTTCAGGCGCTGGTCGAGGACTACGTGCGCACGAACTACGGTCCCGGCGCCGCCCGCGCGCGCGCCAAGCAGATCCCGATCAAGGCCGCCTGAGCCGTGAGCGACGCCATCCAAGCCGTGCGCGGCATGAACGACGTCTTGCCCGAAGAGGCCGAGTTGCGGCTGTGGCTCGACGGCGTCGTCGCCGCCTGGTTCGCGCGCTACGGCTACCGCCCGATCCGCACGCCGCTGCTCGAGCACACGGGGCTGTTCCGGCGCGCCATCGGCGCAGCGACCGACATCGTCGAGAAGGAGATGTACACCTTCACCGATGCGCTCAACAACGAGAGCCTGACGCTGCGTCCGGAGGCAACCGCCTCCACAGTGCGCGCGGCGATCGAGCACAGCCTGGTGTACGACGGGCCGAAGCGCCTCTGGTACGCAGGGCCCATGTACCGCCACGAGCGGCCGCAGAAGGGGCGCTATCGCGAGTTCTATCAGTTCGGCGCCGAGGCGCTCGGCTACGCCGGGCCGGACGTGGACGCCGAACTGATCGTGATGTGCGCGGCGCTGTGGCGCGAGCTCGGCTTGGCGGGCATCCGGCTGGAACTCAATTGCATCGGCTCGCCGCAGGAACGCGCGCGCTACCGCGCCGACCTGGTGCACCATCTGCAGGCGCACGAGGCGCGGCTCGACGACGACGCCAGGCGCCGCCTGCACAGCAATCCGCTGCGCGTGCTCGACTCGAAGAACCCGATGGTGCAAGACGTGGTGGCCAAAGCGCCGAGCATGCTCGGCTACCTCGGCGACGAATCGCGCGCGCATTTCGAGGGACTGCAGCAGCTGCTGGCCGCGGCGGGGGTGTCCTTCCAGATCAACCCGAAGCTGGTGCGTGGGCTCGACTACTACAACCTGACCGTGTTCGAGTGGATCAGCGACCGGCTCGGCGCGCAAGGGACGGTGTGCGGCGGCGGGCGCTACGACGGCCTGTTCGCGCAGCTCGGCGGCAAGCCCACGGCCGGCGTCGGCTTCGCGGCCGGCGTCGAGCGGCTGGTGGCGCTATTGCGCGACGCGGGACGGCCCGTGCCGGTGCCCCGGCCCGACGCCTACCTGGCGTTCCAGGGCGCGGGCACGGCGGCCTACGCGTTCGCGCTGGGCGAGGAACTGCGCTCGGCAGGCCACGCGGTGGTGCTGCACGCGGGCGGCGGCAATTTCAAGTCACAGATGAAGAAAGCCGACGCCAGCGGCGCGCTGCTGGCGCTGATCGTCGGCGAAGATGAAATCGCGGCCCAGGCCGTCACGGTGAAGCCTCTGCGCGACGCCCGCCCGCAGCAGCGCGTCGGCCGCACCGAGCTGGCGCAGCGCATGACCGAAATCCTGAAGGGATCCTAGACATGGCATTGCAGAACCTCGACCTGGAAGAGCAGGAGCAGCTCGCCGAGCTCAAGGCATGGTGGAAGCAGTACGGCAACCTGGTGCTGCTCACGATCGTCGCCGCTTCCCTCGCAGTGGCCGGCTGGGGCGGCTGGCGCTGGTACGAGCGCAACCAGGCCGCGCAGGCGAGCGCCCTGTACGAGACGCTCACCAAGGCGGCGCGTGCGGGCGACGCGAAGGCGCTGCGCGATGCGGGCGGCGCGCTCACCGAGGGGTATACGCGCACCCTGTATGCCTCGATGGGGGCGCTGGTGGCCGCCCGCTTCCATGCCGACCGCGGCGAGCTGAAGAGCGCGAAGGCGCAGCTGCAATGGGTGGTGGAGCGCGCGCCCTCGCAGGACTTCCGCGACCTGGCGCGGCTGCGTCTCGCCGCGGTGCTGCTCGACGAAAAAGCCTATGACGAGGCGCTCAAGCTCATCGAGGCGCAGCCGCTCGAAGCATACGCGGCACAGTTTGCCGCGCTGCGCGGCGACCTGCTGCTCGCCAAGAACCAGCCCGCGGAGGCCAAAGCCGCCTACCGGCTCGCGCTGGAGAAGGCGAATGGCGCGAGCGGCGTCGTGCGCGAGAGCGTGCAGATGCGCCTCGACGCACTGGGGAATTGAGCATGGAGTTGCGTGTGGCGCTGGCCGCGGGCGCCCTCCTGGGCCTCGCCGCGTGCGCCTCGAGCTCCGGGCCAAAGCCGGCAGACCTGCCCGTGCTGAAGCAGCCGCGGGAGGTGCGCCTGCTGTGGTCCGCGCGCGTCGGCACTGCGGGCTCTTTCGTTTTCAGCCCGGCGCTGGTGGGCGACGGCGTGGTGGTCGCAGCGCGCGACGGCGCGGTGCGGCGGCTGGATGCGGCGGACGGCAAGGAGCGCTGGCGTGCCGAGCTCGACGTGCAACTGTCCGCCGGCGCCGGCGCCGACTCGCGCACGGTGGCGGTGGCGACGGAGGAAGGCGACGTGCTCGCCCTCGACGCGGAGACCGGCAAGCTGCGCTGGCGGGCACGCGTGTCGAGCGAAGTCCTCGCGTCGCCGCGCGTCACCGGCAGCCTGGTGCTGGTGCGCAGCGCCGACAGCCGCATCTTCGCGTTCGACGCCGAGGACGGCAAGCGCCGCTGGGTGTACCAGCGCGCTTCCGCCCCGCTGATGGTGCGCACCCCCGCGGGCCTGAGCGTCCTGCAGGGTTCGGTGTACGCGGGATTTTCCGGCGGCAAGCTGGTGGCGCTCGGGCTCGCCAACGGCGGTGTGCGCTGGGAAGCGACGGTCGCGCTGCCCAAGGGGGCCACCGAGCTCGAGCGCGTCACCGACGTGGTGGGCGACCCGGCGGTGGTCGGGCGCGAGGTGTGCGCGGCGTCCTTCCAGGGGCGCATCGCCTGCTTCGACGTGCAGAACGGCAATCAGATCTGGGCGCGTGACATGTCCACCGTCACCGGCGCCAGCGTCGACGCGCGGTACGCCTTCGTGAGCGACGATCGCGGCGCGGTGCACGCGCTCGACCGCTCGAGCGGCCGCAGCCTGTGGAAGCAGGACCGGCTGGCCAACCGCCAGCTGTCACTGCCGCTGCCGCTCGGCGCGGAAGTCGTGGCCGGCGACCTGGAAGGCTACGTGCACGTGCTCGCGCGGGAGACCGGTGAGTTCTCCGCACGCGCCTCCACCGACGGCAGCCCGGTGCGCGCCGCGCCGCTGCGTCTGCCCGAGGGCTTTCTCGTGCAGACCCAGGGCGGCGGCCTGTACGCGCTGGCGCTGTAGCCCGGGCAGGCCGCCGTGAAGCCCGTCATCGCCATCGTCGGCCGCCCCAATGTCGGCAAGTCCACGCTGTTCAACCGGCTCACGCGCCGGCGCAACGCGATCGTGGTGGACGTTCCCGGTGTGACACGCGACCGGCATTACGGCGAGGGCCGCGTCGGCGTGCGGCCGTTCATCGTCATCGATACCGGCGGCCTCGAGCCCGGCGCGCGCGAGGGCATCTTCGTGGAGATGGCGCGCCAGGCCGAGCAGGCGATCGCCGAGGCCGATGCCGTGATCTTCCTCACCGACGGCCGCGGCGGCCTGCACGACGACGATCGCGAGATCGCGCGCCGCCTGCGCAAGCTCAAGTCGCGCGTCTGGCTGGTGGTGAACAAGTGCGAGGGCATGGCGAGCGACACGGCGGTAGCCGAGTTCCACGCGCTCGGCCTGGGCGCGCCCAACCCGATCTCGGCGTCGCACGGCGAGGGCGTCGGGGATCTGATCGAGGGCGTGCTGGCGCAGTTCCCGCAATCCACCGAGGCGGAAGCCCTGGAGCGCGAAAAGCAGCCGCGCGTGGCGATCGTCGGGCGCCCGAACGTCGGCAAGTCCACGCTGGTCAACGCGCTGGTCGGCGAGGAGCGCGTCATCGCCTTTGGCGAGCCCGGCACCACGCGCGATGCGATCGAAGTGCCGTTCGAGCGCAACGGGCGGCGCTACGTGCTCATTGACACCGCCGGCCTGCGCAAGCGCGGCAAGCAGGGTGAGACGGTGGAGAAGTTCTCCATCGTCAAGACGCTGCAGGCGATCGAGCAGTCCAACGTCGCGGTGCTGGTGCTCGACGCGGCCGACGGCGTCTCGGAGCAGGACGCGCACGTCGCCGGCTACATCCTGGAGCGAGGCCGGGCGGTGGTCATCGCGGTGAACAAGTGGGACGCCGCGGACCAGGCGGCGCGCGAGCGCATCAAGCACGACCTGTCCTGGAAGCTGGGGTTCCTCGGCTTCGCCGACACGCATTTCATTTCCGCAAAGAGCGGCAAGGGCATGGGCGATCTGATGCGCTCGGTGGACGGTGCCTACGCCGCCGCCATGGCGAAGCTCTCCACGCCGAAGCTGACGCGCGCCCTGATCGCCGCGGTGGAGCGCCAGTCGCCGCCGCGCAAGGGCATGCGGCGGCCCAAGCTGCGCTACGCGCACCAGGGCGGGCACAATCCGCCGCGCGTCATCATCCACGGCAATTCGCTCGACGACGTGCCCGACAGCTACCGGCGCTACCTGGAAGGCTACTTCCGCAACGCCTTCGAGCTGCACGGAACCCCGCTCAGCATCGAGTTCCGCACCGGGCGCAACCCCTACAAGGGCACCGGGTCGGCGGCGGCCTACGCGCGGCGCAAGGCCGCAGCGCGCTGAGCGAGGCCCTGCCTCAACAGGCGCCAGATCAACATGCGCGCGATGCGCACGAAGTCGGCCACCGGCCGGAAATGGCTGGCGCGCGCCCGGTCGCTGTAGATCACCTGCACCGGCACGCACACGACCCGGATGCCCAGCCGGGCAGCCTCGATCAGGACTTCGCTTTCGAAGACGAAGGAATGGGCACGATCGTAGCGCAGTCGCGCCTCGCCGAATATGCGCGCCGGGTACACGCGGAATCCCGACTGGCTGTCGGCGATCGGGCCGCCGGCGACGAGGCCGATGCAGGAGTTTCCAACGCGATTCGCCCAGTAGCGCACGGGCGGAATCTTGTCCCGTGCATGAAGGCGGGAGCCGATCACGAGGCGGCCGGGCTCGCCGTGCCAGGCCTGCAGCAGCATCGGGATGTCTTCCGGGCAGTGCTGGCCGTCGCCGTCCAGCGTGACGATGGCGCCGGCGCCGCGCTCGATGGCGACGCTCGCGCCGCGGTGCAGGCTGGCCGCCTTGCCGAGGTTGGCATCGTGGCGCAGCACGACCGCGCCCAGTCCGTCGAGCTGGCGCGAAGTGCCGTCCGTTGATCCGTCGTCCACGACGATCACCAGCGGCAGCTGCTGCAGTGCGCGCAGCACCACGTCGCGGATGGTCGCCGCCTCGTTGTAGGCGGGGATGACGACCGCCGCAAGGGCGGGCTGGCTCATGTCATGCCGCCGTTGACGGGGATCACCTGGCCGGTGATGTAGCCGGCTTTCTCCGACATCAGGAACCCGACCAGGTCTGCCACCTCCTCGGGCGTGCCGGCACGGCTGAGCGGCACCAGCTGCGCGATCTGCTCCGGCCCGAAGGCGCCGGCGCTCGTCGGCGTGGCGACGATCCCCGGCGCGACGGCGTTCACCGTCACGCCGCGCGACGCGAGCTCGAGCGCCAGCGCGCGCGTCGCGCCGTGCAGCGCGGCCTTGGCCGCCGCGTAGTTCACCTGGCCGCGGTTGCCGAGCATCGCCGACACCGACGACAGGCTCACGATGCGGCCCCAGCGCGTGCGCAGCATCGGCAGCAGCAGCGGTTGCAGAAGGTGGTAGAAGCCGTGCAGCGATACGTCGATCACGCCGTGCCATTGACGCGCGCTCATGCCGGCAAGCGGCGCGTCGTCGTGGGTGCCTGCGTTGTGCACCACGCCCTGGATCGTACCCTGCGCCAGCAGCCCGTCGAGCGCGGCTGCGGTCGCCGTGGCGTCGCGCAGGTCGAAGCACAGGCTGCGGCCGCCGATCTCTTCCGCCAGCGCGGCCGCGCGCTCCGCGTGGGTATGCGCATGCACGATGACCTGCCAGTCCGAGCGCGCGAGCTGGCGGCAGATCGCGGCGCCGATCTCGCTGCTGCCGCCGCTCACCAGCACGCGCTTCATGCGGGCGCTCCCGGCTGCAGCACCACCGCCAAGCGCCCGCTCAGCAGCTCGCGCTCCCCGGACTGGACCGCGAATTCGTACAGCAGGCGCGGGCCGTTCGCCACTAGCCGCTTGGCGCGCACGGTGAGCGGTCCCGCGATGTCGTCCAGGCGTGCCACGTGCAGCGTAACCTCGCGCACGCCCGCGAGCAGGCCGCGTACGGGCTCGCCCGGCGCATCGCGCGCGAGCAGCGCGCAATGCGCGGCGAGCGCCTGGGCGGCATATTCGATGCCTGCCACTGCGGGCAGCGTACCGTCGCAGCGCAGTGGGTTGTCCACGGCGCGATGGCTCACTGCGCCGCACACGATGCCGTGCGCATCGCTTTGCACGACCTCCTGCAGCAGGCACATCGGTCCACGATGCGGCACCAGCCCGGCGATATTCGGGGGCATCAGGGGCGCACCTCGACCACAAGGTGGCTGGACCCGCTGTAGGGCAGTTCGACGCGCGTGGCACCACCGCGCGCGGCCGCGGCGAACAGCTCGAGCGCTCGCGCGGCCGGATTGCTGCGCAGTTCCGCCGGCAACGCCTCGGGCCAGCCCTCTTTCGCCGCGCCTGCGCGCAGTTCGAGGTGCAGCGCCGCACCCGTCGCGGGCGGCGGATCGAGCAGCAGCGATGCCGCGAACGGCTGCGCCACGGGCCACAGCGCGTGCAGCGGCGGGGGATAAGGCAGGTCGTAGGCGATCAGCAGCACGCTGCGCGCCTGCACCGTCGCCTGCGTCGCGGCTTCGAGCAGCCCGATGGCGAAGGCGCCGTGGTAGCCGCTCAGGCTCGTGGAAGGCGCATGCGAATGTGCCGCGATGCTCCAGTAGCCGGCCGGCGCGTTGTGCACCGAATTGTGGAAACGGGTCGGCGACACGGCGTGCGGGGGCAGCGCCAGTGCCTCGCAGATCTGGTGGGTGATTGCGCCGTCGCCGCCGCAGGACACGAACACGGTGGCGAGGCCTGCGCTGTCGCGCCCGCAGGCACGCAGCGCCTGTTCGCCCACCGCCAGTGCCCAGCGTACCGACGCGGAGGCGCGGCGGTGTTCGGTGGCGGGCAGCAGCGCCGGCGCCGGTTCCGGCGCCGCGGCGGGCACATAGGGCGCGGTGCCGGCGAGCACGGCGCGCGCGACGCGCCAGTCGGGCAGGCCTTCCCCGAGCACTCCCTGCGCGGCCAGCTGGACCCGCATCAGACGCGTCCGAACAGCAGGCTGCAGTTGCTGCCGCCGAAGCCGAAGGAGTTCGACATGGTGTGGCGCAGCGGTTGCGGCACAGTCTCGAGCGCCAGCCGGATGCCGAATTGCGGGTCGGTGCGCCGGGTGTTGGCCGTACCTGGGAGAAATCCGTCGCGCAAGGCGAGCAGGGTGAGCACCGCTTCCACGGCACCCGCGGCTCCCAGCGTGTGGCCGGTCCAACCCTTGGTCGCGCTGCACGTGAGCCGCTCGCCGAACACGGCGCAAACGGCAGCGTTCTCCGCCGCGTCGTTATTGCGTGTCCCGGTGCCGTGCAGGTTCAGGTAGTCGACGTCCCCGGGCGACAGGCCCGCCAGCTGCAGCGCGCCGCGCATCGCCTGCGCTGCGCCGAGGCCCTGGGGATGCGGGGTGGACATGTGGAAGGCGTCCGCACTCTCGCCGTAGCCGATCAGCGCAAGCGTCTCGCCGCCCGGCGCCTCCTTCTCGAGCAGCGCGAAGGCCGCGGCCTCGCCGATGGAAATGCCGTCGCGATCCGCGTCGAACGGCCGGCAGGGGCGGCTGGCGAGCAGCTCCAGCGCGGCGAATCCCTGCAGCGTGGTGAAGCACAGCGTCTCGACCCCGCCGACCACCGCGGCGTCGCATAGTCCGGCGGCGATGGCGCGTTGCGCCGCGGCGAAGGCCTTGGCGCTGGAAGCGCAGGCCGCAGACACGGTACAGCAGGGTCCGTGCAGCCCGAGGCGCTGCTGCACGAAACTCGCGACGGAATACAGGTTGTAGGTATCGCTGAAACGCAGCGTGGCGGGCAAGGCGCCGGTCGCGGGATCCCGCTGACGGAACGCGAGCTCGGCTTCGAGGATGCCGGAACTGCTGGTGCCGATGTACACGGCGACGCGCTGCGCGCCATGACGCGCGGCCGCGCGGGCGACGGCCGCCTCGAAACCGTCCTGCCGCAGGCCGAGCAGCGCCAGCCGGTTGCTGCGGCAGTCGAAGTGCGCGAGCCCGCCGCCGAGCGGCGCGTCCTCCAGCCCGGGCACGCGGCCGATCCAGGTATCGAGCGAGGAATCGAGAAAATCATTGCGCCGCAGGCCGCTTTGGCCTTGCCTCATGGCTTGCGTCGCAGCGCCGGTGCCGTTGCCCAGGGCGCTCGCAAGAGCGATTGCGGTGATCGGAAGCGGGGCCATCCTGCGGTCCGGGTATGTTACACAGCCCCGGCAGGCGCGCGGCGCGCGAGCAGCGCCGCAAGCAGGAACGCGAACACCGTGCCCAAACCGACCGTGACGCCGATCGCGCGTAACACGGGCGTGCTGCCGGAGGCGAGTGCGATTGCCGCGCACAGACTGGCGAGGGCGGCCACCACCAGCGAAAGCCGCGTCAGTGCGCGTTCACCGTCGGCATGCGCGCGCCGATTGAAGAACAGGGCGTAGTTGATGCCTACGCCGACCACGAGCAGGAGCGCCACCAGGTGCACCACGTTCAGCCGGGTGCCCCCGCCGAGCAGGGTCGCGACGCAGGCGAGCGCGGCACCGAGCGCTGGCGCGAGCACGCGCAGCGTGAGCCCCGCATCGCGCAGTCCCGTGTATACCAGCGCCGCGATGCACAGCAGTCCCAGGAAGACGAGGCGCAGGGACTCGGCGCGATAGCCGGCGACGAGGGCGTCGGCCTCGCGTTTCAAGTCCACCTGCATCACGTCCGGGTCGCCGTGC
>Ga0210379_10000838_pt1 | contig 10508 bp, 8 predicted proteins | sample PLMedo_2_FD_155468 | JGI IMG/M metagenome (GOLD analysis project Ga0210379, IMG submission 155468) | Groundwater sediment microbial communities from an aquifer in East River, Colorado, USA - PLM4_32_coex redo | ecosystem: Environmental > Terrestrial > Soil > Riparian zone | place: USA: East... | reverse complement strand
AACCGGACGGCCCTGGTCGGCGGCCGCCTCGCCGAGCAATCGCTCCAGACTCGTCAAGATCGTGCGCGTCGGACCGAGATTGGTTCCGCAGTCCCAAGGCTGCGCATCGAATCCTTGGCGCTTGAGGAAATTCCGTAGACGGATCGTCGAGAGATCTGGGGCGCAGAAGCCCGGAAGCACGATCACTTTCTGACCGCATCCGAAGGCCGCGTCCTCGGGGAAATCCGGCGGATCGGCGTCGCACCGCCCGCGGGCGGCAATTTCCTGCCACCACGTGCGAAGCGATACCGGTGACCCGGCCGGCGGCCAGACGGCGAAGGCCAACGGGCCCGTGCCGGCATTCATGGAGTTCAGTGGTTCAGCGTTGCGAAAGCGCGACCGAACGCGCCTCAGCGACTGACGTACTCTCATGCGTCCCATCCAGATTACGCCACCGGGAACATGTGCCCGCCTCGTTCACAGCCGATTAAATGGCTCAGGGCAGGCCGGATATCAACCCACAAGTTTTTAACCGACGAATCCGACCAAGCGGCGGACCTCGGCCATCACGGGTGCAGCGATCGCGGTTGCGCGCTCGGCGCCGCACTTGAGCAGACGGTCGATCTCGGCCGGATCGGCGAGAAGCATGCGCATTTCCCGCGCGATTGGCGTGAGCTTGGCAACAGCGAGATCGGCGAGCGCGTTCTTGAAGACCGAAAATTGCGCGCCGGCAAATTCACCGACCACCATTTCGGGCGCGTGATCGGCAAGCGCGGCATAGATGTTGATCAGGTTCTCGGCCTCGGGGCGGCCCGCCAAGTCCTCAAGCTTCTCAGGGAGCGGGTTTGGATCGGTGCGCGCCTTGCGGATCTTCTGCGCGATCGTGTCCGCGTCATCGGTCAGGTTGATTCGCGAGTAATCGGACTCGTCCGACTTCGACATCTTCTTGGTGCCATCGCGCAACGACATGACGCGGGTTCCGGGCCCGACGATGAACGGCTCCGGCAGCGGGAAGAAATCCGGCGCGCCGAAGTCGTTGTTGAATTTCTGCGCGATGTCGCGCGCGAGCTCCAAGTGCTGTTTCTGGTCTTCGCCCACGGGCACGTGGGTCGCGCGATACGCAAGGATGTCGGCCGCCATCAGCGTCGGATAGACGAACAAACCGACCGAGGCGTTCTCGCGATTCTTGCCGGCCTTGTCCTTGAACTGCGTCATGCGGTTCAGCCAGCCGATGCGCGCGACGCAACTGAAAATCCAGGCGAGCTCGGCATGGGCTGCGACCTGCGACTGGTTGAACAGGATCGAGCGCTTTGGATCGACGCCGGCGGCGATATAGGCCGCGGTGACCTCGCGCGTCGCCTGCGCCAGCGCTTTGGCATCGCTCTCGACGGTGATGGCGTGCATATCCACGACGCAATAGATGCAGGGCATCTTCTCCTGGAGCTTCACCCAGTTGCGCAGCGCGCCGAGATAGTTGCCGAGATGCAGCGTGTTCGTCGGCTGCATGCCCGAAAAAACCAGCGGTTTGTGCGTGGCGGTGTCCGTCATGGCGCGTCCAGGCAGAAGATCAAGGCGGCGCCTTATCGCCGAGGCGGCGGCCGCGCGCAAGCCGCGTTAGCTATTGGGTATGGGTTCCTGACAGTTGCACCAGCTTGTTGGTGAAAAGCTATTCAACGGCTATGCTGATCTGCCGTCCGGGAAGGGGGGCAGAATGCGCCGCGCGATGGCACTCTCGCTTGCCGCTGCAGCGTTGCTCGGATTATCCGGGCAGAGGGGCCTTCAGGCAACAAGACTCTGCGACAACTTCACAACGGCACCGGGTCAACAAATCAGAGCCTGCACCGAGGTTCTGAGTATTCGCCGCACTTGGAACGCGCTCGCATGGCGCGCTGCTGCCTACACGCGCGCCGGCGACGTGGAGAATGCGCGCAGAGATTACGGAGCATTGCTTGCCTGGGTCCAGAACGAGAAAACAGAGACCCCGCAATGGTACAATTTCCATTGTTGGATTTCTGCAATTCTCAATCTGGAACTGGAGAACGCTCTGAGGAGCTGCAATGAAGCATTGCGCATGGCACCTGGCGCATCAAGTGTTCACGATAGTCGGGGGCTGGTCTACCTTCGTCTCGGTCAGTTCGATAAAGCAGTCGCGGATTACGATGTCTCGCTCACGGGGCCGGAAAGAAGAGTGGCCCTGTTTAGGGCGAACACGTGGGACCAGACGGTTTCCATGCGGGCTTATGCGTTGATTGGGCGTGGCATCGCCAAGTCGCGATTGGGTGACGCGGAGGGCAGTAAAGCTGACATCGTTGCCGCAGAACAAGAACGGGAAGGCATCTCCGCAGAATTCGCTGTGTACGGACTGAAGCCGTAGTCAGCGAGAGCTCCCGACGCTTTGCGGAGGAGGTGCGTGAGCTGGTCCTAGCCCTCGAGCGCCTTCATCAGCCGCGCTTCGATGGCCGCGAGACGCTCAGGATGGGTGACCTTATGGCCGAAGATATCGCGGATGTAGAAGACGTCCACGGCGAGCTCGCCATAGGTCGCGACGATCGCCGACGAGATGCCGAGCCCCATGTCGAACAGCGCGCGCGTGATCTCGTAGAGCAGGCCCACCCGGTCCAGGCTCTCGACCTCGATGACGGTCGAAGGCGTGGATGCCTCGTTGTCGAAGATCACCCGCGAGCGAGTCTTGAATGCGGCGGCACGGCGCCCGGGCGTGCGCTTGGCAAACACGGCGCGCGGCAGAATCTCGCCGGCCAGCGTTTTCGCGATCGTCTGCTTCAGGCGCTCAATACGGCCGCCATCGCCGAAGGGACCACCGGACGCGTCCTGCACGCGGAAGACGTCGAGCGCGTAACCGTCGGCGGTGGTGAAGATCTTGGCGCCGACGATGCTTCCGTTCGACACCGAGATGGCGCCGGCGAGCCGCGAGAAGAGGCCCGGGTGGTCCTGCGTGTAGATGACGATCTCGGTCACATTGTTCGAGGCCTCCGGCATCGCGCCGATGGCGAGCCTTTCGCCTTTGTCTTCGGCGCGGCGAACAAGGCGAGCATGGAATTCCAGCTCGTCAGCATCGAACGCCAGCCAATAGGGGTCGTAGTGCCGGCTCGTGGCGTGACGCCGCGCCTCTTCGGGCCAGTCCTTGAGCTTCGCTTCGAGCGCCTTCCTGGCGTCCTCGATCCGCGCGCTGCGTTCGGGCGCGGAGTCGCTGCCCGACATCAGCGTTTCGGCTTCGAGGTAAAGCTCGCGCAACAGCTGCGCTTTCCATCCGTTCCAAACGCCGGGGCCGACGGCCCTGATGTCGGCAACGGTCAGGATCAGCAGCAGCCGGAGCCGCTCCGGCGTCTGCACCAAATGTACGAAATTCGCGACCGTCTTGGGATCGGAGACGTCGCGCTTCTGGGCGGCGTCGCTCATGGTCAGATGCTGGCGCACGAGCCAGGACACGGTTGCGGTGTCTGCCGGCGAAAGACCGAGGCGCGGGCAAATCGATTCCGCCAGCGCCGCGCCGAGATTGGAATGATCGCCGGGCAGGCCTTTGGCCATGTCGTGCAGCAGCATCGAGACGTAAAGGACCTCGCGCGATTTCACGCGCTTGATGAGATCGCTCACCAGCGGCAGCTCGCTCTTCAGCTCGCCCCGCTCGATACGCGCGACGTTGCCGACGGCGACGAGCAGATGCTCGTCCACCGTGTAGTGGTGGTACATGTTGAACTGCATCAGCGCCACGACGCGCCCGAACTCGGGCAGGAAACGGCCCATCACGCCGGCCTCGTTCATCATCCGGAGCGCGCGTTCCGGATCCTTCCGCGAGCACAGCGTATCCAGGAAGAGCCGGTTCGCCTGCGGATCGGCGCGCAGCGTGTCGTATCCGATCAATCTCCTCCGCGTGACGCTGCGCAACGTCGTCGGATGGATGTCGAGGCCTTTGGCATCCGCCACGTGGAACAAGCGGAGGAGATTGATCGGATCGTCGCGGAACAGCCCGGGGCGCGCCGCCAAGCGCCCGTTCTCGACAAAGAAAACATCCTTCTCCGAGCGCAACTTCAGGAAGCCCGGCAGAAAGCTGCTGAGCGAGGGGAGCGACTTCTTGTGCTGCTCTTCGAGTGCTGCGCAGAAGATCCGCGTCAGGTCGCCGACATCCTTGGCGACGAGGAAATAGCTGCGCATGAATCGCTCGACCGCGCGGTGCAGATTGGGATCGCTATAGCCCGACTGTTTGGCGAGCTCCGGCTGCATGTCGAAGGACAGCCGCTCCTCCGCGCGCCCCGCGAGATAGTGCAGATGGCAGCGCACGGTCCATAAGAAGGCCTCGGCCTTCTGGAACGTCTTGTACTCTTCCTTGGTGAAGACGCCGTGATGGACGAGATCGCTCGCGTCCTCCACGCGGTAGAGATATTTGCCGATCCAATAGAGCGTCTGCAGATCGCGCAGACCGCCCTTGCCGTCCTTGACGTTGGGTTCGACCAGGTAGCGGCTCTCGCCCTGACGGCGGTGGCGCTCGTCGCGCTCGCCGAGCTTGGCCTCGACGAAGTCATTGCCGTTGCCGGTGGCGATGTCGCTCCAGAATTTCCGCTTGAGCTCGTCGTAGAGCTCGCGGTCGCCCCAGAGATAGCGCGCTTCCAAGAGCGAAGTGCGGATCGTGAAATCCTGCTTGCCAAGCCGCACGCATTCGGGGATCGAGCGCGTCGCATGGCCGACTTTGAGTCCCAAGTCCCACAACATGTGCAGGATGAATTCGATGACGCTCTCGTCCCACGGGGTTTCGCGGTAGGGACGGATAAAAAGCAGGTCGATATCCGACGACGGCGCCAAGAGGCCGCGGCCGTAGCCGCCGGTCGCGACGATGGCCAAACGCTCAGACTTGGTCGGGTTCGGCGCCGGGTAGACGTGCCGAACCGCGAAGTCGTAGATGACCTGGATCGTGGTGTCCTGCAGCCCGGAGAGCGCCCTTGCCACGGAAAGACCGGGCGTCGTGCCGGATTCCATGCGCTCCTTCACCTGGGCGCGCGCTTGGACGAAGGCGGTACGGATGGTGTCCAATGCTGCCTTGCGCAGCTTGACGCGGTCCCCGCCCGAGGAGCGCGCGAGCGCGGTCAAGTCGCGGCTCAGCGCATCGCCATCCAGCGGCTGGGCGCTGTCCGCGACCCGCGGGGCGGCGTGACTGACGAACTCGAGCGACATGGGCCGATTCACCTGCAAGCTCAACTAGGTAGTGGAAGATGCCCGGTTTGCAAAGGCAAGACGACCAAAAGTGCACGGTTGACCCATCTAAATAATGTAATTACATTGTAGCTATGAAACGCCAAGCCGTCATAACCACCGAGATTATCAGTATCGGCAACTCGAAGGGATTGCGAATCCCGAAGGCTATACGAGAGCAGGTCGGGCTGGAGGGTAAGGTAACGCTCGCGGTGAAAGGTGATGCCTTGGTTGTCCGGCCAAAGCGCAAGCTTCGCGAGGGCTGGGACGCCGCCTTCAAGCGGAGCGCATCCAAGGATGATGCGCTGCTTCTGCCCGATGATCTCCAGAACGAGTTCGACGACAAAGAGTGGACGTGGTGAATCCACGGCGCTTCGATGTGTGGATCGTCACGCTCGATCCCGCGGTCGGCGCGGAAATGCGCAAATCGCGGCCGTGCGTGATCCTTTCTCCTGATGAAATGAACCGTCACCTGCGCACCGTAATCGTCGCTCCATTGACCACTATGCTCAGGGATTATCCGAGCCGTGTGCGCACTCGGTTCCAGAGTCGAGACTGCGACGTTGCTCTCGACCAGCCACGTGCCGTTGACCAGGGTCGATTAGCAAAAAGGCTTGGTGCAATATCGACAGATACCGCGCGTCGAATCACTGACACGCTTGCCCAAATCTTCGGTTGAGTGTCATTCCCATCCTAGGGCTGCCAGTGTAGAGAGGCGCCATGACACCGGCCAAGAAATCCGTCCTCGTCACCGGCGCGGCCAAGCGCCTAGGACGCGCGATCGCGCTGCACCTGGGCAAAGCGGGATGGTCGGTGGCGATCCACTACAACAACTCCAAAGCCGAAGCCGAGGAGACAGTCGCGGCCCTGCACGAAAACGGCGTGCACGCGGCGGCCATCAGTGCCGACTTGACTATGGAAGACGACACCGAGCGCCTGATCGGGCGGGCACGGGAAGCGGTCGGGCCGCTGACGGCGCTCGTCAACAACGCTTCAGTCTTCGAGAACGACTCCATCGGCACGATGACGCGCGCATCCTGGGACAAGCACATCGAAGTCAATCTGCGCGCACCGCTCATTCTCTCGCGCAACTTCGCCGAACAGCTGCCCGAGGGCCAGGAAGGCGCGATCGTCAACCTGCTCGACCAACGCCTGCTCAAGCCGACGCCGCAATTCCTCTCCTATGGCGTGAGCCGTGCCGGCTTGGGCTGGCTGACCGTCACGCTGGCGCAAGCGCTGGCGCCGCGTATCCGCGTCAACGGGGTAGCGCCCGGCCCCACCTTACGCAACGAGCGGCAGAGCGAGGCGCATTTCAAGCGCCAGCAGGACTCCACCATTCTCGGCCGCGGGGCCACGCCCGATGATGTCGCCCGCGCGGTGCGGTTCTTGATAGAAGCGCACGCAGTGACCGGTCAAATGATCGCTGTCGATGGCGGTCAGCATTTGATTTGGAAAACCGCCGATGTCGGCGTCGAACCATGAGTAAAGACGTGACGCTCGTCATCATCCGCAATCTCGAAGTGCTCGCCCGCATCGGCGTGCACGGACACGAGCACGGCAAGCCTCAGCCCGTTCGGATCAATGTCTGGCTCACCTGCAGGACCGGCAATGAGGGCGACAAGCTCGAGAGCGTCGTGGATTACGAGGCGGTCGCGGACACCATCCGCGCCATTGTCGCAAGCGGCCACATCAATCTCGCCGAGAGTTTGGCCGAGCGCATTGCCTCGTCCTGCCTCGAAGACAAGCGCGTGGAGAAAGCGCGCATCCGCGTCGAGAAGCTGCACGCGCTGCAAGGGACGGAGTCGGCGGGCGTCGAAATCGAGCGCGGCAAGTAGCCTGACTACGCGCTGCCGCCCTCGACCGGGTGGCCTTCGCCGCGCCAGCGCAACATGCCGCCCGGGAGATTGGCGACCTTCGTGAAGCCGGCCTGCTGGAGCATCAGCGTCGCCTGCGCCGAGCGGCCGCCTGCACGGCACACCGCGACGATCGGCTGATCCTTCGTCAACTCGCCTGTGCGCCCGGAGAGTTCGCCGAGCGGGATCGGCACCGCGCCCGGAATGCGTCCCAAGGGTCCGGTGTATTCCTCGGGCTCGCGCACGTCGAGCACCTGGATGCGTCCCAGGTGCTCCTCGACCCAGTGAAGCTGGACTTCCCAGATCCCAGCGAAATTGCAGGAGAGCGGCGCCCAATCGGGGTCGGCCATCGGTTGATCCTCGTCCGGTTTGCCGCATTTCAGGTTCGCCGGCACGGCGATATCGATTTTTTTCGGATGCGGCAGCTTGAGATTGTGCATGTAGCCCACGAAATCATTCTCGGAAAGGGCGCCGCCAAGCCTAGGGTTGAAGCGCTTCTCTTCCGCGATACTGGTGGCTGTGAGTCCGCGATAATCGTGCGCGGGGTAGACCGTGCAGGCATCGGGCAAAGTGAACAGCTGGAGGTGCACCGAGCGGTACATGTCGTGCGGTTCGCCCTGCTGAAAATCGGTCCGGCCACAACCGCGGATGAGCAGCGCATCGCCGGAAAACGCCATGCTCTCGTCGTCGAGCACATAGCTGAGGCAACCATGCGTGTGACCGGGCGTGGCGCGGACTTCGAGATGCCGCGAGCCGAAGCGAACCTTATCGCCATGCTTGAGGTAGATATCGGCACCGTCCGCACCGCTCGCGGCGCTTACGGCGATGCGGCTTCCCGTGCGGCGCTTGAGCAGCCAAGCACCGGTGACATGATCGGCGTGGATATGGGTGTCGAGCGTGAGGATGAGCTTCAGTCCAAGCTCGTCGAGCAACGCGCCATCGCGCCGCACCTGTTCGAATACGGAATCGATCAGGATCGCTTCCTTGGTTTTGCTGCACCCAAGCAGATAGGTGTAGGTCGAGGATTGAGGGTCGAACAATTGCCGGAATATGAGAGCCATGGATGAATGCGTCGCCCTTAAATAACAACTGCCGTACTGTAATATGAGACGATGACAGAAGGAAACCAACCCTCCGATGCGCCGGAAGAAGGCGAGCAGGACTCGTCGCTCAAAGGCGCCGAGCGTATCGCGGCGTACCTGAAAACGTTGCCCGACGCGCCGGGCGTCTATCGCATGCTGAACGGCAAGGGCGAGGCGCTCTATGTGGGCAAGGCCGCGAGTCTGAAGAAGCGCGTCGCGTCCTACGCGAAGCCGATGACGCAGTCGTATCGCATCCAGCGCATGATCTCGGAAACCGCGGAGATGATCTTCGTCTCGACCGCGTCCGAAGTCGAAGCGCTTCTCTTGGAAGCCAACCTGATCAAGCGGCTGAAGCCGCGCTACAACGTTTCTTACCGCGACGACAAGAGCTTCCCGAATATCCTGCTCAGGACCGATCATCCGTTCCCGCAGGTGCTGAAGCACCGCGGCGCGAAGTCCCGCGACGGCGTCTATTTCGGCCCGTTCGCCGCAGCCTCCGCGGTGAACATGACGCTGAACACGCTGCAGCGCGCGTTCCTGCTGCGGTCGTGCTCCGATTCGGTGTTCCAAGGGCGCACACGGCCCTGCCTGCTTTATCAGATCAAGCGCTGCAGCGCGCCGTGCGTCGGGCGCATCGATGAAGAGCATTATGCGGCGCTCGTCGCGCAGGCGAAGGAGTTCCTGACTGGAAAGAGCCGTCTCGTGCAGGATCAGCTCGCGGAGCAGATGCACGAGTCGTCCGAGAAGCTCGACTTCGAGCGCGCCGCGCAATTGCGCGACCGCATCCGCGCGATGAGCCACATCCACTCGCGCCAGGCGATCAATCCGAGCGGCTTTGCCGAAGCCGATGTTTTCGCGCTCTATCACGCGGATGGCGCGTCCTGCATCCAGGTCTTCTTTTTCCGCGCCGGCCAGAATTGGGGCAACAAGCCTTACTTCCCGCGTCATGCCGCCGACGAAATGCCTTCGGGCGAGGTGCTCGGCTCGTTCTTGAGCCAGTTCTACGATTCCCGCACTCCCCCGCGGCTGATCCTGTTGAGCGAAGACATACCGGAGTGCGAGCTCGTCGCCGAAGCGCTCTCCGTCAAGGCCGATCGCAAGGTCGAGATCAGCGTGCCCGCGCGCGGCGAGCGGCGCGAAGTCATGCTCGCCGCGGTGCAGAACGCACGCGCGCAGCTCGCACGCCAGCAGGCCGAGAGTGCAACGCAGCGTGCGCTGCTCGAGGGCGTGGCCGAGACCTTCGGGCTCGACGCGCCGCCGAAGCGCATCGAGGTCTACGACAATTCCCATGTGCAGGGTTCGAACGCTGTCGGTGCGATGATCGTCGCGGGGGCGGAAGGATTCCAGAAGGCCGAGTACCGCAAATTCAACATCAAATCGGTCGACCTCTCGCCGGGCGACGACACCGCGATGATGCGCGAGGTGCTCACCCGTCGCTTCGGCCGTCTGATGCGCGAGAGCAGCGACGAGACGACCGGCGACAGCAAGTGGAACAAGTGGCCCGATCTTGTGCTGATCGACGGCGGATCAGCACAGGTGGACGCGGCGCATGCTGCCCTCAGCGAGGTGGGCGTCGAGGACGTGATCGTCGTCGGCGTTGCCAAGAGCATCGAGCGCGAAGCCGGGCGCGAGCACTTCTACCGCCGCGGCCAGTCGCCGTTCCGGCTCGAGTCAAAGAGCGCGGTGCTCTACTACCTCCAGCGTCTGCGCGACGAGGCCCATCGCTTCGCCATCGGCAGCCACCGCAAGCGTCGCGCCAAGGCCATCGGCGCGAGCCCGCTCGAGGAGATCGGCGGTGTCGGCGCTGGCCGCAAGCGCGCGCTTCTCGCGCATTTCGGCTCAGCGCGCGGCGTGGCGCAAGCGAGCCTTGCCGATCTGGAAGCGGTCGACGGGATCAGCAAGGCGCTCGCCCGCAAGATCCACGACTTCTTCCACGGCGAGAGCTAAGCGTTTTCCGCCGAAGTGCCCGGCGCGCTTGGCGCGCCTCTTGTTGATTCGGCGGCGGAGCCGCCCAGGCGGTTCGGCGTATGAAAACGCGACAAACTAAAAATTTAGCGTGCGATCACCCTGCGATAGAGGTGCCACGTTCCGTGCCCGAGCACCGGCATGACGATGACGAGGCCGAGCAATAGAGGCAGCGATCCGAGCACCAATCCGGCCGCGACGATCATCCCCCACACCGCCATCGGTATCGGGTTCATCGCAACGGCGCGGACGGATGTCGATACGGCTTTCGCGAGCCCTACCTCCTTGTCGAGAAGGAGCGGGAAAGAGATGACGCTGATCGACAGCACAAGGATGGCGAAGAGGAAGCCCACGCCTACGCCCACGCCGATCATGGTCCGGCCCGAATCCGTCATGAAAACATCGCGGACAAACGCCTGGATCGAAT
>Ga0210379_10000835_pt1 | contig 10516 bp, 8 predicted proteins | sample PLMedo_2_FD_155468 | JGI IMG/M metagenome (GOLD analysis project Ga0210379, IMG submission 155468) | Groundwater sediment microbial communities from an aquifer in East River, Colorado, USA - PLM4_32_coex redo | ecosystem: Environmental > Terrestrial > Soil > Riparian zone | place: USA: East... | reverse complement strand
TTCACGAGGGATTCGCGGCCTATGCGCCGGAGAAGATGTTCGACGATGCGCACCCACTCGTACCCTGGTTCGAAGACGATGGCGTCGACAGCGTGAATCAGATCGCGGGGCCACCGCTGTGGGTGATCCCGTACTGCTGGATGCTCAACGGTTTCGAGGTTGCCGAGATTGACGGTGGGCAAGCGGCCTACGAAGCATGGCTCGCCGCTCTGTAACGGCGCAAACGAGGTGAGAGCTGATGGCTGACGGTGGTGGATTTGGAAGCAAGCTCGGAATTATCAAGCTCGCGAGCTGGGCAGCGGGCTACTTGGCGCCCACGGCGCTGATCCCGTTCTTGAACGAGACGCTCTCGGTCGCGTTCGATCGGATCCCGGACGACTCGCTCGTCGGTACGGCTTCGAGGGGCCCGAGCGCCCAGGGCGGACTCGCGGTCGCCGGCGAGACGACGCACAACCTCGACTACAACAACTTCGACACACTCTTCGAGTGCCTCATGGGCACCGCGGTTGGCCGTACGTTCACGATCAGCGACGACGATCTGCCGAAGTGGCCGTCGGTCGAGATCGACAAGGTGATTTCGCGGCATCGTTTCTACTCGGGGAAGATCGTGAAGGCGACGTTTTCATGCCGCGCCGGCGGCGTCGCCCAGGCAAAATTCGGATGGCTCATCCGAAAGCGTGATCTCTCCGCGACGGCTTTCCCCGCGATCTCCACGCCGGGACCGCGGAACCTCGTTCTCTTCAAGCACGCGATTTCGAAGATCTGGATCGGCGATCTCGCGGACGCGCTCACATCGGGTGACGCGATCGGGTTCGATTCCTACGAAATCACCTTCGATCGCCAGATGGTTTCCGACGATCGCGATTCCAACAGCCCGACGGAGATCCTCGAGCCGATTCCCGGGGACTGGCGCGTGGGCGAGGTCAAGCTCACGCTCCCGCGCTATAACACCGGGACCTCGGTCCTTGCGGATTGGAAGGACAACGATACGGCGCTACAGCTGCAGATTCAGCACGTCGCTGGCGCGGAATCGATCACGATGCAATTCCCGAATCTCCGGATCACCGACGGCTTCAACGTGCCGGTCGAGGGACCCGGACCGATCACGCTCGAGGGAACGCTTCAGGCGAGTCCGTCGCAGGCGGGTAACCCCATGTACGTCGGCAACGAGATGCGCGTCACGTTCACCTAGAGGCGGAGGTGTGAGGCATGGCTGATTACGGCGGCTGGAAGGCGAAAGCCGCATTCAAGAAGGACCGAGGGCTCTACGGGGCGGGGCCGGCAATCGCCTATCCGCAGGTGCCTGGAGCGACGGACATGGCGGGAACGCATCAGTTCGCGTTCATGTCGGAGAACCTCCAGACGATGCGCGAGCGCGCGCCCGATGAATCGCTCGTCGGCAGCGGATCGCAGCTCCCGCCCGACATCTTCCGCAAGATGGGCGCGGGCCCCATCCAGGGTGTGTTTCGCTGGCGTGGTCTCGAGCGGCTCATCCTGTGTGCCATGGGATTCGAGTCCGCGGCCGGATCCGGAACGGGCTCCCCAGAGACGCTGGTAGCCGGCGCCTACCGTCACCTCTTTGAGATGGATTACAACCTGGTCGACGAGCCATGGACGTCCATTGACGAGCGCGCGGCCGGCTTCAATTCGAACGATCGGAAGGTCCGCCGCGGCCAGCTCGGCCTGGGCAAGGGTCTCGACGACTGGGTGCAGTACTCAGCGTTCGTCAACAAGATGACGATCACGGGAACGCCGGCGGAAGGTGTGCGCTTCTCATTCGAGCTACTCACCTATGATCGCGTGCGGGGAACCTACAACAGCACGAACTGGACGCTGCCATCGGGCCCGATCACGCGGATTCTATTCCATCAGTGCCAGATTTTGATCGGGCTTCGCGCCGCCGGCCAGGCCGGAACCGTCGATGTCTTCACGAACAAGTTTGAACTCGAGGTCGACAACAAGATGTCGGCCGAGGACCAGTCGTCCGCGACGGGCCAGAACATCGAGATCCCGGTTCGGACCGAGGCCTCGACGGTGACGCTCAAGCTCGAGCGCCCGCGATACACAGACCGAGGCACCGGGGATCCAACGTGGATCGGTCTTCTCGAAACGGATCAGGAGATGTGCTGCAGGCTTGTGATGACTGGGCCTCAGATCGGCGCGACCGGACAGTTGCACCGCTGGGGCTTCTTCATGACATCGATGAAGCAGGCTCCGGATTCCGCCGAGCCGAACATCCAGGGCCCCGGCCCGCTTCGAAATTCGTTTTCGCTGCAGGCCTTCTCTCGGGATCCGGCAAGCGCCGATGAGTTCGCGGCCTCCTACTACGGCGCGATCGTGCTCAAGAAGGCATCGCCACTCGTCGTGACTTGTCAGAATGCAGACAGTGGGAACTATCTGCTCGAAACGTGAGGCTCGCTTCCGGGGGCCGCAGAGGGGATCCGGATGGGGTACTGGCCGAACAATGTTGACACGGCTTCGCTCGAGCGCCTCGGGCCCTGGTTCGATCTCTTCGTCGGGACCGATGGCCGGGTCTCAGATCTGTTCGCAGCCTACACGACTCACGGTGCGCGGAAGATCGTGCTCTGCGCCGGCGCGACACTATCGGCTGACCTAACGATCGCGGCGAGCGACGTATTCATCTGGTCGCCGTTCTCCCCGCTATCGCTAAATCTCGGAGCGAAGAAAATCACCGTTACGGGTTCGCGTGTGCACCTCGCGGGCTTTCGTCTCGACGGCGCCGGCGCCGGCATCGTGATTGATACTTCGGGCGAGTCGTGGTTCGAGCGCGTCGGGGTTCAGAATGCGACGTCTCATGGAATCCATTTGTTGAGCTCGCTGAATGATGTGGTTCTGGATCGCTGCCGTCTTTTTCAGAACGGCGGCGACGGGCTACGCCTGACAGTGGGAAATCATGCCAGGATGCACAACTCGCTTTCGTATGGGAATACGGGTTACGGAGTCAACGACCTGACCAACTCTTCGATCCTGGTCGGTAATCGCATTGCAGCGAACACCGCCGGCCAGATCAACGGAACCCCGTCCGTCAACACGGGGAACAAGACCACCTAGCAGAGGGAGGATCCAAATTGGCGATTCATCTGGTGACCAGCGAGGAGAAGCTCACCTATCGCGAGGATGGCGCGGAGATCTATTACCGCCGCGTCCCTCACGGGATTCGAAAGGCGATCATCAACCGGCATACCGACCGCCGTGGCCAGATGAACTGGTCGGCGATCGGTGAGGAGCTGCTCGAATATGCGGTGACGGGCTGGAAGAACGTGAGAAGCGGAGGCACGGACGTCGCCTTCGAGAAGGCGCTCATGAACTCGCTTCCCGAGACCACGAAGGGGACGCTTATCGAGCTCGCGAGCGGAAACGTTGCCGAGGATCAGGAGGCTGGTCTAAAAAACTTGCAGGGTACGCCCGACAGCAGTCCGACAACGACGGGCTAACGTGCGAGGCGTGCCGCGCGAGCTGCGCGGAAGAGGAGACCGACACGGAATGCGACCAGACCGGCGTGCCGTGTCAGTTTCGGCAGGTCCAGCTGCTCCCGGAGAACGAGCTCGCCTGGGAGCTGTACTGGTCGGGGCGGTTCCCCGGTGGTCTCCCCGATCTGATCTATCGATTGCGGAGCATCCGGCTCACCGAAGAAGAGGCGGATCAGCTGGCGATGAAGATCCAGCACCTGGCCGGGACCGTGGCCGAGATCGAAGTCGAGCGGATGAAGCAGGAGCAGGACAAGGCAAGGGAGAAGTAAATGGCGTTCGGGATGGAGCTTGAGATCGGGGGGAAGGACACCCTCACCCCGAAAATAACAAAGGCACGGGACGAATACGGTCGTTTCGTCGCCCAGGCTGCCCAGGGCTCCGACAAGCTACGCCAGGCGACGATCCGGACTTCCGCCGCTCATGAATCGATGCGACAGCGAATGACATCAACTTTCGGGGCCGTGCGCACCGCGGTCAACAACTCCGTCTCGGCGATCGTGCAGCGCCTGAAATCCATGGGCGACGCCAGCACGCAAAATTCCGAGAAGATTGCCCTGAGCATGCGCCGGGTGGCCGACGCCTCGACGGCGCTCCAGCAGCGAGCGGTGACGGCCTGGAAGGCCGTTCAGGTGGCGATCATCGCGGCCGCGACTGCGAGCACGATCGCCGGGGCGACATTCGAGCAGGCGATGGCGCGCGTTGGCGCCACGACGAACGCCACCCCCGCGCAGATGGCGCGGCTCTCCCAGGCGGCGCGCGACTGGGGATCCTCCACGACCTTCGGGGCGAAGCAGGTCGCGCAGGCCATGTCCGTCGTTGCTGACTCCTCCGGGGACGCGGCGGAAACACTCTCGACGATCGGGCCCGTCGTCAAGTTCGCCGGCGCGACGATGATCGACCTCGCGGAGGGAGCGGATCTTGTCGCCCAGGCGCTCGATGCCTTCGGGCTCTCGGGTCGGGATGCCGACCGGATCGTCAATGTCATGGCGGCCTCGATCGGGAAGATCGACATGAACTCGCTGCGCGCGGGACTCGCCAATGTGGCGGCGATGGCGGGAAACGTCGGCCTCTCGTTCGAAGAGACGATCGCAATGCTCGCCTTGCTCGACCAGAGCGGCCAGAAGGCGACGAAATCCGCGGCCGGGCTCCAGGGGATCTTCTCGGCGCTTTTGAACCCCTCCGAGGAGCTGACGGCCATGCTCGGCGGAATGACGATCCAGGGGGACGGGGTCGTCGCGGTCTTCCAGCGGCTCGCGAGCCAGGGGAGTGCCGCGCTCTCCAAAGCCTTCGACGCGCGCCAACTCTCGATCATCCTCTCGCTCGCGAAGCAGGGCCCAGCCGCGTTCGACAAAATGACGGCCTCGATCACGGGGACCGCGCGCGCGGAGGAAATGTTCGCCCGTAACCAGGCGACTGTCGCCTCGCAGATGCTGGTGCTGAAGAACATGGTCGGCGAAGTCATGATCGCGGCATTCCAGGAAATGTCCGGCGTGGTCCTGACAAGCGTGAAGGATGTGCAGGCCTTCGTTGAACGCTATAAGGCGGTCGTGGTCGGCCTCGTGATCACGATCCGAGACTGGACGATGGCGCACCGTGATCAGGTCGTGGCAACTATCGAGGTGGCCGCGAAGGTTGCCGCGTTCATGCTGATCCTCGGGACCTTTCTCAAGATCGTGGCGAGCGTGGTCAGCGGGGTCAAACTCCTCACGACCGCCTGGACGCTCGGAAGCGCCGCGTTCCTCAACTCGCTCCCGATCATGAACGCGATTGCGGCCGGCATCATGCGGATCACGCTCGCGGTTCTCGCGTCGCCGGCGGGCTGGGTCGTGCTCGCCGTAACGGTCGCCGCCGCGCTCGCGGGCATCGTCGCGCACCTCTATAAGACTGACCAGCGGTTCCGTGAGTTCGTCGATCAGATCCTGCGCGGGGCGAAACTATTCGCTCGAGCGCTCTTTGACGTTCTGACCTACCCGATCCGCCGGGTCGTCGAGTTTTGGGACAAGGCGCTCTCGTTCATCGGCGAGCTCTTCCCTGGCTTCGAGGAGAAGGTGCGCGGGGCAATGGCATTCATCGGCGAGAAGGCAGGCGACGTGTGGGCGGGCGTCGGTGATGGGGCCGAGCAGGCGTTCGCCTGGGCGAAGGCGAAAGCGGGAGACGCGCGTGACGCGATCGGCGGAGCGGCGGACGCGATGAAGGCCAAGTTCGCCTCGACGTTCTCGTCAATGCAGGTCGATTCCGGAGCGTTCTTCGCCGACCTCGAGAAGAAGGGGAAAGACGCGCTCGCGCGCCAGGCGGGGACGGCGCCGGTCGCGGAGGCAGCCGGCGGTGGCGGAGGCCGGGTAGGAGGATCCGCCGGCGGACGTGGGGGAGCTCGGGAGCCTCGGGAGCGCATCGACCGACGCGAGATCGCCCCGCTCTCGTTCGCTCCGATGATCGCAGAGAACATGCGCGCGCTGGCCGTCATGGAGGATCAGTGGCGGGCGCACCTGATCCGAACGAACGCGATGGTCGCCCCCTACACGGCGGAGTGGATCCAGACGAAGGAACAGCTCATCAACGCGAGCTATGAGCGCGAGATAGCGGCCGCGGGCGGATCCGCCGCGCGGATCGCCGAGCTCCAGATCGCCCGCGACAACGAGATCGCGCAGGCGAAAATGACGAATCAGGAAGCGATCCTGGCGCATTGGCTGGAGACGAATCAGGCAATGATGCTGGGCGTCTACTCGCTCGAGGCGGCGTACGACACCTTCTTCGACACGATCCTCGACAGGGAAATGTCGGGCAAGCAGCGGCGCGAGGCGATGTGGGAGGCCTCGAAACGGACGTTCATTCGAAACGCCTCGCAGATGTTCAAGGCCTATGTAGTTGAGCAGATCAAGGCAGCGATCATCGGCCAGGCGCTCAATGAAAAGGTTTCGGCGCGCCAGCGGTTCCTCGACGCGAAGATGGGCGCGGTCAAAGCCTTCAGCGCGTTTGCTTCGATTCCGATTATCGGGCCGGCGCTCGGAGCGGCGGCCGCGGCGGCCGCATTCGCGTTTCTGATCGCGTTCAACAAGGGCGGCCTCGTGCCGGGAGGAGGACCCGATCGCGACAGCGTCCCGGCCGTGCTCACCCCCGGCGAGTTCGTCATGAGACGGGAGACCGTCCAGAAGGTGGGGAGCAATGCGCTCGCGTCGATCAATCGCACTGGGCAGCTCCCACAGACGGGCAATGGGCTCGTCGTGCATTTCAACATCAGCGGCGGCGACAGCATGTTCGCACGGGACATAAAGGCGTTTCTCCACGACGTGATTTACCCGCAGATCGAGGAAGCGATGAGTAGCGGCCGGATCCGCGGAAAACTAGCAGAGGCCAGATAGGAACGATATGAAGACGGCTTTTCGATGGATCGTTTCGGCAGCGCTGGGGGCGCAGCTCGCGCTCCTATGTGGGTTCACGGTGCCCCCATCCCCGAACGCGAAGAAGATGCAGGAGAAGCTTACCGAACTCGCCGGCGGAAGCGGCTGGCAATTCAGCAGCTCCACGGCGCTCGACGTCATCCTGGATCAATATCTGAACGAGAGACCTACCGGCACGACGCCGCGGGAGATCCTGCAAACACTTGTTCGCCCTCAGAGCCAATTCATCAGGGAGCAGCACTCGTTCGTGCCGACCATCTGCTTCGAGATCGATGATCAGAACGAGGAGTTCTTCGAGGATTCGCTCTACGTCTACTCAGATAACCGGAACATCAAGCAGTCCATTCGAGACATGATGCGCGAGCACGGGATTGTCGCTGGCATGGCAGTCTCCGCCTATTACGTCGAGCACGGGGACACCGTGACCAATACGATGTCGGTGAGTAAGCTCCGGGCACTACGGGAACACGATGGATGGGAGATTGGTAATGGCGGATGGGATGAGAAGCTCTGGTTTTCCGACCAGACCGGGCGGCTTGCGACCGGGGCATATACGCAGGCGGAGTTCGATAGTGCGTTTGATTTCCTGGTCCTCGGCAATCAGCGCGCCTTGCGGGATACACTCTTCCTTGGAACTCCGCGCTACTACTCCTACTCCTATTCCTCGGCTACCAGTCGGATCGAGCAGGTGCTCGCTAGCGCGGGAATTGAGTACGGCGTAGTCGGCTCGCAGACACAAAGCGTAGGGTCTCAACAAGGGACCCGGCCGAATCGTATTTACCCGCTGGATTGTGCGCGATGGGGCGCGTGGGGTGCGGGTGGCGGTGGCTTCGGTGTCGGCGCGGGTGGTCGGGCTGTCACCGCTATCCCCGGTTATCACCTAAACCCCTACGAGATTTACGGATCAATGGGAGAAGCCGTCGATACCGCTGCTACCAATCAACTGATTTCACGCGCGCTTCAAACCAATGGATTGCTCGTCTGGTACTCGCACACCTTCTCGGCGTGGGAGTCCTCACTACAGGGCAAGAACGGCGTCAAGTTGATACTCAGCCGAATCGGGAATCTGATCGCTCAGGGACGGATGCGATGCGTGGTTCCGAGCCAGGCATTCGACCTCTACTACAAGGCACCGATTGGCGCATCCGCTGGATTCTACGCGGACAGTTTTCAAGACCTCGATAACGATTCTCACCTCGATTGGTGGGGATCAGACAACATGGGGCAGACTGCATCGGATACGGCCCGGATCACCCTGATGCCAGGGACGATTCGCCACGGTGGCAAGCGGGGATATTCTCTAAATTGGGGCGCGGATTTGAGCGCAGGAAGTATCAATCACGTGCTTGCGGGTGCGAGTAATATTGATTCAACCTGGGAGGCTACGTGGGCGGTCATGGGAGTGCCAGTTCCACAGGGCGGTGGATTTACCGCGCAGTTTGAGATATGGGCGATTTGCGATACCGCACTTGGTGGAGCGGAAGTGCCTCTGGCTGGAACGGGTAAATACGCCAACGAAGAATTTGGCGTAGTGTTCTATGCCCCCATTGAGGCGTTTACAAATCAGCAGGGAATTTCATCTTCCCAGAGCTTCCGATGGAACGTGACGAGCACGGCCAGTGATTTCTCTCTGATGGCGTCCTATCCGGTTACGGCAAGTACTGTCTATCCGTACCCGAGCAACTGCATTAAGTTCACGAAGCGAAACAACATTCGTCGCGCAGCACATGAGTGGGCGCACTGTGTTTTCACATATGATGTCCCCGAAGTGTCGGACTATTTGCTGATCGCGCTCTGGAAGGATCGGTGGTTTCCCGCCAACGAGGTCATCGTGAGCGACTACAAGTTGACGTTCTTCAAACGCGGGACGAACCAATAATGGCGCAGGTCGTCATCGGACCTCACACGCTCTCCCGCGGCGCACTCGTACCCGTGAAGTACAAGAGCAGCTCGCGCCAGACAGCGAAGGTCGCCGGCGACGGCAGCGTGTCGATCTCCGGCACCGACCTGGTTGAGCGGTTCTATTCGATCCGGACCAGGCTGCCCTATGCGGAGGCGAAGAAGCTCTACACCTACATCGAGAACAGCCTCCGCTTTCGCGCGGAGACAGTTCAGGTAACGGACTCTCTCGGGGTGACGCGCACGGTGCGCTACTGGGACGGAGACCTCGATGCGTCTACGGGCGGCGGGGCATTCACCGAGACGGACCTTGTCTTCCGAGAGGAAGTGATCGCGTGAGGACGATCCCGGCGACGATTCCGGAGCACGCGCGAGACGGGAGCGCCGTTATTTACCTGGTCGACGTCTTCCCGCGCGGCGCCGACACCTGGTCGCAGTTCCGCTGGGCGGAGCGCGCAGTGACCGTCGCCGGAAACATCTATGAGGGCGGCATCATCGCCTCGGTGGATCCGATCAAATACTCCGCGCGGATCGTCGGAGGCGGTGGCATCGCCACCCGCGACGCGGTCTCCATCACGCTCAACGACAAGACGAAGGAGCTGCACCGAACCCTCCAGCAGCTGGATATCGAGGGCCGCGACGTTGCGATCTCCCGGGCACTCTTCCCGCTGAATCTGCTCCGCAATTCCGGCTTCGAATCCCCGACATCCGGGAGCGATTTCGACTTCTGGACGGAGACGCAGGGCCACGCATCGAACGCGATCGCGCGCGAGACGACGATCAAGCGCAGCGGGGCGCAATCCGCGAAGCTCACCTGCGGCGGATCCCCTGGCCCGAAGATCCTTTCGGCGGCCGTGACAGTGCGCCAGGGGACGACGATCTCGGCCTCGTTCTACGCGCGCGCGGGGGCCGCCGGAGACGTCGTTCGTGCCTACGTCCGGGTCAACGGTCTCTTCTGGAACAGCTCGACGCGCGTGCTCCAAATCAGTTCGAGCTTTACCGCCTTCACCCCATCGGCGAGCCAGTTCGATCGATTCACGATCGAGGGGATTTTTCATGCGGCCTGGGATCTACCGGAGCAGCATACCGTGACGATCGAGTTCGAGGTACCGACGATCGGGGACATCATTTATCTCGACGACGTGCAGCTCGAAGGCCGCCTTCGCGCGAGCAGCTACCACGCCGGTCGCTATGACATGGCCGCAAGCGATCTGCTCTCGGTCTACTGGGGCGAGGTCCGGGACCCGAAGTGGGACGACGGGACGATCAAGCTCCAGACTAAATCCATCATGAACCGGAGGCATCGGACGATCCCGGCGACTCGCGTGACCGCGGAAACCGTGCCGGGATTCGTGATTCCTCCGGACAACATCGGGCGTCCCTTTCCCGTGACGTTCGGAGAGTTCCTCTTCGACCATGTCGGGCTGGGCGAGATCTTCCCGTCGCGAGTCGCGGCCGCTGGCATCCTCGTCAATGCAGTCGCGAACACAGATCCGATTACGGCTTACTTCGATGCGCCGACCCACGCGGTTTCGTTTCAGCGGATCTATCACTATGGCTCCGACAGCAAGCGCTTCTACCGTGAGCGGATCGACACCTCGGCGGGGAATGCCAGCGAGTGGGTGAAGACGAACTCGCAGGCTAAGATCGAAAGCGTCGCCGGCGCCAACTATCTCGAGCAGGGGTTGGTGCCGCTGTCGCTTCTCCTGTTTGCTGTGTCCGTGGGCA
>Ga0210379_10000834_pt1 | contig 10523 bp, 6 predicted proteins | sample PLMedo_2_FD_155468 | JGI IMG/M metagenome (GOLD analysis project Ga0210379, IMG submission 155468) | Groundwater sediment microbial communities from an aquifer in East River, Colorado, USA - PLM4_32_coex redo | ecosystem: Environmental > Terrestrial > Soil > Riparian zone | place: USA: East... | reverse complement strand
GGCAATCGCGTAACTGCCCGTGCCGTTGTTGAAGACGCGGAACTTGTCCTGCATCTCCTCCGGGCCGTCGATCGAAATCGTCACGCCGACGCGCTCGTTGGCGAGGAACTCGATCACGTCCGGCCGGAGGAGCGTGGCGTTCGTGGTCAGGCTGAAGTCGATCTCCTTCCCCACTTCGGCGGCGCGCTGCCGCGCGTAGGCGATCGTCGACTTCAGCACCGGGAAGTTCATCAGCGTCTCGCCGCCGAAGAAGGTGATGTGCGCGTGCTTGTTCTCACGCGATTCGCGCAGCGCAAACTCCACGCTCTCGCGGGCCGTGGCCGCGGTCATGAACTTTGGCTGCTGGCCGTTGGTGGTGTCGACGATCTTGTCTTCGCCGTACTCGTAGCAGTAGGTGCACGCCAGGTTGCACTGGTTGGTGACATTGACGACCAACGTCTGCAGCGGCACCGGCCGGAGGGGAATGATCTTTTCGGGAAGAGGCTGTTGGGGCAAACCATGTGGGGGCAAACCTTCAGGTTTGCCCTGGATCTGGCCAAGCACCCTTACGCGGACGAGTTCGGCGAGCGTGTCCGAGACTTCAGCGGCATCGAAGCGCGCCGAGAGGTCGCGGGTCAGATCCGACGGCTCGCGCGGACCCGAGCCCAGTTCTTCCAATACCGCTTCCGAACAGTCGTCCAGCGCGAATACCGCCGCGCTCGGCACGAGGTACAGGTAACGGCGTCCGGCCGCTTCGAACGGGTGGAACTCGCGCAGCCCGATCATGCTCATTGGCTCACCGTTGGATCGAAGCGCATGTAGAGCGGGACGGTGACGAGCAAGTGCGCGCGCGCCTTCAAGGTCGTGGCGGGCTTGCCGGTTCCGGCGTCGGCGTTGTACTTGGCCACCACCCAGACGTCGCCCACGTTGTTGCGGCTGCCCTTCCGATCGGGATTCGGGCCTTCGATGTTCGGCGTGAATTGCCCCGTGGCCTCGTTGAGCCTGCCGACAAACTTGATGTCGTCATCGTCGTAGGTGGCGGTGTATTCCTCCATGCTCCAGGTCGCATCGACCAGCCCAAGGTTGATGTCGTCGGCCGTGTCGGGCTTGCCGTCAGGGCCATTCTGGAATCCCCACGCTTCGAACTGCGCCAGCATCTTGGGAAAAGTGACGCCGCCGACCCGTGCCATCGCCCAGTCCGGTTTCACCTTGATCGAGTCGATACGATCGAACACCGCAAGCGCCGCGGGCCTGGGCGCCGAGCCGGTGACGACGAGGTCGCGCGCGCCGATCGTGGCGGTCGCGGCCACGTCAACGGTGACCGTCGCCAGGTCCGGCGTGACGCTGACGATTCTCGAGACCGTGAGACCCTGGCCGAGATCGACATCGCCCGGCTTCAGAGCCGCCGGAAGATTCATCCCGTAGATCTTCAGTTCCTGGCCGGCGACGCCGAGCTTGAGGGCCATGCGATCGGTGCCGAGCACGCGGACCTCATCACCGGAGCGCTGCAGAAACACGTCCATGCCCAACTCGTCGTAGCCGCCCGTGAACCAGCGGCCTTCGATGTTTCGCCAGTCGCGGTCAACGAACATCACTTCGCGAAGGGACGTGGTGTCGTCCGTCCCCTGTGTCGAGCGGCCCCGCCACTGGAAACCCGTGTAGACGATGCTCCGGCCGGTGCGAGTGACGGTCTCGCCAGTGCGCGCGACGCGGTAAGTGATCGCGGTGGTGTATTCGTCCGACGCGTTTGCGTCGCGTGCGATGGTGACCTTGCCGTAGATCGGGCCCTTCCCGGGCTGCGAGCCCATCAGCCGCCACGTCCCCTCCAGACGCGCCGGCCGCATCGTCGCCGACCACGCGTTCCATTCCGGCGTCTTGAGCGGAAACGTTTTGGCGAGGTGATCGAGCGCCTTCTCCACCGGCTGCCGCAGGTCGGGCGGGCGGCCATCCGGTGACGGATCGCGCGGCGGCGGCCCGGTGCGGCGGAACGCCTGGCCGTCAACCAGTGGATACCAGCCGCGATGCATCGCGATCAGCAAATCCCACTCGCTCTTGGTGCGCCGCTGCGAGATCACGCGGCCCATCGAGTGGCACTTCGTGCACACGCCCTCGGCATCGGCGCTGGCCGTGTACTTGTAGTCGATGGGCCGGCGTTCCGCCTCGAACGCGGCAGCCTTGGCTTCCTCGGGCGCCAGCCCGTGGTTGTTCGAGAGGTATTTCACCACCTGCCGCGCCGTCGGCGGATCGATCTGCAGGCCGTTGAGCGATGCCATCCGCTGGATGACCGTCTGCCAGCCTTCGGGCGTATTGCGCTGGAACGAAATGCGAGAGAGCTGGTTCTTCTCGTCCGGCCGGTGACACGACCCACACGCCTTCTGCGTGGTCTGGTCGGTCACAGGAATGCCCTCGTCTGGCTTGGCGGTCGGCGCAGCCTGTTGGGCGAGTGCCGTGTTCGCCAGTAGCGCCACCAGGATCAAGGCAATTGCGGCTTGGGCCATGATTGCGGTCATTCTGCCACAAGCCAGCCCCGCGCCAACGCCGTTGCGAGGGCACGCAGGAAGTCTGGTAATGGCACCGGTGCGATGCGCCGGCCGTATGCCTCGTAGAGGTCGGGCACATGCGAAAACGCGGGTGCCAGCTCGACGAGCTCGAGCAGATCCACGCTGCGCAGGTGACGGATGCCGGCGGGCCACGCCGTTTCGAGGATGCGAGGCTCCATCACGATTTCGCGGCCCTTGATCGCAGGGCGCGGCTCAACCGTCAGGGACCCGCGCCGGACACTCAGCGCCGGCGCCTGCCGCAAGGCTTCGAAGGCCGCACGCACGTCAGCGCCATCGTCGAATCCCTCCACGGCGTCGGTTCCTTCCATCTCCGCTCGATCGTTCCAGAACGCGTGGTGATGTCCCGAGGCGGCGTTTGCCAGGAATTGCCGGGTGGCCCTTGAAAACTCCACTTCGATCTCTCTTTCCCGCGCCGAGAACAACTCGCGGGCGTGCACCCGCATCTCCGGCTTCGTCAGCGACGTGTGAACCACGATGGCGGCGAGCCAAGCGGAGGCGAGTGCTTTCTTGACGCCGGCCGACGACAGCGGATCGATGAAGGAGCCCGCGTCGCCAACCAGCAGCCAACCGTCTCCCGCGTATTCAGTGGCGCGATACGTTGACGCGTCCCAGCCCCACGGACCCGCGGCGAACGATGCGTCCCCAATCAGATCGCGAAACACGCGCGTCTTTGCGATCTCGGCAAGGTACACGTCGCGCGCCGACGCGCCGCGCGCGAGGCCGGAGCGCTGGGGATCGACCATGACCGCAATGTGGCGGAGCCCGGCGCTGGTGGGGACCGACCAGGCCCAACCGGACTCGTACGACTCGACCAGCGTGTGCGAATCGTCAGGTACGCGCCACGCCGGATCGCAGCGCCATTCGGCCACCAGTGCCACCGTGCGCGGCCCATCGTCGTACACGCGCCGGCCCCGTGCGCGCGCCAGCCAGCCCGCACGGCCGGTGCAATCAAGAATGAACGATGCGCCCGATCGATCGAGATCGCGTTCGGTGATCGGCCGACGTTCGATCTCTGTGCCGACAGCGGCGGCCTGATCGAGGAGGACGCCCTCGAGTATGTGCGCGTCGGCCTGCCACCCACGCGCGTTGGCCGCAAAGGCCTCCTGGCGCGGCCCGCTGCTGCCCCACCACACGGTGTTGCCGCGGGAGCGGATGAACGCAGCACGCTCGATCGCGTCAGCGACGCCAATTGCGTCGAAGAGTTTGGAGCAACTGGGGGGAAGCGATTCCGCGAGCCGCGGTTCACTGGCCGGCCGCGTGATCAGTCGAACGCGGTGGCCCCACTGCGAAAGCAGGCGGGCCGCAGAGGAACCGGCGGGGCCGCCGCCGAGCACAAGGATGAACGCCGATTCCATGGCCACAGAGGACGCCGATTATTTCATGCGGCTGTACTTCCTTAGTATTGCGACCACGCGATCGGCAGGCAGGCCGAACGAACGGATGCCGTCGGCGCCGGTCATCGTCGGTGCTGCGAGCATCGCGTTCACCACCGCTTCTTCGGTGGCATCGATGGTGGCGGAAAACAGCGGGTCGATCCGGTCGTTCGGCAGCAGCGTCAGCGAAGGCGTGCCCTCCGCGCGCGCGGCACCATGGTTGGCCGTGGAAAACGCGAGGAAGAGGTCGCCCGAGGAGTTGCCGGCCCAGCTGCCGAGGCGGCCGAGTCCCATCCCAACTCGTCGCGCGATGCGCTCGAGCTGATGCGGCAGCAGCGGCGCGTCGGTGGCGACAATCACGATGATCGAGCCGCGACCTTCATCGTCGCCGGATGGCTGACTGGCATCGGCGCCGCCGGTCGTGGGACAGAGCGGAATCCCACGCGTCCAGGGGCGAGAGAGAGGTTGTGGGAGCACGGTGCAACCGCCGAGGCCGGTAATCTCCTGCCGAATCGGGACACCCAGGATCCGCAAATCGCCACCGTAATTGCATTGCACGAGGACGCCGATGGTGTAGCCGCCTTGTTCACGGGACAGCAGGCGGGACGACGTGCCGATACCGCCCTTGAACCCATTGCACCTCATTCCAGTGCCACCGCCAACGGACCCTTCTTCCACGGCCCCTGGCTTCGCGCGATCGAGGGCTTGCATGGCATGCGTCGGCTTGACGTGTTCGCCGTTGGCGTCGTTCAGGCCGTCGAACGTCTCGGCAACGATCGGATAGGTGAACACGAATTCCCTGCCGTTCCGGGCTTGCCATTGGATCGCCGCGTCGCGGACCGTGCCGACACTGTGAGTGCCCGTCAACAAGATCGGACCCTCGAGAAACCCCGACTCCTTGATCCAGCTGACGCCCGTCATATCCCCGTTGCCGTTCAGATTGAAGGTGGCGGCAAACACCGGGTCCCAGTCACCTCGGGGCCGTGGAAGGATGGCGGTGACACCAGTGCGGATGGGTCCTATTCCTGGCACCAGCTTGCCGTCGCCCTCGATCAGCGTCACGTGTCCGACGGCGATGCCGGCGACGTCGGTTATCGCATTCAATGGACCGGTTCGACCGGCGAAAGGAATTCCTAAATCACGGCCTCGCGGGCGAGTCTGTGCCGTGCCTGGGACCGCAGCAGCTGCCGCCAACAAGAGAACGAGTACGTGTCGCATACAACGAGCTCCTTCAGGCCCTACTTGGCTCAGCGACCTACCCAGCGCGCCAGTTCCGTCATCGTCACCACCCGGTTGTCGGCTGGATAGTGGACGGGAACGATGCGATTCACATCGAGTTTCAACCGCTGAATGTTGTCAAGCAGGCTCACCGTGAACGGACTCGGCGGACTCGGCGGCGTCGCCGTAGCGGCTGGCGGATTGTAGCCATCGGCCTCGACCAGCACCTTTTCCTTAGGCAGATACGCGACGAGCATCCCGTCGTGGTGAGGGAAATCCTGCAAGTGATACAGCTCGATGACGTGGGTGCCGTCGGTCAGCACCTTCTTCTCGCCGACCGCTTCGACCACTGGCTTCTTCCCGTTTTGCTGTGCCTGGTCAGGATTCAGCGTGTGCGGCAGGCTCAAGACTTTTTCGAGATAGGCCTTGTTCCCCTGGTGGGTGAGGATGGTCGATCCTTCGGCCACGAAGCCGCGCAGTCCGCTGGAATGATCGATGTGGCTATGGGTGTTGATTAGGTACTTGATCGGCTTGTTGGGGATCAGACGCTTGGCTTCGGCGATGACCGCCAGCGCCCGCGGTTCGTTCTGCCCTGACTCGATGATGGCGATGTAGTCTTTGAAATCGACCGCGATCACCGCGTAGCCGCCGGTGATTAGGTAGACCCCATCACCGAGCTTCTCTGATTGCGCGGCCGGGTTTGCCGGAGCCGCTGCCGGCGCCGCGCCGCCTCTCCCCTGCGGCGCCTGGATATTCACAACCGCATTGGCCTTCACGTCGGTGACGCGCAAGTCGAAGATCGGATACCCGCCCTGGCTCTGGACGATGTGCATCGGGAATTGCGCGCCGCCGACGTCCTTGTAGTCGCTGTAAACGGCCTCGAACGGCATGTCGCCGAGGAACGGGTTGTCGATCCACGTCTCGACGCGCTCGACCATGTTCTGCGCGTTGATGTAACCGTTGACCTTGGCTTTGTTGTCGCCGATGAAAGTCACGACGTTGTATCTCTTGCCACCCATCGTCTTGACCTCGGCGGAGGCGTTCTTCATCGCCGCCGCGCGCAGAAAGCCGTGCGGCGTCATCCAGATTTCAAGCTGCTGCACCCATGGTGTGGTGGCGCTGACGATGATGGTCTGCGACTGTGGCTGTTCGCCGACGATCGGTTGCTGACCGCCGCCGCGCGGCGGGTTTTCTCCCTGCACGCGGACGCGGTCCACTTGTGAAGCGGGCGTTTCGAAGTTGATCGCTCGCGTGTAGCTCTTGTTGATGAACTTCGGCCACGGCGAAGCAGGATTTGGCGCCTGGCCGAGGGCGAAATCGAAGCCGGTCGCCGAATACTGCACCGTCTTCAGGGCATCAACGCCCATGGCTTTCGATGCGTCGCCGATGACCGCTTTGGCGTCCTGCGCCGAGGAGGTCAAACTCAGTGCGGCCATCAGGCCGAACACGGCCAGAAGTTTCTTGATCATGCTGACACCCCTCTCCAAACCGGCGTTTCGTGTGCCGATTGTAGAGAGACGGTGTATGCGCGTCAACGCGCGGGATGGGCCACAGATAAGCCACGGATAAACACAGATGAGCCACAAATAACACAGATATGAACTGTCAACGCCCGCCTGCCCTGAAGCGAGACGAGCGCCCGCGCTCACCTTACGACAGCCCGAGGACTCTCTCCATCGCGACGCGAGGCTCGCGGTCGGGATCCTGCTCGACGCGGCTATCGTTGTTGAACAGCATGGTGTCACGCTGCGCGGACGAGTAGGTCCCACGGGGTGGCCTCCGGCGTGGACCTGTCGTACAGCGCTTCTTCGGTTCGGGCATGTCCGATCAACAGTGGGACGGTTCGGGAGAGGGCCGACGCGACCGGATCCCAGGGATGACACGGCAGGGTCTTGCCGTCAACCATCGGCGAATTGGCCGTGCCTGGCGCTCGGCATCGACATCAAGGTGGCGACCTTTCGCCCACCGCCGGACTGCCCAAAGATCGTGACGAGGTTCGGATCGCCGCCGAAGCGATCGATGTTGTCGCGCACCCACCGCAGCGACGCCTATTCCTGAAAGCTACCGAGGCAGGCCGGCAATGTCCGTGCGCACCCTGAATAGCGTCTTGCCCGCCGTGACATAGAGCGTCTTCATATCGGGACCCCCGAACGCGTTGTTCGTGATGAAGTCCTCCGGGATTGGAATGAACTTGAGCAACTTGCCTTCCGGGGAAATCACGTAGACGCCGGTCTTGGTATCAAGCGTCTCCGCAGTCCCGCGGAGCTGATTCATCCCGGCTGACACGTACAGGTTGCCCTGAGTATCGATGCTCATGCCATCGCCGCTGCGCCCAGGCGAAAAGTCGTAGTGGACCTTCATGTTGCGGACGGTGCCATCGGGCTGCAGGTCGTAACTGCGAATCAGCCGCGGACCGCCTTTCGCCTGATTGGACTCGACGAGATACAACTTCCGGTCATCCGGGGAGATCTGAATTCCGTTTGGACTGCGAACATCAGGCGCCGCGAGGATGCGCGCCAGCTTGCCGGGTCCGTCAATTCGGTAGACGGCGGCGCCGTTCAGTTCGGTGAAATACAGCCTGCCCTTGCCGTCGACTGTCACATCATTCGGTCCAACCAGTGGCTTGCCGTCGTAACGCTCGGCGAGCACCTCAATCCTGCCCGTCTTCAAATCTGTCCGAGTCACGCGCGGCGTGCCCGTGATTTTGACACCTGGGCGTTCGAACGCGGCGCCTTCGCACGCAATCAGCGAGCCTTGCGGATCGATCAGCAATCCATTGGCCGCGTTGCTCCGCTCGCGATACGTGGAGAGGACGCCATCCGAACCGAGCTTCATGATCCGCTGGTTGATGATGTCGGTGAAATAGACGTTCCCGTCCCGGTCCACAGCCGGGCCTTCGGTAAACGCCACGGTCGTGGCTGTCTCGAGCTGCTGGCCTAAGGCGGGCCCGGACATCAAGAGGCACACGGTCAATGCCGCTGAACGACCAAACGGCAGCGGCAGGTTCGAGATCTCTCGCAGCATGTCTCAACTCCAGGTGGTCGAAGAGCCCTAATGTTCGCCGACAAACGCCAGCAGCGCGCGGTTGAAGAGCTCGGGTTGTTCCCAATATGCGGAGTGGCCCGTAGCCGGAACGATCCGCGTTTCCGCACCGGAAATCCTGGCCGCAAAGAGGCGGAGCACCGGCGGCGGCGTGTACAGGTCCGCGTCGCCTGTGAGAAGCAGCGTCGGCACTCGAAGCTTCTCGAGCATTGCGAACGTGAGTCGATTCCGGTTCCGTTGCGGTGACGCCAGCGGATGCTGGGGCCGGCTGGCGTGCTCCAACTCGACCCACCGCGCCGTGCCCGTCTCCTCTGCCGCGCGATACGCGGGTCCCAGCTCCCTGAACTCCGGCGGAAGCGTCTCGAATTGCGGTGACGGCCGCAGCCGCCGCCCCAGCGCGAGGTACTCCTCGTCCTGCACGCCGCCGATGCTGTTGGCCACGACCACGCTGCGCAGCCGCTCGGGAAACGACATCGCGTAGTCCAGGGCCACGATACCGCCCGCCGCAGTGCCGACGAGATGAAATCGATCGACTTTGAGATGGGCCATCAACGCCTGGAGGTCGTCCGCGGCTGCGCCGGGATCCGTTCCCAGGCTGAGAACGGATCGTCCGGAGCCAAGGCGGTCGTAGCTGATGAAGCGGTAGCCGGCGGCCGTTACGGCAGGAATCTGCTTCTCCCATACGACGCTACTGCCCGTGCCGGCATGCAGGAACACGATCGGCACGCCAGTGCCGCCGGTGTCGAGAAACCAAATCTGACGCCCGGGTAGATTTGCGAATGATCCGGACGGACTCTGGCCCGGAAACGGGGATGAGGCGAAGGCAACTGCCGCCAACAGGATCAGAGCCGGGAGGATGGCCGGAATGAAGCGGCTGCGCCTTTGCATGCGTGAGTGAGTTTATCCGCGTTTGTCGGCGGCTGACTTCATCCGTGGCTTCAATTCGTATTGAGCGCCTCCGCCGGTCGAATCCCGAGCGCACGTCGGGCGGGTAGCCAACACGCACCGACTCCGGCTCCGGCGAGCACCAGCGCGATCGCGGAAATCGTCCACATGTTGTTGTCGGGCAGGGCGATCAAGATCATCGATCGCATTTGCATGACCCCGAACCCGAGCAATCCGCCAAGCGCGGATCCGATGGCGAGATACACCAGTGCCGATCCGACCACGGTTCGGAGCACTTGACCGCTGGTCGCGCCAAGGGCGACGCGGATGCCGATCTCGCGCGTGCGGCGGGTGACCATGAACGACAGCAACGCGTAGATGCCGACGATCGACAGCAGCAGCGCCATGCCGCCCATCGCCGTCAGCGCCGACGCCACACCGACCAGGAATGCGCGCTCCGCGATACCGGCATCCTCGAGCGGCAGGATCTCTTCCAGTTGCAGATCCGGATCGACGTTGGCCACGGCGGTGCGCAGCGGCGCAACCAGCGTCATCGGATCGGCGTTCGTGCGAATCGCGAGGTAGTAGAGCATCTCGTCGCGCACCGGCGCGTAGAACCCGCCGGTGAGCGCGGGGTCGCCGACGTTCAAGCCGAGATCGGGCACCACGCCCACGATCTCGCGCCAGGGCTCGGCCTCGCCGGCTGCCCGCGCCTCGTCGACACGGATGCGGCGCCCAATCGGATTGCGCCCGCCGAGAAACTTCCGGACGAACGGCTCGTTGACCACGGCCACGGGCGCGGCGCCGGCGACGAAATCAGACGCCGTGAAGAGACGGCCGGCGATCGCCCGGCCGCCGATCGCTTCCAGGAACCCATTGCCGACGGCATGAGACGGCGCCATCTGCGCGGCCCGGGCGGGCTCGTCGCCGATGGCCTCGACCACCGTCGGGCGCGGCGGCGGATACAACCTGGGCACCAGTTGGCCCGCGCCGGCGGCGACCACGCCTGGCAGCGTCGCGGCTGCTGCCACCACCTTGTCCCGCATCTCCCGCGAGTCGATGCGACCCAACTGCGCGGTCAAGACTTGCTCGCTTGGCAGGGCCGGAATGTCGTTCGTGAGGGAGTTGAACGCGCGGGCCATCGTGACGGCGCCGTTCAGCAGCGCCACCGACAGCGCGATCTCGACGATCATCAGCGCCGCGCCAACGCGGCCGAAGCCGCCCGTGGCGAAACCGCGCCCGGCCTGTAGCGTGTTCCTGAGATCGTGGCGGGTCACCCGCAGCGCGGGCCACAGGCCACTGACCGCGCTGACCAGGAGCGTGAGAAAGACCACGAACGCCATGGTGCGCGGGCTGGGCTCGAGCGTGATCCAGAACGGCAGCGGCACGATCGTCTGCGCCAGATAGTCGAGCGCGGTCTGCGCGCATGCCAATCCAATCACCGCGGCGATCGATCCCAGGATCA
>Ga0210379_10000833_pt1 | contig 10532 bp, 8 predicted proteins | sample PLMedo_2_FD_155468 | JGI IMG/M metagenome (GOLD analysis project Ga0210379, IMG submission 155468) | Groundwater sediment microbial communities from an aquifer in East River, Colorado, USA - PLM4_32_coex redo | ecosystem: Environmental > Terrestrial > Soil > Riparian zone | place: USA: East... | reverse complement strand
AGATTGGCGCCTTCCAGAAGCGCGTCGTCGCACTCTGCGCGGCCATCGCCTTTGTCGACGGGATCGAGGGCCAGCTCGCGGGCTATATCGCGCCTGCGCTCCGGCAGGACATGGGTCTCTCCCCAAGCGAGCTCGGTGTCTTCCTCGCCGCCGGTCCGCTCGGCCTCTTTTTCGGCGGGCTCTTCATCGCGCCGCTCGCCGACCGCTTGGGCCGGCGTCCGATCCTGATCGCTTGCGTCACCCTCTTCGGGATCTGCAGTCTTCTCACAGCGACCAGCACTTCGCTCCTCATGCTCGACGGCTTTCGCTTCCTGACTGGACTCGGCGTCGGCGGCGCGCTCGCGAACTCGATCTCGCTCACCGCCGAATATTCGCCCCTGCGCCGCCGCAGCCTCATGGTCGCGATCATGCTGCTCGGCTTCATCACCGGCTCGGCCGCGGTCGGCCTGATCTCCTCGCAGATCGTTCCCGTGCTCGGCTGGCGATCCGTGCTCGTTGTGGGCGGCGTGCTCTCGCTGCTTCTCGTGCCGTTCCTCTATTTCACCTTGCCCGAATCCATCCGCTTCCTGGCGGCGCGTGAGGGCTCCAAGGACGAAGTCGTCCGCCTTGTGAACCGCGTCGATCCCTCCCTCATCATGGACCGCGATACGCGTGTGGTGATCGGAGAGCTGCACGAAGATTCCGTTTCGGTCGCCGCGCTGTTTCGCGACGGCCGGGCGCGCACGACGCTGCTCCTCTGGACGGTCTATTTCATGAGCCTGCTCACGCTCTATCTGATGTCGAGCTGGCTTACGACTCATGTGCGCGACCTCGGATTTGCGGTCAGCGTCTCGATCCTGGTCGGAACCTTGTTCCAGGTCGGCGGCGTGTTCGGCACGTTTTTCGGCTGGATGGTGGATCGGCTCGGCGCCGGCCTCACGATCGTCTCGGCCTATGCCACAGGCGCCGTCGCCATCGTCTGTATCGGCCTTGCCGGGGCCAGTCTCCCGTTGCTTGTCGTCACCGTGCTGCTCGCGGGCTTCGGCATCATCGGCGGCCAGTCCGCCACCAACGCGCTTGCGGCCATCTCCTATCCGACGCAGATCCGCTCGACCGGCGTGGGCTGGGCGACGGGTATCGGCCGCATCGGCTCAATCATCGGACCTACGCTTGCCGGCGTCATCGTACAAGCGACCGGCTCGACCGAGTCGATCTTCTTCTTGGCCGTCATCCCGCCGCTCTGCGCGTGCCTCGCCGGCTTCGTGCTGTCGTCCTCCAAGTCGTCGCTCGCCAAAGGTGCGGCGGCTGAATAGGCGGACACACCGATGCTCTCCAAAGAAGACAACGAACGATTGACGCGAGTAGGCCCCGGCACGCCGATGGGCAATGTGTTCCGCCGCTATTGGCTACCCGTGCTGCTCTCTTCCGAGCTCAAGGACAAGGACGGCGCCCCCGTGCGCGTACGCCTCTTGGGCGAAGACCTCGTCACCTTTCGCGACTCAACCGGCGCCGTTGGACTTGTCGACGCTTATTGCGCGCATCGCCGCGCGCCGCTCTTCCTCGGCCGCAACGAGAAGGGCGGCCTGCGCTGCATCTATCACGGCTGGAAATACGACCACACGGGCCGCTGCATCCACATGCCGACCGAGCCCAAGGAGAGCACCTATAAGGATCGTATCCAGCTGAAGGCCTATCCGACGTGGGAAGGCGGCGACATGATCTGGGCCTATATGGGCCCGCTCCCCGCGCCACCGCCGCCCGACTACGAGCTCTGCCGCGCGCCCGCAACCCACCGCTTCGTCACGCGCACCGTGCAGGACTGCAATTATCTTCAGGCGCTCGAAGGCGGCCTCGACTCCGCGCACGCCACGATCCTGCACAACATGACGATCGGCGATCTGTCATGGCTCGATGATTTCGAGCGCACGACGCCGAAGATCAATGTCCACGCCACCGATTACGGTTTCGAATACAGCGGCATCCGCAAGCTCAAGGGCCACCACTGGGTGCGCGTCTATCAATACGTGCTGCCGGCCACTCAGATCCGCGGCCGCATCGCGCCTGTGCGCGGCGAGAACGCGCCGCCGCGCGTTCCGCTGATCAACGGCCATCTCTGGGTGCCGATCGACAACGTCACCGTGTCGGTGCTGAACTTTTCCTATTCCGCCGATCCGAACATTCCGCTCGATCGTGAGTTCGCGCTCGAAGCCGACATCAGCTACGGCCGCGGCCCCGGCGATCTGCTGCCCGATCTTCGCTTGAAGCGGAACTGGTCGAACGATTTCCTTATCGATCGCGAGGTGCAGAAGACCAAGACCTTTACCGGCATCGAAGGCGTCAACACGCAGGACGTCGCCGTGCAGGAAGGCATGGGCCCGATCGTCGACCGCTCGCAGGAGCATTTGGGCTCGACTGACCGCGCGATCGTTGCCATGCGCCGCTCACTCCTCGAAGCCGTGCGCACGGTCGAAGCCGGCGGCTCGCCCAAGGGCGCCGATCCGTCGACCTACCGCGCCATGCGCGCCGTCGATCACTACGCCGATTCGGAATCCGCCATTCCCGATCTCATCGCCCGCGAACGCGTGGCGCGGTTCTAACCATGCAAAAACAAGGGCATATGCGCGCGGAAGACTTCTTTCACCCGACTCTGCTAGGCTGTTCGCATGAGTAAGCTGCGTTCTGTCTTCTCCGTCTTCATCGCGTTGGGTCTCGCGGCCTCTGGCGGCGCTATTGCAGCTCAAGCGGGCAAAGGGCCGATCCCGCCTCCGCGTTTCGAGAACTACCGCTGGATCATCGCTTCTTATTTCGACGGCCAGTCGGTCATCAACTCGCACGCCACTTCATCGATCGTGTTCGTCAACGGACGCATCCAGGGCGCGAGCAGCTGCGGCCCCTTCGGCGGCAACTACTATTTCGCGGGCGGAGTCGTGCGCATCCATGCAGAGACAGTCTTAGGCGACGGGCCGTGCTTCGACGTGAACCTGACGGAAGCACAAGCCATCCTCGATGCTTTGAACGCGGGCGAACGCCGCATCGAACAACGCCCCGACCGCATCGTGTTGCGCGACACCGCTGGCGCTGTCCAGGTTGTGCTCACACCCGGACAATAGCCGTCGCGCCGCTTGCCGCAAGATCGTCCTTGCTCAGCTCGCGATCGAGATTGCCGACGATAAACCCGTACGATCCGCACCCGAACACAAGCGCAACGCCCGCGCCCACCAGCAGCGGCACGGTGAAGTCGCCCGTCGCGGTCAGCAGCGCGCCGGTGACGATCGGCGCGAACGAGCCCCCCACATTCCCGCCGAAGTTCTGCAGCGAGGTCAGCGACGAGACGATGTGCGGCGGCGCGACATCGATCGGCATCGAGTTCACCGATGCGGTCGAGAGACTGAAGCTCGCGACCGCGAGCGTGAGCAGGCCGACGGCCAGCACGGTGTCGGTCGCGTAGGCGCCCGCGATCGTCAGCACGGTCGCGCCGAGCAGGCCTCCGACCGCGAAGCCCTTGCGCACCAGGGTGACGCGTGCACCGTCCACAATCAGGCGGTCCGCCGCCCAGCCTCCGAACACGACCGCCACCGTGCCGACCAGGAACGGCAGCATGCCGACAAGGCCGGTGTCGAGCACCGACATGTTGCGCTCGAGCGAGAGGTAACCGGGGATCCAGGTCGCGAACATGTAGTAGATGTAGAGATAGCCGGCCTGTCCCAGCATCACGCCCCAGGTCGTGCGGTACTTCAGCAGATGCCGCCATCTGATCGCATCCGCGGCCGCTTGCGTCTCCGCTTCCTTCGCGGGTGCGCGATACACGGCGGACCACCACACGAGCCACACGAGACCGAGCGCGCCCGTGATGTAGAACACCGCCGACCAGCCCCAATTGTGCAGCAGCACGGCGGAAAGCGGGATGCCGAGCGTCAGCCCTACCTTGTTGCCCGCGAAGAACGTGCCGACCACGAGCGCGCGGCGCTTCAGGTCGAACGTCTCGCGGATCACGCGCGCGCCAGACGGGATCATCGTGGATTCGCCGACGCCGACGAACGCACGCAACAGGGAAAGCGGCGCGAACGCCGTCGTCACACTGCACAGCGCAGTCGCGAGCGACCACACGCCCACGCCCAACGGAAACGACAGTCGGGGTCGCGCCCAATCCGCGAATGGTCCCGCGAGCAGCAGCGACGCCGTGAACGCCCAGTTGAACACCGAGAGCAGGAACCCCAGATCCGTCGGCGTGTAGCCTTGGGCCTTGATCAGCTCCTCGGGGCCGGCGACGGAGAGATTGACGCGGTCGATATAGGCGATCGCCTGCGATGCCGCGAGCAGCAGTATGATGTTCCAGCGATACGCGGCGGATGGCTCTTTCAAATTCATTCCGCCGGCTTGGCGCGGTTCTGCTGCGCGCGCGGCGGCGCGACATCGAGCCCGACGATGCCGGAACGCGCGATCGCGGACGCGACGAGGCCCGACGAGCGCGCCTCGTCGAGGAAGGTCTCGATGGTCTCCAGCAGCTTTGCGTTGCCTTTCTTGACGATGATCGACTGCTCGACGCCGTAGAAGTTCTCGGCCAGCAGCCGAAGCCCCGCATGCCGTTGCGACAGTTCATGCAGGCGCTGGCGGTTTGTCGCGTAGGCGGCGATCTCCTTCGCTTGCAGCGCGCGGAACGCAATCTCCATGTCGCCGCCCTTGTTGCGCCACAGCTCCGCGCTCTTGAGCGTGCGCGTCAGCACGAGGTCCGCGGTGTCGCCGTCGGTGACTCCGATGCGCATGCCCGCGCGATCGATTTCGGCGATCGAACGCAGCGGCGAACCGTCGAGCACGAGGTAGGTGTTCTGCGCCAGCGCGTAGGTCTGCGAATAGTCGACATCTTTCGCGCGCACCGGATCGTAGGCAAGGAAGCCGATATCGGCTTCGCCGTTCTTTACGCTCGCGAGAACGCCGTTCACACCGTTCGCGCCTTTGATGCTTACCGGCACGCCGAGTCGCTTCCCTAGCTCGCGCGCGAGGTCGGCCGCCGGACCCTTCACTTCACCGGTCGCCGGATCGGTCTTCGCCTGCACGGGATTCGTCGAGATGAACGTCGCCCGCAGCGTGCCTTGCGGGACCAGCTCCGCGGCGAGTGCTGCGCCGGACACACCAGCGGCGAGCACAACGGCAAGCGTTGCAAGTACGTGACTCATGGGCGGCTCCCGATCGTTGTTTGAAGCTAACACCGGCTCTAACTCGGCGGCTACGGCCATTCACGTGCTCGCGAGCGGCTGCCTGGAGCAGGAAGGGGGTGTCGCCCGCCCCGGCCAGAGAGTAGATTCCTCCCATACGCATCGGGCCGCTAAGGCCGTCCTCGGGAGGGATCCAATGAAGCGCCGATATCTGATCGCCGTCGCCGGCCTGCTCGGCAGCGCCGCCGTGCTCTCCGCGTTCGCGCAGAACGCCAATCCGCCGCAGGCCGCGGCCAAGCAGGCGACGCCCGCCTTCGTGCCGGTGACCGCGCAGACGCTCACCAGTCCCGATCCGTCCGACTGGCTGATGGTCTCCCGCACGCTCGACGAGCAGCGCTTCAGCCCGCTCAATCAGATCAACAAGTCGAATGTCAGCCAGCTGCGCATGGCCTGGTCGCGCGGTCTGCCTGCGGGCGTCCAGGAATCGACGCCGATCGTCTATCGCGGCGTCATGTACCTGTTCGCGCCCGGCGCTACCATCCAGGCGGTCAACGCGACGAACGGCGATCTCCTCTGGGAATACGCGCGCAAATATCCCGAAGGCGTCCGCGGCAATATCGCGCGCGAAAAGAGCATCGGCATCTATCAGGACATGATCTACTTCGCCGCGCCCGACGGCTTCCTCGTCGCGATCGATGCGAAGACCGGCCAGCAGCGCTGGGAGTTCAAGCTCGACAATGGCGGTCAGCAGGCGGGCGGCGTTCTGGTCGCCGACGGCAAGGTGATCACCAACCGCACCTGCGAGCAGAGCAAGCGCGAGAACTGCTTCATCGCCGCGAACGACGCGATGACGGGCAGGTTGCTGTGGAAGTTCTTCACGACCGCCGCACCGGGCGAACCGGGCGGCGACACGTGGGGCAAAATGCCCGTGGAAGAGCGCGCCGCGGGCGCCTGGGGGCAAGTCGGCTCGTATGATCCCACGCGCAAGACGCTCTATTGGGGCATCGCCAATCCCAATCCCTACACGCGGTTGATGCGTCACGGCGGGCCGGAAGGCGTTTCGCTCTCCTCGCCGGCCAATCTCTACAGCAACTCAACCGTCGCGATTAACATCGATACCGGCAAGCTCAACTGGTACTACCAGGAGCTTCCCGGCGACGACTGGGATGCGGACCACAACCACGAACGCATCCTCATCCGCACGCGCGTCAATCCCGACCCGCGGCATGTGAAGTGGATCAATCCCGACATTCAAAAGGGCCAGGAGCGCGACATCGTGCTCACCACGGCGGAAGGCGGCGGCATGTGGGCGCTCGATCGGCAGACCGGCCAATTCCTCTGGGCGCGGCCGTTCCCGTATGACGATCCCAATCTCAACATGAACTTCATCGACGTGAAGACCGGAAAGACTCAGGTCAACGCGGACAAGCTGTTCAAGAAGGACGGCGACCAGATCATCGGTTGTTTCCATAACACCCGCGCGATCATGCAGACGTCGTACAATCCGACGAACAATTCGCTCTACGTGCCGTTCCACGACCAGTGCCTGTCGATGACGGCCGATGTCGAGAGCCGGACCGGATATGGCCCGCGCTTCGGTGTCATCCGCCCCGGCTCCGATGCGAACAAGTACATGAACATCGGCAAGATCGACGTGGCGACCGGCGAGATGAAGGTGATCTACTCGCAGCCGCAAGGCACGAACGGCTCGCTGGTGACGACCGCGGGCGGCCTCGTGTTCTTCGGCGATCTGAATCGCCGCGTGCGCGCGCTCGATGCCGATGACGGCAAGGTGCTTTGGGAATCGGTTGTCGGCGGCATGGTGATGGTCAGCACGATCACCTATGCGGTGAACGGCAAGCAATACGTGATGGTGTTCACCGGCACGGGCCAATCGCTGACCAGTAACGTGCTCGCGCTGACGAAGAGTGTCATGCCGCCGCCGGTCGTCAACAGCGGCATGTATGTCTTTGCGTTGCCGTAAGTCCGTTCTCGCGGGGGCGTTCGCGGTTGCTCTCGCCGGATGTGCGGGCGCGCAGCCGCTTAGTTGCGCCGCCGGCACGAGCCCGATGACGAAGTACGAGCTCTTCCTTGGCCAGAACATCGGCACGATGGGTCGCGTCAGCGACGAGGAATGGCGGCGCTTCCTCACCGAGGAAGTCACGCCGCGCTATCCGGACGGCTTCACGGTGCTCGAGGCGGCCGGTCAGTGGCGCGATCCGATGGGGCGAATCATTTCCGAGGCGAGCCGCAACCTCGTCGTGATCGTGCGCGATGCTGCAGCCGAGTTGCCGAAGATCACCGCTATTCGCGATACGTACAAGACGCGGTTCAATCAGGACGCCGTGCTCTTCGTGCAATCGCAAATTTGCGCGGGGTTCTAACTACCCAGCCGCGCGGCTGCTTCGGCCAACGCCTCCATCGGCAAGAGCACGATGTTTGAGGACAGGTTTCTTCCCGCGCGGCTCGCCCCTGTCAGAGCGAAGCAAAGTGGCGCTTCCTTCAATCCGGATGAGACAAACTCGGCCATCTCGGAAGGGATGATGCCAAAATGGACGACATACTCGTCGGACTCATCGCTGGCTCCCCAGCCGCGGCGTTCGACATTCCCTTTCGCATCGAACACGGCCGTGAAATCCATCAGCATGAACGCCACGCGTGCATAGCTCATCGTCTTGAGAGCGGGGTTGCAGCCGTCCCCCACCAGCACCTGGTTCCTGACGGCAAACGCGTCGAGACCATTCGCGAGCGCGACGAGATCGCTTCGGGTCGTGAATCGCACGATGAACACCGGTGTGTCGGGCGGTCCCACTCCGGTGAGTTGCGGCACGTCCTTCAAACGCGCGGCATCGACGGACACCAGCTTGAGATCGGTGATCTCCGTACTGCTTACTGCATAACCCACCGCGAAGGCGGCGGCGGCGACGATGCCGCCGATGACGACGCTCCTTGCGGCGCGCCACGCCATGCGATCACGCGCTCAAAAGCGGAGGCCGCCTTGTCTCCACCCAATTCGTCGCCTGCTCGTAAGCGTAAGCGAGCTGCAGACAGCTGAGATCCGCCTGGTGCCGGCCGACGATCTGCATGCCCATGGGCAGGCCACGCTCGTTGAAGCCGACGGGCACGTTGAGGGACGGCGAGGCGCACACGGTGATCTGCGCCAGCGCATCCATCCAGTCGTAGTAGTTCTGCATCCGCTTGCCGGCGATCTCGTGCGGCCAATCGAGCTTCGCATCGAAGGGGAAGAGCTGCGACGACGGGATCAGCATGAACTCGTAGGTGTCCATGAAGCGCCGCACGGCCTGGTACCACTGCGTCCGCACCACCGACGCCTCGCGGAGCTCCGCCGTGGTCAGCTTCAGCCATTGCTCGACCTCGAAATGCGCTTCGGGCTTCATCAGCGCGCGCTTGGCCGGATCCATGTAGAGCTCGGCGAGAGGCGGCCCCGATTGCGACGCGCGCACCCTCGTAAAGGCTTGCCACACGCGGTCGTTCGGATAGTCCGGCCTCGCGTCTTCGACGATGCAGCCCAGCGACTCGAAGGTCTTGAGCGCCGCGCGGCAAAGATCGAGCACGCCGGGCTCGAAGGGAAGATAGCCGCCGAGATCGCCAAGCCACGCGATGCGAGTGCCGCGGAATTCACGCGCGAGCGGCTGCGTAAATTGGGCCGCGTCCTGCCGGTTCGAGAGCGGTACGCGGGGATCGTATCCCGCTTGCACGGACAGGAACATCGCAAGATCGGATGCGTTGCGCGCCATCGGCCCGTTCACGCTCATGCCGGCGGTGAACGCATCGGCGGTCTCAGCCGCCACACGACCGAAAGAGGTCCGCAAGCCCAGCACGTTGTTGTACGCGCCGGGATTGCGCAGCGAACCGCCATGATCCGTGCCGTCGGCCACGGGGAGCATGCGAAGCGCGAGCGCGACGGCCGCGCCGCCGCTGCTGCCCCCGCAGGTCTTCGTCAGGTCGTACGGATTGAGAGTCGTCCCGAACACCTTGTTGAAGGTGTGCGAGCCAAGCCCGAACTCCGGCGTGTTGGTCTTGCCGATGATGATAGCGCCCGCCCGCTTCTCGCGCTCGACGACGATCGCGTCGGTGGTGGGAACGAAGTCCTTGAAAATCGGCGAGCCTTGCGTCGTGCGGATCCCTTGCGTCGGGAAGAGGTCTTTGGGCGCCTGCGGGAAACCATGCATCCAGCCCAAAATCTCGCCGCGCGCGAGCTGTGCGTCGCGCTCGCGTGCTTGCGCCATGAGATCGTCGCGATCCTGGAGCGAGACGATTGCGTTCACCTTCGGATTGATGCGCGCGATGTGATCGAGATAGGCCGTCATCACCTCGGCGCACGACACGCGCTTCGTCCGAATCGCGTTCGACAGATCGACCGCGCTCATCATCACGATGTCGGCCGGTCCCGGTTGAGACAGTGCGGTACCCATCCAGACGGCTCCTCCAACTGCGGCCGTTGCGGCGAGACCACCGGCCAAGGTCACGGCCGTGCGCCGGTTCATTTGTCCTGCGCCATTCTCGGCAGTCATGCGCTCCTCCGTGACGTCAGGCGGCCGGAAAGCGATAGAGCTTTGCCGGCGTATCGACGAGGATCATCTTGCGCATCGCCGCATCCGGGCACCAATCCATGAAAGCCGTGACCAGCTTTGGATTGTCGACCTTCTGGTAGGGACTGATCTGCGTGATTGGCCCGCGCGTTGCGCCGGGATGGGGCCAGTTGGTGCCCCACAACATGCGGTCGGGGCGCGCCCCGATCAGCGACTTCGCGAAGGGCGCCACATCGGCCCAATCGGGACGCGTCGAGTGATTGTACGGCGCCGACAGCTTCACATAGGCGCCCCGATGAACCAGCTCCATCAGGGCGAAGAAACCGGCCTGCGCGACTCCCTGTTCCGCTTCCGGATTGCCGATGTGGTCGAACACCACGGGCACTTGCAAACTCGAGATGGCGGGTGCGAGCGATGCGATCATCGGCAGCTCGGTATTGATCTGGATATGCCAGTTGAGCGCTTCGAGCTTCTGCGCCATCTCGAGCACCTGTTTCTCCGCCTCGCGGGGATCGCGGATACCGACCGTCGAGAAATTCAAGCGGACGCCGACAAATCCGACCGCGTCCAGCCTCTTCAATTCAGCCTCGGACACGTTCGGCGGCACGACGGCGATACCGCGCGCCGTTGGCCCCAGCTCGACGACCGCATCGCGCGTGCACGAATTGTCGAAACCATAGAAGCTCGGCTGCACCACAACGTTGCGCGCCACGCCGATCTGGGTCCTGAGCGCCTTCAGCTCGGCGACCGATGCACCGGGCGGCGTATAGGTGCGGTTCGCCGCCATCGGGTATTTCGCCTGTGGGCCCACAATGTGGATGTGGCAGTCGATCGCGCCCGCCGGCAG
>Ga0210379_10000831_pt1 | contig 10536 bp, 10 predicted proteins | sample PLMedo_2_FD_155468 | JGI IMG/M metagenome (GOLD analysis project Ga0210379, IMG submission 155468) | Groundwater sediment microbial communities from an aquifer in East River, Colorado, USA - PLM4_32_coex redo | ecosystem: Environmental > Terrestrial > Soil > Riparian zone | place: USA: East... | reverse complement strand
GTCGATCGAGACCGGCGACCGGCAGATTCCCTGGGAGTCGAGCTCGCTCAAGGGGGATTTCTTCTTCACGCCGGAGGATGCGCGCAAGGCTTCGCGGGTGCAGAAAGCCGTCATCGACCAGGCGGTTTCGGAGGCGGTGCGGCAGTCCGAGCGGCGCGCGGCGAAGGACCGCGCCGCCGTGCAGGCGGAGATGCGGAAGATGATGCAGGAGCTGCTCGCGGCGCAGCGCGCACAGCTTGAAACCGAGCTCAAGTCGCGGGGCCAGCCGGCGCCAGCGGCAAAGGCACCTGCCAAGGCGCCGGTCCAGGTCGCGAGCGCGGCGCCCTCCGAGGCGACGGCGGTCGAGTCGCGCCGCCCGAAGCGGGGCGACCGCTGGACCTACATCGGCTGGACTACGCGTACGCCGGACAAGAAGGGCAAGACGCGCTTCGAGATCAGGGGCGTGACCGATGACGGCATCCTGGAAGCGCTCACGACGTGGAACGGCAGGAAGAGCGAGTGGGTGCATGGCCCGGGCATCTATTTCGTCGGGCGGGATAGCGCGATGCCATTCTTCTCGCCCTACTTTCGCGCGTTCGGCGGGGAGTTCAAGGACGGCGAGCGCTGGCGCAACCTGCCGTTCCAGCATTTCGGCGTGTGCAGCAGTAACCCGGGGCAGCGCTGCAACTTCACGGCCAAGGTGCTCGGGCGCGAGACGGTGACGGTGCCCGCGGGCACGTTCGACGCCTGGAGGGTCGAGGTCGAATTGGTCGCCGTGCCCGTGGGCGGCGGAGCCTGGAGCAGAAGCTACACCTACTGGTTCGCGGACGCCGCCAAGCGCTTTGTCAAGCATACCGACCGCGGCAACAGCCCGAATTCGACCGATGTCGAGATAGTGCTCGAGTCCTACAAACTCAATTAGCCGGGGGTGCGCTCGAAATCCAGCACCACGCGGCCCAGCACCTTGCCGGCCTTCAGTTCTTCCAGCGTGCGGTTGACCTCGTCCGGCCGGCGCAATTCCACGGGCGTCGGCTTGAGTTTCTTCTTCTTCGCCAGCGCCACCACCTCCCTCAGTTCCTGCAGGTTGCCGACGTAGGAGCCGATGATGCCGATGGCGCGCTGCGCGATCGGCGGCAGGGGATGCACGAGTTCGCCGCCGTACAGGCCGCAGAGCACGTAGCGGCCGCCCTTGCGCAGCGCCCCCGTGCCGAGCATCGCCGTGGCCGGCATGCCGACGAAGTCGATGACGCCGGCGAGGTTGCCCATCGCGAGCTGGCCGAGCTTCTGCGCCGCGTCCGGCGCGCGCGTGTCGAGCGTGAGCTTCGCGCCTTGCTTCTTCGCCGCCTCGAGCTTCGCCTCGTCCACGTCGCAGGCGATCACGTTCCTGATGCCCTTCGCCTTGAGAATGGAAAGCGCCACTAGCCCCAGGCCACCGCAGCCGATCACCGCGACCCAGTCCTTGGGCCCGAATTTCGGCAGTTTGTTGATGCCGCTGTAGGCCGTGATCGCAGAGCAGCCGAGTGTCGCGGCGAAGCCTTCGTCGATGCCGGCGGCGTCCACCAGGTACTTCGGGTGCGGCACCAGCACGTGCGACGAATACGCGCCCGGCTTCATCACGCCGAGGAACTGCGCCTTCATGCAGTAGTTGTCCTGTCCCGCCTTGCACACCGGGCACTTGCCGCAGCCGATCCAGGGATAGACGATGCGTTTCTGCCCGACCTTCACGCCTTTCGCACGCGAGCCCGCCGCGGCGACGACGCCGAATGGTTCGTGGCCCAGGGTGAAGGGCGGGATGCAGCCGCGGTCCTTCACGTAGAAGCGCTTGCCGCCGCCCCAATCGAAGTAGCCGTCCCAGATGTGCACGTCGGAGTGGCATACGCCCGAGCGCGTGATTTTCACCAGCACTTGGGTGCCGGTGGGTTTCGGCGTCTCCTGCAGAACTTTCTGCAGGGGTTTGCCGTGCTCGATGATTTGATAGCTGATCATGCTTTGGCCGCCTCAGTGAGTGCTTGATCGATGTCCCACAGGATGTCGTCGAGCGATTCGATGCCCACCGACATGCGCACCATGTCGGGGGCGACGCCCGCCTTCAGTTGATCCTCGTCCGACATCTGCCGGTGCGTGGTCGAGGCCGGGTGGATGATGAGCGTTTTCGCGTCGCCGATGTTGGCGAGATGGCTCATGAACTGCGCCGCCTCGATGAATTTTTCACCCGCCTTCGCACCGCCCTTCACGCCGAAGTTCAGGAGCCCCGACGCGCCCTTCGGCAGGTACTTCTGCGCCAGCTTGTAGTACTTGTTGTTCGCCAGCCCCGGGTAGTTCACCCAGGCCACCTGCTTGTGCCCTTGCAGGAACTTCGCCACCGCGAGCGCGTTGGCGCAGTGCCGGTCCATGCGCACGGCGAGCGTCTCTACGCCCTGCAGCAGCAGCCAGGCGCTTATCGGCGAGAGCGTAGGACCGAAGGTACGCATGATTTCCATGCGTGCTTTCATGGTGAAGCCGAAATCGCCGAACGTCTCGTGGAAGATCACGCCGTGGTAGCCGGGCGAGGGCGTGGTGAACTCGGGGAACTTGCCGTTGCCCCAGGGGAACTTGCCCGACTCGACGATCACCCCACCCATGGTGGTGCCGTGGCCGCCCAGGTACTTGGTGGCCGAGTGCACCACCAGGTCCGCTCCCCATTCGATGGGCCGGCACAGGTAGGGCGAGGGCACGGTGTTGTCCACCAGCAGCGGCACTTCCGCGTCCTTGGCGATTTTCGCGATCGCCTCGATGTCCACGATGTTGATCAGCGGATTGCCGAGCGTCTCGGCGTACAGCAGCCTGGTGTTGGGCTTGAGCGCCTTCCTGAAATTCTCCGGCTCCTCCGGGTTGACGAAGGTGGTGTCGATGCCCAGTTTGTTCAGGTTCACGCCGAGCAGCGTGTGCGTGCCGCCGTACAGCGTGGAGGCCGACACCACGTGGTCGCCCGCCTTGCACAGCGTGAGGATGGCGGTGGCTTCCGCCGCCTGGCCGGTGGCGCAGGCGAGCGCCGCGCGCCCGCCTTCCAGCGCCGCCACGCGCTCTTCCAGCACCGCCACCGTGGGGTTGGAGATGCGCGAGTAGACGTTGCCGAAGGTCTGCAGGTTGAACAGGCTCGCGGCATGGTCCGTCGAGTCGAAGACGAAGGAGGTGGTCTGGTAGATCGGCGCCGCGCGCGCCCCGGTGGCGGGATCCGGGATCTGGCCGGCGTGCAGCGACAGCGTTTCGAACCCGAACTTGCGGTCGGCCATGCGCGGATTCTAACGGCTCAGCGCGCCGCGTCGCCCATGCGGTAATCGTGGCTCAGCTGGTCGAGGGTCTGCTTGAGCTTCGGGTCGAGGCGATACTCCGCGGCGGCGATGCTCGCCTTGAGCTGCTCGGGACGGCTCGCGCCGATGAGCGGCGAGGTGACCGCAGGGTGCGCAAGCACCCAGGCCACGGCGAGCGTCGCCGGCTCCACGCCAGCCGCTTTGGCCAGTCCTACGAAGGCATCCACCGTGGCGAATTCACGCTCCTGCCAGTAGCGCTCGGTGTAGGTCTTGGCGGCGTTGCCCAGGGTGAAGCGCGAACCCTCGGGCGGCGGCGCGGCGCGCTTGTGCTTGCCGGTCAGCAGGCCGCCGGCGAGCGGGTTGTAGGGGATCACCGCGAGTTTCTCTTCCTCGCACAGCGGCAGCAGCTCCCTCTCTATCTGGCGGAACAGCAGGTTGTAGCGCGGCTGCACCGAGACGAGCTGCGCCAGGCCGAGCGCTTCACTGCGGCCGAGCGACCGCGCCACGCGGTAGGCGTGGTAGTTGGACACGCCGACGTACCGCGCCTTGCCGCTCCTGACCACTGCGTCGAAGGCTTCGACCGTCTCGTCAACCGGGGTCACGGCGTCGAAGTGGTGCACCTGGTACAGGTCCACGTAGTCGGTGCCCAGGCGCTTCAGCGACGCGTCGATCGCGCCCATCACGTGCTTGCGCGAGGTGCCCTGCTGCCAGGGCGCATGCCCCATCTTGCCGCTGCACTTGGTGGCGAGGATGAAGTTCTCGCGCTTGCCCTTGAGCCATTTGCCGACGATCTCCTCCGTGCGCCCGGCGATGTCGGTGCCGCCGCCGAGCGGATACACGTCGGCGGTGTCGAGGAACGTGATGCCCTGTTCCGCCGCGGCGTCGAGGATGGCGCAGGAAGTCTTCTCGTCGCATTGCAGGCCGAACGTCATGGTGCCCAGGCACAGGCGCGAGACGTGCAGGCCCGTGGGGCCGAAACGGACATGCTGCATGGCTTCTCCTATTGGTCCTTTCGCCAGAAAACGCCGTTCCAGTCGATGGGCATGATCTCCTCCGCGATGCCGTGCCGCACCCGGTAGTCGAGTACGGCCTGGCGGCAGGCGGGCACATCGCCGTAGTCGTCGATGATCACGTACCCGCCGCTCGCCACCTTGGGGTACATGTGGACGAGGGCGTCCATGGTCGACTCGTAGAGGTCGCCGTCCAGGCGCAGCACCGCGAGGCGCTTTACCGCCGCGCCCGGCAGGGTGTCGCGAAACCAGCCCTTCAGGAACCGCACCTGGTCGTCGAGCAGGTCGTAGCGGCGGAAATTGCGCTGTACCTCCTCGAGCGACACCGCCAGTTCCTTGAACTGGTTGAGCGTCAATGGCGCGTCCAGCGGGTACTTGGCCGGGTCGGGAGGCGGCAGGCCTGCGAACGAGTCCGCAGCCCAGACGAGACGATCGGTCACGCCATTGACCTTGAGGATGGCGCGCATCAGGATGGCCGCGCCGCCGCGCCAGACGCCGGTTTCCATCAGGTCGCCCGGTACCCCGCGCGCCAGGACGTCCTCGACGCAGAAATGCAGATTGTCGAGGCGCTGCAGGCCGATCATGGTGTGCGCCTGCGCGGGCCAGTCGCGGCCCTCGACGCGATTGCCCAGGTCGAATGGGCGATCCTCGCCGAACAGCGTGCTGTGATCCTGATAGATCACGTTGCTCAGGCAGCGCTTGAGGAGGTCGAGGTACAGCTGCTTCGCGCCTTGCATGAAACTTAATCCTGTCTCGGGGCGGGGCCCGCCAGCGCGAGTGCGGCATAGAAAACCCAGTTTCGCGATGTCATCGTTGTCTCGCCGTCAGAGCGCGCAGGCGCGCGTGAGGCAGTGAGTCTATCGCGCTCAGACGCGTTCCATGAGCGTGAGAAGCTTTTCATAGACCTGCAGGTCGCCTTGCGAAAAGCAACAGAACACCACCTCGCGGATGTGCGCAAGCTTCGGCACTACGGCACGCGCGGTGGTCACGGCGACACTCGCCGCGAGTCCGACCGGATAGCCGTAGACGCCCGTGCTGATGCTCGGGAACGCGAGAGTCTGGATGCCGTTCGCAGCGGCGAGTTCCAGTGACCTGCGATAACAGGAAGCCAGCAGTTCGGGCTCTCCTCGGGTACCGCCGTGCCAGACCGGGCCCACGGTGTGGATGACGAATCTGGCGGGCAGTCGGTAACCCTTGGTGGGCTTGGCGTCGCCGGTCTTGCAGCCGCCGAGGAGGCGGCATGCCGCCAGCAGTTCGGGGCCGGCGGCGCGATGGATTGCACCGTCCACGCCACCGCCGCCGAGGAGTGAAGCGTTCGCGGCGTTGACGATCGCGTCGACCGGGAGGGTCGTGATGTCGGCCCGGACTGCGCGCAGCAAGGCGGGCACTGCACCCGAGCCCGCGGACGGGCTAGCTGCGGGACGCGGGCGCCGGGCCGGCGTCCGGCTCGGACTCGGACTCGGACTCGGGTTCGGGGCGGGACGCGGCGCGCCGGTATTCCGAAGGGGGAATGCCGACCTGGTTCAGGAAGAAGCGCGTGAAATTGCTCTGCGCCGAGAACCCCAGCTCCGCCGATACGTCGGCGATCCGGGTACGGCCGCTCGAGAGCTTGGAAATGGCGCTTTCCACGCACAGCATGTCCAGATAGGACCGCGGCGAGCGCCCGGTGCAGACCTGGAACAGGTCGTAGAAGCGCGAGCGCGACAAGCCCACCTGGCTTGCCAGCTCGTCGATGTTGACGTCCTTGTTCGGCCTGGCGCGCAGCAGCGCCAGCGCCTTGCGGATGCGCGTGTCGGCGAAGCGCGAGCCGCGCCACAGCGAGGCCCCCGCGCGGCGCCGCGCCAGGTAGGTCTCCACCACCGACAGCATCAGCTCCTGCAGCATGAACTCCAGGCGCTCGGGCGACAGGAACTGGTCGTTCAGCGCCTCGATCGCCAGCGCATCGGCGAGCTGCCGGATGCGCGGCGTGATTGTCTCCCGCGCACGCGGGAACACGCTGCCCCCGACGTCCTCGAAGGCCGCGGGAAAGCTCGCCTGCAGCCAGGCGGTAGAGGGGTGGAACACGATCACCCGCGCCGGCGCGCCGTTGGTGCTGCCCAGGTACTGCGTGGGTTCGCCGGGGTTGGCGAACAGCGCGTCCTCGCGCGTGAGCGGCTGCGGGGCGCTGCCGACGGAAAACATGCTGTCGGCGCCGTCGTGCTTGAGGAAAATGAGCGGCTCGGCGAGGGCCTGCGGCTCCCCGGGCGCGGAGGCGTCGGCGAGCACCACGCGGCCGAAGCGCCCTTCGAAGATGCGGATCGGTTTGGCCATGGACACTAGGATAACGGCGCATTCATGCGCGCGCTAGTGGCAGATGCCACATGAACCATCGAAAAAACAGATACCTGCCTGGGATGGCTCCCGGCGTCTCAGTACGCCAGCCAGCGCGGCCTCCTGGCCGAGATCACCCCCGTATTGACCCCGACCCAGTTCAGGCCGCCGAACAGGCGCCCGTGCTCGATCTTCACGCAGCGATCCATCACCGCCTCCAGCCCTGCGGCACGGGCCTTGGCGGCCGCGGCCTCGTTCTTCACGCCGAGCTGTTGCCACAGCACCTTCGCGCCGATGGCGATGGCGTCGTCCGCGATCGGCAGGATGTCCCCGGTCTTGCGGAAACAGTCCACGATGTCGACCTTGCCGGGGATGTCGCGCAAAGACCGGTAGCACTTCTGCCCCAGCACCTCGGGATAGCGCGGGTTGACCGGGATCACCGTGTAGCCGTGCTCCAGCAGGTACTTGGCGGCGAAGTAACTCGGCCGGAACCAGTCCGCCGACAGCCCGACGACGGCGATGACGCGGTTCCGCGAAAGGATGCGGCGCAGCGTGTTGATGTCGTCCATGGGCCCGATACTATAATCGAGCAACGCTAGGGAGGAGACCCATGTACGTCGAAGAACGCATGTATCTGCTGCAGGTCGGCAAGGCGCCGGAATATTTCAGGCACTACGAGGAAGTCGGCATGAAGATACAGCTCAAGCACCTGCCGAACCTGGTGGGCTACTACGTCACCGAGGTGGGCATGCAGAACCTCGTGACGCACATGTGGGCCTACGACGACCTGCTGCAACGCGAGAAGATGCGCGCGGCGATGCAGGCCGACCCCGAGTGGCAGGCCTACCTGCCGCGCATCCGCCCGCTGATGGTCACGCAGGAAACGCGCATCCACAAGTGCGCGCCGTTCTTCGTCGAGCGGCTGAAGAAGATGCTCGCGGCCGTCCGGTGAGCGTACACCCGCAGGTCGCGGCGCTGCTCGAGCGCGCGGCGAAATCTCCGCTGCCGCCCTATTACGAGGTGCCCGCGCACATCGCGCGGCGCATCTACCGCGATACGCGCAGCGCGCTCGCGCCGAAATCGCCGGAGGTCGCGGAAGCGCGGCTCCTGCTCGCGCCGGGCCCAGTGGCGCTGCGCGCCTACCGGCCGCTGGGCGCGAAGGCGGACGAACAATTGCCGGCGCTCGTGTACATCCACGGCGGCGGCTGGGTGATCGGCGACCTCGATACGCACGATGTGCTCTGCCGGCAGCTCGCCAACGGCGCGCGCTGCGCGGTGTACTCGGTGGACTATCGCCTTGCGCCGGAGCATCCGTTTCCCGCAGCGGTGGACGATTGCATCGCGGCGGTGAAGTTCGCGGCCGGTCGGCACAAGCGCATTGCCGTGGGCGGCGACAGCGCGGGCGGCAACCTGGCGACGGTGGTTGCGCTGCACGCGCGCGACCACGGCGGGCCGGAGATCGCCTTCGAGCTGCTCATTTACCCGGGCACCGACCAGCGCGGCGCGCATCCTTCGGTGACGCGCAACGGCGAGGGTTACCTTCTGACGAAAAAGGCGATCGCGTACTTCCGCGGCCACTACCTGCCGAACCCGAAGGACTACCTCGACTGGCGCGCCTCCCCCTTGCTCGCGAAGAGCCTCGCCGGATTGCCGCCGGCGTACGTGATCACCGCAGGCTATGACCCTCTGCTCGACGAGGGCCGCGAATACGCCGAGCGCATGGCGAAACAAGGGGTCGAGGTCGCGTACCGCGAGTATTCCGACATGGTGCACGGCTTCATCCTCTTTGGCGGGGTGCTCGACACGGCCAATTCGGCGGTGGCCGAGTGCTGCGAGAAGCTGCGCGGCAGTTGGAAAATGGAGGACACATGCCATCCCATTACGATCTGATCTGGCAGTTGCTCTTCCAGTTTTTCATCGTAGTGGTGCTGGTGTTCGCCAGCTTCGGCTTCGCCGTGGGCATCGGCTTGATCGTTTCAAGCGCGCGGACCCTGCGGTTTGTCCAGGTGATGAATCGATGGGTCTCCACCCGCGGCGCCTTGAGGGCACTGGACGTGCCGCGCAGCACCGAGCAGTTCTGGCACCGCAATCGGCGCTGGGTCGGCTGGTCGCTGATCGCGGGCGGCATCTTTGCGACCTTCGGACTGGTCGCCGGATTCAATGCTGCCGCCGTCGGCGCGGTTTTCGCCAAGGGCGACATGGTTCGCCTGGTCGCGATCGTGGCCGTGACCTTGAGGTGGTTCCTGGTCGTCGGCAGCGTCGCCGGTGTGGTGATCGGCTACATGCTCTGTTTTTCCCCGGACGCCTTGGCAACCCTTGAAAAATATGCCAACCGGTGGTTTTCTCCCCGGAACATCCTGCGCGGCGGCGATGACATGCACCTGACTCTCGACAGGCTCGTCGAGGCGCATCCCGGGCCGGCGGGCTGGATGCTCGCTTGCACTGCGCTCGGGGCGGTGGCCTACGCCGTCACGCTCCTGTTCGCGCGCTCCTGAGGACAGGCAAAACGGTGCGGGGAGCGATTGCATGCAACACGATCTGAAAGTCCGCCACGGCGGGCGCATCCTCGTCGACGCGCTCGTCGGCCACGGCGTGAAGCTGGCTTTCGGCGTGCCGGGGGAGAGCTACCTGCCGGTGCTCGACGGCTTCCACGACGTCGCCGACAGGCTGAAGTTCATCGTCTGCCGCCAGGAAGGCGGCGCCTCGTACATGGCGGAGGCCTACGGCAAACTCACCGGCCAGCCGGGGGTCCTGTTCGTCACGCGCGGCCCCGGCGCCGCCAACGGCGCGGTCGGCGTGCACACCGGGTTCCAGGATTCCACGCCGATGGTGGTGTTCGTCGGGCAGGTGGGAAGCGAGTTCGCAGAGCGCGAAGCGTTCCAGGAGATCGACTACCGGCGCATGGTCGGTCCAATCACGAAGTGGGTGGCGCAGATCGACCGCACCGAGCGCATCCCCGAGTACGTCAGCCACGCGTTCCACACGGCGATGGCGGGTCGGCCCGGCCCGGTGCTGCTCGCACTGCCCGAAGACATGCTGTTCGCGGAAGCCGCGGTGGCGGATGTGCCGCGTTTCAGGACCGTGCGCCCGGCGCCTTCGCCCGCCGACATGCGCGAACTGCACAAGCTCCTGCAGGCGGCCGAGCGGCCCTTCGTCATCATCGGCGGCGGCGGCTGGGATCGCGCCGCCTGCGACGGCCTGCGCGCCTGGCTGGAAGCGGCGCAACTGCCCGCGGGCACGTCGTTCCGTTGCCAGGACCTGCTCGACAACCGCAGCCCGAGCTTCGCGGGCGACGTCGGCATCGGCATCAACCCGAAGCTCGCGCAGCGCGTGCGCGAGGCCGACGTGGTCCTCGTCATCGGCGCGCGACTGGGCGAAATGACCACCGGCGGCTATTCGCTGTTCCAGGTGCCCGTGCCGAGCCAGACGCTGATCCACGTGCATGGCGGAGCGGAAGAGCTGGGGCGCGTGTACCGTGCGGCGCTGCCGATCAACTCGGGCACGGCACGCTTCGTCGAGGCGCTCGCGCAAGTCAAGCTGGACGGGGCGAAATGGGCGGGCCGCGCGATGCTGGCGCGCGAGGAGTACCTGGCCTGGAGCCAGCCGCAGCCGATCCCCGGCAAGCTGCAGTACGCGGAGATCGTGAAGTGGCTGTCGGACCAGCTGCCCGAGGATGCAATCCTCTGCGGCGGCGCGGGCAACTTCTCCGGCTGGGTGCACCGTTTCTTCCGCTACAAGGGCTTCCGCACGCAACTGGGCTCGACCAACGGCTCGATGGGCTGCGGACTGCCTGCCGCGGTGGCCGCGAAGCTTGCCGCGCCGGAGCGCACCGTCGTTGCGGTCACGGGCGACGGCGACTTCCTGATGACCGGACAGGAACTGGCGACCGCTGCGCAGTACGGCGCGCCGATCATCGCGCTGGTGGTGAACAACGGCATGTACGGCAC
>Ga0210379_10000829_pt1 | contig 10550 bp, 8 predicted proteins | sample PLMedo_2_FD_155468 | JGI IMG/M metagenome (GOLD analysis project Ga0210379, IMG submission 155468) | Groundwater sediment microbial communities from an aquifer in East River, Colorado, USA - PLM4_32_coex redo | ecosystem: Environmental > Terrestrial > Soil > Riparian zone | place: USA: East... | reverse complement strand
GTTCAGCCGGGTTGCAGGTAGTTACATGGACGGGTACTCCGTTCTGCAGCGATCCCTCAACCAGGGCATGGAGCGTTACCTCAACACCTTCAACCTGCCGACCCGCTCGGACATCGTTGAATTGGGTGAGCGGCTTCACAACATAGAGGAGCGTCTCAGCACGATTGAGACGAACATTAGTAACCTCTTCAGCGAACGCGGCGTTTCACCCACCGCGGCAGTAACGCAGCTTCGCCCGGCTCGCACGCGCCGCCCGCGTAACCAGAACAGCGGCTCCAAGTAGCCGCGCGCGGTTACTCGCCCGAAACGAAGGAGGGGTATCGTGGCCACTACTGAACGGCCCGATGTGAGACGGGTCATCGAATCAGCGCAGACGGTCATCGACCGCAACAGGCAGCGCATCCAGCGCGGCGTTGACATTCTGCTCGCCCGTGAAGAGCCGCCGGTAGGCGTGACTCCCAAAGACGTCATCTACTCGCGGGGGACCCTGCGTCTGTACCATTACCGGCCGATGACCAGCGAGGTTTATCGCGTCCCGGTGATCTTCATCATGTCGTTGGTTAGCAAGCCGTGGATCCTCGATCTGACGCCGGGCCAAAGCTTCATCGAGTACATGGTGAGGCAAGGATTCGATGTGTTCATGATCGACTGGGGAATCCCACGGCCGGAAGACAAACGATTGCGATTCGAGGATTACATCGAAGACCTGATGCCGAACTGCTTCGAGCAGGTCCAGAAGGTGACGGGAGAAGAAGAGTACAGCCTCTTTGGTTACTGCATGGGAGGCCTCTTCACGCTGATGTATGCAGGCGTGCACACGGAAGCGCCGATCAAGAATCTGGTCACCGCGGCAACCCCTGTCGACACAGACGGCATGGGGCTGTTCAAGGCCTGGAGCGATCCTCGCTACCAGGACGTCGACCGGCTGGTAGATTCGATGGGCAACATCCCGCCTGAGCTGATGCTTCGGTCGTTCGAGATGCTGAGGCCAACGGACCGTTGGTTCAGCTACGTGCGCCTGCTGGATCGCCTGTGGGATCCGATGTTCGTGTACGGATACCGGGTGATGTACAAGTGGACCAACGAGCAGATCCCGTTTCCCGGCGAGACCTTTCGTCAGTACACCAAGGATTTGATGTGGGAGAACAAACTGATGAGGGGAGTGATGACTGTTGGGGGCAAGCCGGTAAACACGCAGGCAATCACCTGTCCCGTGCTAAACGTTAGCGCCCAGCACGACCACATCGCTCCCTATGACTCGACGAAGGCCGTCCTTTCCATCGTCGGAAGCGAGGACAAGGAAGACGTGGTGATGAAGGGTGGGCACGTGAGCCTGGTTGCAGGTCAGAACGCGGTGAACCGTCTGTGGCCGAAGGTTGCGGATTGGCTCGGCGAGCGGTCGGTCTAGCGCATGAATGTCAAGGGCCGCGTCGCAATCGTCACCGGTGCATCGACTGGCATTGGCCGGGAGGTTGCGCGCGAACTCGCATCCCGCAGCGCCACCGTGGTCCTGGCCTCTCGCAACCGCGAGAAGCTTGAGGCGGTCGCCGAGGACCTAGCCCCTTACCCCGGCTTGACCCTCGTGATTCCGACCGACGTTACGGACCGCTATGCGGTTGAAGCGCTGGCGCGCAGGACGGTCGAGGTGTACGGCTCAATCGACATCCTGGTGAACAACGCAGGCATGGGTCTCTTCGCGCCGATCGCCGGTGGCAGTATCGAGAACGCTCGCCGGCTGTTTGAAGTCAACTTCTGGGGCGCCGTGCAGAGCATCCAGGCGACCGTGCCCTATATGCAGTCACAAAAGCGGGGCCACATCGTGAATGTCTCGTCGATCGCGGGCTGGATAGCGCCACCGCACATGGGTATGTACGCCGCGACGAAATTCGCGCTACGTGCTGTCTCCGACTCGTTGAGGGTAGAGCTTGCCGGCTCAGGGGTTAACGTGAGCACGATATTTCCGGGCCTGACCCAGACACAGTTCACGGAGAACATGGTACAGGAGGTGGCGGTGCCTCACATTCCGCCGGTGGTGCGCTGGGCAACACCTCAGACGGTAGCCAGCCGCGTGATCCAAGCAATCCGTTGGGGCTGGCGCGACGTTTTCATAGCGCCCGAGGACATCGCGGTGGTTGGGTTCAGCACCGTGGCGCCCTACGCCTCAGACTGGGCGATGCGTGCTTTCATGGGTCCTCAGCGTATTGCCGACGACTTCACGCTACCTCGCGAGGAGCGTTCGACGGAGCGCGAGGACGCGGAGCCGCCGGCGGAGCCGGCTTAAGACCTGGCTGCGGTCGCGATAAGGTCTGCGGCCGCACTCATCGCGATCCGGTCGGTGTTGACGACCAAGTCATAGTGCGACGGGAGTTCGTGCTGGACGTCGTACAGACGCTGTAGAAACTCCCGGCGGGCGCGGTCTGACTTGTCGATCTCCTTGCGCGCTTCCAACTCATCGAGGCCGCTTTCCCGCCCGTAGCGCGCGGATCGGACGTCCCGGGAGCCCGTGACAAGGGCGCGGAAGACGCCGGGCACATCTCGCAGGGCAATACTGGCTCCGTGCGCAAGGATCACAGCCTTACCCGCCTGCGCTGTCTCCCGGATGACCTGGGCGATCAGGTCTTCGTATGATTCCGACGCGCCGAGCACGACGGGTACGTAGGCGCCGTGGCCAGCTTCGATCGGGTTGTTCCCAAGATGCTTGAGGATGCGGTCTACGAGTGAAGGCGTGCGCTCCACGCCGGCGATCGTGGAGGGAGATACGCCGGCCTTCTCGGCAGCAACCTCTATGATCTCGTCGTCGATGAAGCGAAAGGCCATCTTCTCGGCGACGGCGCGTGCGACGTCATCGCCGCCGGCCGCCATGGCTCGAGAGATGCTGATGACGGTGGTGTCCATTAAAACTCCGGTCTGCTATTGCTGCGGTCGAACGCAGTATACGAGAGACAGGAGCCGGAGAGGTAGGCGCTACGCCCAGCCGTGCTCCTTGTACCACGCGGCAGTCAGCCGAGCACCGGCGCCGATGGTCACAGCGGGTGACCATCCGAGGTCGCGGCGAAGCGCCTCGCTATCGCACACCCAGTGCTTCTGCGCCATTTCACGCACCTTGTCCCGTGTCAGCGACACAGCCCGGCGGGTGACCGCTCCGAAGGCCTCGCTGCCGGCAGCGGCGGCCTCGAAGGTCCAGCGAGGACAGCTCACCGGCAATGCGCGATGACCAATTGCCTTCTCCACAGCGGCCAACACCTGGCGCCAGGTGTAGACTGCACCGTCGTCGAGGGTGTAGACCTTCGCGTTGACATCTGCTTCAGCGGTTGCCGCCGTGGCGATCGCGACTGCGGCGTCAGGGCCGTATACGATCGATATCCTGTTGCTTCCGCCCATCAAAAGCGGCGCGATCCTGAACCTGGCGAACTGGAAGAACGGAACGAGCGCCGGATCTCGAGGCCCGTAGATGGCGGGGGGCCGAAAGATCACGGATCTGGGAGCAACGGCCGAGAGCCGAACGAGGTCTTCACCCGCGAGTTTTGAACGGCCATAGGCGGTTATGGGGTTCGGCTGCGCGTCGACCTGGCGTGGTTTGCCGTCCGGGCTCGGACCGTGCGCGGCGAGGCTCGACACGTATACGAATCGTTGGAGGTGCGGAGCGTTCGCCTCGACAGCTCGCAGGAGGTTTCCGGTGCCTGTGGCGTTAACCGCGGCGAACTCGGCTTCTGTACGCGCCTTCACAAGGCCGGCGGCGTGGACGACAACATCGACACGCGCCACCGCCGATATCAGCGACTCTGGGTCGGTAACGTCGCCGCGGGCCTCCTGGTAGCGGATCCTCTTGACCCACTCTCGATTGCTGGCGCCGCGCAGGAGCAGGCGCACCTCGTGGCCATCCTCCGCGAGCCGCTCCGCGACGTGGGATCCCAGGAAGCCGGATGCGCCCGTGACGAGCACCCTCACGGCATGAGTTCTTTCTCGTACAGACGGTATGTCTTGTAGCGGACCGCGTCCACCTTCTCGATCAAGTTGTTGATGAGATGGTTGTCCTCCAGGGTCCACGAGAACTCGGCCCAGTCGTACCCTCGCTCAATACCGCGGTGATAAATCTCGTCGCAAAGGAGGTAGGCGAGACCGGCGTACTCTCGGGTGCGGAACTCCTTGGCGATGCCCAGGATCACAAGGCGTCCTGTGCGGACCCGGCGCACCTTGAGACGCCAGAGCAACTTGATGAAACCAAATGGGAATAGGCGTCCGTTGAGGTCGTAGATCGCTTCGTTGAGGTTGGGGATCGCCAGCGCAACGCCGGCTGGTTTCCCGTCGATCTCGACGAAGGGTACGATCGCAGGGTCGACAAGCGGCTTGAGATCGCTGGCCATCTGGTCCGCCTCGGCCTCGGTGGCTGGCACGAAGCCCCAGTTCTGGGCGAACGAGTCGTTGTATAGGCGCAGGATCGTGCGGACTTCCTCCCGGAAATCCCGCATGTTTGCTCGGCGAATCTTGACCTCGGGGCGCTTACGGAGTTCACGGACCATCCGGGCCGGCGGCCCCTCGGCGACCGGCTGGCGATCCCAGCGATAGGCGTACAAGTCCTTGGCCTTGCTGAAGCCACAGCCCTCCATGAGACGGAGGTAGTACTCATGGGTGTAGGGCATCAGGACCATCGGCGGCATGTCAAAGCCGCTGAGCAAGAACCCGATTTCGCCGTTCGAGGAAAAGTTCATCGGGCCACGAACGCGATCCATGCGCCGCTCACGGAGCCAAGACTCAGCGGCGCTGGTCAGGAGCCCGGCTACTTCAGGATCTTCGACGGATTCGAAGAAGCCGAAGAACCCCGTGCGCTCGTTGTGGTAACGGTTGTGCTCGTGGTCGACCTGGGCGCTGATGCGGCCGACGGGTTCACCATTCCGTCTCGCAATGAAAAGCTGGACGTCTGCATGCTGGAAGAATGGATTCGTCTTCGGTGATAGCAGCTCGTGCTGAATCCGAAGGAGGGGTGGTACCCAGTACCGATTCTGGGAGTAGAGGCGCCACGGCAACTTGATGAAATCGTCGCGATCACCCTTGCTTTGGACGGGTGAGACGACTACCTGGCCGGCTACCGGGGAACTAAGGGATGAGACCTTGTTGTCGGCCGACAGCGCGGAACGCCTCCAGGCCCCGCTCAATGTGCTCGGGTGTGTGCGTGGCCATGCAACTGCTGCGCAGGATAGCTTCCTTCATGTTCACCGCGGGGTAGACGGAAGGGTTTGTGTAGACGCCGGCGTTTAGCAGTTCCTTCCAGAAGGTGAGAGTCGCATATTCGTCGCCCACGTATATCGGGACAATCGGCGTCTGCGAGCTGCCAGTGTCAAAACCCATGTCCTGGAGGCTCTGCCGCCACTGGTCGCCATTGCGGCGCAACCTATCCACTATTCCCGGGTCTCGCTCCAGGACTTCGATCGATTTGAGGGCGGCTGCAGTGGAAGCGGGCGGTAGGCTGGCGCTAAAGAGCATGGACCGCGCGAAGTGCTGAATCCATTCGAGCGGTTTGTCCGGTCCAGCAACGAACCCGCCGATTGAGGCCAGCGACTTGGAAAAGGTGCCCATCACGAGATCTACGTCGTCGTCCAAGCCGAAGTGGCTGCCGGTGCCTCGCCCTCCGACGCCAATTACGCCCAGCCCGTGTGCGTCGTCGACCAGCAGGCGCGCAGTGTGCTTTCGGCAGACCTGGACGATCGACGGAAGATCCGCAATGTCGCCGCCCATGCTGTATACGCCGTCGATGATGACGAGCGGGGCTTTATCGACAGGTATCTTCTCGAGAACCGAATCGAGGTGCTGAGCGTCGTTGTGACGAAAGCGGACGTACTCGCCGTCAGCGAGGGTCGCGCCATCGTAGATGCTGGCATGGTCACCCTTGTCGACGACAGCGACGGAGCCCTTCTCGATTAGGGAAGAGATGGTACCGAGGTTGGTCTGGTAGCCGGTTGTGAAGACCAGGGCGCGTTCCTTGTGGAGAAAGCTCGCGATCTTCAGCTCCAGCTCTTCGTGCAAGTGCGTGGTGCCGTTGAGCAGGCGAGACCCGGTCATGGAAGTGCCGTACTTGTCCAGTGCGTCGTGTGCGGCTTTCACGACCTCCGGGTGTCGGGTTAGCCCGAGGTAGTTATTCGAACCGAACATGAGGACGCGCTGACCGTATATCTGCGCCTCGGGCCCGTCGTTGTTGTCCAGCGCCTGGAAGAACGGATAAAGGTCGTACTCGCGAGCTTGCTCCGTGAGGTTGAATCGCTCCGTCTTCGCGAAGATGTCGCGGTCGTTTTCGCCGTCGTAGCGGTCGCGATTCATCCCCTCGATGGTGAGGTCTGCCGGCAGTTCCGGCATATCCGTCACCTCAGGTGGCGCCTCTTCGGCCCGGGATCGCGCTGGTTCACTCATATCGACGTAGTCGCAACCACTATAGCATCGGGCCCCCGAACGGGGAAACGTAGAATACTCGCCTTTGTGGATAGCTGACAACCGATCAGGCGGTGTCCAAGCGCTTCCAGTAGTGCGCGTTTACGGCGATGGGGCGGAATCCCGTGGCGGCGTAGATATGCATGGGGGTGTCGGAAGGATCGGCGACGATGATTACTTGACGTGCTCCTCGGGCACGACAATCGGCTACGCAGTGGTGCATCAGCGCAGTCGCGCTGCCGTGGTTGCGGAGGTCGGGCAGGGTGAAAAGATCCTCGACCTGTCCCAAGCCGTTGTTCCCCTCCCATGCATTGAAGTAGGCCACCGGCTTGCCATCGACATAGGCGAGGAAGTACCGGACGGGCGGGCACTTGGCCCTGTCCACCCCCACCATTGCCCGAGCGAGCTCCGGTGCGGCGGGGCGGCCTTGCTTCCGGCGCGCCTGCAGCCAGTCCTCTCTCTTGAGGATCTCGAAGGCTGCCCAGTCGGATTCGGTTTCGATCGCGCGAATGTCGAATTCCTTCGCAGTACCGATGAGATCGCCCTCGAGGAGCATCACCAAGCCCTCACTTCGTTCGTAACCATCCAGACGGAGGCGCGCGATCAGCGAGGGATGGGTGCGATGATCGGTGTCGAATCTGCGGTGAAGGTAGCCCGTGAACTCGGTCTCCACTCGCTGAAACAGAGCGTCAATTTCGGCGGCCGTGTTCACCCTAATGCCGGTGACATGGTTGGCATCGTAGATGTCAGGCGCGCCGCGATTGCGGACGAACGTAGCGCCCGCGGCCTCGAAGAGCTCGTTCCCAAGTCTCAGATTCGCGTCATTAACATCGAGGGCCCGGTTGATCGCGTCATTGGATGCCATACGACCAATCCTACGGGACCAAGTCGGCAACAAAAAGAGGAGCGAGGTCCGGGGCGACCTCGCTCCTCACGCGATATTGCGACCTCCCGCCGGGTCGATGGCTGAACGCGCGGGCTATGCGGGACGGAAGGCCTGGGAGAAGCGTACGCCGTCGCGGGTAAGGGGGGCGTCGTTTGCGGCGGCTTTGACAAGCACTGCTTCCGCTTCAACTTCGGCCTTTGATGTTTTCGGGGCTTCCTCTATGGTCTCGCTCGATGCTTGGGTGACGGCGCTGCCTCCGTCTACAAGGGCGACGACTGGCCGGAGTGTGACCTGCATGCTCATTTCGCCACCTGTGAAAATTCGAATGCGCTCGCGTTCGAATCCTGCTTCGAGCAGCGTTTCTACGAGGCGAGCGGCCTTCTGAGCGTTCTCTACAATCGTGATTTCTCCGCGCTTTTCATCGTTCTGTTCGTAGACGACCACGAGTGTTCTGCTGGACATTTGCCACCGCCTCCAGGAACTAAACCGTTTCGCTCTGTTGCCAGTGTGCCAGAGGCATCTCGCCAAACTCTCACCATAAAAGTTACTGTTGTAGCGACGAAAGTTCACCTGAATGCACGTTACGGAGCCAGCGCAAAGCTCTGATTTGAGCCGCCTGCATATCCTCTCGGGGGCAACATGAGCGACATAACATCGGCGCTTGACCAGATCGCCGCAGGACGCCGTGCGGACCCCCTCGCACCCGTAACCGTCATCGTCCCCTCGAACGTAGCGGGACTGCAGTTGCGGCGCAGGCTGGCGCAGATGTCGCCCTATGCTGCAGTTCGATTCGAGACCTTGCCCCGACTGGCAGAATTGATCGCTGCGGGTCGGTTGTCGGCGCAGGGGAGGGTACCCCTGGCTCGCCCAATCGGAGACTATGTCGCGGGAGAGGTCGCTTTGCAATCCGGCGCCGCCTTCAGCGAGGTTCGCGAATTGGCCGGCTACGGACGGGCCCTGAGGACCGCGTTCAGACGGCTGCGCAGGGGCGGGATCACACGTTCGGCCGACATCCAGATTCCTGATTCCGCTGAGCTGGCGGAGGTTCTGCGCCTGTTCGACCTGTTCCGTGAGGCCACCTGCCGCTTCTACGACGAAGAGGACCTGCTCACCGAGGCTGCCGCCGCCGTCGGCGAGGGAAAGTCAGGCCCGTCGGCTGATCTCGGGTCACTCGTGGTCGTACCGCCCGGCGCTCAATCAGCCGGCGCAGACGCGTTGCTGCGGGCTCTCGATGCACCGGGGCCCGTCCAGATAAATGAGGGTGACGGACCGGGCAGCACCCGCATGATCCTGGCACCCGATCCCGCCAGCGAGGCGCGAGAGGTTGTGCGAGAGGTCATTTTCGCCATGGAGAACGGTGTGGCGATTCATGAAGTGGCGGTGTTTCACGGAGCGGACACAGCTTACGCGGGATTGCTGCGGGAGGCGTTTGGAGCAGCCGGCGTTCCAGCCGTGATATTACCGGGGATACCTCTTGCGTCGTCGGCGATGGGCCGGGCCGTGCTGGCACTCCTGAATCTTCCAGTAGAAGGGTATCAGCGAAGACGCATGATGGACTTCTTCGCGATGCGGCCACTCAAGGAATGGGTCCCGGCCGGGACAGACCGCGCGCGGAACAATCAGTCTGCATGGGACCGGGTGTCCCGAGCAGCCGGTATCACGCGCGGAATCGCCCGCTGGCGCGGCGGCCTACTGACCCATGTGACGGACCTGGACCGGCAACTCGCGCACGACCCGCGGATTACGGAGAGCGAATCCCAGACGCGGCGAGTGACCTTCGAGAGAGACAAGACGGCGGAACTGCAGTCGGTGGTGAGCGCCCTGGTAGGTTACCTGGAGCCGCTGGAAGTGAAACAACACGCCAAGGAATTTATCACCCGATTTCTGAGTGTGGTTGAGGCCTTTATGGCGAAAGAGGCTGAAGGATATGAAGATGTCCTCCGGGAAATCGATCAGCTTGGAACCGTGGATGCCGTGGGCGGAAGCTTCGATCTGAAGTCATTTCACGAAGCACTGCGCGCGAATCTCGAGTCGGGGATACTCAAGGAAGGTCGCTCACGCCTCGGTGAGGGTGTCCTGGTAGCCGATTACCGCATGGCCGCGGGCCTGAACTTCCGGCATGTGGTGCTCTGCGGCGCCTACGAGGGTGCGCTGCCGGCAGGCGCAGGCGCGGAACCCCTCCTGGACGACCGGACGTGGTCGCGGCTACGGGCAACACATCCGTTCGTGGAGGACACCGATGTCCGCATCGAGAGGGGCCGCGAGGCAGCGGATCGGGCGATAGCCAGCGCTTCGGGAGGCATCCTAATCTGGTCGTGCCCGGTCTACGAACCGGGGGCTACCCGCGACTTCTATCCCTCGCCGATGATGGTCCGCGGCGCCAACGCCCTGGACCCCGGGATCGGCACGGCCACACGGCTGCGAGGTCTATCATCACAGCCATGGTTGCTGCGGAGCCCTTCACCCCTAGCCTCGATGCTCCAGGGGATAGCGACATCACCTGCTGAAGTGACGCTGCGCGATGCTGTGACACTACGGAGATCAGGAAAGGCGATCGAAGCTTCTCACCGACTCGCTCGTAGCGTCCAGATGCTAAGGAGCAGGCGAAGCAGCTCGTTCACAGAGTGGGACGGGAATTTGTCGGCGCTGTCACCGGCGAACTGGCTGGCAGTGCGTTCCCCTGTCGGGCCGACCACGCTGGAAACTTACGCAACCTGCGGCTACCGCTACTTCGCGCGGAGCATCCTCAGACTGAATGCGGTCGAGGAGCCCGAGGAACGAGAAATGATGGATCCGGCTCACAGAGGCACACTCGTGCACAGAGTCCTCGAGCGATTCTTCCAGGAGATGAAGACCGTTGGACGCCCCGCGCCCTTCGAGAAGTGGGGGCAGGCCGATAAGCAGACCCTTGCTACGATCCTCGATGAGGAGATGGAGGCGTCGAAGGCGAGGGGACTGACTGGCCGAGAGATTTTTTCCGGAAGGGAGTCGCAATTGCTTCGCGCCGACCTCATGAGATTCCTTGATATCGATGAGGAGTTCCGAGCCTCCACCGGCGCAGTACCGGCGGAATTCGAAGCGGACTTGCCTGGCGAGACGGTGGGCGGAGTTACACTGCGCGGGAAAGTTGACCGAATCGATCGCACGCCAGACGGACAGCGAGCATGGATCATCGACTACAAGACCGGCTCCACAAGAGAGTTCACGAAGATAACGGTGGATCCTCTACGGGGAGGTACAAAGC
>Ga0210379_10000828_pt1 | contig 10557 bp, 6 predicted proteins | sample PLMedo_2_FD_155468 | JGI IMG/M metagenome (GOLD analysis project Ga0210379, IMG submission 155468) | Groundwater sediment microbial communities from an aquifer in East River, Colorado, USA - PLM4_32_coex redo | ecosystem: Environmental > Terrestrial > Soil > Riparian zone | place: USA: East... | reverse complement strand
CCACGCACTGGCTGGAATGCGGCGGACTCGAGCTGAGGACGGCGTCGAACGACTCGCGGTCGAGCAAGCGCGTCAGCGCACCGGCGAGCGCGGCCGACCAGCGGACGTGCACGTCGGGAAACGCGATGTCCTTCCAGAGACCCTCGAGGCGCCGCCGCAGGTAGCCATGCGGGTGGGCGGTGGCGGGGCGGCCACGCGGGAGGGGCGATGTGGAAACCACCCGGATGCCGTCGGCGGTGTCGGCGCCCGGCGCGGCGGTCAGCACCGTCACCTGCCAGCCGGACACCGTCAGGTGGCGCGCAATCGACGCGACGCGCAGACTCCCGGGCGTGATCCACGGGAGGTAGTGGTACGAGACGAAGAGGAGCCGCGGTGTGTGCATGGTCACGCCGGAGGGACTCCCGCGCGTCCGGTCACCACGTAGAGGAGCTTTCTCACCTGGCGGCGCCGGCGCGCCCACGGACGCCCGCGGAACTCGTCCAGGAAGTCCACGAGGTACGCGCCGGGTGCGAAGACGGTCCGGCCGTGGAGCCGAAACGAGGGCACCCCCCGGCGCACGATCTTCCCCGGGTTTTCGCCCGGGCGATTCCGGTACCGCCATCGGTCGCCCGAGCTCACGGTGACGGCGGCATAGTGCTCGCGCGCGAACTCCATCGCTTCCTTATTGTACCCGCCTCCGGGCCAGACCAGAAACTCGACCTGGGTTGCCAGCATGGAGGCAATCACGCGTTTCGACTCGACGAGCTCGCGGCCCAGTCGCTCGCGGTACTCGGCGTCGGTCTCGGGGCGTCCGCCGCTCTCGCGGGAGGCCCGAAAGCTCGCCAGCTCCGCACGCAGGTGTTCGCGCCAACCCGACCGCGCAAACAGCGCCGGCCCCCCTTCCCGCGCCACGAGCGCCGCGAAGTGCTCGGCCTCGCGCGGGTCGGGGAAATAGCGCCGGCACGCGAGCGATTTTTCGTGCGCGTACACGGGAACCCCGTAGGGGACGCGCGACTCGCCGAGGCGCTCGAGGTAGCGCGGCTTCGATTCGGGCTCCGCGTTCCAGTCCAGCCAGTAGTGCCCGTCGGCGGGGTGGTGGAAGTCGACGACCTCGTCGCTCACCGGGTACCACGTGTGCGTCATCGCATGGCATTGAACGTCGAGGAGACCCGCTGCCAGCAGCCGCCGCAACTCCTCCCAGGACATGAAGCCCCGAACCGGCAGGTCGGCGTCGGCCAGGTGTCCGCCCCACACGTCGCGCAGCGTGGGTCGGACCGCGTCGCCAGGGTGCACGAACTCCGGCGTCACCAGCACGGTGCCCGCGTATCCGTAGCGTTCGAGCAGCGGCGCCGCGTAGACCCAGTTGTCGAGGTAGCCGTCGTCGAAGGTGAGCACCACCGTCCGGGCCGCCAGCGGGCGCTCGCCGCGGACGTGTGCGTGCCATTCGCGCAGCGTCGCACTTCTATAGCCCGCGCGGGAGAGCGCGCGCAAGTGGTCCTCGAAGACCTCCGCCGGCGTGGTCAAATTCGACCAGCTCCAGTCCGTCAACGCACGGCCGACACTGTGATACATGAGGATCGGGACGGCGCCGTTGCCGGAACTCTTCATCGCACTCCCCCGGGAACTCCCCGCGACCGCGCCCCCGCGAGCAGCGCGCCAACAAGCCGGCACTGCTCCTCGAGCCGCAACGGGTAGTAGCGGCGCACGCGCACGGCGTCGAACACGAAGAGAGCCGCCTTTCCCCGCTTCGAGGTGTTGCGGCGTTGCTTCGCGCACCGGAAGAGGAGGCTCTTGAGGTAATAGCCCGCCAGATAGACCTCGAGCTGCGGCTCCCTCGGCGCCGCCCCGAAGTACCCGTCGAGAAACGGCGCTCGCAGCGCCTGCACCCGGCCCCGGTCGAAAAAGCACTGGCGCGGATACGGGTTCATCGTCTCCAGCGTCACCAGAAAGTAGTCGACGTCCTCGTAGATCGGCGCGGGCATATGATAGTTGAGGTCGAATACGTACACGAAATCGTCCCCGGCGTGCGCGTTCTGGGGGCCGTAGTCGCCGTGCTGATCGGACACGGCGACGCGTTGGTCGCGCCCGAACTCGTGCAGCGCGCGTACCGCGTCGATGACGCGACCCGCCGTCGCGCGCGCAAACCCGTGGCGCAGGAACAACGCCAGCTTCTCGTCGACGCGCGCGACGAACTCCTCGCCGAAAGGAGCGGTTTCGCCCTGCCGCGTTACCTGATGGTACACGGCAAGCCATTCCCCGCAGCGCCGCACGGTCACCTCGAGGTGGCGCACCGCGTCGGGTCCGGCGAAGCGCCCGCCGTCGCGCAGCAGCACGCGCGAGAGGCGCTCGCCCCCGACCTGTTCCATCAAGAGCGCGTTCACGTCGGCGTAAAAATCGAGAGGGCGCGGCACGCGCAACTCCCCCGCGACCCCAAGGCGGTCGTGCATCGCCTGGAGGTGGCGGTACTCGGTGAGGCCTTCGTTGTTGTCGTCGAACACGGGCGCGAACTTGACCACGATCGCGCGCGCGGTGCCGTCGGGGGCGCGCGTCTCGGCGAGGAACAGTGGATAGCTGGACGGCTCGCCGAGTCGGCGCATGCTCACCTGCGCGGACGTGGAATCGAGCGGCGTTTCCGGGAAGTATCGGGCAATCCGGGAACGAATGCGCTCGGCGATGTCCCCCAGCATGGCCGCGGTCACGACCACGCCGTCGTCGGCGCGAACGGTTGCATGCGGGTTCACGGCCCTGGACACATCATCCCTCATGCGCGCCGCTTCGCCACGGCCTCGTGGAAGACCGCGTCGAGCCGCGCGTAGTTGGCGCGCCAATCGTAGTGACTGACGACGAGCTCGCGCCCCGCCTTGCCCAGCGCGAGCCGGAGCGCCGGATCGCGCAGCAGCGCAACGGTGTGCGCGGCGAACTGCTCGGGGTCGTCGGTGATCATCGCGGTGCGGCCGTGCTCGAGTGCGATTCCCTCCGCGCCCACCGAGGTCGTGACCAGCGGCTTTTCCATGGCCAGCGCCTGAAACACCCGGTGCTTGGTCCCGGCACCGACGCGCAGCGGCAGCACGACCACGGCGGCGCGCTGGATGTACTCGCGGATGTCGGGCACCTGACCGGTGACGACGACCCGGTCGCTCGCCAGACGCCGGATCGCCTCCGGGGGGGTCTTGCCCGCCAGGGTCAGCGTGACGCCCGGTATGTGGCGCCGCACCCGCGGGAGAATCTCGTCGTGGAAATACAGCGCGGCGTCGTCCTGGGGCGGCCAGCCGAAGTTCGCGAAGTAGACGACGCTGTTCTCCTCGGTCGGCGGGTGGTCCAGCGGGCGAAAGAACTCGACGTCGGCGCCGTTGGGAACCGTCGTCACGTCCGCCTGCGGCGCAATCCGCAAAAACTCCTCGCGGTCGCCGTCGGACAGCGTGACGATCTTCTCGGACATGGCGGCGACCTGCTGCTGGCAGCGAATGAACCGCGGGATCTGCAGGCGGACGAACGCCCGCAGCGCGGGGTTGGTGTGGACGCCGCCGAAGCGCCGCCAGAGCACGTGTTCGAGGTTGTGCGCGTCGTACACGAAGGCGGCGCGGCCCTTGTGGGCGGCGTACTGGCCCACGTGGAGAAAATGGGCGTGGATGACGTCGATGTTTTCTTCGCGCACGATGCGTTCGACCGCGCGCGCCATCTCGGCGCGCCGGTACTCGGAGATGATGAACGGCCGCGAGCCCGCCAGGCTGCCGGCAGCGGTGGCCAGCCGCTTCCAGCGCGGGCGCATGAGATCGATGCCGACGATCTTCTTGCAGTACGGTTCGAGGTCGTGGAAGTGGTCGCGGCCGTGTCCGTCGAGCAGGAACGACAGCAGGTAGACCTCGTGGTGTTTCGAGGTTTCCTTGAGCAGGCTGAAGTTCCGGATTTCGGCGCCGCCGAGCAGCGGCCAGATCGCCTTGGCGGTGAGGACGAGAACTCTCATACGTGAATCGAAGGACGGCCACAAACAGCGAGGTCGCGTGGATTTATACCACGCGACCTCGGCAAGCAACAACGAACGTTTCCGCGCGCGCTGGCGCGGAAGCCGGCGACGCTACCGGCGGCTGGCGATCGGCGTGGACGGCGAGAGCACGTCCTCCAGCGTGAACGACAGCGAGCCGGCGTCGCTGGCCACGTGCTCGCCGCCCCGGCCGACCGTGACGGTATGCCCGTCGCCCCGGCGCGCAACCTCGATCGTGTACCCCATTCCCGGCACCAGGTCGAAGAGGTGCTGCAGGCCCTGCAGGTCGAGGCCGACCTCGTAGGTGAAGGTGCCCGCTGGCGCGGCCCCGGTCGGATCCGACGAGAACATGACGACGTGCTCCTGCGCCGGGTCCTTGATCACCGCGCCCACCATCTGCCCTTCCTTGGAGCGCACGAGGGTTGTCGCCGCCATCGCCGCCGTGGAAGATGACGTACCCAGGAACACGTTGAGGAACTGATAGCTGGGGCGCGTGGTGGCGTCCTTGAGCTCCATGCGCCAGGTCTGCATGCGGTCCGCGCCGCTCTCCGCCTCCTCGTCCACCCAGTTGATGGAGGGCGATTGCGGCAGCAGCACCTTGTGGAACAAGCGGCCGGGCCCGTTGGTGACCGACCACACGCCGCCGGACTGGGTCGGCTGCGTGTAGGGGTAGTGGAACATGCTTAAGACTTCCGACGACGTGAACCCGTTCGAGAGCGAGATCCGGTCGAAGGCGACCACGTATCCCGGGAGGACATGCACCAGCTCGCGCTGAAACACGTCGACCATCCTGTCGTCGCCGTGGCTGTACTCGCCCGGGTTCGTCCAGTAGGCGTCGCTGGCGTCGCCCACCGCGTAGGTGTAGGTGGGGGCGGCCTCGTACTTGACCATCGACCCGGTGCCGTCACCGAAGCGCTGCGAAGTATTCGCCACCACGATGGTATTGTGGTAGTGCGCCGAGCGGGGAAGGCTGCTCGAGTATGGCTGCGTGTCGGTCAGCATCCAGCCGTCGACGCCGACCGACGGGTTGCCCACATAGATCGAGAAGTGGTTCTGGTCGCTGTGCTGGTGTCCCTGGACGCGATCCGTGCACGTAAACGTCACCGACACGGCGGTGCTGCTCCAGTTCGACCGGCTGTTCACCCAGTCCATCCCCTCCGCGTAGTAGCGGGTGGGCAGCTCGGCATAATTGCGCTCCGGCAGCTCCGGCTGCTCCAGGAAATAGTCCACCGGAATCATCTCCGAGATTCCGCTCATTTCGGTGACGTCGTGGTTGCACCAGTACTGCGCGTACTGGCTTTCGATGGTCCCCTTGAGCCCCTCGGCGAGCAGCAGCATCTCGTGGCGGTCGTACGGGTTGACGGTCAGCGTGGGTTCCTGGGACGCGTCGCCCCCGGTATAGAGCACGCGGTTGTTCGGCTGCGCGGAATGGAGTTCGTAGCGCACGGCCTGGCGCGCGAACGGGTGGGCCGGGTCGTTGAAGTAGTCGATACCGGCGGTCTCCTTGAGCAGGAGGAACGCCTCGAACAGATGCCGCTTCATGGCGCGCCCGTAGTTCTCCCCTTCCAGCCACCCGCCGCCGTTGCCGGCCCCGTCGATCGCGGGGAACATCTGCTCGTTGAACTTGGCTTTGAGGAACTCGTACGCGTCGGTGTAGCGGTCCGACGACGCATCGCGCGAGTTCATGAGGTAGTACACGTTGTAGGTCGTCCCGTTGTGGACGAATGTACCCGGGTTTTCGCCGTACGTGGCCAGCGCCACGTAGGTCGTGGCGAGCAAGTAGTTGTAGTAATAGTTCTGGTACGGGTTCGACGTCGCCCAGTCTCCCGTGTCGTAGATCGCGTTGGCGTCGGGCTGGTCGTTCCAGGTGACGAAAAGCATCTTGTTCATGTATGCGATCCACGCCGCCTTCTGCGCGGGGGTGAGCCGGTCGTAACACCAGTCGTAGACCAAGCACACGTTGCGCATGTAGTCGCGCACGTAGAGGAACTTGTTATTGGCCTGTCCGATGCAGGTCGCGCCGCACGCCACCTGCGCGTCGACCTGCTGGATGGCGGTGGTCGCGTACGCAGTGTTGCCGGTCACCACATAGGCGAGCGCGAAGTGCCAGGTGTCCGCCTTCCCGGGCTTGTTGTCCACGAAATCGAAGAAGGCGTTCGAGAAGTTGGTCGGCGTGCAGTTCGGGATCGGGTTGCCGTTGTCGTCCAGGCAGGCGTTGCGCCGCAGCTCCTGCAGACGCCCTCCCACCAGCGAGAGCCGCGGGTGCCCGGCGGGAATGCCGGTGGTGGCGGTGCCGTTCTTCAAGAACACGGACACGCCGGCGGAGGTGGCCACGTTCCCGGCGTCGTCGCGCGCCCGCGCGGAAATGGTATAGAAACCACTGGGGTACACGTTCGGGTCGACGGTGGTCGAGTACGGCGCCTGCACGTCCGGCGATCCGAGCGCGGCGCCGTCGAGGAGAAACTCGACCGACGCGACCATGACGTTGTCGCTGGCGGTGGCGGTGACGGTGCTCGTCCGATCGAGGGTGGAACTGGCGGCCGGGGCCGTGATCGTCACCGTCGGCGGGGTCACGTCGCCGGTGGGAGCGCCGCCGACTTCGTAGGCGCCGGCGTCGTGGCGCAGGCCCGCCGGGCGCGCCACGCCGTCGCGGTCCACATTCGGCGCGGGGCGTCCCTGATAATTTGGAACCCCGCGGTCGATCGCGGCGGACGCGGCAGCGAGGTGGAGGTTGCGCGCGGTCGCGTCGACGAAGAGCCCAATCGACGACGTGACCTGCAGGTTCGAGGCACCGTCGACGAGATTGCCCCCGACCTCGTCGACGATGAGCTTGCTGGAGCTCGGCGCCACGCAAATGTTATTGAAGATCACGTTGCCGGTCGAGCCGTCGGTCAGGCGAATGCACGCGATGCGCGGCTCGACCACCGTGTTGTTGACGATCAGGTTGTTGCTGCTCGGCTTCCCGCACGAGGGGCCCACCTGGTCGGCGAGGTGAATGCCGCCGGCCCCGGCCGAGATGCCGTTATCGTAAATGACGTTGTTCTGGATCGTGGACGCCTGCATCGAGATGATGCTGAATCCCTTCCAGTTGTTGTCGTGGATGAAGTTGCCTTCGATGAGCGCCCCTTCGATGATGCCGTCGCCGCCCTCCCAGCAGTCCCCGTTGACCTGCACGCCGTTCTTGGCGTTGCCGAAGCACTCGTTGCCCCGGATGACCGGGTTGTCGTTGGGCGTATTGCTATTGCTGACGTAGATACCGTGCTCGCCGGTGGATGCGGACACCACGTTGTTTTCGATCACGATCGACGGAGTCCAGCCGGTAAGGATGCCGGTGAGCCCGCTGCGCCGAACCGTGTTGTTGCGTATCACCACGCCGGTCGCCTGGACGGCGCGGATCCCCACCCGCGTCGCGTCCTCGACGACGAAGCCGTCGACAACGACGTAGCTGGCGCCTTCGAGGTTGATGTTGTCCGGGGTCGAGGAATTTTCCTGATTGACCACCGCGCCCGACCCGCTGGCCGTGAAGGTGATCGGGCTGGCCGCCGTCCCGTCGGACGTGATCTGGAAGCCGACGTAGGTCCCGTCGGCCACGTGCACGACGTCGCCGGCGCCGGCCGTGTTCGCCGCGTTCTGGAGCGTTCTCCACGGAGCTGTGGAAGACCCCGCGTTGGAGTCGTTGCCCGCGGTGGAGACATAATAGTCCCCGGCGCGGGCGGTCCCCGCGCCGAAGAGGCCCACGAGGGCGATCGTGGTCAGGTGGACACGGACAGTCCGGATGGTGGTGCTCGTCATCGAATGCTCCTTACGTCGTCGATCGCGACGGGGCTTGGAGGGACGCCGCGCGGACAGGGATCGCGCGTGTTCCCCGGAGGCGTTCGCCAGCTTGCCGCGGGCCCTCCCGGCGGTGGGTGTCGGCATCGAACGCCGCTATCGGATCAGTCACAGGGTGATTTCCGGGGCGAATCTGCAAGCCGTGTACCAAGTTACACATGACAGCCCGACGGCACGACTCACCGCCATGAGATGCATGGTAACGCGCAAAAGATGACGCCGCGCGGCATGATCTGCAATCTATTTTATCTAGCGGCCCCGCGGCGGAGGCGTGACGGCCTACTGGCGGCGAACGCCCGCCAGCCCCTTGCAGAAGTCCCGCACGTCGCGAAACGCCATCGCACCGCGCCGCAGCGGGTAGAAACTCTCCGGGTTCAAGATCAGGCGTTCGGTGAGAAACTTCGAGCGCGAGATCCACCCCAGCGCCCGGATGGGGAGATCCAGCTCGGCCGGTTCGAACGGAGTTCGCAAGCCCTCGAAATCGCCGTCGATGTCGATGTGCTCTGCCGCGATCTGCCCCAGCCCCGCCTCGGCGGCCCAGCGGACGTGTCGCGACGTGTAGGGATCGAGGCCGACCAGCCGCATCGCCACCGAATCGAGTGCGACCACGTCGGTGCTCGCCAGCACGACGTCGAAGCGGCGCGCCTTGCCGTTGATGGGACCCCGGCCCTCCATGGCGACGATCCCGTCCATGATGGCGATACGCGGCTTCGCCACCTGGTTGATCAGCACCAGCACGCGGTCGAGCCGCGGGTGGAGCAAGATGCGATTGTGCTGCGGATAGCACCCGAACTGATTCTTGAGCGCCCCGGTGAACACGGTCGTGGCGTGTGTCTTCAGGACCGGCAGCGTGATGAACACGTCCGCCTCGAGCAGCGTGCGGGCGATCGGCCAGCCCCGGAGCTCTTTCTCCCCCGTTTCCACCCATTCGTCCTTGGAGAAATTCAAAGGGCGCGCGCCGTGGCGGCTGATAATCGGGTAGTAGCCGCTGACTTCGAACGCGTCTTCGGTGGGATAACGCATCCCGTTGGATTCGCCCACGACGATCGAGTCCGTGCGCTCGCGCACGGCGCCGAGGACGGCATCCAGCAGCAGCGGGTGGGTGTTGGACGCTTCGGCGTTTTCCCTAAACGGCGTGCTGAGGTTGACTTTAATGACGACCTTGGCGCCTTCGCGCACGATGCTTCGAAAGCCGATGCCGTCGAGCATCTCGCGCACGGCGCGCTCCACCGGCACCTTCGCCACCGACCGAACCAACACCCGACTGCGCGTCATCGTATTCTCACCTCTGGTTGCAACCGCGCCCGCCGCGCCGCGAGGGCGTCGTAGAGCGCGACGTAGCCGTTGACCATCGCATCGATTCCAAACCGGCCCCGGGCCCGCTCGGCGCCCCGCTCCCCCATGCGCTTCGCGCACGCCCGGTCAGATAGCATCTCCCCGATCGCGGCGCCCAGCGCCGCCGGATCGCGGGGAGGAACGATGCTTCCGGTGTCGCCGTCGACGACCACCTCGGGGTTCCCGCCCACGCGGGTCGCGACCACCGGCAGTCCCGCCGCCATCGCTTCCAGCAGCGTCACCGCGAGCCCTTCGGTGGCGGAGGATAGCACGAAGACATCGAAAGCGGACAGCACGTCGGCGACGTCGTCGCGCCGACCCGCGAACACGACCGCGCCCGAGAGGCTCCGCTGCTGCACCGCCTGCTCCAGCTCGGCGCGCAACTCGCCGTCTCCCACCACCAGGAGCCGGGCGTCGGTGTGCGCCTCGAGGACGCGCAGGAACGCGTCGAAGAGATTCACGTGGTCCTTGGCCGCGGTCAGGCGCGCGATGATGCCGACGACCGGGGCGTCGTCCGGCACTGAGAACTCTGCGCGCACGCGCCGTCGGGCGTCGCTCCCGCGAAGATAGGCGCGCGCGTCGACCCCGTTGACGATCGTATGCACGCGCCGGTCCCGTACGGCGCCGGCGGCGAGGGCGACGCGGCGCGCATCGTCGGACACGAACACCACCTCGTCCACCAGGTGGAGGCGCTGGAAGGTGCGGGTCGCGCGCCGCCCCGACGTCTTCGCCCCGTGCGCGGTATATACCACGCCCGCCACGCGGGCGGCGCGCCCCGAGACGGCGCCGTAGACGAGCGGAGAGTAGTTGTGGCAATGCACGATGTCGACGTGATCCGCGCGCAGCGCGCGCGCCATCCGGGCGAGCAACGCGTAGTCCAGTCCCGGCGCCTTGGTGAAGGGACGGACGCAGAATCCTTCGCGCGCCAGGCCGGTCGAGAGCACGCCGCCGCTGCCGAGCGTGTACAGGATCGAGCGGTAGCGGCCGGAGTCGATGCCGCGCATCAGGCTGATGACGACTCGTTCCAGTCCGCCGACGTCGAGGTTCTGGACGACGTGCGCGACCGTGCGCGGTGCGTCACTCGTGCTCTGCGCGCGCGCGGCCACGGCTAGGCGCGACCTTCCCGCTCGCGCCAGTACGCAAGCGTCCGGCGCAATCCCTCGTCGGTAGGCACCAGCTGGCGCCACCCGATGCTCTTCAGGCGGGCGTTGGAGAAGCGGTTGCCTTTCCACAGGGAGGCTGTTCGGTAGGGCGTGAATACCGCAGGCAGTTGCCCGCCGGAACGGAGCGAGTAGCGCTCCACCGCGCGCGACACCAGCTGCATCGCCGGGTAGGGCACCGCGACGGTGCGCAGCGCGCGCACCTCCTTGCGGTAGCGGCGCAGGTAGCCGGCGCACGAGGGCGGCTCGTCGTCGCACACATTGATGACG
>Ga0210379_10000827_pt1 | contig 10559 bp, 8 predicted proteins | sample PLMedo_2_FD_155468 | JGI IMG/M metagenome (GOLD analysis project Ga0210379, IMG submission 155468) | Groundwater sediment microbial communities from an aquifer in East River, Colorado, USA - PLM4_32_coex redo | ecosystem: Environmental > Terrestrial > Soil > Riparian zone | place: USA: East... | reverse complement strand
GGAAAGGGGGGGGTCGACCGGACATGGCCCAGGCAGGGGGTACCAGCCCGGACAAGCTTCCGGAAGCATTGGCATCCGTGCGTGGATGGGTCGAATCGCAGTTATAAAGTCAGTTGTCCGGTCCCGGCGCCCGTTCCCGCACTCGGCCGCCCTGCGTCACCGAGTCACGGTCGCCACCGGAATGGCCCAGGCGGGGGGTACCGACGCGGCCCATCTCCCCGCAGCGCTTGTGTCGGTCCGTTCCTGGGTTGCACAGCGGTTGTAGCAGTTCAAGGAAATTCCCCAACGGTGTCGCGACATCGCTGGGGAATTTCCTTCTGGTGTAGACTGTTCACCCCACAGTTCCCCATTACTCAACCCCGGGGAGCCACCGCGGAACAAAAAGGGAGGTGTCATGAGACGTCTACTATTGTTGGTGCTGGCGACCCTGTTCGCCGCTTCCTGCGCAACAACGCCGTCGCGCGAAGGGGACCTGGTCAATCGCGCGCTCGATGCCATGGGCGGCGCCGACGCCCTGGCGAAAGTGAAGACGATCGCCGTCAAAGGCACGATGAAGCAGTGGGAGCCGGAGCAGTCCAACGCGCCGGGTGGGGAGATGCGGTTCGCGAACGACGCGGAGTTTACGCTTACCGGCGACTTCACGAGCCATGCATTCCGGACGGATTGGGTGAAGAAATTCGCCTACCCGTCGCCGCGCACCTTCACCTTCAGCGAGATCGTGACGCCCGCCGCCGGATACGTCGTGGGCCGGGAAGCCAATAACCTCAACAAGCAGAGCATGGAGCAGAAGTCGCCCGCGCATTCGATGTCGGGATTGCGGCTCGCGACCAATCAACGCGAGCTGCGGCGCGCCTCGCCCTCGCTGCTGCTGGATATGCGCAGCAACCCCGGCAAGGTGAGTGCCAGTCCCGACGTGACCTTGGGCGGGGTGGCCCATCCCGCCGCCAGCTACGCCGCGGGCAACTACACGTTTATCGTCATCTTCGACCCGAAGACCGGCCTGCCGGCGCGCGTCCGCACGCTCGATTACGACAACGTGCTGGGCGACGCCAATTTCGATCTGGTGCTGTCCGACTGGCGCACGATGGGCGGGGTTCGCATTGCCGCCAGCCAAAAGTACGAGCTGAACGGCAGAGTCATCCAGGACGCGAGGATCACGGACGTCAGCACCAACGTCCAGATCGCGGCCGGCACCTTCGAGCCGCCGGCGGCGGTTAAGGCGGGTGCGGCGAAGCCGGCCACCGGCAGCGTGCCCTGGCAGTGGGTATTGCGCCGCCAGTTCATCGGCACCTACATGGATTCCGACAACGTGAGCTTCGACACCAAAGCGTCCACCGGGCTGCGGTTGAACGAGATCGCGCCGGGCGTGCAGCACGTGGTCGGCGGCACGCACAACAGCCTGCTGGTGGAGATGAGCGACCACCTGGTCGCGATCGATGCGCCGGTGACCGACTGGCAGTCGAACTGGACCATCGCGGCGGCGAAGGAGAAGTACCCAGGAAAGCCGATCCGTTACCTGGTGATGACTCATCACCACATGGACCACTCCGGCGGCATGCGCGCGTACCTCGCGCAGGGAGCGACGCTCGTCGTCGGCAAGGGCGCCGCGGACCATTACCGCAAAGTGCTGGCGGCGCCGTTCACCCGCAATCCCGATCTCGCCGCACGCAATCTGGGTGGCGTGAAGATCATCGAGGTCGGGGACAAATACGTGATTTCCGATGGCAAGCGCGAGGTATCCGCGTACTTACTGGAGAACCCGCACTCCGCCGCTTACTTGATGGGCTACGTAGTCGACGCGAGGATCGCCTACGTCACCGACATCTACAGCCCCGGCCCGCCGCTGCCGGCGAAAATCAACCCGGCGCTCGCTTCGGTTTACAACGCCGTGAAGAAGGCCGGCATCCAGCCGATGACCGTTGCCGGCGGCCATGGTTCGACCGCCCCCTACGCGCTGCTCGCCGCGCTCGCGGGCAATTGACAGTTGCGTTGTCGGTGGGCAAGCGGGCTCGTTACCACCGGACCTAGAACGGCGGGGCGATGGCTGGCTGTCGCGCTCGCTCTGGCGAGCGCGACTGATGCGTGGGCGCAGGCCCCTTCGACCAGCTCGGGACAGACTTTTCCATCCCGCCCGGTCGAGCTCGTCGTTCACACCGCGGCGGGCGGCGGTGGCGATATCTTCGCGAGGACGGTGGCCGAGATCATCGCGAAAGAGAAGTTGCTGCCGCAGCCGCTCGTCGTGAGCAACAAGGGCGGGGGCGGCGGCGCCATCGCGTTCAACTACGTCGCCGGCAGACGCGGCGATCCCTACGTTCTGCTGGCGGTGCCGAGCACGGTCCTGCTCACCGCGCCGCTGCGCAGCGGGCTCGATATCGGGCTCGACAAGTTCACCCCGCTCGCCTCGCTTGGCCTAGACTTGAACGCCGTCACGGTGCGCGCCGATGCGCCGTACGCAACGATGGCCGATTTCGTCGCGGCGGCGAAGCGCGAGCCGAACACGATCGTCATCGCGTTCGGCTCGATCGGCGGCACCGCACACTACCTCGCGTACCAGATCGAGAAGGTCACCGGTGCCCGGTTCAGGACCGTCTCCATGAAAGGCGCGCAGGCGGTACTCTCGGTCCTGGGAGGCCACGTGCACGCGACCACCGAGAATCTGAGCGAGGTCATGGGGCACGTGGAGGCGAAGAAGATGCGCGTAATCGGCGTGCCCTCCGGCCAGCGCCTGGCCGCCGCGCCCGGCATCCCGACGCTGCGGGAACAGGGATTCGACATCCGTTCGGGCGTGCGGCGTGGTTTCGCCGCGCCCGCGGGCATACCGAAGGAATCGGCAGCGGTGCTTGAGGCCATGTTGGAAAAGGCGCACCAGAGCGCGGAGTGGAAGGACTACGCCACGCGGAACCTGCTCGAGAACACCTATCTCGATGGCGCGGCTTTTGCGCGCTATCTGGCCGAACGCCAGCCCGACATGGTGCAGTTCATGAAGGACGCAGGGCTTGCAGGCAAGCCCTAAACGGTGACGAAGTGACGAGGTGACGAAGTGACGGAATAGAAACCCCGCAGGGCTGTTCGTCACTGCGTCACTGCGTCACTGCGTCACTGCGTCACTGCGTCACTGCGTCACTGCGTCACTGCGTCACTGCGGTCAGAAGGGCAGCGCGGCGTCCTTCTTGACCGCCAGTATCGCTCGCCGGAAGTCTTCCTGGATGCGCTTCAACGCGGCCGCGTCTTCGGCCTCGAAGCGCAGGACCACCACCGGGGTGGTGTTGGAAGGACGCGCGAGGCCGAAGCCGTCGGCGTACTCCACGCGCAGCCCGTCGATGGTGATCACCTCGCGCGCGCCCTCAAAGCGCGCGCTGGCCTTCAGTTTTTCCATCAGCGCGTAGTTCTCGCCCTCGACGAGCTTCAGGTGCAGCTCGGGGGTGGAGACGGCGTCGGGCAGCGCTTCGAGCACGGCGCTGGGGTCGCGCTCCCGCGAAAGTATCTCGAGCAGGCGCGCCCCGGCATAGAGCCCGTCGTCGAAGCCGTACCAGCGCTCCTTGAAGAAGACGTGCCCGCTCATCTCGCCCGCCAGCGGCGCGCCGGTTTCCTTCAGCTTCTGCTTGATGAACGAATGCCCGGTTTTCCACATCACCGGCTTGCCGCCGTGACGCGTGATCCATCCGAACAGGTTGCGCGTGGACTTGACGTCGAAGATCACCTGGGCGCCCGGGTTGCGGCCGAGCACGTCCGCGGCGAACAGCATCAGCTGGCGGTCGGGATAGATGATCTTGCCGCTCTTGGTGACGACCCCGAGCCGGTCGCCGTCCCCGTCGAACGCAAGCCCCAGCTCGCCCTTGCCCGCGGCGAGCGCCTGTTGGACGTCGGCCAGGTTTTCCGGCTGCGACGGGTCGGGGTGGTGATTGGGAAAATGTCCATCCACCTCGCAAAACAGCTCGACGACTTCGCATCCCAGGCGGCGATAGAGCTCGGGCGCGGTGGCGCCGGCCACGCCGTTCCCGCAGTCCACCACCAGCTTCATCGGGCGCGCCAGCCTGACGTCGGAGATGATGCGTTGGAGATAATCCTCGCGGATCGCCCGGGTGCGGTAGCTGCCGGCTCCGCTCGCCAGCTTGCCGCTCTCGATGCGGCGGCGCAGGCCCTGGATCGCATCGCCCGCCAGCGTTTCTCCCGCTACCACCATCTTCAGGCCGTTGTAGTCGGGCGGGTTGTGCGAGCCGGTCACCATCACGCACGAATGCGTTTCGAGGTGGTAGGCGGCGAAATAGACCATCGGCGTGGCGACCTGGCCGACGTCGATCACGTTCACCCCGCTTTTCTGCAAGCCGGCGGCCAGTGCGGCGGACAGCGCGGGTCCCGAGAGGCGCCCGTCGCGGCCGATGGCTACGGTAGAACGGCCGCGCTCGCGCGATTCCGATCCGACCGCCTGGCCGATCGCCTCGACCGCGTCGGGGTTGAGCGTCTTGCCGACGATGCCGCGGATGTCGTAGGCCTTGAAAATTTCCGGGGGGAGTTTCACGAGCGAATTATAAGTCAAATCCTTTCAGCCACAGATACACACAGATGAACACGGATAACGTCAAGAACACTGCAGCCACGGAAACACACGGAAACACACGGACAAGAGCAACCCCGAGGATCAAGAACAGATTGGCCGCCGATGAACGCCGATACACGCCGATGAAAATCAGAAACCACGAACGACCCGGCGCAACCAAATCGCACCCCCGGGTTTTTGGTTTCCTCCGTTTCCCCGGTGATCCTTGTGGCTGAGGCGCCCGGGATTGATCTTATCGGCGTCCATCGGCGTTTATCGGCGGCTGCAGTTGATTCTGTGCGTCGAAGAATTCCAGCACGCGCTGTGGCAGCCAGGACGTTCCCGGGAATGGCCCGGTGACAAATCCGACATGCCCGCCCTGCTCCGGCTGTTCGAGCGTCACCGCCGCGGATACTTCGCCCGCGCCAGGCAGCGCCGAGGCCGGAACGAATGGGTCGTTCCTCGCGTTGAGTATGAGCGTCGGCACGCGGATATGCTTCAATCCCGGCTTGCTGCTCGCGCGCGTCCAGTAGTCGTCGGCGTCCTTGAAACCGTGCAGGGGCGCGGTGACCAGATCGTCGAACTCTCTCAGCGTGCGCGATGCGCGGACGGCGCTGGCGTCGTAGAGCCCGGGGAAGCGCGCCAGCTTGGCGAGGCTCATTGCACGCAGCGTGGCCAGGAAGTTGCGGGTGTAGACGAGGTTGAAGCCTTGCCCGAGGGCGTTGCCAGTGGCCATCAGATCGAGCGGCACCGATATCGCGACTGCGGCGTCGACGATACGGGCCGCGGATTCTCCGCAATCGCCCTGCCACTTCAGCAGCACGTTGCCGCCCAGCGACACGCCGACTGCGAAAAGGGGGGCATCGGCGTTCTGCGCGCGCAGCCGTCGCAGTATCCATTCGATCTCCTGGGCGTCGCCCGAGTGATACGCGCGCGGCAGCCGGTTGGGCTCTCCGCTGCATCCCCGGAAATGCACCACCACGCCGCGCATGCCGTGCTCGCCCAGCGCCGCCATCAGGGCGCGCGCGTAATGGCTGCGCGAGCTGCCCTCCAGCCCGTGGAACAGCACGACCAGCGGCGCGTTTGCGCCGAGTGACGAGTGACGGGCGCGCGTCGAGGGGCGGAGCAGGGGCCCCGCTGGGGATGCGACCCCCGGTGGCGCGCGGGTGGCCGACATGGAGCCTTCGGGGCTTGAGTTGTCGTTGCCGAGGCCACCGTCGAGTGACGGATCCTCGACGAAGTCGAGATCGATGAAGTCGCCGTCCGGCGTGTCCCATCTTTCACGCCGGTACGCGACCCGTGGCCGTGGCATCAGCGCCGACGCGTAAATGGTCTGCATGTGGCCGCCCCGGAGCCAGAGCGGAGCGCGGTAGGGCGTCATGATGCGTGGGTCGTGCGTCGTGGATCGTGGGTCGAACTCATCCCGCATTGCGTCTTTCAGCTACGTAGGTTGTGGAGTCTGGGACAGCGCATAGGCAAGGCTTGCTCAGCATGACTCTAGACGGGGATTGAGTCGATCGACAATCCACGCATTCAGGGTCAGCGCCGGCAACGAAAAAGCGGGAGCTGAAGCTCCCGCTTTTAGACCGGGTTACCCGGTTTCAGTTCTTGTATGACGGATCTTTTCTGTCCAGTTTGCGCAGCAGCGCCGGCCATTCCAGAAGCCCGAAGCGGCGCCGCACGCCGGGCTGCATCTGGTGGTTGGTGTACTGCACCACCTCGTTCGGCGGCATCTGCAGCTCGGTATTGCAGGACAGCGCCATCACCTGTAGTTCGCAGGCCCGTTCTAGGCGGTACATGTTGTTGAAGCACTCGGGGATGCTCGCGCCCGTTGTCAGCAGGCCGTGGTTGCGCAGCACCATCGCTTCACGATTGCCGAGGTTTTTCACCAGCCGCTCGCGCTCTTCCAGGCGCAGCGCCACGCCCTCGTAGTCGTGGTAGGCGATGTCGGTGAAGCGCATCGAGGATTGGGCAATCGGCAGGATGCCGCTTTTCATCGCGGACACCGCCATGCCGGCAAGGGTGTGGGTGTGGATGATGCATTCGACATCGTGACGCGCGGCATGCACCGCGCTGTGGATCACGTAGCCCGCCTGGTTGACGCCGTAGTCGGTGGCGTTGAACAGCACATTGCCCTCGAGGTCGATCCGGATCATCGAGGAGGCGGTCATCTCCTCGTAGAGCATGCCATAGGGATTGATCAGGAACTCGTCGTGCGTTCCCGGCACGCGCGCGGAGATGTGGTTGGCGACCATCTCCACCATGCCGTACTCGGCCATCAGGCGATAGCACGCTGCGAGATCGACACGCACCTGCCACTCTTCCTTGCTGACCTGCTCGCGGACCAGCTTGCTCATGCGAATTGCGGGGGCGTTCATATGCTGGGCCTCCTGTTTGATGCGGGAATTCTACGCCTGCGGCAATGCTCACAGGATCGCCGTCCACATCCTGAACAAAATTCCAAACTCCAAATCCCAAATAACTCACAACTGCCAAGCCACAATGTCCAAACGTTTGGAATTTTGTGCTTGGCAATTTGGTGCTTGTTTGTAATTTGGTGCTTGGTGCTTGGTGCCTGGTGATTGGACCTTGCGCTACGCTCGCTTGACGTAGGTTGCGGCGCTCGTGCCCGCCAGCCGCCCGAACACCGCGCCGGAGGTAAGTCCCGTGCCGCCGGGGTAGTTATGGTAGAAGATGCCGCCTACCAGTTCGCCCGCCGCGTACAGGCCGGGGATGACCTTTCCGGCGGTGTCCTGGACCTCGCCGTCGTTGCTGATCTTCAGGCCGCCGAAGCTGAAGGTGACGCCGCAGGTGACGCCGTAGGCTTCGAACGGCGGCTCATCGATGGTGTTCGCCCAGTTCGACTTGTTGATCTTCAGTCCCGTGGTGCAGCGGCCGTCCTTGATCGCCATGTTGAAGGGCACGTCCTTGCGCACCGCCTTGTTGTACTCGCGGATTTCGCGCAACGCGGCGTCGGCGTTCACGCCATCCATTTTCTTCACCAGTTCCTCCACCGTGTCGGCGCGGACCTTGGTGACCTGCTTGATGCGGTATTCGTCGCGCAACATGGGAATGATCTTGGCGTCGAACACCTGCCACGCCAGCATGCCGGGCTGCTCCAGGACCACCCGCCCGTACTTGGCGTAGGTGTAGTTGCGGAAATCCGCGCCTTCGTCGCAGAAGCGCTCGCCGTTGGCGTTGATCATGATGCCCCATGGGTAGCTGTGTTTCTGGAACTGGTCGCCGACGTTGAGGTCGCCGAAGGGGGGCGCGTTCAAGTCCCAGCCCACCGCGTGGCAGCCCGACCAGTGGCCGTAGGGCATGGCTCCCGCCTCGAGCGCCATCTTGATGCCGAGGCCGGTGTTGTAGCGCGTGCCGCGCACCTTGGCGAGATCCCAGCCCGGGCCAAGGTAGCGGGCGCGCATTTCGGCGTCGGATTCGAAGCCACCACAGGCCAGCACCACCGCCTTTGCGCGGATTTCGACGCGCTTGCCCTTGTGCTTCGCGCGCACGCCGAGCACCACGCCGTCGTCGTCGGTGATCAGGCCGACGGCGGGCGTCTCGTAGAAGATCTTGATGCCGTCGCGCTGGCACGCCTTGTGCTCGTTCTCGATCATGCCCGCGCCGCCGCCCCAGGTCTCGGCAGCGAGCCCGCCCCAGAACTTGTAGCGCTTGCCGCCGTCCACCTTGTACGACTGGCGCCCGTAGCTCGCCTGGAATTTGACGCCTTTCTTGCGCAGCCAGACCGTGGTCTCGAAGCTGCGCGAGATCAGGATCTCGCACAGGTCGGGGTCGGTGCGATACTGCGTGATGCGGCCCATGTCGTCGTAGTAGTGCTCGGCGGTGTAGGAGCCGTAGTCATGGGTTTTCTTTTCCTCCTCGGTGAGATCGGGAATGATCTGGGCCAGGTCATCGACGCCGTTGTAGACCACGCGCATGAGGCCGCCGGTATAGCGGCTGTTGCCGCCGCAGTCGTCGATGGGCGCGGCTTCGAGAATGATGACGCTGGCGCCGCCCTCGCGCGCGGCGAACGCTGCGCAGCAGGCGGCATTGCCGGCGCCGACCACGATGACATCAGGTTTTCCGAAATCCGTGTTGCTCATGGCCTTCCTTTAGCGGTTGAAGGTATATCGTGAGTGGTTAATCGTGAATCGTAAATCGTGAATCGTGGAGTGGCGGTGAAAGAAAGCTGGTTGGCTTGGACGATTCACCATTCACCATTCACGATTCACGGCTTCTCAGTGCAGCGTCTTCGGCGCCGCCGCCCGCCGCGGCTCAGGCTCGCTCGACGCCGGCGCCGGGGACGCGTGGTGCGCCACCATGCGCCAGCCGCGCTCGGTCCTGAGGTAGATGTTGGTCGCGATCACGGGGCCGCGCGGACGCTGCTCCCCGGCGACGGTGATCTGCTCATAGACGCTGTGCACCGACAGCATCATTCCCTGCACCTGCTGCTGCTCGCGCAACTGGAAACGCAACGTCTGCCCGCTGGCGAAAATCTGCCGCCACGATTCACGCACCTGTTCCATGCCGGTTATGCGCGCTCCGCCGGGATGCACGCAATAGATATCGTCGTCGTCGGCCCACACCGCCATCATCGCCTCGAGGTCGGCCTTGGCGAGCGCCTCGTAGAACGCCGCTTCGGCGTCCTGCGGGCTGCCGAACAGGGCTTTTTTCATCCGGGTAGGAGTTTGCCGGCCCTCAGGCCGCCAAACTCCTTACGAAAAACTGTTTCCAATAGGAGCAAGAGATATCTCCCGTGGCATTCTGGGGTATGACTCTGTTCCGTCGACCCAGTCGCTGGATGTTCGCCTTGTTCATATCCGGCATCGGTGCAAAGGGAAATTTTCCATTAGGAATTTGACGGAGCCTGGTCCGGCAAATTCCTAGTGAATTCTATCAAAATCGACGGCGGCCAAGACCCGGTCCGGCGTAAGCTGCATCATGCAATTGAAGTGCCCCAGCGGGCACACGCGCCTGAAACACGGGCTGCAGGGCAGTTCGAGCTTGAGTATCTTTGCATTCGACGAATGCGGCGGCGTATACGCGGGGCTGCTCGAACCGTAGAGGGCGACGAGCGGCCGGCCGAGCGCGGCCGCGACGTGCATCAGACCGGAGTCGTTGCTTACCACCAGCGCGCTCGCGGAAATCAGGTCGATCGCTTCCGCCAGCGTGGTGTCGCCGCAGAGGTTGCGACATACGCCGCCGGCGGCCTGCTCGATCTCGGCCCCGACCTGCCGCTCGCCCTGCGCCCCGATCAGCCACACCGCGCAGCCGTGTGCGGTGAGCCCCTGCGCGAGTTCCGCGAAATAGCGCGCTGGCCAGCGCTTGGCCGGCCCGTATTCTGCCCCTGGGCACAGTACCGCCGCCGGCCGGCCGCGATCGAGGCCGAGCCTTGCAATCGTCGCGCGCCGCGCCGCTTCGTCGACGCGCAGGCCGAGGGTGGGCAGGGGCGGGCGCAGGGGTTCGCCCCGCGGCAATCCCAGCGCGGCATAGCGCTGCACGATCTGCGGCAGGCTCTCCGCGTCCAGCCGGCGCGCGTCGTTGAGCACCCAGTGGCGCAGCTCGCCGATGTAGCCGGTGCGCAGCCGGATGCCGGCGAAGAACGGGACCAGCGCTGATTTGAAGGTATTGGGCAGTACGATCGCCTGGTCGTAGCCCTCTTTCCCCAGTTCTCGGCCGAGTCTGCGGCGCTCGAGCAGCTTGAGGTCGCCGTGCAGGAACGGGCTGGCGATGGCGCGCCGCACTTCGGGCATGCGTTCGAGCAGTGGCAACGTCCAGGGCACGCCAAGCACGTCGAGCGCCAGGCCGGTGTGGCGGGAATGCAGCAGCCTGAACAGCGGCTGCGCCAGCACCGTATCGCCGATCCACGAAGGTCCCACAACCAGGATCTTCATGAAGGCAGAAGGCAAAAGGCAAAAGGCAAAAGGACGGAAACGAGCACCGTATTGCGCGGCAAGCAGCGCCCTTGCAGGAGCCACTCGGGCCGGATGGTCAGGCTCAAGGCAACCTGAATGTCGTTACC
>Ga0210379_10000825_pt1 | contig 10563 bp, 11 predicted proteins | sample PLMedo_2_FD_155468 | JGI IMG/M metagenome (GOLD analysis project Ga0210379, IMG submission 155468) | Groundwater sediment microbial communities from an aquifer in East River, Colorado, USA - PLM4_32_coex redo | ecosystem: Environmental > Terrestrial > Soil > Riparian zone | place: USA: East... | reverse complement strand
TCTGCGCACCGTCCGAGCCATGCACCGCGTTGGCGTCGATCGAGTCGGCGAAATCCGCGCGGATGGTGCCCTTGGCGGCCTTCTTCGGGTCGGTGGCGCCCATCAGTTCGCGGTTCTTCGCGATCGCCTCATCGCCCTCCAGCACCTGCACCAGCACCGGGCCGGAAATCATGAAGTCCACCAGGTCGCGGAAGAACGGGCGCTCGCGGTGCACGGCGTAGAAGCCTTCCGCTTCGGCGCGCGACAGGTGCATCATGCGCGCGGCCACCACGCGCAACCCTGCCTGCTCGAAGCGGGCGATGATCTGGCCGATCGCATTCTTCTCCACTGCGTCTGGCTTGATGATGGACAGAGTGCGCTCGACCGCCATTCCCGGTTCTCCGTGGATTGCTGAAAATGTGAGCCTGGGATTCTAGCATGGGCGAGCTGCGACTTACGTAAAAACAATGGCTTACGCTGACGCCGCGCCCCTGCCGCGGTAGCGTTGCGAGAGGTAGGGCGGCACGCCGGTCGCCGTGCGCTGCGTAGCGCCGTACAGCATGAAGCCCAGCGCGCCTCCCCAGGCCACGTGGATGGCGCGGAACAGCAGCGGCTCGAGTGAATAGACGTTGAGGACGAACAGGTGGAACAGCGTGAAGCCGATGCACAGCGCGCCGAGGAGCGCGGTCTCCCAAGCGTGCAGCGTGCGCTTGCTGCCGCCGAACTCCTCGTCAGGAACAGGTGCTGCGGTGGGTGTCGTCGCCTTCACAAAAAAAACGCACCGAGCAGGTGCTCAGCGCGCTCCTGGTTTCGCCCCCACCGACCTACTTGCCGACCAGATTCGGCGGGACATTGATGCCCTTCTCCTTGTAGTAGCGCACCGCGCCCGGGTGGAACGGCAGGAATGTGTTGCGGTTCCAGTTTTCCACCAGCGTTTCCTTGGCCGCGGCGTGGCCCTTCACCATCTGCGGGTTGTTCTCCAGCACCGCCTTGGTGATGCCGTAGACCAGGTCGTCGGGCAAGTCCTTGTGCGCGATACCGAAGTTGAAGACCCCGACCGTCTTGTGATCTTCGGTCTGCTGACGGTAGGTTCCTCTCGGGATCACGGAATCCGACAACTCCGGCAGCGCAGTCTTCAGCTTGCGCAGTTCATCGTGCGTGAAGGTGAAGAAGCGCACCTTGTTGGTGGTCTCCAGCTCCGAGTAGGCCGCGATCGGCACCCCGGCGCAGAACGGGAAAGCGTCGATCAGGCCATCCTGCAGGTTAGCCGCCATGTCCGAGCCCTGCCCGTTGCGGATCGTCGTGTCCACCCCCAGCGCCTTGAACATCAGCGGGAAATAGGTGCCGCAGGTGCCGGCCCGGGGACCGACGCCCGATTTCTTGCCCGCCAGGTCCTTCACCGACTTGATGCCCGATTTCTCGAGGGCGACAAAGTGGAACGGTGTGTCATACATCGGGAATGTGGCGCGGATGTTCTGGAATTTCTTGCCCTTGGTCCACTCGCCCGTGCCGTTCCAGCCCTGCAGCGCGACGCCCATGGTGGCCATGCCCAGGTCGATCTTGCGCCCGTCGGTGAGGATGATGTTCTGGTTCGGACCCTGCGTCTGCTGCGGGCTGATGCTGGTGCCGAGCTTCTCGTTGACCAGGCTCGCCCACACCTGCCCGTAGACAAAGTACGTGCCGCCGACGGACGCCGTGCCCAGCGTGATGGTCTTGGGCCAGCTCGGGTTGGGTTTCGCCTGCGCCAGTGCGCCGGCCGCGAACAGGCTGGCAGCCAACAACGCCGCGACCTTGGTGATGGTGAATCTCATTGCGCTCCTCCTTCAGTACCTGAAATCGTGTTCTGACTGCTTAAGGAAGGGTAACAGACCGGGTATTCACCGCCTCGCGTCGCGCCACTCCGGGACGATGCCGTGGGCCGCGCCAACCGCCTGCCACGCCGCGTCCACGCCCAGTCCCGGCGCCCACACCAGTTCGTCTCCGCAAAACAGCAGCGGCAGACGCTCCCTGCGCCAAGGCGGCACGCCCGCCTCCTGGAACAGGTTCTTCAGGCTGCGGCGCGGTCGCCGCGCATCGGGTCGCAGGCGCTCGCCGCCGCCGCGCAGACGCACGCGCAGCTCGCGGCCATCGAGCAGCCCCGCGGCGATGCCGCGGCCGCGCGCGCGGCGAAAGCGCAGCTCGCCGCCCAGCGCGGGGACCGGCAGCCGCGGCTCGCCCCGCCACGGCATCGCCGCGAACGGCATCGGTTCAGCGGCCGGAGCGACCTCCACCTTGCCGCGATAAACGCGCAACTGCGCGCCGTCGTGGCGGATCAGGGTGCGCGTGCCTCGCGAGGTCAGCTGCTTCAGCATGTCGACCAGTTTCGCCTCGCTCGGCGCGCGCAACCCGCGCGCATTGAGGAATTCCCGCAGCGCGAGGTTCGCGCCGGCGTCCGCCGCGGCAAAATGCCGCGCGGCGCGCGCCAGGCTTTCGCGCCAGCGCGGAAAGCGCTGCTCGAGCAGCGGACCGACCTGCAGGCGCAGGAAGTTGCGCGTCAGCGCGTCGTCGCGGTTGGACTCGTCCTCGATCCACGCCAGGCGGTGCGCGCGCGCATAGGCCAGGATCTCGCGCCGCCGCGCCTGCAGCAGCGGGCGCAGCAGGAGCTTTCCTCCGAGCCTGCCGGCGACCGGCATCGCCGCAGCGCCGCGCGTGCCCGCGCCGCGCAGCAGGTTGAGGAGCACGGTCTCGGCCTGGTCGTCGAGCTGGTGCGCGAGGGCGATCGCGTCCGCGCGCAGGCGCGCGAACACCGCGCGGCGCGCGTCGCGCGCCGCCGCTTCCAGGCCCCTGCCCCTTTTCTCGACCCTGACGCGGCGCACGACCAGCGGCACATCCATGTCGCGGCACAGCTTCCTGCAGAAGCGCGCCCAGGCGTCGGCGTTCGGGCTCAGCCCGTGGTGCACGTGCACCGCGCTCAAGGTGTAGCCGTGGCGCGGCGCGAGATCGCGCAACAGGTGCAGGAGGACCACCGAATCGACGCCGCCGGAGAGCCCGGCCACGAGATGCTTGCCGCGCAGGTCCGCGGCGAGGCTAGCGTTCAGCCGCTTCCTTGAACTTGCCATAGCTCATGAGACGCTCGAGGCGCTCCTCGACGAGCTCTTTGGGCTTTTTCTCGCGCAGTTGCCGGAGCGCCTCGGCCAGCGCCTTGCGCAGCGCCTGCGCGGCGGCTTGCGGGTCGCGGTGCGCGCCGCCCAGCGGCTCGGGCACCACTTTGTCCACCAGGCCCAGGGCCTTCAGGCGGTTGGCGGTGATGCCCAGCGTTTCCGCCGCTTCGGGCGCCTTGTCGGCGCTCTTCCACAGGATCGAGGCGCAACCCTCCGGCGAGATCACGGAGTAGGTCGCATACTGCAGCATGATGGTGATGTCGCCGACCGCGATGGCGAGCGCGCCGCCCGAGCCGCCCTCGCCGATGATGGAGACGATGAGCGGCGTGCGCAGCGCGGCCATGGCGTACAGGTTGCGGCCGATGGCCTCCGACTGCCCGCGTTCTTCCGCGTCGATGCCCGGGTAGGCGCCCGGCGTATCGACGAAAGTGAACACCGGCAGGCCGAATTTCTCCGCCATCAGCATCAGGCGCAGCGCCTTGCGGTAGCCCTCGGGCTTGGGCATGCCGAAATTGCGCGCGATCTTCTCCTTGGTGTCGCGCCCCTTCTGGTGGCCGAGCACCATGCAGGGCACGCCGTCGAAGCGCGCAAGGCCGCCCACGATGGACGCATCGTCGGCGAACATGCGGTCGCCGTGCAATTCCTCGAACGCGGTGAACAGCGTGCCGACGTAGTCCAGGGTGTAGGGCCGCTGCGGATGCCGCGCCACCTGCGCGACCTGCCAGGGACTGAGCTTGGCGTAGATCTCCTTGGTCAGCGCCTGGCTCTTCTTGGTGAGGCGCTGGATTTCCTCGGAGATGTCGACGGCCGAGTCGTCCTGCACGAAGCGCAGTTCCTCGATGCGCTGCTCGAGCTCGGCGATCGGCTGCTCGAAGTCGAGGAAGGTGGTTTTCACGCGGTCAGTATTCTACTGGCAGCGGGTCGAGGGACCGCCACAGGTACCAGGTGGCGACCGAGCGCCAGGGCTGCCAGGCGAGGCCGAGCTTCCTGATGCGCGAAAGGGGCACCTTGCGCCCCTTGAAATAGCTCGCCCGCACCGCATTCAGCAACCCCAGGTCGCCCAGCGGGTAGACGTCCGGCCGCAGCAGGTTGAACATCAGAAACATTTCCGCGGTCCAGCGGCCGATGCCGCGCACCGCCACCAGCTCGGCGATGACTGCCTCGTCGTCCATTACCGGCCAGCGATGCGGGTGCACGGTGCCTTCGGCGAAGTGGCGCGCCAGGTCGGCAATGTATTCCGTCTTGCGCCCGGACAGCCCGCAGGCCCGCAGGCGGGGCCGCTTGACCGCGAGCACCTCGCCAGGGGTCATGCCCGGCGCCACTTCGAGCACCCGGTTCCACACCGACTGCGCCGCCTTCACCGAGATCTGCTGCCCGGCGATGGCGCGCGCCAGGGTCTGGAACGGATGGCCACGCGCCACCAGGTACACGCGGGGGTGGCGCCGCATGATCGCGGCCAGCACCGGGTCGCGGCCCGCCAGCGTCCGCTTCGCCCGGTCCCAGTATTCAGGCTTCATGCAACGGCAGGCTGGTGAGCAGGTTCTGCGGCTTCATGCGCACTTCCTGCTCGGCGTTCGCGCTGAGCGCCAGGTACACGGTGCGCCCGGCGACGTCCGGGCGCATCGCCGCCGGCTCGGCGAACTGCATGCCGAACAGCGCGACGATGTTGCGCATGCGGCCCTGCTCCACCTGGCCGCCCGCCCACAGCTCGTTCAGGATCTCGGTGGACTCGGCATCCAGCCCGATATGCCAGGCCCAGCGCGCCTCTTCGATCTTGCGCAGCGGCTTCACCGAAACCTCGACGCCGTGGAAGTGCAGCACCCAGGCTTCGATCACGCGGCACAGCGCTGCGAGCGCCGCGCTGCCGTAAGTCAGGCTGATCACCGTATCGTGGCGCGAATCGCGCTCCCAGTAGAGCGCGGCGTTGGCGCGATCGAGCACGTCGAGATCCACCTTGCCAACCGAGCCCTGCGCCTCGACGATCAGCTTGCCGATGCTGCCGTACCTGTTGCCCGCCGCGTGCATGTCCACCGTCTCGAGGTCGGCCAGCAGCACGTGCCCGTCCTGCAGCGTCGCCTTCTGCTCGCGAAAGAAGAGCTCGGCGGCGCGCAGCCTGAGCGGGTCGTCGCAGCCTTCGAGCAGGTTCCTCAGGGTCACGTGCGCCAGTTGCTCGATGAACAGCGGGGGCACGTCGATCGCGACCTTGAACAGGCCCATGTAGCAGCCCTCCACCGTGCCGGCCGCCAGCAGGCGGTCGCGGAACCTGAGCAGCATGCGGTAGTTGTGGCGCGCGGCCTCGTCCTGCACCGCCCCGATCTCCGCCTCGGGCACCTCGCGGCGCGGCGCCTGCATGAGCGAGGCATGCAGGCGGAGTTCGGCGTCGCAGGACTCCTCGACCGGATGGATCTCCGGGCGCAGATAGTAGGCGCGCAGGAAATCGTCGGTGACCCGCAGCCTGCCGGCCGGGTCGCGTTCTAGGAGGTGAAAACCGCTGTTACGCCAGAAGTCAGGCAGAGGCGACGACCAACCGCGAGTGCGACGCGACATGCTGCCGCAGGAACTCCATCTGGTCGGCGAGGATGCGGCGGTTGGTGAGGATCAGGTACTCCGCCTTGTTCGGCACGTAGGGCGCGAAGAGCAGCTGCAGGCCGGATTCCTCTGGCAGACGGTTGCGCTTGCTGCCGTTGCAATGCCGGCAGGCCGTGACCACGTTCATCCAGGTGTCGCGCCCGCCGCGCGACAGCGGCGTGATGTGGTCGCGCGTCAGCCGGAAATAGCTGAATTCGCCGCCGCAATAGCCGCAGGTGTGCCGGTCGCGCCGGAACAGTTCGCGGTTGTTGAGCGGCGGCACCTGGTTGAAGCCCTTGGCCGCCAGCGCCTTGCCGCGGATGGCGATGATCGAGTGCGCGGTGATGCTGGAGCGCTCGCCGGTGAGGCGCGAGACGCCGCCGCGGAACGTGAAGGTGCGCTCCCCCAGCGTCCAGGCCACCAGGTTCTTGGCGTAATAGAAGCACGCTTGCTGCCAGCTGACCCAGCGATGCGGGACGCCGTGGCTGTCGAGCGTGAGGATCAGCAGGTTGTCCATGACCATCGGATTCTGCCAAGCCTTTCAGTGCTTTGCAACGTCAGCGGCTGGCGACGCGGTCCTTGAAGCCCTGGCCGGCGGCGAAAGCCGGCACGGTCTTGGAGGAGATGCGGATTTCCTTGCCGTTCAGGGGACTGCGTCCGGCGCGGGCCTTGCGCTTGCGCGGCAGGAAGGTGCCGAAGCCGACGACGGTGACGCGATTGCCTTTCGCCACGCCCGCCACGATCGCGTCGAACACCGCGTTCACCGCCTCGCCGGCGCTGGACCTGCTGAGATTCCCGGCACGCGCTGCTGCTTCGACGAGATCAGCTTTGGTGACGGATCGCATGGCCTCGCACTCTCCCCTTGCGCAAACGAGCGAGCATCATAATCAGATCGCAAGGCGAATTCAATGCGCGCGCGGAAAATTTTTCGCACTGATCGTTAAACAATTTCCTACACACCACTGACGGCGATGCTGCAGTTGCGCGGCAACCGATGAAGCCGATGCGTGGTGTGCGGTTCATTTTCTGCCCCCGGAATGGGTCACTGCGCCTCGGTTCGCCGGGCCGACCATGCGGGCGTACTTCTCCAGCACGCCGGAAAGCCTTGCGCGCCGCGGCATTCTCCATGCTTTGCGCCGCGCCGCCAGCTCGGCTTGCGGCACGTGCAGCGTGGCCGTAGCCTTGCGCGCATCGATCGTGATGCGGTCGCCGTTGCGCACCAGCGCGATCGTGCCGCCGGCCGCCGCCTCGGGCGAAACGTAGCCGATCATCATGCCGCGCGTGGCACCGGAGAAACGCCCGTCGGTCAGCAGCGCGACCTTCTCGCCCAGGCCCTGGCCGTAGATCAGCGCGGTAACGCCGAGCATCTCGCGCATCCCGGGTCCGCCGCGCGGTCCTTCGAAACGGATCACCAGCACGTCGCCGGGCCGGACCTTGCGCGCGCGCACCACGGCGGCGCACGCCTCCTCGCTGTCGAACACACGGGCTCGGCCCTCAAACGACAGCGTCTTCAGCCCCGCCACCTTGATCAGGCCGCCATCGGGGCACAGGTTGCCCTTCAGCACCACCAGTCCGCCGCTCGGCGAGATCGGGTCGCGGCGCACCACCGCGCCATCCGCGCCGGCGTGGGCGGCAAGTGCCTGCTCGAGCGTCTTGCCGGACAGCGTCAGGCAGTCGCCGTGCAGCACGCCGTGCCGCAGCAACTCTTTCAATACGGCGTACACGCCGCCTGCGGCATGCAGGTCCTTGGCGAGAAAGCGTCCCCCGGGCTTCATGTCCGCGACCAGCGGCGTGCGCTTGGCAACGCGCGCGAAGTCGTCCAGGTCGAAACGGATGCCGGCCTCGTGAGCGATGGCCGGCAAGTGCAGCGCCGCGTTGGTCGAGCCGCCGGTGGCGGCCACGGCGGCGCTGGCGTTCTCGATGCTCTTACGCGTCACCAGTTCGCGCGGCAGCGGGCCGCCATCGCGCAGGAGTCGCATCACGGTGGCCCCCGCTTCGCGCGCCGCTGCATGCCTGCCGTCGGCGACCGCAGGAAGCGTGGCGGTGCCGGGGAGTGCCAGCCCGAGAGTTTCCGACACCATCGCCATGGTATTGGCGGTGAACTGGCCCGGGCAGGAGCCCAGCGTCGGCAGGCAGACCTGCTCCAGTTCGTCTAGTTCGGACTGCGGCATGTCGCCCGCCATCACCGCGCCTACGGCCTCGTAGGTGTCCAGCACGGTGACGTCGCGCCCATGCCAGCGGCCGGGAAGCGCCGCGCCACCATATACAAAGACGGCTGGAAGGTTGAGCCGCACCATGGCCATCATCATCCCGGGCAGCGTCTTGTCGCAGCCGGCAAAGGTGACCAGCGCGTCGTAGGCGTGGCCGCGCGCCACCGCCTCCACGCCGTCGGCGATCAGTTCGCGCGACACCAGCGAATAGCGCATGCCGGCATGGTTCATCGACATCGAGTCCGCCACCGAGGCCGAGGCGAAGTCGAACGGCACGCCGCCCGCATCGCGCACGCCGGCGCAGGCCTCGCGCGCGAATTCCCCGAGCAGCGCGTTGCAGGGTGTGACGCGGCCGTCGGTGGAGGCGACGCCGACGAAGGGCTTGGCGAGATCCGCGCCGCAGACCCCGAGCGCGCGCAGGAAGGCGCGGTGCGGCGCGCGGTCGAGTCCCTCGACCGTGACCCGCGAAGGCAGGATCGGGATTTTTCGCCGCGCCACGCTCAGTCGGGCTTGGCGCCCGAGATCCTCACCACTTCCGCCCACTTTGCGATTTCGTCGCGGATCAGCGCGCCGAATTCCGCAGACGTGCTGGGCGAGGGCTCGGCGCCGGCGGCGATCACGCGCTCGCGGACCTCGCCGCGTTTCAGCGCCGCCACCAGTTCGCTGTTCATGCGGCCAATGACCTCGGCCGGCGTTCCAGCCGGCATGACCACGCCGAACCAGCCGGTAGCTTCGTAGCCGGCGAGGCCCGCTTCGGCGAAGGTCGGCACGTCGGGCGCCACGCTGACGCGCTTCGCGCTGGTCACCGCGATCGCCTTGAGGCGACCCGCCTTGACCTGGCTGATCGCCGAGGCGACATCCACCACGGCGAGGTCGAGCTGCCCGCTCACGGCGTCCATCGCCGCCGGACCGCTGCCCTTGTAAGGAACGTTCGTCAGCTGCACTTTCGCCATCAGCTTGAACAGCTCGCCCGACAGGTGCATCGCTGTGCCGTTGCCGCCATAGCCGAGCATCAGCTGGCCGGGCTTGGCGCTCGCCAGTGCGACCAGTTCACGCAGGTCGTTCGCCGGCAGCGCGGTCTTGGCGACGAGGAAGAACGGGACGAAGGCCACGTTCGACACCGGCGCGAAGTCCTTCACCGGGTCGTAGGTCATCTTCGGGTAGAGGCTCACGTTGGCGGCGAGCGCGCCCGCCGCACCGAGGCCCATGGTGTAGCCGTCGGGCGCCGCTTTGGCGACGACTTCCATGCCGATGTTGCCGCCGGCTCCCGGGCGGTTCTCCACCAGCACCGGCTGGCGCAGCCGATCCTGCAGCACTGTCGCCAGCGCGCGCGCGATCAGGTCCGAGCTGCCGCCCGGCGGGAACGTGACGATGAAGCGGATCGGCTTGGTCGGGTAATTCTGCTGCGCCGCCGCCAGGCCAAGCCAGAGCGCGGCGGCTGCGGCCACCAGGCCGCGGATGATGGATCGCATGCTTCCTCCTTGGTGCCCGAAGGGTACCCTGCGAGCCTGGTCTGTGCCAGATGTCGTGTAGGCGCAACGCCCATCAAAGAGCCGAACGCCCGCCTGATCTGGTTTATCCGCTCGAGATAACCGCGCACGTCCTGGTCGCCGCAGCGCTGGTTGGCGGTCAGGCGGAATCCCAGCGCGGCAAAGGCCTCGCCGGCCCTGACCCCGCACAGGTGAATCATGGCAGCCAGATCCCGCTTCTGCGCGAGCGTGGCGGCGCCGACCCGCTGCCTCTGCAGCGTCCTCGCGACGTGGCGATCCAGGAATGCCGAGGTCATCTCGGCGGCGTGGCTGGGGACGACGCGGAAGTAAAGGCTGTTGAGCCAGCACGAGTTCGGGTCGTGCCAGGGACCGTCCTCGACGACAACGTGGTCGTGAATGCAATAACGCCGCGCCTCGCGGAACGTCCCGTCAGTGATCTGGAACATGCCGACCGCGCTCGATGCCGGCCGGTACACGTCGAACGGATCCTCCGTCAGGCGCCAGCGCCAGTAGGTCCGCACGACTGGATTGCCGGCGCTTTCGGCCTGCGCCAGCGCGGCAAGGAAGTCGGGCGTGATGACGGCGGTCGCATGCTCGCGGAACATCGGCGCGTACTGCCGCCAGGTCTCGGCGGGAGTCTTGTGCAGCTCCCCGCTCACGGGGAAAAACAACTCGGTCGGCTTGCGCGCGACCTGAACCACCCAGTTGGCCGCCAGCCAAAGCGCGATGAGCGCCAGCAAGCCGCCCATGAGTTGCAACCCCGGCGGCGCTGCACCTAGTGCGCGCAACGCACGGCGCGCTTTGCGCAACACGGTGCTGGAGGCTCGTCTACGCGGCATGAATTGAATCCTTGGCCCCTTGCTTCGCAGATTCCAACCTGCACCCAAATCAACAACCTACGGCGACCGCCCGCGACTTCCTAAGGCAGAACAAAGATATACACAGTCTTGCCCTTGCGGCGCTTTACTATGCGCCTGTGGGCAACACAACAGACCTTTGCCTTGATTGCCTTGGGCTTGTCGGCGCGGCGCCGCGAATAGCACCGCACGATTCCCTCGTTGTCCTGCGGGAGCTCAGCGTCCAGCCCGAGAGATTCCGCTGCAACGCCTGTCTTAGTGAATGGGAGCTTCGCGCCTTGGGGTGGACTCGAATAGTGCATATCCCCTAGCCGGACCG
>Ga0210379_10000821_pt1 | contig 10588 bp, 25 predicted proteins | sample PLMedo_2_FD_155468 | JGI IMG/M metagenome (GOLD analysis project Ga0210379, IMG submission 155468) | Groundwater sediment microbial communities from an aquifer in East River, Colorado, USA - PLM4_32_coex redo | ecosystem: Environmental > Terrestrial > Soil > Riparian zone | place: USA: East... | reverse complement strand
TGGATCTCTCGAGGGATATACTGTGGTGCGGCGCCGAATCGGCCGTTGCGCATACGGCGATAGCCGCGGATCAGTTCCTCGTTGTCCCAGTCCTCTAGGTCGAGGATCGATTCGGCGATGAGACGATCTTCGTCGTACACTTCTGACGGCATCTCGTTTTTGCCTCGCTTCGACAAGGTCTTCTGCGCCACGACTACCTCTGCCTCCCACTTGCGGACCTTCGCCCGGTCGGCGTTGTACCTGCGCTGCCTGGCGACGAGCAGTTCTTCCTTCCACGTCGTAGGTTCAGTCTTGATAGTTCCGTCGGGGTTGTGCCACTTACGGGGGCGACCACGGTAGGGATCACGGAACTCCTCGTGCTCAGGGGGCATCTCATGGATCTCACTAAGTGTTTTGCCCTTAGGTACAGGAGGCGGCAATCGCTCCCGTTTGCCGACGGCTTGTCCCGCACGGGTGCGTTCGCCAACCTCGCGCCTGGCCTGTATGTCCTTGTAGCGGCGTTTCTTGCGGCGTTTGGCATGTGCGCGGGCAACCTCCTGTTCGATATCGCCCAATTGATTCTTCGATCCCACTCGCGGCATGATACGTCCCCTACGCACGAAAAGCAACTAGCTCGCGTAGTGAGGAGTGGGCGCGCGTTCATTTGTGGGGGTCATTCACCGCGTGATACGATTGTGCAGTCGACATCATAGGAGGGGAAGATGCCAGGACTAGGGAGGATCCCCGAACAAAAACCACAGCAACAGAACTACCTGCTTCGGTCTCAGTTCGCACCCATCGAGCTTGAGGCAGATCTGCCCGAGAAAAGGTACTGGGACTCCGTCGTGAACCTGAACCAGGGCAACACGGGCACCTGTGTGGGACACGGCTTCGCGCATCGCATGGAGGATGGTCCCGTCAAGCGTCCGAACCAAGACATCGATCCGTTCGACATCTACGAGATGGCGTGCCTGTTGGATCCCTGGCCAGAGAACGATGCGGGTGATCCGCAGTTCGGTACGAGCGTGGATGCAGGCGCACGGGCCTGTCAGCGGATGGGGCTGATCTCTGAGTTCTTCTGGGCGTGGGACATGGCCACCGCTGAGGCGTTCGTGCTCACCCAAGGCTCACTCGTCATCGGGGTCGGCTGGACTGAGTCGATGTTCAAGCCCGTCTACAAGGAAGTGCAGCCCGGCTACTGGCGCTGGGTCATCCAGGTTCAGGGACCCGTTATCGGGGGACACTGCCTGCTACTGAACGGGCGCAATCGCGAGCTGGGCACCTGGCGCCTGAAGAACTCCTGGGGCACAGAGTGGGGCGTGATGGGGCAGGTGTCCATCACCGACGCGGATCTCGCGCGACTACTCGCAGATGGTGGGGAGTTCTGCTGGCCGAAGGAAGTCCGCCCGTAGTGAAAGTCCTTGACCTGTTCTCGGGGGAAGGGGGATGGGTCACGGGGTTCAAGGGTCATGAGGTTTTCTCCGTGGACTGGGACCCCTACTATGAAGCTGACCTTTGCATCGACATACTCAAGCTCACAGTAGCAGACCTACCGTGGACCCCCGATATCGTGTTGGCGTCACCCCCCTGTGAGCGGTTCTCCGTCAGTAGGGTCCGGCAGTGGGGGTATCGGTCCCCCGATGACTACTACACGAAGCTCGCCTATCGGCACGTACAGCGAACGGTGCATCTCATCCGTGTACTACAGCCAAGCTTCTTCGTCATCGAGAATCCTGTGGGTCTACTGCGCAAATTAGACCTGATCCCGTACGAGAGGCGTACCATCACGCAGTGTCAGTACGGAAGATCGTGGATGAAACCCACCGACCTGTGGGGGAAGTTCCCCCCATCATTGAAGCTGAAGCCGCCGTGCCGACGAGGGGATGCATGTCACGAACGCTCACCACGTGGGTCATATACAGCGATCCAGAAGGCCGGCTACAATCAGAAGGCGATGATCCCACACCTGCTGAGCCTCGCTGTATGTGAAGCGACTGAGAAGGACTTGCAGCTTTCGACAGCGCGCCGCAGTTAGAGATCCTAGCGAAGACCGCAGACCTCAGCTGGTGAGCTCTGGGGCCCCCCTCGTTCGCGTTCGTACAGAGTAGGTTCACCCTCGCATCAATCACATTGTGTGCGCATGTGCGTGCGGCGCGTGTGTGCCGCGTGCCATTGATTGCACACGCGACACACACGCAAACGCGTTACGTAGTGGTGGGCACCACCTTCGCGCCATCCTTCCACGACTTGACCAGCGCGATGCGCGCGTCCGCGTCGCCCTTGCATGTGACGTGGTACGCGTACAGGAACGCGCGCGTACGGTCGTCCAGCGCGTCCCCGTGCGACACGTACGTACCGAACACGCGTCGCGTTGTGTCGCGGAAAGTCTTACCCGCGACCCCGAGCGCGCGCGCCATATCGGACTGGCGTGCGAGCGCGTTCCACGCGTCCAGCGTGATGACCTCGTTACCCTTCGCCGCCATGCTTCCCCCATTCCATCGTGCGACGCGCCGATGCGCGCCGCGTGTGTGCATCGTACGTGCGTTCCTATCGTTCGCAAGCGTCTCGCGCGTTGATGCGTGCGAGCACTTGCGCGTAGGTCATGCGCGGCGCTTGCGCGTACGCAATACCGTCGTCGGTGCGATGCGTGTGCGGCGCGCCACCGAACGAGGCGCACGTACACTTGCGCGTCACATCGCGCCGTTCGCGTGTGCATGTGTGCGCTTGCGTTGTGATCTCAACGCGCACCCGATCGCGTTGCGCACGCTTCCATGCTTCCGACCCTACGTACGGTGCCGATGCGAGGATGCGTCGCGTGCCATCCCACGGGTCGTAATGACCAATGCGCGCGACACCCGTTCCCACCGACGTACGCGGAGCGAAACGCACGATTGCGCGTTCCCTACCATAGGACATCGGTTCGCGTGTGTACGCGCGTGCGGGACAGATGTAGACGCCATCGCCTTGCGTGCGGTACGCGTACGCAACGGCGTTGCGCCCGCTACCTAGCGTGCCGCGCATCCCAAGCACGTTGCGACGCGACACGTACCGCGCCGCATACGCACCCGCGTTACCCCTACCGGACATGTGTACCCCCATTCCGTCGGTATCCCACAACACACATCATACGCGCACGCGCATCGTTCGCACGCATTTGGGGGAAATGAGCGTAAAGGGATTTCTGCGCAACGTGTGCAACGTGTGCGACGTGCGCATCATGTGCATCGTGTGCACCATGTTGACCACGTGCACCATGTTGACCATGTTCACCATGTTGCACATGTCAACTTCTGCGCTCGACCGTGACTGCCGGCCTAAACCTCCGGTTTGGTCCGAAGAGAGGCTGTCATGGCCCGCTCCGGTGGCCAGTCCGCGTGGCTGCGCGCGAAGAGAGACTGTCACGGCCCCTCGCCATGTCCAGCGCGGCACGGGAACTATGGGTGCGGGTGGCTGCTACCACGAACGGGGGTAAGTGGGAGCCACCCACACCCACCGTAGGACGGTGCTGATATCTCGCAAACGAGCTCTTACGCTCGACCCGGGAGCTTATCCCCGTCTCTCTCGCTCAACCAACACCGCCCAACGCTAGGTGCGGAAGACGTTTGTCTCTCTCCGTGGGATCCGCAGTAGATCTTCTTGGAGATTTGGATCCTCTTCTCGCATTTTCTATTCCGCTAGTGAGAAGATTCCGTGTAAGGCTATGACTCGATAGCTTCGCCTCACTTAGCCACGATCTCAATGCGTGGTACCTCACACGGAACTGCGGATCAGGACTTCGCGTCCTCGGTCTTGGGGCTCAGCTTCGAAACCAGGTCCTTGAAGTCTGGGTCCTCCGTGGAGTCCCAGCGATACCTTCCGCCCTGGCCGACCTGAGCACCACCCCGAAGACGACGGATCGAAGCCCTGACCGACTTCGGCGTACGTCCGAGGGTCGCTGCCAGTTCCTTGATGCCCACGCCCGAAGCAGGCTGCGTCTTGGCAGGCTCCTTCGCGGCGGCAGGCTGCTTGGTGGCAGGCTTCGCTCGCGCCATGTGTAACACCCCCTTTCCTCTGCTCATCGTGATGACCCGCCCCGACCACCGACCCAACAGGTAAGGAGGTTGGGTTACCCACGCACCGAACCGAGAGGCGAGATGGATCGCCATTGCTCCCGGTTATCTCTCGGGGCGGATCACCACGTCCACTCACGCGCGCACTTCACGCGTGTCGTTCGTACAGACATCATACGCGAGGCTCAATCGTTCGCAACCATCCGCGTAGACCTTTTTTCAAGCTCAGTAGCCGTTCGCCTTGCAGTGGTACACGAGCCTGAGTGTCCCGTCCTCGCGGTAGTTGAACGTCGCGAGCCTCAGGTGGGCAGCGGAGTCCTCTGCCATGTTCGGGCAGTTGATCTTCGCCACGTACGGCGTCTCATCGGTGAATGGAATCCTCGACGCGGCATTGGCGAACAGCACCCCGTTCAGGAACACCATGAGCAGCACGAATGCCGTCCACGTGATCTTCTTCATGTCTTCACCTCCTCACAAGCCTGCCTCGATCTCGACCGAAGACCACCAGAACTCGGGGTCATCACCCGTCGCCTTGCAAGTTTGGCAGTAGTACCACACCGTGTGCTCGAGAGGGTTATCCTGCAAGGATTCGTAGTGCTCGAACACGTGGCCCTTATGCAGATGCGCCTCGGTGTACTCGATGAGGATCACATCCTTGCCATCGGGTCCCTTCTCCCCCGTCTCCACGGTAAGGTTGTGACGGATCTTCTCGGAGCGATCCTTGCGCTCTTCAAGGCTACGTCGGATCTCCTCGTAGGACCGCATCAGTACTCCTCCTCGAGCGATTCGCCTGCTGCTATGGACGAGCATACACCTCGGTGCCTTCCACCTCTTCGCCCCCCGAGATCAGAGCGAAGCAGCACTTGCACATCAGACCACCATCACCGAAGGTGACGAAGGCCCCACAACAGGACGAGCGTTCCTCCTCATCCACACTCGCCTGCTGATTGCCGTCGTACCCGTGTGGGCAGTTCACTTCTTCACCCCCCGTTCGAGCTCCTTAGCCCGCAAGATGGCAGGATCTCGTGGATCAAGCGGCAACACATCGGGACGAAGTCGCGGATCTGCCTTCGTCCGCTGCACCTTCACCTGCTTCATGTCGCCACCTCCATGTCAGCTGCTCCGTGGTCGCAGGGTACAAAGACCGTACGAGCACCGATGAAGCTGATGTTCTTCGTAGTCCCCATTGTCCCACACACGCGACATACGAGGCCGATGTGCTGACCGTACGGCTGTGCAGGATCGATGGTCTGGTTCTGCTGCATGTCATCGATCCGCTTCTGCCTCGCTGCCTTGCAATCCTCACAGGACTTGACCTCTTCGTCGATCTCAGCCCATGTGCGGCCGTCAGCTTTCGCATGCGCATAGGCCTCGAAATGCGTGTGGCAAACCATCCCATCCCCCGTTCGTCGTGTCGCGCGTCGCGGTTGTCGCGTCGCATCACAGTTATCATACGCGGGGCCGCATCGTACGCAACCGTCCTGGAGACCTATTCGTCCCCTACGCGCGACGCATATACATGTGTGGTCGTTAGGGCGCGTACCCAGCCTGGGTGAGCCCCACACCGTCCCCTGAAGTGAGGTAGTAGCCATCACACAGGTTGCTCATGATCCCTTCGTAGCTACTGTACGCCACGTGGTTCACATTGTCGCAGACCTTAGGGTTCCAGCCCTGACTAACCTCGTAGTTGTAGTTGGCAGCTAACGTGTGGTGTGCGAACCCGAGAGCATGTCCGAGCTCGTGCTCAGCAGTCCTCATATTCGCGTCGGAACCCGTGTGGAGAGACTGATTGATGACGCAGGAGGTATAGGGGCCGTTCACAGTGGGTGAGCAGTCGGTCCAGATCCCATCCACATCATCCACGAAGACGATATCTGCCCCTTGCTCATTCGGTGTGATCCCGAACAGGTTCCACCCCGCGAGGGCGTTCCATGCATTCTTCGCTCCAGCCAGGTTCAGGTTCCAAGCAGGCGGCTTGTAGATCTTGATGGTGTGTGTGTAGGTCCCATCACGAGCAGCAGCGAATCCTGCATCAGGACCGTATCGGTGATGTGCCTGGGCTGACGGCACCAGGAGTACCAGCGAGGCAACGAAAGCCACGAGTGCCTTCTTCATGAAACCTTCACCTTCCTCTCATCCCCGTTCATGGTGATCTCAAGGGTAGCATACCAGGACCGCTTTGTCGAGGGTTCTGGCCCCACTACGGTATACAACCCTAGTTCGAGTTCCGTCACAGGCGCTGAGGGATAGTCAGTGAAAGGTGAAGTGGCATAGAGAATGGTGCGCTCAGGAGCTGTCATGACCCCTTCCTTGAACTTCTTCTTCGTCACGTTGTAAGGCGCCATGACCCCACTGTTACGGTAACTCATCCCGCCTCACTCTCCGCCGTCATCGCCGTCCACAAACACTCCCAGATGCCCTCACTCTCTGCCGTGCCTTCGTACAGGATCGCAGCTGCCCTGATGATTCGAGCTACCGCCTCGTCGTCGAACCGCGAAGGGCCTCTCATGCGGCTCGCCACCACGTCCTTGACGTTGAGTGGCATGGGCGTGATGACCTCCATGTCAAGCTCACCGTAGGGGGAACGGATCTCGTAACGCACGTTCCCGAAGTTGTCGTGGATAGCACCCATCAGATGACCTTCCTCTCCTCGTGACTACCCTTCTCGATGTACCATCCGAACGTATTCCAACGGTCTTCGGTCGGCGGACGATGCGAAGCGAGCCTGATACTCAACACCTCACGGTCACGAAAAGGCTTCCCCACGCCGGGGCTAGTCACCCCCTCGTTGATGCGAGACACGGCTGTCGGATTCGCAGGGTATGCCGAGTCGTATCGAAGCATGTCTACCGGGAACGGGTATCGTCCCGTCACGGTGTACTCATGGCGCTTGTTGACCATATCAGGCTCAGTCCTCCTCCTCGAACGAGAATGAAACAGGCTCGCCCTCCTCACCCACCTTGCGCAACGGTAGGCCCCAGATCGCAGACGAAGTAGGCCGGATCTTCACGTCCACTCCCCCGTCATCCCATATCTCGACGCCGATCTGCATACCTCCGCCGGTCTCGAAAACGAACGTGCGGTGCTTTGTACCCATCATCTCGTCACCCCCGTTCCCAGGTCATCGCGGTGTCTAACGCTTCGTACAGGCTGCGATGCGGGTATTTCTCGAGCAACACAACAGCCCCTACGAAGATCCTTCGCAGTTCGTCTTCCTTGTAGTCATCGACCAAGGCTCCGAGCAGGGCCTTGACGTCTCGAGCAACGGCATCGGGTTCGAACTCCACCTCAGTAGGTAGCAAGTGATACGGCAGTTTCACGTGGTAGAGATGAGTCACGAGTTCATGCGAGTGTTCTACCATCAGCTCTCCTTCCCTCAAATAGCCCCAGGAGGCCGTGGTTAGGGTCACGCCCCCAGCAGGAACGTCACACGCATGGATAGGTGGAAGCCTCACGCCACCCCCTAACCAACCTGGGGCCATTTCAAGGAACGCCCTCAGTAGGGTGCAGGGTTTGGCCCCTTACGGGGATGAGTCAACGGCAAGCTCCCCACATCACTGCGGGGTTCGCCTCGTCATGGTAACCCTTATGCCCTGCACCCAACTCAAGGGGCAAAGCAGCGATGGCACAGGGTCCTGAGAAGACCTGGACGGCGAGACCCTCCCTGTGCCATCTACTGCGTATTGCCTTTTCATATAGCCGCCCTTTTTAAGGGCCACATTAGACCTCCTACCTCCATGGCTCCACCCGAAGGCTTCTGCGCCGGTCTCGGTCGGTCCGTGGCTGTCTCCACCCTCAGGAGCAGAGACAAGCAGGGTGGGTAGTACCGTTGCGGAGGTGCTCGCCCCCAGCATCAACATAGCCCGTATTTCTACGGGGGCTTCCTTTACCCCTACCCACCCTGAGATCACGCGAGGCCCTTGACCTTGCCCTTCAGATCCTCGACGGCCTTGTCGGCGGCGTTCTCGAGCACCTTCGAGGCCCACTCGCCCATGGTCATGTCGTGGACGGCAGCAGCCAGTCGGACCTTGCGTCGGATCGACGGTTCGATGGTCAAGCTCAGGCGATATCCACCCTCGTCCCCATCGCCGTTCGCATCCTTGCGTGGCGGCATCCCTTTCACCTCCTCGGTGTGCGTCGCGCACATCGCGCGCATGTGTGCATCGTACACGCCTTGCGCGCGTTCGCAACTGCGCTAGGTCAACAAGTCGGTTGAGTCGTAGTACTCGAACTCATCGGGATCAGGCGGTGGCCAGAGTTCAAAGTCACTACCGTCCTCACCGAACGGGTCACCGTGGCAGTAAGTCGTGTCGTCGTCCATCGGGCCGTTCATACGTTAACACTTCCCTTGTTAGGCTTCGGGCGATAGATTACCGTGAGGTGCTTCTGCTCGATGTGCACCATCAGCTCAACGGCGTTATCCGCACGACTCACGCAGATCCCACACACGAAGGCCGCGTTGTCGATTTTCAGGGCCCTATCGACTGCGAGCTTGAGTCGAAGAGCGGCCTCGACCATCGAATGAGCACTACCGTGTGCACTCCAAGTGTCCTTTCGGATCCATCGAGGGCATCGACGGCAGCCCCACCATGTCTCCCTATCGATGGGATTCGTGTCATCCACCACTACCATGCTCCAATCCTTGACGAGGAAGCCTTCCTTGTTGGACAGCCACTCTGAGACGGAGTCACCATCATCGGTGATCCCCGCATCGTAGACCTCATCGGGTACCTCTTGGATCGTGAGCGGCGGGGCGTCCTCATCATCGTGCTCCCAGTCCACCTTGACCCGAGTCATCGCATCTCACCCCACGTTCCATCGAAGTACCATGCGCCCCACGCAACACGCCCGTCGCTGATGTAGCAGAGCATGCGGGCAGGACCCCCATCGTCAGCCGCATCGAGTTCAAGCAGCAAGATCGGCTCAGCCTCGTGTGAGTTGAACAGCACATCCACACGAGTGAAGTAGTCATCAGGCAGCGGCTGTGCCTTCGTAAACTCGCCTCCGACCTTGTTGAGCCAATCGAGTGCAAAGTGTGTCGCCACGTCTACTACGACAGTTTCAGTCGCCATCAGTTCCCCGTTTCCCGTAGGTTGTTGTGTCGCATCACAGTCATTATACGTCAGGCCCCATCGTTCGCAACCTGCCCGGAGAGCCCATTCACCGCGTTACGACGCATACACATGAACGGTAAACTCAGCTCCCGTAGGCACGATCTCGTGGCCATTCCCACAATACATCATGAAGCAGTAGTGATGGTCTTCCGAACCAGGTGCTACTGCACGGATGACCAGCGAGGCTGAGCCGCATGTTCCGCACCTGTACTCCTGCTCATCCATATCGTCTCCAGTTCTTGTAGATCCGCGGTGGTGTGCTCAGGCAGTGTCATGGCCCTAGAACTTGTAGTACCCAGGTGACGCGCTCACGTGGCGTCATGACTTACGACGTGTCGAGAGATAAACGCGGATCTCGAGGATGAACAGGATGAAGGCCAAGATGAAACACGATATCGCTAAACCTAACGCAACGTGGTCTACTGTGTCACTTACCATTCGAGAGCATCCCCTTCTTCTACTTCATCTCGCCCTTTGTGCAATCGCCCGTTCGGCACCTCAACTGACGTATCATCCCACCCAAGCTGATCCAGGATGAGGACCTGTTTCAACATCTCGCCCCTAAAGTCTAGAGAGTTCTTGGGTTGAGCGTACTTGCCAGCCCTCGCATCAGCACGAGCTGCCTGAGGTGATGGCCTACCCCTTTCCCCAGAGTTGACCATGTAGAACGGATATCTACCAGAAGTCACAAACCATACAGCATCGACGGCGAACAGAGGAGCCATGGACTTACGGATCGAGGCACTATCAACCCCAAAATGTTCCTTGAGTTCCTTCGTAGTCGCAGCCCCCCGCTGTTGGACCTCACGGAACAAAAGCCCCGGGCTGATAAGCTTCTGCTCGAACTTCACGTCGACCTCCTACATATACGGTGGTTAGTAGGCCTCAACTTTGCTCATTTGGCAGGCTTGGCAGGCTTTTCACATCATCATGCTACATACCCGTTAGATAACCTGTCAAATCGGCTACCGCGAAACTGAACGGGTGTGTTTTTACAGGGAGGTGTTCGTATATGTATGATATACGAACCCCCCTGAAAAACCCCCCGTCAGTCGAGCAGGCTAAAAAACTAGGATAAGACAGAGTTATTACGGTCTACTGTCATCTACCGTTCGACTTTTCACATACCCTTATTACGGTGTTACGTAGGATTTTGAAGCCCGGCACATATGCGTTAGATGTTATCGAGCGACAAGCTTTCAGTCATACGGTGGATAGGAACACCATATCGTAGGCCGAGTGATGTGGTAAATTCTTCTACCGCGCCACCGTCCCCCAACCTGTAGTCCCAAGCCCACAACTCCGTGATCCTAGCGAACTGCGACCTGAATCCGCGTTCTGCCTCGACTACGATCCCCCAGCCTTCGATACGCCCTAACACGTACCCATTTATCCACGTCGTTCCTCCCTCACAATCGGGGCACGGGGGATGATACTCCAGCCTCG
>Ga0210379_10000820_pt1 | contig 10596 bp, 14 predicted proteins | sample PLMedo_2_FD_155468 | JGI IMG/M metagenome (GOLD analysis project Ga0210379, IMG submission 155468) | Groundwater sediment microbial communities from an aquifer in East River, Colorado, USA - PLM4_32_coex redo | ecosystem: Environmental > Terrestrial > Soil > Riparian zone | place: USA: East... | reverse complement strand
GTTTAGTCGGCCAACGGCCCTCCCTGACGCCGCGGTCCCTTGCCAGACGCCCTGTGCACCCCGCGGCCAGAGTAGCCCCGTTCCCACCAGCCCAAACGAGATCCAGACCAGCACTCCCAGTGGCGTGCTGGTGAGTCGCTGCCCGAACTCGCCGCCAGCGGTCACGTCCTCCAGCGATACGCCCCCAATTACTAGAGACGGCTGCCAGAGGCTGGCGACTCCGAACGCAAACACCAGCATTACGTGACCGCCAACCAGTCGGCGTGTCATGGCTGCCGTCAGTGGTGGCTTCTGAAGCGCAAGCCGCACGTCAACGGCAACGGCGGCAATCAGGAGCCCCACCGCAAGTCCGAACTTCTCGAGGGTCCACTCGAGCCCCTGCGCGATTAGAGGTGCTGTTACCACCAGCGTGACGATGAGCGCGACCGCGCCGCCGAGCATGATCCACGGCGCCTGCCGTGATCGCATCAGACTGGGCAGCCTGACCCTCTTAGCCCTCGATCGACGACGCGTAGCAGTGGCGCGCGGGCGGTAGCTTGTAGCTCGCCGCGTCGTCGGCGGCCTCGATTTCGTCTTTGTGGACATTCGGTTGTTGTTAGACCTCTACGCTTACGGGGAGCACCATCGGGCGGCGCCGCGTCTTTTCATAGAGGAAGCGCGACAGCGCATCGTGGACGCGCGTGTTGAAGTCACCGCGACCCGCAACGTGTGGGTCACCACGAAGTGCTTCAATGATCACATTTCGGGCGCGGTCCATCATATCCTCCGACATCTCCCCATCGACAAATCCCCTAGATATAACGTCAGGTCTCCCGATTGGTTTACCCGTGTGCTTGTCGATAGCGACGATGGCGACGATCACACCGTCCTCGGATAGGTGCTTGCGGTCTCTCAGAACAATGCTGTCGATTCCAACCGCCAGTCCGTCAACGTAGACCCAGTCGGCGGATGTTCGCCCGGCCAGACGAGCGCCACGCCTGTCAATTTCCAGGATGTCGCCGTCCTCCATCGTGAAGACGTTCTCGTTCGGTACGCCCATGGTGCGAGCGATCTGCGAATGCATCCAGAGGTGACGGTACTCACCGTGAACCGGCACGAAGTATCTGGGCTTCGCCAGGCTGATCATCAGCTTGAGCTCTTCCCGGGCCGCGTGCCCACTCACATGGACGTTCGCGATCCGGCTGAAGAGAACGTGTGCCCCGAGCCTGTACAGGTTGTCGATCGTCCGGTTGATCAGCCTCTCGTTGCCGGGAATCGCTGACGATGACAGCACAACCGTGTCTCCGGCCTCGATCAGGACGTGCCGGTGGTCGCGGTTTGCCATTCGCACAAGAGCCGATGTGGGCTCGCCCTGGGCGCCCGTTGTGACGATGGCGATGCGTTCGGGCGGGAGTTTCTTCATCTTGTCCAGCGAAGCGAGGATGTCGGGAGGCGCATTCAGGTAGCCCTGCTCCATCGCCATCTTCACGTTGTCCATCATGCTGCGGCCGGTTACGAAGACACGCCTGTCGCTTTTCACCGCCGCATCCACCACCTGCTGAACACGAGCGATCAAAGACGCGAAAGTAGCCACGATCACTCGCCCCGGCGCCTCGGCCATGATCCGGTCGAGGGTTTCGGATATCGTTTGTTCTGAAGCTGTGAAGCCTGGTGTGTCCGCGTAGGTAGAATCCGACATCAGCAAGAGGATTCCCTCTCGGCCGAGTTCGGCGATGCGAGTGAGGTCCGGCGGGTTGCCCATCACCGGTGTGTGATCGAACTTGAAGTCACCGGTATGGAACACGGTCCCAAACGGAGTGCTTATGGCAACACAAGTTGAGTCAGGGATGCTATGCGTGATATGGACAAACTCCACTCCGAATTTGCCCAGCTTTAGCTTCTCGCCGGGTCGCACAGTACGCAGGTCTGCCCGTTTCAGGAGCTTGTGCTCGTCGAGCTTCACCTCGATCAGACCGCGAGTGAGCTGAGTGCAATATACGGGAGGCAGCTGCCCTCCGGGTAGCGCGAGCTGTGGCAGCACGTACGGCAGCGCCCCGGTGTGATCTTCGTGCCCGTGGGTGATGAGGATCCCGCGCAGCTTCTTCACTCGCTCCCGGACATAGGTCGCGTCCGGAATTACCAGGTCGACGCCGAGCATCTCTTCTTCGGGGAACATCAGGCCCACGTCGACGACGACCATATCCTCGTTCGTCTCGATGGCCATCATGTTCTTCCCGATCTCCCCCAGCCCGCCCAGGGGGACGACGCGCAGTTTCTCCACCATGACTAGGTGAACATCCGCATCTGCTCGGGCGGCGGGGCCGCTGGCTCTATAGCCTGCGCGGACGAGCCCGATGCGCGCGCTTTTCCGAGGGCGTCGGGGAGCCGCCGGAACTCATCCAGGATGGTTTGCCTCAGTCCGCCTGAGTGTAGCGCTGCCGCCGGGTGATACATATGTAAGAAGTAAATCCCGTCCTTCTCTCTGATTTGTCCATGCACCTTACTGATCGTATCTCGCGGGAAAAACCACGCAAGTGAGTGGCGGCCGAGCGTGACGATCAGCCGTGGCCTGATCGTGCTGATCTGTTCCTCAAGGTGCTTTCGGCACGCCTCCACCTCATCGGGTAGTGGATCGCGGTTGTTGGGTGGGCGGCATTTGACGACGTTCGTAATGTATACGTCGCTTCGCTGGAGGCCGACTGATGCCAGCAACTCCTCCAGAAACTTCCCCGCCTGGCCCACGAATGGCTTCCCCTGCTGGTCCTCATGGAACCCTGGCCCTTCTCCAACGAGCAGAATTTCGGCGTTCTCCGGGCCCTCGCCGGGAACCGCTCGAGTCCGAGTCTTGCAGAGGTCGCAGTCGGGGCAAACTGAAATGCGGGCTACAAGTTCTTGGATCGCACTCACTAGCGACGATGATAGCCCCAGTAAGCGAAGCGGTCAATTCGCTAACGCGATTGATCCGTTAGGTTTGCGCCGCACGCCTGGGCTGGACTAGGAACGCCAGACCAATTCCGATGATGTACAGGATGATGATCGGTCCCGCCACCAGCGTCTGTGTCACCGGGTCGATGCTGGGCGTGACGATCGCCGCGATGATGAAGGCTCCGACGAACGCAAGACGCCACCAGTGGATGAGCTGCGTCGTCGTAACCACTCGAAAGCGTGCTAAGTACATGATGACGATCGGCATCTCGAAGGAGACTCCCGTCCAGAACAGGAGTCTGGTGACGAAATCCATATAGGAGCCGATCCTGATCGTCGGTTCCGCGTAGTCGTCCCCAAAGTTCAACAAGAAGTCCAATGCCGGTGGGAGCGCAACGTAGTATGCAAAGAGCACCCCGGTGAGAAACAGACCCCCGGCACCCAGGGCCGTCCCCCACAGCCACGTCCTCTCCCTGCCCCGGAGGCCCGGGGAAAGGAAGCCAAGCACCTGCCAGACGATGACTGGCATGGCGAGCACGAGCCCCCCAAGCAGCGACACTCGGAAGTAGACCACGAAGTTCTCGAAGGGCTCGAGGAAGATCAGCTTGAAGTCCGGGCTGGCTTCTTCACCCGGCTTCTTGAGGAAGAGGATCAGGTCATTGCCGAAGTAGGCAGCCACGATGATTCCGACGACCACCGCCCCTACGCATATAGTGAGCCGCCGCCGCAGTTCACCTAGGTGCTCGGATAAGGTGAGGTACCTCTCCTCCTCTTCAGGGCGGTCCGATGTGGGTGGGGTAGGATCGGGAGGCGCGGCGCTTGTCATACTTCGCTCGAGACGATGCTCAGGAGCCGTCAGGGTTACGGGCGGGCGGTGGTTCGCCGCTGGCTTCCACAATCGATTCGTCCACGGACCGCGTGAGATCCTCGGCTATCGAGGTTGCATCCTTGTTCAATGAGTCTCGCAGGTCGCGAAATTCCTTGTGCAGGTCGTCGTACTCTTTCGTCAGCTCGTCGAGTTCCTTTCGCAGCCCCGACGTTGCGTCGGTCGCGAAGCCTCTCAGAGAGCGGACCACCCGTGCCACCTGAACAGCAACTTCAGGTATTCGCTCCGGCCCAATGACAATCACCGCAATGACTGCCACCAGGGCTAACTCCATCGGCCCAACACCTAGAAAGTTCATGACGCACCGCCAATTATACGAAAGAAAAAACTCCCGCGATTGGCGGGAGCTTCTTTGCTGCTGTAGGTTCCGCTACGCGTCGTCGTCCGTGATGCCGTGCTCGGTGATGAAATTGACGGCGTCTTGCACCGTGGCGATCTTTTCCGCATCCTCGTCGGAGATCTCGATGGCCTGTCCAGCATTGCTGAACTCTTCCTCGAGCGACATGATCAGCTCCACAAGGTCGAGCGAGTCGGCGTTCAGATCCTCTACGAAGGCTGTCTGAGGGGTGATCTCAGACTCCTCCACTCCTAATTGCTCGGCGATAATTTTCCGCACTCGCTCAAAAACCGCAGCCAAACTGTACCTCCTTACGAATCAACGTGCTGTCACAAGCGTGCTCACTGAGCCCAGGACTCCGTTTACGAACTTTGGGGAGTTGTCACCGCCGTAGGTTTTGGCCAGTTCAACGGCTTCATTTATAGCGGCGCGCATCGGCACCTTATTATCGATGACCACCTCATATATCGCAAGCCTGAGGATATTCCGGTCGATCGCCGGGATCTGATCAATTGGCCAGGCGGGAGCCACTTGAGCGAGTACCTCGTCGATACGGGTACGATTGACGATAACGCCTTCTACAAGTTCAGTGGCGAAGCGGGCCGCTGACGCCGAGGCGCCCAGCTCGTCGACGAGGCGACTGATGACCTCAGTCTGGTTATGCGGCACTGCGTCCAGTTCGTATAGCGCCTGCAAGGCGACGATCCGGGCTTTCCGACGCTGACCTGTCAACTGCTATAGCCCCAGCCCGCCATCAACTGGCAGGACGTGCCCGGTGATGTAGCCTGCTTCCTCGGATGCCAGGAAGACTGTAGTCGCGGCGACGTCGGAGGCTTGCCCCATCCTGTCGATAAGCAGGCGCTGCTTTACCCCCTCGACGATCTCGGGGCGAATGTCTTCCGTCAGCTCCGTGATGATCAGGCCGGGCGTGACGAGGTTTGCCGTGATGTTCCGCGAACCCATCTCCCGCGCGACAGCCCGGGTGAACCCGACAAGGCCGCTCTTGGCCGCCGCGTAGTTGGCCTGACCCGCATTACCCGCCGATCCCGAGACGCTCCCGATATTGATGATCCGCCCCCAGCGCTGCTTCATCATGTGCCTGAGAACTGCCTTTGTGCAGAGGAACACCGCCCGAAGATTCATGTCCATGACATCATCCCAATCGGCGAGCGACATCCTGAGGATCAGCGTGTCACGGTTGAAACCTGCGTTGTTCACCAGGATGTGCAGTCCGCCGAGGTTTTCGATGGTTTCGGCGACTATTCGCTCGGCGTCCTCGGGCCTGCGCACGTCGCCCTGCGTCACAATTGATTTGCCGCCGGCCGCGTTAATCTCGTCGCGTAGCTCGGTAGCCTGTTTCTCGCTCTGGTGGTAGTTGATGGCGACGGTCGCTCCCTGTTCGGCGAGCGCGCGCGCTATCTCCCTGCCGATCCCTCGCGATGCTCCGGTAACCAGCGCGGTGCGGCCTGTGAGATCAAACATTGGTCGCCGCCGCGAGGGCTTCCGCGTTGTCGATGTTGATTACCTGCGCCCCGGGTGCGATCCGTTTCAGCATGCCCGACAGCAGCCTTCCGGGACCTATCTCGATAAACGTGTCGACGCCGGCGGCCAGCATGAACTCGATTGTGCGGTTCCACTGGACCGGTCGGGCCACTTGCTCCGCAAGGTCGTGACGGATTTCCGATGCGCGAGTGATCGTCAGCGCTGTTACGTTGCTAACCACCGGGATGCGTGCATCTGAGAACGCCGTCTCTCTTAGGCGCACGGCAAACTCTTCCCCGGCTGATGCCATCAGGGAGGTGTGAAACGCTCCGGCGACCTTAACGGGTAATACCTTCCCGCCACGCTCCTTCACGAGGACCGACGCAGCTTCAATTGCTTTGGGCGTGCCGCCGATGACGATCTGAGTGGGTCCGTTATAGTTGGCGGGTTCCGCGCCTGTCTCTGCACAAATCTGCTCCACGGCGTCCTCGTCCAGTCCGAGGGCCGCCGCCATCGTGCCGGGATTTACGCGTCCCGCTTCACCCATCAACCTGCCCCTTTCTCTCACAAGGGTGACGGCGCCGGCGAGGTTGAGTGACCCGGCGGCCACCAACGCCGTGTACTGTCCCAGGCTGTGACCCGCCAGTAGCGCAGGCCTCTCGCGGATGGCGCCGCCTTCAAGCGCAGCTGCAAGGTAAGCGGCGGACGTAGTAAGGATTGCCGGCTGGGCGTTGGCAGTCTCGGTGAGACGCTCTTCGGGCCCCTTGAAGCAAATTGAGGTGAGATCATACGCCAGGGCACGATCCGCTATGTCGAACGATATCTTGGCGTTAGCAAATGCGTCCACGACATCTTTTCCCATTCCGACACGTTGGGACCCCTGCCCAGGAAACAGTAGGGCGAGTCGCGGATTGAGGGGCAGGTCTAGAAGAGGAGTGAAGATGTTTTCGCCGACAGAAGTGTTCAGCGACATCCGGAAAGCAGCATGTGCCTGTTGTTACTGTTCCCGCGTGAGCCGCCCCAGGTGGCAACCGGGGTTAGGGCAGCGTCCAAACTCGTCCAGCCGCGAGCGGCAAAAGGTGCAGTGCGTAGCATCCCACCAAACGAAGTACGTGATCGCGCCGGCTGCGGCCAACAGCATGCTGAGCGGGAACAGAGGTAGGAGAAGTCCTCGTCTCATCGTAGCCGCAGTATATCACCCAGCGTACGGGATGCAGAAGAGCTGGGACTGTCGGAACCCTAGCGCCGGCTCTGGTCGCTCGTCGCAAGGATAGCGCGACCGCGGTAGGTGCCGCACACTCCGCAGGCGTGGTGCGGCCGACGGGGGCTGCGACACTGCGGACACGCCACAAGGCTGGAAGTAGTGGCCGTAATATGGGACCGGCGTCTGCGCTTGCGCGAAGTGGAATGTTTCTTCTTTGGAAGTGGTGCCATCTGGTTTGGTGCTCCTCTTGGTTATCTTAGCCTATGTCTGCAGGCTGAGGCATCAGGGTTCGGCGTCTATACATCGTGATCGGTGCAGGGCCCGCCGTTCAGGTCGGTGCCACACTCTTGGCACAAGCCTTTGCAGTCAGCTCTGCAAAGAGGCTTAACTGACTCCGAAATGAGCATGTACTGCCGGATCCCTTCTCTCAGGTCCAGGGTGTGGTCCTCCGAAATGCGAAACGCATCGGTCTCGAATCCTGAGCGAATTCGGGAGCCTGACACCGGATCGGTGTATGGCACATATTCCTCTTCGAATGTTATTGGCACTTCGCACTCAGTCTCTTTAAGGCATCGCGAACAGGTCACCTCTGCCACAGCGGCGCCCTCGAAGGTTACCAGGAGACCACGGTCCGTTCGCAGTAACTCCGCGGTTCCGCGCAGATTTCGTACGCTCACCTCGCCGCCGATGGTGTTTGGTTCCACGACCTCAAATTGGCTCACGGAGCCCACCGGCTGACGAAGTTCAGTGAGGACGTTCATCATCATGGGATTCAGACGGCGATGTTCGGCACCGGCTGCTGCCGGCCACGTTGCCGAGCAGGTTGCAGTGCCCTCGCGGGTAAGTCTATAATCCCGCTGCGAAGCTTGTCCAACCCCGCCCCGTTCAGGTGCCCAATGTTACGTGATGTCCACCGCCTCTGAATTGCTTGCCCTTCAGGACCTCGACCTTACGCTCGATCGCGTTTTGTCGAGGCTTAAAGAGATTGAGGAGAACCTGGAAGAGTCGGACGAGTTGAAGGCCTCTCGGGAGGATCTGAGTGAAATGTCGGGGTCGCTGAAGCTACTCAAGGCGCGCCAGGCAGACCTTGAGCACGATGTTGAGGATGTGAGCACGAAAGCGTCAGAGGTAGAAGCAAAGCTTTATGGGGGCAAGGTATCGAGCCCCAAGGAACTCTCTGACCTGGACGCCGACCTCAAGTCGATCCGGGCTCTGATCGCCAGGAAAGAAGACACTCTCCTGGCGCATCTCGTTGAGGTAGAGGCCGCGGAGTCCGAGCACGCCGCAGCCAGCGAAAGCTACGCCCTCGTTGAGGCCAGTTGGCGCATCCACCATGACGAATTGATCCAGGAGCGGGGTCGTCTGCAACCGGAGGCTAAGGACCTCACCTCTCGTAGAGATCAGGCGGTGTCCGGCATTGATGGCCGGGCATTGAGTCTTTACAAGTTGCTCCGCGACCGGAAGGACGGGGTTGCGGTGTCCCGTGTCGAACGAGGGATGTGCCAGGGGTGTCGCATCACGCTTCCGGGGGCGGTGCTTCAGAAAGCTCGGGTGTCATCAGCACTCGTACAGTGTGTAAGTTGTGAGCGCATCCTGCTTGTGAACTGACGTGCGAGCGATAGGGTACTTTCGCCACGGATCGAGTTTGTCTCTAGCCCAGCAGAGCCAACAGTTTCTGTCTTTCTGCCAAAGGAACGGCTTTGAGGCCGCAGCCACATTCCTCGACGCTGGTGTGGGTAGCAGCAATGCGGGCTTCATGCAGTTGGTTGGATTTGTCCGCCAACAGGCCGAGACCGGCTTTATAGTCGTCATAGTGCCCACCATGGACGGGTTGGGAGACGGCATGACGGAGGTCGCGCGGCGCTATTTTCAGTTGTCCGGTTTGGGCGTCCCAGTCATTAGTATCGATGGCGGTGATGACATCTCAGAGTTGCTCATTCCTGTCTGGGCGCAGCACCGCGCCAACGACAGCCTCAGCGACCGCGTCAAGAGCGCCATGAAGAAGATCGCGGTCAAAGGGGAGGCGCTCGGACGGCCGCCGTATGGCTACAAGGTGGGCCCCAAGAAGAGGCTGGTTGTCGTCCCGGACGAGGGATCGGTTGTGAGGTACATCTTCAGGTTGTACTTGAAGGACGGCCTCGGGATCAGGCGACTCGCTAGAAAGCTCAACGAGGAGGAATTACGCACTCGGAAGAACGGCCTCTGGAGCATGGTGACAGTCCGGGACATCCTGAGAAATCGGGCCTACGTCGGCACCTATTCACGATTCGGCGTAAGAGTGCCGGCGAGCCACGCCCCCCTGATCTCGCAGGAGGACTTTAAGCTCGTGCAGCAGCGCCTCGACCAGCGCCGACCTGTCTCCGGTGCGCGAGAAGTCTCTCCCTTCCTGCTATCGGGTCTCGTTCACTGCTCATACTGTGGCAGCAAGATGGTGGGCGTGACGAGAAAGCAGAAGTGGAAGCGAAAGACTGATGGAGCAACACACAACGCGATGTATCGCTATTACCAATGCGGGTCTCGCACGAGCCGAAGCCTGTGTGACTACCACACACACAGGTCGGACGAACTTGAAGCGCAGGTGAAGTCCGCGCTGGGTGATACGCGGAGCCCGGTAGCCGCCCGGCAGTCACAGAACGGATCCGTCTCAGACTACCTCGATGAGACGAAGCGCCTCCGGACCAAGGCGAAGCGACTCGATCGCCGGTTAGAGCAGTATCTGGATTCCGCGGTGAGTGGTGGAATGCCGCGGGAGAAACTCCACGCGACGGCCCTGGCGCTAGCCGCCGAGCAACTGCAGGTCGAGGAGGCCCTGGCCGTGTCCATTCGGCTGGCCGAGCAGCAAGCTAGCGAAGGCGAGCGGCACCGAAGGCAGGACGTGGTGCGCAGTCGCCTTGCGGAAAGCTGGGAGAATCTCCCCGTAAGAGAGCGCCAGGAGATGCTCCGCGAGATCCTATCTCGAATCATTGTTACGGACGACATGGTCGAACTGGTGTTGCGATCCTGACTGGTCGTGAGGGGATGTGGACCGTGTATGCCGATGGCGCCTCCCGCGGCAACCCTGGCCCAGCCTCTATCGGAGCTTCGATCATTTCTCCTGGGGGCGTCGAGGTTGATACAGTGTCGCGGCGAATCGGTCGCGCAACCAACAACGAAGCGGAGTACCAGGCGGCAATCGCTGGGCTGGAGGCGGCGCTCAACGTCGGCGCCCGCAGTCTTCACCTGAAGATGGACTCTGAACTCGTCATCAGGCAGCTCCAGGGTCGCTACAAAGTGCGCAACCAACGCCTGAAGCCCTACTTCGCGAGGCTTCTGGAGCTTCGAACCAGCTTCGATTCGATTCATCTGGAGTCCATCCCCCGCGCCCTCAACAAACGCGCGGATGAGCTCGCGAACCTCGCCCTTGACACCCCGGAGGGTCAATCTCCGACGTTGTCCACCACCCTGGACTGAGCGGCTGGTTATACTGGGATCGGTCCAGCGGGTTGGGTGTTCGTCGCATAGCGGGTGTTAGCGGTCAGCAACGGACGTTTTAGATACGATTTCTTTAATGTTCGGTCGGTAACGGTCGGCTGCGGTCGTTCTGGTTGCTACACTCGTTGCTACACTTTTTCTGGATACAGGGCAGTGCCACGCCCACAACCACGGGCCCTGCAAAAAACTTAAGCATCCGGCCTCCCCTTCCATGAAATCATCCTTATTTTGTACTGTCCCCACCCAGTCGTCGCCTCCGCCCACCCACGATGCTCCCGGCACCGCAAACACACCCTCTCCCAAATCTCGTAC
>Ga0210379_10000815_pt1 | contig 10621 bp, 20 predicted proteins | sample PLMedo_2_FD_155468 | JGI IMG/M metagenome (GOLD analysis project Ga0210379, IMG submission 155468) | Groundwater sediment microbial communities from an aquifer in East River, Colorado, USA - PLM4_32_coex redo | ecosystem: Environmental > Terrestrial > Soil > Riparian zone | place: USA: East... | reverse complement strand
CTGTTTAGCTGATTGTACGGCGACTTCGTTTTTGCACACGTAAAGGTTGACACCAAAGCAGACAAAGGTCTTGCTTGACGGGGGGCCGGCCGACGGGGTAGGATGGTGGGGTCGGCGTGGGGTTTGTGGCCCCCGCGTCCGTGTCATGGGTACGCGACGCACGCGAAGTGTGGAACCCCTTGCGTGCCACAATCAAACCAAATCGTTCAATCCCCTATGGAGCTATCCTATCGCCACGTGTCCATCCCCCGCGAAGTGGCAGACTATTTAGATGCGCTCGCGGATCAAGAGCACGCGACGGCGGGTGCGCTCCTACGCGAGATAGTGTGCGACTGGTGGAATGCTGTGGCAAAACCAAAAACACCCTACCCCGCCTACCATCTGTCGAAAGGAAAACTAGAATGTCTGACGAAAAGAAACCCCCCAGAACAAAGGCCGAAGAAGCGGAGTCGAAGCGCAAGGCAAAGGAGCGCGAAAAAGAGCAGGCGCACCTTTTCACCGACGACACCCCCGACGCCGGCGACGAAGTAAACACGCGGCGCGTCTACGTGTCGAGGATCCCCGTGGGGCAAGGCATCACGGGCGTGTACGTTTCGATGGAAGTTGGAAAGGACTTGGACGGGAACCCCCGCAAGCGCCCGATGATCCTGACGGCGGGGGATGAATTTGTGGTGCTCCCCAGTCACACGCAGTTGCTTGCTGCTTTCCAGCGTATCAAGCCCGGATCGTCGGTTTCCGTCGTGTGCAAGGAAAAGGTGGAATTGGCGGGCGGTCGTACGGCGTGGAATTATCGCGTCACGGCGGCGGAGCCGTCGGGGGACCTCCCGTTCTAATGCTGTGTGGTGTGTGCAAACCGTGCAACACCTTCTATCGCTGGGGGGCGGTGGGCGAGCTGGAGCACGCCTACTGCCCCCATTGCGGGCAAGAGTTGGCGCCGGGCCGCGCGTCTGACGCCGACCGATTCGTCTATGTCCTATTCTATCACGGGTACAAGCTAGGCAAGGGCGGTCACGTGTGCGAAAAAAGCGGCGTACCAAAGTTCGGAAAAAACAACGTGTTGAGAAACGCGCCGTCGGGCGCAAGCCGGGTCGCGGACGGAGACTCCTTCGGCAGAAGGCGGAAGCACGACGGGAAAAGGGGCAAAAGTCCCCACAGATAGTATACCGCGATGCAAAGGGCAAATTTGCCCGCGCCAGCTCGCGCGAGCGGAGGGGGATACAGGTGATCGGACGAAAGGAGTATGTGAAACCGGCCGTCCGTTCACGCTCCGAACAGGCGTCCGCTCTGGCGGCGATGGGCGGGAAGCGCGAGCGGGTCTATGCGGCGCAAACCCGGACCGGGACCATGGCCGACCGGATCCTGCAAGCGAAGTCCCAAGGCAAGCCGCTCGCACTGGCGTTCGCGCGCGGGAAACAATCCGGCGTCGTGTCGGTGGTGGCCGGCGAGCTGTCATTCTCCGTCCCCTTTGACAACCTAGACCTGCAAGAGCTGCTCGCCGACGCGTTGGTTGCCTACTTCCAACGGGCGCACGCGACGCGCGAGCGCGTGAGTGCGAAGGCTCGCACGGGCGGCGGGACGCATGGTTCCTATGATCTAGTCCGAAGTGTTGACGTGGTGGTCCGATTGAAAGGTGGTAAGTAAAAGTGCGTGTTTCTTTTTACTTTTTGCGGATTGGAAGCGATGGTTTCGAGGGCAGCGAGGATACCGCTCTATCGGGTATTGAAAATTGACAAGTAAACTGTACGCCTTCGACACGGAGGACGACGGCGCGGGGAATTTCCTGCAAGGCGGCGTCTACGACGGCGAGCGATTCCACCACTTCGAGCGGCGGGAGGATATGGGCGTGTTTATGGCGTCCACCCGTGGGCGTTTCTACACGTTCAACCTTGAGTACGATTTGGTGTCGCTCTTTTGGCCGGACCTCGCCGTGGTGCGCTTTTACCGGAGCAAGGGCAGGATCCTGTCGGCGCGCGTCGGGTTGGCGAGTTTCTTCGATTTGGTTTGGGCCATGGGCGGTGTCGGTATGCGCTTTTCTGCCGGGTTGCTTGGGCTTGAAAAGGGGCAGACGGACGCACGCTCGCGCGCCTACTTGGAATCCGACCTTGTGAATACGTGGGCGGTGCTAGAACGGCTCCGGCGGGAGCTGGTCGAGCTGGGGGGCGGCCCGCCGGCGGGCACACTGGCGGGGGCGAGTCTGCGGGTGTTTAAAGCGATGGGCGGCGAAGTGGCGACGTTTCCGGCGCCATTAGAGTCTGTCGTACGGTCCGCGTACTACGGCGGTCGGACGGAGTGCTTCGACTTTGCCGAACGGACGGTGAACGGGTACGACGTCAATAGCATGTTCCCCGCCGCGATGCTCGCGGACGATTTCCCCGCCGGAAACTATCGACCCACGCGGTCGGTAGATGCAGCCGACTTTGTGTGCGCCGAAATCATAATCCCTCCCTGCCATGTCCCCCCGTTGCCACTCCACCGCGAACGCCTGTTATTCCCGGTTGGAAATTTTCGCGGCGTGTGGGCGGGAGAAGAGATTAGAAACGCGATTGACCACGGGGTTGTCATTGTAAAATTGTTGCACGCGTGGAAGGCGTCCCGTCGCGTGCGCCCCTTTGACCTTTTTTGCTCGCACCTATTTGAACGCCGGGCGCAAGACCCGTTTTCTAATTACTACTGCAAACGGATAATGAATTCCTTGTATGGAAAAATGGCGCAACAAGGGGAGTTGGAGTACGTCGTGGGGCCGATGGATTCGCCCGTGGTGCGGCTGCTCTCGCTGCCCGCGCGTGACTACAATGTGGCGTGGCCCGCGATCATCACGGCCCGCGCACGCGTCCACCTATTCCACCTATTGCGGCAAGCCGGGGCCGGCCTTGTCTACTGCGACACGGATAGTGTGTTCGTGCGGACGTCGCACGCGAACCCGTTTCACGTGTCGGGCGAAATTGGCGGCCTCAAATTGGAACACGAAAACGCGCGGATGGTGGTGCTCGCCCCGAAATTATACCGGCTCAAGGAAAACGGAAAAACCTACTACCGCTCGCGTGGCGTCCCCGAAATTGCTATGCGCAACGGAGAAACCCTTTCCCCGGCAAAAGATTTTTTCGAGCTGGGGACCGCGCAATACCCGCGACCGACCCGACTTTATGAAGCGATCAGGCGCCGAATGCAACCGGGGGTATGGTCGGAAATAACCAAAAGTTTCGGGGCCGATGGTTTCCAGAAACGTGAACGGCTTGAGGATGGGGCGACTAGGCCCCTGAAATTCTGATAGACGGTTGACGGTTTTTGTGGTTTAATTATTTCGATAGGTTGTGTTGAAAGAATAGGAGTAGTTTATGAAAGAGTATACAATTTCGTGTGAGTGTGGCCGCGTCCATCGCGTCTATGTTGAAAAAGGCAAGGTCAAGCACGATACCGAAGAAGAGCCGGGGCTGATCGAGTTGTTGACGGGCGATAATAAAAAGGAAACCGAAAATGACGGATAGCCTGCTAGACGCCTTGGGTTCCGATACCCCGGATACTCCACCGGTTGCGCCCGCTATCGGCGAGGGTGCCCCCGTGGACGTGGGAGCGGTCGAGGCCATCCGCTCGCGCACGGATACCCCCAAGCGTGGCCCCGGTCGCCCGCGAAAGGATCCGTTGGCCGATGGGGAGAAACCCAAAAGCCACAAACGAAAGGCGGAGACCCCGCCACAGCCCGCGCCGCCAACCTTGGATCCGGCGACCATGGAAGCGCTCAAGGGGTCGTTGGTCGAGGCGTGGCAGCTCGCGCTGTCGCTGCTCGCCGTCGCACCCGTGCGGTTTACCGACGAAGAGCGGCCGGCGATTGGCGGGGCGATGGTCGCGTGCATCGAGCTGTACCTGCCCGACGGATTCAGCAAGCACGTGCCCGCGTTCGTATTGGTCGGGTTGTCGCTCCAAGCCGTCGCGCGTGGCCGTGCCGAGGCGGGCAAGGGCGGACCCGTGGGGCGGCCCGCCACCAGCAACAAAAAGTAGCGGAAGCTGAATGGAGCGTGCCACGACAATGCTGGTGGTCGGGCGGCGGAAATTCGGCAAGTCAACCCACTTAAGAAACGAAGTGGTCCCCGCTTGCCCGCTCCCCGTGGTGGTGCTCGACGTCAAGGGCGAATACGGCCCGGACGCGGGGTTTGACGAAATCTATCACACGCTTGACGATTTCATAGACGCCACCAGTGGCGAAAATCCATTCTGGCGCGCGAGCTGTCGGTTTGACCTCGACGACGCGTCGCTATTGTTCGAGTGCCTCTACTACTATTCCCCGCACTTGCTGATTGTCGAAGAAGCGCACCTATACTGCAAGCCAACCTATATCGACCCGGCCCTTTCCAAGTTGGTGCGCATGGGCGGCGAACCCGGTATCTCGTTGATACTGGTCTCGCAACGGGTGCGCGACTTTCCACAGATTGTTTACTCCATGGCTGACAAGCTGGTGGTGTTCCAGCAACGCGGCGTGCACGACATGGACACGCTCGCCGACACGCTGGGGGAGGACACGTCCGAGTTGTGCTCGCTGCCGTGGGGCGAGCACCGCGACTTTGAGCTATGAAAAAAATGTTTGGTTGTTGGCATTGCACAATCCGATGGTGGAAGTGGGTCCATGCCCATTCCCAGCAACGGCCCAAGCTATGAAACGCAGGCTTGTCCTAGAGTTTTCCGACAATCGTACGCCGGTCGAGCTGGTGGTTGAGACTTACCGTCGGGGGCCGCCTGCAATTGTGGTCTATCGCCAGTTTGGATTTAGGCGGTATGAGTACACGTGGCCCGAGGACGAATGCGCGCGGTACTATCAGGTGCCAACCTTGTTTTATTCTCCGGAACTTGATCCGTGACGTACGCAACCTTAAAAGACCACGATCAACCATTACGCGCCGAACGTTGTACGGGTTGTGGCGAGCTGTCCTTTCCAACGGCCACTATCAAGACCATGGGTTTTCGGCGACAAATCGCCATAATTTAGCACTTTTTCGCAGTAGACGCGACCGCCCCGCCTTGGGCATTCTTACCCCGTGGTCCCATTCTTTAAACGGTAGGAGCGTGCAACGCCATGGGTAAGGGTTTTATCTCTATCGTAGTCGCTGCCGCCTTGGGCTCGCTTTTGGCGGGCTTTTTGGCGAACCAGTTGATGAAAAAGTAGGTGGGGCGCCATGCTTCGCCGGCTTTTTTCCAGCTCGCAAGAAGCGCAATTCTTGCACCGCATCGAAATCCCGGTTTCGTATTCGGCTCTTCTTTTCCGCGTGACCGGGACGAATGGGGCCACCGCCGCGACGGCGCGTGACTTGGGGCGGCTCAAGTTTTCCATTCGCCAGCAACCCGTGATCGACGCCGACGCCGATTTTTTGCAGGCCTTGCAAAATCACTGGTTCGGCTCCATCGAGTTTTCGTCCACCGCGTCGGGCGCGTTCAACGCGTCCGTTTTCATGCCGCGTTCATTCCTTGGGGATAAGAACGTGGAGCGCGTGACGAAGGCCGACGCGGCGATCTTCGAAACCACGTTCACGCAGAACCTTTTCGACCGCATCGCGTCCGGTTTCCTTGCGGAGCTGTACGCCGTGGTCGAAGAAGGGCCGCAGTCGTACAACCTGCTCATGTTCCAGCAGGCGTACCCGACCATCGCCGCATCGCAAGTTTATACCGACGACCTCTCGACGGTGGAAAACGTGTGCGCGGCGTATATCTCGGACGTGGTTTCGAGCGTGCTCACGCTGGTCGGCGGGAACATTGCTCAAGTGCGGGCGCGCAAGGGCGACGTGACGATCGACGCCTCGACGGGTGCCTTGCAGGCGTACACGGCTTGCAAGTACGCCATCGAAGCGGCGGCGAACCCGTCCGCGTCGGAGACCATCGCCGAAATTTTCGGCCTCGACAAGTCGAGCCTGTCCGCGCGCTTGGAGGACACCTATAACCTCCAAGTGACGGTCGGAAGTGGCGGCACGTGTGTGCCCCAGATTTTGACCGTCGGCTTCAAGCCGAACCCGGACCGTATCGGCGAGAGTGCGGCCGAAGAGGCCGACCGTTTCGCACGGGCGCGCAAGTCGGCGGCAGCCGCCGGCAAGACCCGGAAGCTAACCATGATGGAAGCGGCCGGAATCTAGTAGCAGGGGACGGGGCGGGTTTCGCGGGCTTTGGTTTTCCTTCCAACGCGTAACCCGCCCCGGAGTCAAACCGGAAAGGTTGCTGTCATGGGTTTGGGCGTAAGTAATGTCTGGTCCTCGCTGGGAAATTGGATGGAAGGGCTTGGGCGCAAGGCGTCAAGCGTTGGCAACGTGTTAGGGGCCGGCGTCGGCGTGGATGTGGCCCGGCGTGTCGAGGGGGCCGTTAGCAAGGTGCGCTCCGACGCGGAAGCAAGGCTCGCCAAGGCGCGGGGCGACGTGCCCGCCGCCACGCGGGCGCAAGTGGTGGGCATGTTCGGCGGCATCCCCCTGTCGGCCGTTGCGATGGTCGGCGGATTGGTTCTGGTCGCTTTTTTCATTCTCCGAAAGCGATAATTTTGTGGGTTGGAACAAGCGCAATACTCTAACGGGGCCGCTTTTCGGGCCAAGGGTAACGGCGGTGAAATCGTCGCCGTCGCCGCAACCCACGCCTCAATTATTCCGGCCGGCCCCGATTCGGGCGGAGCGTTTCACAACCGCGCCGCCGTTGGAATTCGGGACCACGCCGCCAACAACGACGGAGAAACCGGCCGGAATTCCAATTGAAATCCTGATAGCCGTTATCGGAATCGTGGTCACTATGGCGGTATCCGATGGATAGGCCCCGCACTTTGTTTTCGGATCCTGTCGGGTTGCAGACGCAATCCCGCCGGGAAATTCCGTCGAGCTGGGTAAAGCGTTGGCTCGAGCTGCTCAAGTCGGCCTACGCACCCCGGCGGGATACGCCGGTTGACTTTACGGTGGGCGGCGCCGGGTCGCCACAACCGACCCCCGCCGTTTCCAACCGGCCTAGCACGCTTTACGACGAGAACGAACCCGAGTTTACGCTGCCCTTGCGGGGCGCGTTCATGCCGCAAGTGGTGCAATCATTTTTGATCCCCGGCGATCACACGATTGTATTTACAGCTCCCGCCCCCTTGAAGGAATGGCGGCGCATGAAACCTGCTTTGATCGAACGAATCGAGAGCGAGAATCCCCGTGTCCGCGTGCGCGACGCACGGTTGATTGACACGCGCCACGTCCACCTTGACGTCACGGTGGCGATGTAAATGATACCCTTCGCCGTCGCTGGTATCGCGCGGGCTGTAGCTGGCATCGCCGCCCTATTTGGTGGCGCGTTGCTGCTCAAGGAAACAAAAGAAACTGTCAAGGTGGTCCCCGACACCGCGAAAGCGTTGCAGGGGTTGGTACTCCCGATCACGATTGTCGCCATCGTATTTTTGGTCCGCGCGATGAAAGGCAAGTAAGAAAATGTTACCCTTTGTTGCTGCTACAGTCGGCCCCGTCAAAGGATTGCTTGGCGGATTGCTTGGCGGGGGTCCGAAGGATCCGGCAGCGCTCGCGCGGGCGCAAGCGTTGGTGGGTAGTGGTTCACTGGTCAAGCTGGGAAAGATTACCACGCAGGCGTGGACGCGCCCCGTGCCAGAGCCGGGGGAGTTTTACCTTGACCTCCGGGACGGTGAAATCTACCAGTCGAAAGCGGCGGGTCTCTACCCCGTGACGGCCGCGTGGGCGGCAGAACGCAAGGCGCAATACCGGGCTGCCGCGATCAACACCACGGGCACCACGACGTCGCTTGGCGAGCTGTTCCCCGCCAAGGCGGGCTTGGGGTTTGCCGCAGTGTTGCTCGTCGGTATCGCAGTTGTGGTCCTGTTATTCGTTGGCAGAAAGTAGGCAACCATGAAAGAAAAACTTAAAAAGGTAGCGGGTTGGCTTGGATGGGCGCTCGCCGCCCTGCAATTCCTGATTGACCGGCTGCCGTCGGGAATGTAGTCATGTTCGACTCCCTTTCACCGTCGGGGCAAGCGCTCTACATGCTGGCGGTCGCTCTAGGCGCGCGCGTGACGAGTGCCAAGCGAACCCCGGACGAAAACGAGCACGTCGGCGGGTCGCCCACAAGCGCCCACCTACGGGGGGACGCAATCGACATTGCGGCAGACTCGCCACCTATGGCGGTCAAGGTCCTGTCGGTATTCGGAAAGGGCGGGTTGCACACGAAGGGGACGGCCCCCCACTACCACTTTGAGGCAACCCCTCTGACGCTGGCGCTTTTTGTGGCCGGCGTGGTGGGGATTGTCAAGGTGCTCGAATGATCGGCACGGGGGCGGAGTCGCTGGTGATACAGCTAGGCAGTTTCGGATTGGTCGCAATCATCGTGATAAACGGCGTGCGTTGGATGCCACGCGCGGTAAAAGCCATCGAGGCGATGGAAAGCACGTTGGAGCGCATCGAAAAAAGGTTGATACCTTGAGCTATTCGGCCCGAAGAATTCAGGCGTTGCTGTCACGCTCCGCGTCGCTCGCGGGGGGTGCATCCACTCCGTTTTCCTTCCACACGCTGACGGGCCCCACGGCTTACAGTGTCCCCACAGACTTTGTTTTGGTTATCTACAACATTCTGATAGCACAGACTGCCAACACACAATTGTTTGTGAGGATCATCACGCCCGACACCACGTTTTTCTTTCCAGTCGTGACCATCCCCCTGATTGTGCCGCCGGTGGTGGTCAAAAGCGGGCACACGGTTTCAATCGACCTTTTCAATTCTGGCGCGGGTGTTGCTGGTGGCGCGTCAACGTTTGCGGTCCACGGCGTCCTAGTCCCGTCGGTGGATTATGAGACACAGGGGCCGGCGTCGGTTGTGCCCTACTTTTCCCCGCTTGCATGACAGGTTCTTGATCGGATCGAGGTAAACTGTATGGCGTGGGCTGTTGTACCATTCAATCGCGTGAATCACGAGAAGGCCGACACGCTCTGTCACATGTGCGGTTTGGGCATCGTGTGCGCCATTACCGACACCGTACCCACCCCGGATTTACACGCGGTGATCGGGACATCTGGCCTCACCTTTATAGCCATGCAGGGGAATGGATCGTTTACCGTGCTGGGCACGCCTGAAGTTATAACGTTACTGGCAGCCTTGGCGGCGGTGATTCCCAACCCCTAGGTAATTTTTACAAATGCCCAAGTGGACTGACCCTAGAAAAGCATTCGGTAAACCCCCCAAGCCGCTGACCGAAAAAGAACGGCTTGAACAACTGCAAGCCGTCACGCGCCGTCCCGTTGTCCCTGTCGAAGATGAAGAGAAGCGGATCGGCGGATACCCCGTCGCCCGGGCGTGGACGGTAGTAGTACCCGCCAGCGGGGCCGTGTTCCTCAACACGGACGAGAATCAATTTGACAGTTGCTACGTGATATCGTCCGACGCCGACGCCAACAACGGATACGACACAAGCCTTTGGAAACTCGTCGCCGACGACACGCCCATTTCATTCGTGCACGCCGGGGTCAAGGCAACCGTCCATGGGACCCGCAAGTGGAAAATTGTTTCCACGGGCTCGTTTACAGGCACCGCAAAAGGCTACCTATTTCGAGCCATCGACTTTGAATTCCGCCCGCTGTGGGGGGCGGGGCTTGATACGAACGATCAATTACGCCCATTCTTAATGACGTCGGTAAATGAGCTGGTTACCGCACGCAGCTCAACGAGTCAAACCCAGAATGATCTATATGCTATCAGCGAAAATGCCAGCGACGCGCAAGGATCCGTGGGCGGGATTGCGGCGGCTGTCAACCAAACCGTTGTGGCAAGCCCCGGGGGCGGCGCCAAACTCATTGTCACTGACGTTTCCTTGCTATGCACGGTCGGCGGTCCGAATACGGGCGGGATGATCGTTGCCCTATGGCATTATTCTGGGAGCGCCATTATTTGGTGGCGGCAGGTAATTATAACCCCAGCCGTTGGCGTGGTCGGGGCGACAATCCAACAACAACATAACTTTGGAATCACGGCCCCCGTCAGCAACGGAAACGCGGCCGTGCAGGTGGATATCCTCAACGCGGCGGGCGACGGGTGGACTGCCGCCGCTCGGTGCAAGTATTTTTAGGGTGCAGCTCGCCCGTTCGGGCAAGTGTTTCCTCAACGCCCCGCCGGATATCTTCCAGCTCCCGCTTGATCCGCTCGATTTCCCGCCATGCCGTGTCGTGTGTGTGGTTCATAGCCATGGAATAATGCACACTCCATGCCAAAATAAAACGGCCCCCGGGGGAGGAATACCCCGGGAGCCGTGGCGACGTGTTGGGGGGAGTAACTTCCCCAGCGTCCGTCGCGGGTCAGCGGCGGCGAAGATACCAGAGCAGGTCAATCAGGTCTATTTTCATGGTCTTACCCCCTTCCCGGTTTGGTAGACCACCACCACAATACCACGAGATACCCCAAGGGCCGCGCTACAGGACACAGGAACAGGAGTTGCCGTCAGGTAGGTAGTCCAATCGAGTCGGTCGCGGTGCACGGCGATCATGGTCCCCTTGGGAAGCCCGGTCACGTAGAGCACGACGGGCGCGAGCTGGACGGCCGAGGCCTCGAAGGATACCCACGGGCGGGCACGGTCGCGGGCCGGAGAACACGCCAAAAGCAGGGCCACGCCGCAAGTGGCTATCGCTTTCACTTTA
>Ga0210379_10000814_pt1 | contig 10627 bp, 8 predicted proteins | sample PLMedo_2_FD_155468 | JGI IMG/M metagenome (GOLD analysis project Ga0210379, IMG submission 155468) | Groundwater sediment microbial communities from an aquifer in East River, Colorado, USA - PLM4_32_coex redo | ecosystem: Environmental > Terrestrial > Soil > Riparian zone | place: USA: East... | reverse complement strand
GAGCCGCTGCCGACGCCGTCGCCGAGACCCGTGCCGATTCCACCGCCGGATCCGCCGCCGGATCCACCGCCGGTGCCCTCGCCCCATCCGCCCAGACCCGCACCGCCACCGCTTCCGACGGCGAGGTCGGTAATCATTCCGATGCTGACGCCTTCGCTCTGGATCGCCGAGCCGGACACGTCCGCGGACGAGAGACTCGAGACACCGCCCACGGTTGCCAGTTGCTCGCTGGTGCGGCCGGAGCGCACCGCCCGCCGACCCCGTGTGGGTGCGCCGGAGCTCGCGCGCGCGCTGCCGGTGACGCCCGCCTTCGAACGGGTTCCCGCGGCGGTGCTGGCGGGCAGCTGCTGCGAAAGACTGTTGAGCACCTTGTCGAGCGACCCGGTGACCTGGGCCACACTTTCCGAGACTTCTTTCTGCGCTCGCTGCCGCCCCTGGACTCCACGATCGGTTGCGACCTGGGGCGGGCTGATACGGCGCGCCGGCGGCGCACCCGGCGTTCTCGGCCGGGCGACTTCGGCCGGCGCCGGCGTGGCCGGAGCCGGCTTCGGCGACTGGGTCACGCCTCCTCCTCCTCCTCCTCCCCCCGCCTTCGGGGTCGGCTTGGTACGCTGCGGCTTTTCCAGGATCAGGCGCGCGAGCCGCTCGGGCACGTCCGTCACCGTCATCGGCTTGAGGACCGGCACCGGCACCACGAAGACGACGATCAGGAAGACGACGCCGAGAATCCCCGCGCCGACGAAGCAATTCCGCAACGCCGGTTCCATGCGGCCCCACAGGGGCTGCTGGTACTGCTGCAGCGTGTTCGAGGATGCGCTCGCCATATCAGGAGTTGCCGATGACCGCCAGTGAGATCTGTTCGTACCCGCTCACGCTGCACGTGTACATGACCCGCTGGAGAATCGCGAAGTCGATCTCGCGGTCGCCTTGAATCGATACCTTGCCGTTGAATTCTTCTTTGGAGCCCCGGAGACGGGCGATGTGCTCGGTCTTTTCCCGCGCCTCCTCGAGCCGCTCTCCCAGCGTCTCGATCATGAGGTCGCCGCCGGACACCGAAGCGGACACCGACGCCACCACCTCGCCGTTGAGCATGACGGTGTCGTTGAAAATGGCGATGACGATCGACGCCTGCGGGGGCGTGCTGCTCGACGATTCCGGCAGCGAGACGCCGGGCACCGGGCTGACCGCCTCGCCCTCCATGACAAAGCTCTTGAGGAGGAACAACACCAGCACGGTGAGGATGTCCATCAGCGAGGTGAGAATCAGCGAGTTGGGCGGCTTCAGCCGCTGCCGGCTCTTCTTGTGCATGGCGTTTGTCCCTTTCGCGCTATTCCGCGCCGATCAGTGACGCGGACGGCAGACCCGTGGCGCGGGCGATATCCATCACGGCGATGATTTCCCGGTAGTGAGTTTTCGGTTGCGAGATGATCATGACGTCCTGGTTGTCGGGGTGCTGGGTGACCACGCCCGCCAGCGCCAGCGCCAGCTGGTCGTCCGCATCCTGCGCCGCGCGTGCAATTACCTGCTTCTCGATCCCGCGACCCTCGACCACGTAGTAGTCGCCCCGGATGGTGACCGCGAGGGCAAGGTCCTCCTTCTCCTCGGCCGGACTCTCCGCCGCTGCGCCCGTGGGCACGTTGGTGTCGATGACGGTCACCTTCAGGAACACGGCCGAGGTCAGGAGCATCGGAATCAGCACGATGAACACGTTCATCATCGGCAGCAGGTCGATCTCGCAATCGACCATCTTTCGATAGTCTCTTCGTCCCTTCTTGCGCATGGTGGTACCTGCGTCGCGTCTCCGGCTAGGCCGCCAGGTCGTGACTCTTCGCACCCCGGCGGTGGAGAGCCTCGATCACGCGCGCGGCGGTGCTGTCCACGCTGTCGAAGATTCCCTCGACCCGGCCGGCGAGGAAACCGTGAATCAAGAGGGTGGGGATCGCCACGAGCAGCCCGAACGCCGTCGTGTTCATCGCCTCGGAGATGCCGGCGGCAAGAAACGCGCCGCGCTGCGCCGGGTCCGACGCGCCGACCGCCGAAAAGGCAGTGATCAGCCCGAAGATCGTGCCGAGCAGCCCGAGCAGCGTGCAGGTGTTGGCCAGCATGGCCAGGTAGGACAGACGCCGAGTCAGCGGGGGCAGCACGACGCTGGCCGCGCCGTCGGCGGCGTTGCGGAGCCTCTCTTCGTCGGCGTCGCCGCGCAAAAGAATCGCGTGCGTTACCGATGCCACCGGCCCTTTGACCCGCCGGCAGAGATCGGCCGCGGCGGCGGTATCACCCTTGGCGACGCGGCTGAGCACGTCCCGGGTGAGCTTGTCGGTGTTGATGCTGCCGGCCCGGGCAATCACCCAGAACCGTTCTGCGACCAGGGCAACGATCGTGAGCGCGGCGATCAACACCGCGTACATGAACGGGCCTCCGGTCTTGAAGAAATGCGCGAAAGTCGCTAGCGGATTCATGCTTCACTCCTCCCTTAGGGCTTCTCCGGCTGCGCGGTCACACGCAGTCGATCGGGCAGACTGACGGATCTCGCCAGCTCCAGCGCACCGACTTGGTACGTGTGACCGAAGCCGTCGCGAAAGCGGCGTGAGTCCCGCGCCGTGATGAACAGCACCTGCGGTACGGGAATCTCGCCTTCGATATGGATCGCCTCCAGCGTGCGTATGGCTTCCTTGCGCGCCGCCAGCGCCGCCGGTTTCGCGGTGGGCGCCGGCCCGCGCGTTTCCGCCGAAGTTGTCGCGGGCGTGCTCGCCCCGGTCTGGGCGCCTGCCGGCCCCGGTGCGGTGGCGGCGGCCGCGAGCACGAGCGCGCAGATTGCGCCGCAATGACGGAATAACACGCGTTTCATGTTCGTCGTCATGCTCCCGGTCGGTGGTGAATCAGTCGCGAACTTTCTGGGTCTTGCTGACGTCGGCTTCGAACCGCGCCTTCAGATTGTCGGGGTCCTCGCTCGCGTACTGCCGGTAGCGGGCGAACCACTCGCGCCCGGTGGCCTCGTCGAAAAAGTAGAACGTCTCGACGATCGCCAGGTTGTAGAGCGCGCCCGGGAGCTGCTCGTTCAGGTCGAGGGCCTTCCCGAACGCATCGCGCGCCTCGAGCGGACGGCCGGCGTACAGAAGGGCGATCCCATAGTTGTTGTAGTTGGCCGCGCTCTGGTCCGCGTCCAGCGCCTGCCTGGCGGCGGCCAGCGCGGCGGTTGCGTCGCTGCCCCGCAGCGCGATCATCGTCCGGGCGACGTGGGCGTCGCGCGACTCGCTTGCGCACGCGGACAACACCGACTGCGCGCGGTCGATCTCACCGAGGGCCTCGAGATGGAGCGCGAGCGCGGCGCGCACCGCGTCGGGCGCGGCCGCGTTGTGCGCGAGAAAATCATCCAGCAGGCTGACGGCTTGCGCGTGCATCTTCGCGTCGTAGTAGATGCGCGAGAGCAGCACCGCAGCCGGGGCGTACGACGGGTCGACGGTCAGCGCTGCGTTCAGGAAGCTGACTGCCTGCGCGGCCGAATCCGACGCGGCGTACAGCTCGCCCATGCGAAACGGCCAGTACGGCTCCCGCGGCGCGAGCTGCATGTGGGTCCGGGCCGACGAGAGCTCGTCGACGACCTGCTCGGGCTTGACGTCGACACGTCCCGACGCGCCTTTGTCACCGAAGCCGGGCAGGAACCCGAGCCAGCTGCATCCGCTGTTTGCGGTCACGAGCACCGCGGCGAGCAAAAGCATGGCCGCGCGCCGCCTCGCGGGTCCTGTCACCGATCCACCCCACGGGGCTTCGCCCGCGGGGGCCCCGGATCGGTGCCACCCGCTTTTCCGGCAGCGTCCGCGGCACGCGGCCATGCTCGTGCTGTCGCGAAGCGAGAGCCGCCGATGCAAAGTCGCCTACCAGGTTCGTCATGGTGTCGAGCATTGTTCCCGGTTGTTACTGCCTGGTTTCGGATGATTCCGATACCTTCCTCTACGCAAGGGTCGTTCCTGCGGGGAGGGACCCCGGCAACCTATTCCGTCCCCGGTTCCGGGGGTGGGGTCGCGGCCAGCCGCGGGTAGTCCACCTCGGGCTGGAAGCGGAAACGCTCCGCCAGGCGGGGCCAGAGCGCGTCCCGGGTGCGCACGAGCCACCCGCCCGGGTCGTCGCCGTTGGCGTCGCGCGCCTGCTGCAGCATCGTCGACCACACGTCTTCGCCGCGGTCGTAGAACTCGAAGCTCTGGCCGGAGATGACGTCATCGTACGCGAGCAGGTCTTCCTCGCTCAATCCTTCGGGGCGCTCGCTCGTCATAAGCGCGTCGCCGAATTCGATCAGCGCCTGCCCGACGCGATACGCCGAGGCGCGCGCGTATTCGGCGACGCCGTGCGCCGTGCAGGTTTCATAGGCCTTGAGCAGCGCTTCCAGGCTGGCTTTCTTCTTCTCGATGGCCTTGGGGAGGGGCTGCGTCAGGCGCATCGCCGCGTAGGCGGGATACTGCTCCTCGGCCTTGAGATAGTCGACCTGGGCGAGAATGGCCGGCGATGCCAGCTCCGGGTGCTTGGCGGCGAGATCGAGGTACGCCTGCAGATCCGACGCCGGCGCCGCGCCCTTCGCGGACGTGGCCGCCTTGGGCGTCGCGAGCAGCGCCGACAACGCCGGGCCGCCGGCCGAGACTTTCGCCAGCTCCCGGCCGGCGCGCTCGGCGCGGATTTCCATCACGGCGTCGGTTTCCCCGGGGAAGCGTTCGAGCAGGGCGCTGCGCATTTGCTCGGCGCCGGCGTCGTCGTGCGCGGTCACCAGCAGATCGATCGCCTTCAGGAGTGCTTCGGGCGCGTCGGGGTCCTGCGGATACAATCGGGAAAAACGCTCGTAGGCGGCTGCAGCGCTGTGCGCGTTGCCGGATTTCTCGTGGGCGAGCGCGATCTGAACCGCGCTGTCGCGCGCGTACTCGCTCTTCGGATGCTCCGCGAGCAGTTGCTCCCACGAGGCGGCCGCGTCGGCGTAACTCTTGTGGGCGGCAAACCCGAGGCCGGCGCGATACAGCGCGAGGTCGTGATACTGGAATCGCGGCCACAGCTTCGCGACGCGCGCGAACAGCGGCGCGGCCTTTTCGTCGCCGTGCGCGCTGTCGGCCGCGGCGACGCTCTCGGCGTACTTGAAGTAGCACGACGGAATCGTGACTTCGAGCGCGGCCGCCACGGAGTCCTGCCCAGACGCGCGCGCCAGGGCGAGCGCCTGTTCGTACGCGGCGCCGGCGAGTTGATACTCGGCGCGGCGGTAGCGGGCGTCGCCGCCCATGCGCACGGCCTGGGTCGCGCGCGGGTCGGCCGCGTACGCGTTTGCGAACGCCTCGAGGCTGGTCGCGGCTTCGGTGTACCAGCCGTGCGCGTAGGCGACGTTGCCCTGGCGCCAGACGATGTCGGCCGCGCGCTTGTCCGCGGGGTAGCGCGAAACGAACTCGCCGCTGGTGGCGAGGAGCTTCACCGCCAGCGTGTCGTTGCCGGTCGCGGCACCCGTGGGGCGCGAGTCCCGATACCACGCGTCCGTCACGGCCACGTGCTGCCAGGCCGCCTCCACCGCCAGAGCGGTGGAGTCACTGGCGGCCGCCGCCTTCAGGTGCACGAGCGACCGCGGGTACTGCTTGAGCCGGCTGGCCGCCTCGCCCGCGAGGTAGTGGATGCGGTGCTTGTCGGCCGTCCCGGGCCACTGCGTCAGGTACTGTTCGTAGTTGGTGAGCGCCGCCTGCCAGCTCGCGGGGTCGTTGGTCGCGCGCGCGCGGCGGTGGTAATATGCCGCCGTCTCCCGGTAGGCGCTCTGCGCGAAGGAGAGCGACGCGCGCCGGAGTTCGTCGTCCCGATTCGCTTCGTACCACGCGCCTCCGGGCAGGAAGCGCTCGGCCTGCGCGAGCTTGGCGTCGCGTGCCTGGTCGGGCTTGTTCCACCGCTGGTAGGTGGCCACCATTCGATCCGCCACCTCCAGAGCCTGCGGGTCGGTGGGGTAGCGGCGCAGCCACAGCTCGTCGCACGCCACCGCCTCTTCATAGAGACTTAGACTCCGCATCAGGTGGCCGAGCGACATCAGGATCCGCGCCTCGTAGTCGCGATGACCCACGCGGTCGAAGTAGTCGCGGAACGCGTCGGCCCCGCCGGCCCGGGCCAGCGAGTGCACTAGGTACTCTTCTGCTTCGTCGCGCAAGTCCATCGACCTGGCGACGTCGGCGTGGGCGGCGTAATGATCCATCAAACGTCGAAACGCGTCGGCCGATCCGTCGAAACGATCTTCCTCGAAGTACGCCCCCCCGAGCTTGTACAGGGCGATGGCGGTGAAGGACGGATCCTTGCCCGCGGCGCAATGCTCGAAGAGCGGAACACACCCCGCGTAATCCTCCGCGTCGAAGCGGTCGCTCCCCATGCGCAGCCACGCCTCCTGCGCGTCCGGCGAGGCGGGGTATTCCTCCACGAGCCGAGCGAGATACGCGGCGCCGCGGGTCTGCCCGTCGTCCGAGAGGATCATGCCCAGGTTGAAGAGCACGGCGTCGACGTGCGCGAAGTTCGCGTCTTCGGCGAGGATTTTCTCGTAGAGCGCAATCGCCGGGGCATAGTCGACGAACGGGGCGAGCGCGCGGTTGCCGAGTTCGTCCGCGGTCGGGTTTTCGCCCAGAAACGTGGCCATGCGCGCCTGGAAGTCGTCGCGCGCTTTCGCGAGCCGCAGGTCGGCCAGCCGGAAGCGGGTTTCGCCGCGCGCGGCGCTTTCCGGGTAGCGCGCGAGGAACTCGTCCATGTACCCGATCGCGCGCTCGCGATACTCCGCGGCCACGACCGTGTCTTCGGGGCTGGTGGCGTCGGTCCCCATGTAGACGGCCAGCTCGTAGGAGGCATCGGCGAGGTGATAGTCGATCGCCTCGCGTTCCAGGGTGAGTGCGGCGCGGGCGCTCGCGGCCACCGCGTGCGCCGTGTCGCGGCGCATGCGATCCTCCGCGATGCGGAGCGAATCGGCGGTGGCCGCCAACTCGTCGCGGCGCGCCCGGGCGGCCGCGAGGACGGGGTCGTTGGCGTACCCGGCCAGGGTGGAATCGAGGGTCGCGCCGATGCGGCGGGATCGCGCGAGCTCGCTGTGCAACGCCGCCTCGATGAGTCGGCTGTCGCCCATGAGCCGCGGCTCCCAGATCTCCGCGTACGACCGGTTGATCACATCCGGATAGTGCTGTGCCACCCGGGTCAGGAGACTGTCGGCCTGTGACGCCAGCGCCTCTTCGCGCGTGAGCAGCTCGGCGGGCGAGGGAACCCCGGCGGGGAATTGCTCCGGGCGGTCCCGGTTCGGTCCGTCGACGTGGAAGTGGCGCAACGCCTGGAGGAACAACACGTCGCGCTGGAACTCGACGATGGTATCGCGCGTGCGCGTCGTGATCTGCGCGAGCGCCCCGTCGCGGACCGCTTTGAGCTGCAGCAGAGCCGCGTCGAGCCGCGCGAGGAGGATCTCGAGCCGGGAGGCGCCCTCCGCCAGCCGCGCTTCGCTCGAGTCGGCGCGCGCGCCCCCCTGGTTGAGATAGTCGAGCCGGAGCGCCGTCTCCCGCTCGCGCTCGGCGATCATCCGCTCCTGCCACGCCGCCAGACTTGCGACGCGACGGCGGCTGCTCGACAGCGCGCGCAGTGCTTCCCACTCGTCGGCCGTGGGCGTGAAGCGGGACAGGGCGTCGGTGGTGTCCCACGCCGCGCGGACCCGCGCGCCGTCGAGCGCGGGCCACAGACTGTCGGCGAGACTCTTGCCCGATGCGAGGTCGGGGGAGCGCCGGAGGTCGAGCGATTCGTTCGCCATCTCGGCCACGCCGGCCAGCAGCGCCTCGGGTGCGAGGCGGATTTCGTGGTTCCACGCACTCGGCGCTTCCCACACGCGCCATACCTCGGCGAGGGTCTCCTCGCTTTCGAGGCGCGCGAGTGACTCATATTCGTCGCCCCAGTTGTCCTCCGCGGATTCGAAGTATCGCAGCGCGGCGTGCCAGAACCGGTGATCCATCGCGGACTGACCCAGGGCCAGCTTGACGTCGCGGCGCGCCTCGTACGCGGGGTGTTCCTCGAGGATGCGTCCCAGAATGTCGGATCCGGCCGCGCTGTCGCCGGCCGCGATGGCGGCGAGTCCGCGCAGGTGCGCGGCGCGCGCGGCGTGGCGGCTCCCGGGCGGCATGCGATCGAGCGCGGCCCCGGCGTCTTCACCGCGCGCGAGTCGCGCCGAGGCGAGCTCGAGGACGGCGGCGCCGATCAAGTCCGCCTCGACGGCGCCCCGGGCCGGCCGTTCGACCAGGCGTTCCCAGTCGCGCGTCGCGTCCGCGCCGGCGGCGGCGCGGGCGAGCGCCTGCAGGAAGAGATGGATCGAGCCCAGCGCGTTGTCCGCGTCGGTGGACTCGAGCAGTCGCAGAGCGTCCGCCGGCCGGCCCGATTCGAGCAAAAAAGACGCGCCCATGATGTCGACGCCGGGCAACCCCGCCGGCAGGGCGTTCGCGAGACCGGTTCCGGCGCTCGCGCGCGTGCGCGCCAGGGTGAGCTGGCAGTAGCTGATCCAGCGGCGGTAAGGGGATCCGGTGGCGTCGGCGGCGCGATCGGCGACGCGTTCAAATGACTCGCGGTCGTTCAGGCGCAGGTACGCGCAGGCCAGCAGGAACGCCGCGCGGTCCGCCTCGCCGAACGAAGACGCGGGGGAGATGTCGATGGGTTCCAGTTGCTCGGCGGCGCCGCGAAGATCTCCCGCGAGCCAGAGGTCGACGGCCCGGCCGAGATTCAGCGCGTCCCACTCGTTCGAGGTGGGGGTCCGGGTCGTCGGGACCGACGTGATCGGGGCCGGCGGGGTGGGCGCGTCGGCGGCGCGCGACGACGGCGCCAGGACGACACCCGTGACCGCGAGCAGGCCGACGAGCCGCGTCGGAGAGTTCCAGAACCGTCTCCGCATGTAACGCGCTGCTTCCTACCGGTACCAGGTGCTGGTCAGGAGTCCAAGCGTCGGTTGATTGGGGTCGAGCCGGCTCAGGTCCAGCTCCAGGAACGTCAGCCGATCGCGCGTCGTCTCGACGGTCACGGACAGCGGCGCCGCGCCGGCCCACGAACTCCCCGCGAAGCTCACCGCAAGCGTGTGCGCGCGCGGCTCGACGAACTCGTGGAACACCTGGGCGATGCCGCCCTGCTCGAGCGAGCGTTGCTGCTCTCGCGTCAGGTCGACGCGCACCACTTCGTTTTCCTCCGCGATCTCGATCGACGCCGGCGCACCCTTCCCGGAAAGGCCCCTGACCACGATGACCAGCGCCGTTTCCTGGTGGCCGAGAAAGTCCTTTTCCAGCGCGAGGAGACGACGCTGCTGCTCGGCCACGAGCGTCTCCATGAGGGTCAGCTCGCCTTCCATTTCGCCCAGCTGGGTGACGCTCTCCATGAGGTCACGACGCGCGGCCAGCTCCTGCCCCGAGCGCACCGTGTCGCACGCGGCCGCGATCGCAGCCGACATTTCCTCCAGACGGAGGTAGCGCTCGTCGAGGATCACCGCTCCGTCTCCGCGTTCGCGCGTGACCTGGAGCCGCAGCCGGTCGAGCTGCGAGCGCAGGAACACGCGGTTGTCGCGCAGGAACTTGAGGCTCGTGTGCTTCGGTTCCTTGAGATCCGGGCGTTTGACTTCGATCGTCTCTTCCACCGCATCGGTGGCGTCGATGGCGCCGCCCGCCGCGTCGGCGCTCTCCTGGGCAAGCGCGGCGACCGGCGAAAGGGCGAGCAACAGCACGAACACCCCCAACGTGATTCGCGACGGCGACAGGTACATCACGTCAACCCCTCCAGACGCGGATGACGTCGCCCTTGGCCGCGTCCACGACGACGAAGAGGGCGGGTTCGCTGTTCGAGGTGTAGACGAGCGCCCACGTGCTCGCATTCGGCTTCTTTTCGTCGAAGGCGCCGCGAATGAGCAGCATCGCGCTCAGTTTGCCGCCGTGCTCGAGGCAGTATTTCTGCCCGGCTTTCTCTTCCGCCGCGTTCAGCGCGGCCTGGCTGTCGATCCACTCCTCCGCGAGCGGCGGCGCGTCGAAATCGAACTCGAGGTCGGTGGCCTCCAGGATCTTCCCGTTGCGCACGGAGTAGCCGCGCGCTTTCGCCCGGCCCGGCGAATAGAACAGGTAGCCCCACCGGACGGCGGTGCCGTCGGCGGCCACGTCCTCGTCGTTTTCCACGTAGACCAGGTGCGCGTCCGGCGCCCACGTGTGCGCGGCGTCGTTGGCCACGTCCAGCCCCGAGCGCGCGGAAAACGGAAGCGGGTCGCCGGCGCGGGACGGCCCCGCGGCCGCGATCACGACCAGCGCAAGCACGAGCGCGCGCCGATGGCGAACGGGCGACGTGACGACGAGCGGCGAGCGAAGCATGCGTGACCCCCTACTCGAGGAACGTGGCGCCGACGCTGAATTCGAAGTTGGTGTTGCTCTGGCGGCTGTCGGACGTTCCCGAATCGAACATGTAGTCGCGGAACTCGAAGCGGACCGCGAGCGCCTTCTTCACGAAGAAATCGAGGCCGAGGCCGAAGTTGAGACTGGTCTCGGTCTCACCCTGCATGATGGAACTGCCCGCGCCGCCGGTCAGGAAGGGAACCATCTGCCGGCCCGGGAGCAGTTTCACGTTCATGTTCATCGCGTAATAGAGCAGGTGG
>Ga0210379_10000813_pt1 | contig 10637 bp, 17 predicted proteins | sample PLMedo_2_FD_155468 | JGI IMG/M metagenome (GOLD analysis project Ga0210379, IMG submission 155468) | Groundwater sediment microbial communities from an aquifer in East River, Colorado, USA - PLM4_32_coex redo | ecosystem: Environmental > Terrestrial > Soil > Riparian zone | place: USA: East... | reverse complement strand
CGTTCGCGTTCAAAACGTATTCATCGGACGTAAGCATTTCAATCCCGGTTGCGGGATAATAGCCTATTCCACGGTCAGGCGTTCTTGCGTCTTGTTCTATTTCATATGCCACGGCAGAAAAGCCTTTCTAGGTTTGTGTTGCAGCAAACGTGTTTGTTGAATATTGAATGGTCAAATAGTCGGGGGCGGTTTCCAACAGTTGATTGTAATATGTGGTTGCCCAATCTGCGCTTTGTTGATTGTACTGTTGAATAAGGCTATTGGTTGTCGCAAGCAAACCGCCCGTTCCGCTGCAACCGCATTGAGGCGATTGCGGGCAGCATTGCAACGCGCCGCTTGCGGGTTGCTGTTGCACGTTCTGCGACGGTATAACCAAACCGGGGACGTTGTAGGAAATGTAATCGGGAACGTCCCCGTTATTAGTTCCACCAGCGCGAACCGCTTCCGGCGCAAGATTGACGGAACTAGGAAGGATTTTCATTTTGCGAGAAACAAGCAGCCAAAGCAAAAGCAGCGCGGCAATGACCACGAGCACGATTGCGATTATGCGTTTTTGTTTGTCCGTCAATTTAGGCATTTCACGCCGCCATTCCGCCTTGCATCATAAATTGATAGTTATAGGCGATATTCGCGACTTTCGCATAGTCGATTGCGCGCACGCCGTCAATGATCGGAACCGCTGACGGGTAAGAGCGTTCAACGTCTTGCGCCACGTAACCAATCTCGCGTTGCCAGCCACGATCCTTGCGCCGCCAAGACCAAAGGCGGAAACCATCGCCATTATCGCGCACGGGTTGAATATCTTCTTTTAAGCGTGCATCGGAGAACGCCAGCAACGCGCCGGTTGCGATACTGCCGATAGTTCCCCAAATGCTGCTAGACTTTGCCACGCTTGCCTGTAATTCCGCTTGATGTATCGCAACGTTGGCTTGAATATCCGCATATTCAAGCAGCGTTTGCGATTGCGTAACGGCAAGCGCCTTTTGCAAATCCGCGCCAATCAATGTTTGAGCGGTCGCGCCCATTTGCGTTATTTGCGCAAGCGTTGTCGCGGTTGACGATGCAATGGCAGCTTGTGAAATCGCGGTTTCCGCGCGCAATTGTTCGCCTGCTTGGATGGTCTGGAATTGAGCCAAGCCAAGCGTTTCTTGCGTTGACAATTGTTGCCCTTCAAGTTGGATTTGCCCCGTAATAGCGGTTTCTTGCCCAACTAATGATGTTTGCGCTTTCAATGTCTCGATTGTGAGCGTTCCCGCGATTTGTTCGCGCAACGCCTGCAACATGGTTGCATCGTGTTGCGATTGCGCGGACGCTGCCGCGCCTATCTGTTGGGCTTGTATGCCCGCTTGAATGGCAGCATCGGACGGACCTTGAATAATCAACCCGCCACCTTCGCTTGTTATTCCGCGCGAACGAAAAACGAGATAGAAAACGACAAACAGCGCAAGCGCAATTGCTGCCGCAAGTAGTGGATGCGCTTTGATCCAATCCCAAATGCGAGACATTAGATATTGCCCCGTTCTGTATAGCCTTCGGAAATCGGTTGCGCGGATGCTGTACCGTGTACAATGCCGTTCAGCGACATTTTAATAAGCGCCTGAAACCATTGCGCTTGAACGGGTTGCGTTGTTTGCACTTGCCGAATAGGCGAAAAACCCGGACCAAGAACACTTTGGCACGGTAACGCCTGTACAGGTTCAAACGAAAAATTCCCGGTATTTGGTCCGGGTATTCTACGCCCTACATAGCGATACAGCATCAAACCAACTCCAATTTTGTGCGAGAAAGAATATTCGCTATTAGAATTGGTTGAAACCGCCACCATATCCGGGGGAAATGCCAAACGTTCCAAAACTTTGGCCGGTCACTGGCGCGGTTGCAGCGCCAAGCGCGGTTGCGAAACCTTTGCTGGCAGCGGCGATAACGCCTGCCGTGTTCGCGTTTTTCGACACGATAACGGCAAGAATGGCAACCCCAATGATTGCAACGGCAATCACTGTTATTTGCTCGAAAATCCTATCCATCGTTTTCACCTTTCACGGCAGAACCTTCAAAAGATTTAGTTGTGTTGTCGGACCAGCGGTTCCGGCTCTTACTTGGTCAACCAACCGCGTGAAAAATTGTTGATTGTTCTTGCTCAATAGCAACGCAAGTAAAACCAATGTCATAAACGCGATTGCAACGCCGCGTAACGGTTTGATGTAACCAAAAGCGCCCACCATCAAAATTGCGAGCGCCCAAAACGTCAGATTGTTTGGTCCCGTGAATAGATCGAACATAAGCCTGTTAAACGCGTCTTGTTCGCCGCGAACGCCAACAATCAGCAGAACCAAACCGATGAATAACAGAACAAATGCCACGGGCAAACCATTATGTTTATCTTTGCGAGAAGTATTCCCGCTAAGAAGAAAGCCCCAAAAGGCGGAAAAACTCTTGCAATCTTCCGCGCGCGACTATCAACACGATAGCGCCAGCGATCAAGAAAAAAGCGATTACCGCCGTGTAGTTCATCAGCGTTTTTTCAAACGCTAATTGGCAACCGGGGCAAGAGATTGGGCATTACCTGATGCAGATAATACCCGATGACAACCGCCGCAAGCAGCCACAAAAGAGAATAACCGTTCATGTTACATGCTCCTAAGTGAATTGAGAACACGCGACCATAGAAATGCTGCAACCATGATTAGGCCGATAAACAGAAACCATTGCAACAAATCCATTTCTTCGCGAAACGGACGCGTGTACAAATTTTGAATGCGTTCAAGGAAATCCATTTCCATTTGCCCTATGCGCTTGCATCGGGGGCGTTCACGCGAACGCCCCCATTGGAAACGCGATGGATTACCCGGAAACCGCCAGCGAACCAGCGCCCGGAATTGCGCCAATCAAGCCAAAATCTTCAAAGCCAATGAGCAAACGAGCGTTGGCGTTGACGGTTGAGGGGTTGACAAGTAATTCCATGTTGCCGAATTGGATTGTTGAAATGGGCCGGTCCCGCGTGTCGAAATAATAAACGCCTTGCGGGAAATCATCGCGGATGCATTGCCGCGCCCATGCGGAAACATACTTTGGCGTAACCTCGAAAATATTCGTGAAATTCGCCGCTTGCAGTTTCCAATTGTTTATGTCGGAACCAACGTTGAGAGTTCCGCCGTTGTCATAGATGACAAACGTTGAAAGAAAATCGCGGAAATTGGAATAGGGGATTGGGAAATCCTGCCCAACGCTCATTCCTGTAAGCGTTGTATTTTTCAACTCGTAAATGGTTGAAACGTCAAGCAGCGGCAGAACAACGCCTTGCTTGGTAAGCGGCAGTTGATCCCAATACACCTGATACACGTTGACCGAAAGGCCGGTAACGGTTGCATCGTCAATAGCATCCGCCGCGCCCGTGTACACGCCAAGAACGCCAGCGTTGGTATTCGCAAGCGCGAAGAATTGAGAACGCGGCGTTACGGTCAACTGCAAATTCATTGTCGCGTTGAGAACGTTTGCGTAAACGCTGCCGCGCAAATCCATTGCGTTGTATGCCAGCGGAACCCAATAGAGCATTCTTACGGTTCCGGTTGCGCCGTTCTGCGCTATCGGCGTTGTCGCCTGCATAACGTTTGTGAAATTGTTCCCATAATTGATCGGGTATCCGGTATTTGTCCGCGCTGCCAAGAAAGGCGCGCGATTTTTTGCGGTATTGACCATATGCAGGTGCCATCCTGCCGTGTCAATCCGCATGTTGTTTGAAAGGTCTTGGAATGTTACGCGTTGCAGAACATTTGAAGCGCCAAGCGCGGTCAATGTCAAATCGCCCGCGTCCGTGTCAACGTTGGTAATGGTCATGTCAAATTCAACCCAGAAACCGATAATCAAACCGGCATTTCTCGGGTTGACGTTGAAAACGTTTTGGTTCGCAAGATTGATCCCGGATTGCGAAAAAATCCGTTGCGTCTTTTTCAACGCTTGCGACGTTATCGCCTGCCGTGCAGCGAAATTGAGCGCGACGGGATTAGGCATCATCGCATTCATTTGCGCGTATTGATCGGACTTCATAGCGACCGAAGAAATGGCGCTAGACACAACAGATGATTTAAGCATTTTCATCGCTCAACACTCCGCGAAAATTGGTTGCAAGAAACTGCGCCAACAGATCAACCACAAACGACGCAAGCAACAGCATCAGGATAACCGTCAGCCAATTGAGCGGGTTTGCGATCAAATCCCAATTGATAATTTTCATCGGTTGCGTTTCCGATTGCGCGCTATGCAGCGCGTTTCGTATTGCGCCGAATTAGTTGACCAACTAAGCCAACTAATGCAAATCCTGCAAACGCCATGATGGTTATTGTTATCATGTTTTCGACGGACCAACTAAGGGTAGTCTCGGACATGGCGATTTCCCTAGATAAATGAACGTTTTGGCCGTATCGCGGCGCGGAATGACCCAAGGATTGTATCCCGGTCGGGCACGGGGGTAAAGACGTTCAAGCGATCCTTCCCCATGTCGTAATATATAGAATGATACTCCGGCAGCGCCCGGAGCCTGCTTGATACGTCATAGGGAATGAACGCGCGCAACGTTTGATAATCGCGTTCATCGTTCAAGCGAAATACTTGCAAGAAATCCGCTTCCGAAACGACAAAGCGAGAAATCCAAACCGGACGTTGTGAGAGAATAATAACGGGGATATGCAGCGAGCGACCTTGTGTCATTATCGCCTGAAATGCTTGCGAACGCGCGTCTAACATATAGCCTTCATCAACATACAAACCGCAATTTTCTTTTGCGTGAATTTGCCACAAAAGTTTTTCAATGGCATCTTCTTGCGCGCCAATCGGGCGCACAACATACAATCCGGGTTTTGAAGGAAGGCGCGAACCTAACTGAATTTCTTGCGCTGGAATTTGCGCTATCAATTCATCGCGTTTGAAATCGAGAATTAGCCAAGGCATTTCATCGTAAGAGCGCCCGGACAAATGCCAAACGCCAGCTTGCGTTTTACCGCTGCCGGTTCTGCCGCAAATGAAAAGCCGTTGACTATCATTTGGGAAACGCGGTTGCGTTTGTACTTTCGCATTCAATTTGGTTTTCCAGCGGCGAAGGGACGAACGTTATCAGGTTTTTCTTTTGGCGGTTTGTACGCAATCGCGACAATGCGCGGCCCGTATACCATGCCCGCAACCATCGTTAGATTGATCCAAGCAATCGTTTTTGGATCAACCGCGACAGGATAGAATTTCGCAACATCCGCGATTGCTTGCGCCAACATCTTGCTTTCGTTTTGGTCAAGCGCCAATTCGGCGGTTTTCGTAATACCCGCCAGCATAGCATGACAAGACAACAGAATTGCAGAAATGCCGTCTACAGAAAGCGGCGCTTTTTGGGTTGTGGTTCCGCTGCTTTTTCCGCTTCCTTTTGGCCGTCCCCGTCCGCGCTTGGCGGTTTCTCCGGGGGCGTTTCCGTCACTGGCGTTTCTTGCGGCGTTGGGGTCAATCGCTCCTGCAATGCCGCTAGGTCCGTTTCCGTTTTCGACTGCCGTTCCGTCAAGGATTGGATCGTGGAAAACAACGGGCTTATTTGATCCGTCAGCCATTTCTTTGCACTCTCTGAAAAATCGCTTACCGCTTCCGCGACCTTCGCGGCGCTTTCTGCTTGCACTTCTGCGGTTTGCGCTTCCGCCATTGCAACGGCGGTTTCCGCTGCCGCAACTATTGTTGCTGCCGCTGCCGCTGTATCAGCGGCAGAAGGTTGCGACGTTTCCGCCTCAACCTTTATCACAACCTCGTTTTCATCCGCCATAGCGGAAAATCAATCTTTGGTCAGCGGATTTGCAAAAATGCGTTCGGGCGCTTTCACGCGCAATTCGCGTTCCAAGAACGTCAAGCGACGTTCAAGATTTTCCAACTGAGTTTCGCCAACTGGCGTTTCAGTTGGGTTTGCCGCTTTCGCCGCTGCTTTCTTCGCCATTGTCAGATACTCCCTTGATTGCTGTTAAACGCAAAAAATCTTCTGCCGATTGAATGCCAGGGTTTTCCCCATAAAACTTTTCCAATGCGCTTTCGCTTGGAAACATGGGAATGCCGTTGCGTTCAATGCGATCAAGCGTCTTTTGCATTGTCGCATTTTGCGTTTCAATGCTGCCAAGACGATTGTTGATTGATTGCAACAAGTCAAACGCCATTTTGGCGCTTTCGGTTACTTGCCGTTCAATCTCTGCCGGTTCAATCCCCAAAAGGGATTTCAGCATCATTGCCACGCCGCTAGGCATCATGGGGTGTTCTTCTCCCAAAAATAAATATTATGGTCCGATCACGTTGGTTGTTCCGCCGACAACAATAAATGACGCAACGCCTGTTGCTAACGCGGTTCCAAGAAAAGCGTTCAACGCGACGTTCGCAGTTTTCATATTGTAATTCATGTTGCTGAGTTTGATAACATCAAACCCGCCTGGAGTATTGGGCGCGGCAGCGGGCAGATAAACAATCCTGCTTGCAATTACAACTGCCGCTTCGCGAACTGCAACAGTCAATTGTCCTGCAACCGCTAATGATGCATCGCCTGACAATGTGACATGAATTTCTTTTATGTAGTATGCCAAACCAGCGCCAAGCGCGGCAGCAATTGCGGTATCGTTCACGGTTGTTTTGTTATTCAGATTATAAACCGTTGAACCGCCCCAATGAGGGACAACCGTTTGCGCGGTTCCCATAAGGAAACCTTGCGACTGATAGAAATTGGAAACAACGCCAGCGCGCAGACCTGGATCGGAAACAAGTAATTCGTTTGATCCATTGAACGTGAAAAGTTGCCCGCTTTGCGACCATATCATTGTATCAGTCGGGAAATTCAGAATATGCAGGCGAATGATTTGCGTTCCGCCAGATGACCCAACAATTTTCGGCGGGTTCTGCATCAAAAGGCGTACATAGCCTTGAGCACCCGGAGGAATTTTGATTAGCTGTTGCGTGTTTAATTCCAGCGTCAACAGCGACGTGTTTAGCGTGTTGTCAACAAAAATGGATTGCGCGCCGGAAATCTTTTTGGCTTGATATTCAGCCATCAAATCAATTTCAAAATTCGGTGTGTTTGTCAAATTGATAATGTACGGAAGAACCTTCGGTCCTTCTATGGGTTGCGCGTTCGCGATAATTGCCGAAGGATTGCAACCGGGTAATTGGGTCATTATCTTTTCCCAATCAAGTAACTAACAGCATTCCCTAATAGGAGTGCATGGCACGTCAAGGGACGGCACAACGGGCAGGATACGGCGCGGTATCGTCAGGGTCAATCCGAAACTTGTCAAAGGCAATGTTGCAGAACCAGCATTCATAAACCAATAGTTTCCGACTGGATCAAGATGCATTAAACTTGCGCCAGCCCCATTCAAAATTGTTTGCGCTGTAGCATTTTTCGCGCGTGCTCTTAGCAAACGCCATTGCGTTCCATCGCAAGAAACCCAGATGAAAAAGTTTGGGCTTTCGCCTTCAAACGTTCCGTTTATTGTCATTATTACCCCTTCTAATCCGGGGCAGATTGTCGGGTTTGAATTTTGAATAATGCCGGTTGAATTTAGAAACGCATCAAGCGTTGCGTTGTCAACAATTATATGGTTGGCAGAATTTAGAGTAGTTACGCCTGATAATGTATAAACGCGCGGGCGCAATTCGGAAACTGAACGTTGCCCCCACAAATAATTTTTATTGGAGTTATGCAGCAAGCCATTGAAAACACGAAATTCAGGTATCATGTAAAAGAGGGACAACCCTGACGCGCCAGAATATATGTCTTGTAACAACGCAGGCGATTGCGGACCTTGCGTTGGCGACCATAAAACAAAATCGAAATTGCCAACTTGCGAAACGCGAGCGGTCCAAGCAAAACGCAAATCCAAAACGCCATTCCAAACCAATTGTGTTTGCGCTATCGCATCAAGAATAGTCAGCGGCGAAGTTACAAACGCCGTTGGACCTTGTGCAATAGACGGATAAACAATATCGCCGCCAAGAAACGGCGCGGATAAATATGTTGGGGAAAGTCGCGTTCCGTTCGCCGCGCCGCCTGGATCGAACACGTTAAAACGCATCATGTAATCTGCCCACCATACGGGCAAATTGAGCGTTCCCGTTGCGCCCGTTACCGCTGGCATATACGCAAATTTGCGTTCAAACGTTGGAAACATAACCCATGTTTCCCAACGCAAAACAGTTCCCATTGCCGCGCCGGATTGCACAACATTCGTCCGCGTATATTGCGGCCAAAACGTATATGAAAATAATCTACTGCCCGCTGTATCTTCGCGCGTAGAAGCCCAAGACGTGCGAATTAAAGGGACTTCTAAATCCGGTTGCCGCCGACACGTAAGCGGCGTTGTGGTTGCGAGCGCGTAGGGCATTCAAATGATTTCCGGCAAACGTGCGTTTATTTTATCGGCATATGCCAGCGAACCATTGTAAACTTTTGCAAAGCGTAAAACGCTTGCTTGATTTTCCCTCAACTGTTGAAGCGTGAAATAAATGCCGCGACCAACGCAAAATTCCAAAAAATAAGCAGCTTGCGAACGCGGCGCAACTTCCGCCATAAATTCGCCAACGCTTGCGCCAAGGTTCAAACCAACATCGTACAGATTGAAACCCATAATTTGAAAACGCCCCCATGACGTAGCGCAAATTATTTTTGCAGTTTCGCGCGAACAAATATTTGTTTGCTTTGCGCGTTCTATCATTGGATTGTAACGCGCGGAAATTTGCATCCGTGCATAAATTCCCGGTTCAAATCGCATTGCATAAGGATTATCGCCGCTTTCAATATCCGCAATGATCCATTCCAGCGTGTTTTTCTGCATTGGCATAGCGATACCCTCGCACGATCAACAGCAACCCTACGCTAAGTCACCATATATATAAAGAGTGTTTGACCCTCTTGGTCGGTCGGGGGTAAGGTCCGGGTTGACCCTCCGGGGCATCCCAAAGGAGAACTTTCAAAATGAGCGGATGGAAAACCTATCTTGGCGTTGCAATTATTATCATCGCCATTGTTGCAAAATCCGTTGGCGCTGAAATCCCGGACGTTGACAATTCAACCGATCTTGCCGCGCTAATTGGTCAGGCGTTGGCATTCTTCGGATTACGCGACAAACTCGCGAAACTATAACGTGTGGCTTGCAATCGCTCAATTGCTTGCCAGCGTCCTAAAATATATTGCGGACAAACAATTGATTGATGCAGGCGCGGCAAAGGTTATTGCAGCAAATGCAACCGCAACGCTTGACGCAATCGCTAAGGCTATTAGCGCCCGTGACAGTGTGCGCGATAATCCTAGCGACGTGTCAAACGATCCCGACAACCGGGACAAGCAATAATCCTTTTTGCGTTGCGGATAGCATCATTACATTTTCCGCGATGAATGACACGGCAGAAACCGTGAACCAAATTCGGCGGCATAATGCGGTTTGGCGGTCACAATGCCAAATGAAATAGAGCGCGCACGCCGTAATGATATGGTGGAAATCAGCCGCGCGGAATTAGAGCGGTTGATTGACAGTCATTGCGATGAACGCTTATCACAATTCGGCATTGATTGGGAAAGCGCCGATGGTGTGCGCGAATTTATTTCCGATCAAATCTTTTTGCGGCGCTTGCGTAAAACGTCAGAACGCGCACACCATGTCGGATTGTTCGCAATGATTACCGCTGCAATAAGCGGAATTGCCGCGATGGTTTGGGCATACTGGAAACGATGAAAGCCCGGAATTGGCGTTCCGGACTTTCAAACACTCAACGGGGGCAGGTCTCAACGCCCCTTGTAAAAGAAAGGGGCAAGACGTGTCAAGTTTTATTCGGGGAAAGAATACCCCTCCAAAATACTATTTGCATGGTCCGCTGGCCGGTTCTCTGACCGCTGGTTATACCATCGCCAGATGCGAAAATCGCGCTTGGAAAAGACGCGCCAAGGCTTGCGGAAAATTCGTTCCTGCTTGCGCTCGCATTGCGCGTAAAAAGATGTTCATAACGGCAGGCGAAAAATCAACAATAGTCAAATACGAAAAAGCGTTGCGTTACGCGGACCATTTATTTCCTTTGCGCGGACAAGCAGCAAAGGATTTGCGCGATAAATGGTTTGAGGCTTCCCCAAACATTGCGGACGGGACGCGCCGTTACAAACGTCCTATTTGCATTCCCGCGATACAGCTTCGCGGAATAGGAACCGATGCAAAACTAACGGTTTTGTGACATGGCAAAGCGCAAGGGGACGCGCCGCACAAAGAAAAATGTTTCCCGTCGCGGGAATACTTCTCGCACAAAAATACGCGGGCGGAAACATAAACCAACAATCAAGCGCCGTATAAAATCAAGCGCGCGTAAAAAGAAATCCGATTTGCTCATTACCAGCAACGGGCGAACATGGATTTTTTGGGACGTGAATAATCCTCGCGACAAAAGAGAAATAAAAGGCGCGGCAGCAAAAGCATTTGCAATGCAGTTTCCGATTGAACGCGTTGCCAATCTGGCAAAGAAGGCGTTTAAGAAATTCAAGGTCAAACAAATTCATTTGTGGGCAGCAAGCGGCGTTGTCGGTCAACCATTTGTAGATTTGCAAGCGTTCATAGATTGGGTTGACGAAAAATGGTCTGCCGGTCGCTATGTGA